>ERZ869921.1162-NODE-1162-length-11943-cov-6.191874_pt1 | contig 11943 bp, 23 predicted proteins | sample MGYA00579310_ERZ869921 | MGnify/ENA primary metagenome ERZ869921 (study PRJEB32216, sample SAMN09231816) | wastewater metagenome | place: USA: Maryland | collected 2016-06-21 | study: EMG produced TPA metagenomics assembly of the PRJNA472060 data set (Reclaimed...
CGTATATTTGAGTTAAATTAAATTTAAACGTTCATATTGAAGTAATCAAATATTTGTTTATTATCAATGTTTTAAATGGAAACTTTTAAAGAATTTTTAATCAGAAAAAATGCTGAAGCATCAAAAGAAAAGTTAGCTTATCAAAAAGAACTTGATGATTATTCTAAGTCTGTAGAAAAGGTTTTTAAAAAGATCAAGAAATGGTTGTTGGAATATGAAGGTATGGGATTATTGGAAATAAAGTTTAAAGAAATCAAAACGAATGATGACAATATTGTTCAAGAATTAGAATTGATTATTGCAAATAAAATAATCAAATTTACTCCAAAAGGAATTAAAAGTGAAAAAATAAAAATTCAGTCTTCACTCGGAAGTGCAACTTTAAAGTTGGAAAATAAAAAGGATTGGATTGTTTGTGTAAATGGTTACTCTAGCTTTTCTCCTCCAAAACTAACAAAGATTTCTTTTAAGAATTTAATAATGGAAGTATTTTTTGGTGAAGATCTTCAAACTTATTATTATTGTACTGACCTATGAAAATTAAAGATTTAATTCAAAGAGTAAACAAATCAAAAGAATTTGAAGAAGAAGTAGATTTTGAAGAATTTTGTAGTATTTTTCATCTTGATTATAATTATGAAAATATAGAACAAGATAGATTAATGTCTTACTGGATAGGAAATTGGTATTGTACTGATCAAACTGTAGGTTACAGAGTTTATTATTTTGACAATGAAGTTGTTTGTTTAACAGTTCAAAATGGTAGAAAATGTGGTGAAGAGTTTGAATGGATTTCTAAAGAACTTTATTATAAAGTCAAGAACTATGTTCAAGAAGTAGCTGTAAGGAAAGATATTATTCCATTACAAGACTTGGAAGCAGAAATAGGAGGCTTTTATAAGATTGAATTTAATGGTCAACTTTATAGTCACCACCATAAAATTCCTTATTTAAATGGAGAAAAAGTTTCAATAGTTTCTGTAAATAGAGTTCCAGGATTTATGGAAGACTCTATGTTTTCTTCTACTTGTAAAATGGTAAGAGTGGAGTTTGAAAATAAAGAAACAAAGTGGGTTAATATTCGTGATCTTGATTTTCCATTTAATTTAGTTGAAGGTTAAAATGCTTTTTACTCTTGGAATTGTATTTGGTATTTTTCTGACAATAGTTGTTATTAAATACCCAGAATTTAAAAAGAAAAATTTTATTATTTTAGATAAAGTAGAAGGAGATAACACCACAATCTATTTATCTGAAGTTAATTGGAAAACTGAACTTATTGTGAATAGAACTTATGAAAAAGAAAAAGCTAAATTATTTAATTACGCAGAAGCATTAGAAATTGTTCCTAATGCAGATAAATTTTATCCTGGTTGTAATCATAAAATTGAAGAACAATTATGAATTAATCGAAAGAATTTAGAATGAGCAGAAATATAAATAACATCGCAGTTTGGCGAACTGTTAATCACTTCTTAAAAGAAAGCCAAGAAACTTCAGACGTTAATCCAACTTACAGTGAAGTTTTAGAATTTTTTGATTTAGAAGTTGAAAAGTTAGAGAAGGAATCCAGGGAAAACTATTTAGATTTACAAGAGGATTCTTCGGGAGATTATCACTGTTAAAAATTATGAGTACTCATCAATCAGAACAAGAACGATTCTGGTTTTGAATTCAAATATGAAGAGCAAGAATTTGAAGCTATTAATGGAATAGTAAAAAGAAAGACAACTTATGGAGATTTTACAGAGTTTGAAGAATTAATTCCAAAGTCGCAAGTCAGAGATTTAATTCAAATGATTTGGAGTGAATTTACAGAACTTCCAAGTTCACACTATTCTGCAATTAATTTAAGAAGAATAATAGAATTAGAAGTAGAACAAAATCCAAGAATTCCAATTAAAATTTTTAAATAATAAAGACATAATTTTTATTTGATTCACTCTTTTAATAAAATTTAAGAGTGAATTTTAATATAAATTTGAGATTAACGTTCATACTTTCATGAATAATAAAACAAATAAAACTGAAATAACAAAAGAACAATTAGTTCTTGAGTATCTTCAACTTATTATTGAAGACACAAAATTTGAAAATAATGTTTACCTTGCTGGTGGAGCAGTTAGAGATGAATTAATTGGAGTTCCAGTTAAAGACATTGATTTGTTAATAGCTCAGCATGGAAGCACTCAGTTTGCAGAATTTGTTTGTAAACGTTTGGGGATTTACAAAGAAAATTCAAATCCAGTAATTTATGAAAACTACGGTACTGCTAAGTTTAATTTAAATAACATAATTTACAAAGAATTTGACCTCTCTTCAGTAGACATTGAATGTGTTATTCCAAGAGTAGAGAAGTATTATGAAGAAAGTAGGAATCCAGAAATTAAAGAAGGATCAATTTACGATGATGCTTTTCGAAGAGATTTCACGATTAATTCGTTGTTAAAAAATCTCACTACTGGAGAAATTTTAGATTTAACTGGACTGGGAGTTGATGACATTAAAAATGGCATTGTTAGAACTGCATTAGAACCAAGTACTATTTTTTCTGACGATCCTCTAAGAATGTTAAGAGCAATAAGATTTGCTTTAAGGTACAACTGGAAACTTCCGTTGTCTATTATTAGAGCAATAAAAGAAAATGCTCACAGACTTGAGATTATTTCGAAAGAGAGAATCAATATTGAATTAAGTAAGATGTTACTCACTGATTTTCCAAGTACTGCAATTAGACTAATTCAATTTACAGGATTGAGTAAATACATATTTCCTGAACTTGATCTTCTTATTGGTTTAACTCAAAATAAGCATCATCATTTAGATGCAATGAACCATACTTTATTAGTATTAAAAAATACTCCTAAAGATTTAGTAACAAGACTATCAGCTTTATTTCATGATATTGGAAAATTTGATTCTAAATCTGAATTTAATGGAGAAATTCATTTTTATGGTCACGAAGATGTTGGTTCAAAAATTACTGTGGAAGTGTTAAAACGACTAAGATATCCAAATGAAGTTGTTTATCCTGTTGTAAAACTGGTTAAGAACCACATGAGATTAAAATCTTCTGGAGATTCTGCAGAAATGTCTAACAGATCTTTGAGAAAATTAAGAATAGAAATTGGAGAACATTTAGAGGAATTTTTGGATTTGGTTCACGCAGACAATATTGCACATAAACCAGAAAGTAATCTTCCAAATCAAATTCCAATTATTAGAGAAAGACTTTCTAGATTAGAAAAGTTTGAAACTAGTCAGCATGTGAAATTGCCAATAACTGGAAAAGAATTAATTGATTATACTGGAATTCCACAAGGAATTTTGATTGGACAGATGATGAAATCTGCTGAACATATTTATTTAGAAGATCCAGAAATAGATAAAGAAACTCTTTTGGAAAGAGTTAAAGAATGGAATCACCATCACATAATGAGTTATCCCGATAAATTTTATGAGTAATTTAGAATTTGCAACTTTGTTTGTTAACCAAAATGAGTTAATGCTGACTTTTGATGACAACACTACTCTTTATTCTCCTTGTTTTAGCCCTGAAGAAGCTGAAGCAATTGTTGAAACTTTTAAAAAATTATACAAAGTTTATATTGGAGAAGCTCATATCTCAGATAAAGAACGAAGAAAATGAAAAAAGAAATAAAAAGAACAACTTATCGCAAAGTAAACGAAAAGAGTTGGATTAATGGAGACACAATGTTAGCTCCCTTTACTGCTTGGATTTTAAAATTAATAGAGTACAGAGATGGAACTTTTGATGTTTATAACCAAGATGGTGATTGGCTGATTCTTGAGGACTGTGGTGGAGATTATTGCACAGAAAATGGTTGGAATTATTCTTTCCTGGATTTATTTAATGAACCTTTAACAATTTTAAAGAAACTGTAACCTAATGAAAAATACTATATTACCTCTCGCTCCAGAGTCTTCAAAAAGACCAGAGTGTTTTCCCCCAATTGAAGAACAAGCGAATCGTTTTGAAAAAGATTTAAAGACATCAAAATTAGAGTCTTTCGCATTCTTTTTAGGTTGTCAATTAGAACTTGGAATGACTGTTCCAGAAGCTCTTTTAGAAACTGTTGAAAATTTAGTAAGACAAAAGCATGGATTTATTAAACCATTAAGACTTACTAAATTTTCAGAACATAGAAATCTCGCATTATCGTTAGTTCCAGAATTAGATTTTAATTATGAAAAAGAAGATAAATAAAATTAAAGAAAGAAGAGCAGTTGGAGCAGTCTGTAGTGTGTGCAGAAGTCCAGATTATTCTTACAAAGGAAGAGCAAACGTTCAATATTGTGAAACAAAAGAAGAACTTGAGTATTGGCAACTAAATGGAAAACATGAATTTAAATGTAATTCTTGTGGAAATAGTTGGCAATTTGGAAAAGGTGATTCTGATTATTTACGACTAAAATAATAAAATGCAAAATCCATTAATAGTTAGTTTAGAAGAAGCAAAAGAATTGAAATCTAAAGGTTTTAATTTACCAACAGAACATTATTATCTTGATAGAGAAGTTCCTTATGGTTCTTCTGGTTTAAATAAATTAGATTATGGGCAAAAACTTAATCACAATGACTACGATGACTATATTTATTCTGCTCCAACAAAAGAAGTAGCTTTAAAATTTTTAGAAGAATCAAAATGACTAAATTAGAAGAAAATAATATTAAAACACAGATAAAGATATTAGACTCTATTTCTGAGAGAAAAGAGGATATAATTTCTGATATTTTAACTAAATCAAAAGAATTATTTAATTTACTATCAGAACAGAAACAAGATGATAGAAAAGTTATTTTTTCTAAAGAAACTTTTAATAGAATATTTGATTTAGTTTATGTTTTGAAGGATACAGAGAGTTGGGATGATAAATTGGGTTACAAGTCCAGAGGAGCATTAAAAGACATTAAGCAAAAAGAAGAACTATTTGAAATTTTAATTAAAAATTAATAATGAAATTAAAGAAAAAAGAGCAAAAAGATTTTCCGATAGGAACTGAAGTTGAATATTGGGCTAATGGAGGAGTTCTCTATGGAGTAGTAGAATCTCACCCAAAAGGAAAACTTGATAAATACTTTGTAAATATAAAGTTGAATATGAGTGACGAAATTATAAACGTTTCTTGTGACTATTTGACAACAAACGCTGATGATAATGAAAGTCCAGAATTTCCTGTTGGTTCCTTAGTTATTATTAAAAGTTTAAATAAAGTGGCAGTAGTTATTCACCCAAGTGAAAAAATTGGCTTTTGTGTTGTAAAAATTGAAAATGAAAAGGCAAAGAAAATTGTAGGAATACAAGATTTAGAATTGATGAAAGTAGCTGAGAACTACACTAATGTATTTAATGAATACGTAGCTGAAACATCCACAAAGGAAACAGATGTTATGGATATTAGAAAAATGTCTTTTGAAGATATAAAATCTTATTGTGATATTCTTGAATTTACAACAATTGATTTATCCTATCTTTCCAACAAAGAAATAAAATATTTAATTCAAGATTACAAGACTAACAGAGAGTCAAACAAAATAGAAGCATTTTTTCATTTTGTAAAAGGGAAAGACCCTTCCCCTGAAATAGATATAGATGAAACAATCAGGTTATTTAATGAAAGTTATGTTGGAACTTTTAAAAACAGACTAAAATTAATTGAATTTGTTATTAATTCAGAAGTCAATATTCCAAATTGGATAGTTGTTGATTACGAAAAGACTTCTAAAAATTTAGATTCAGATTATTATGTTTTATTCGGTCACTATTTTAAAGCAAAATGAAAAATTTAATTATATTTTTTAAAAAACATATTTTAAATTGGATTTTACCATTAGTTGGTACTCTAATTCTTTATCTCTTGATTGAAACCATAATATTTTTATTTCCAGTTACTAAGAGTTTTATTTATCCTAACTCTGAAGATTTTTCTCGTGGAATTTGGTGTACTTTGACATTTATTGTAATAAAAAATTGGTATGAAAAAAGACTCTTAAAGAAATCATTAACTAATTTAAAAAATTTTAATTGTGTAATAATTTGGAAAGAAGATAATTACGAACACAGATCTGAATTTTTTGAAGTCACTGATTCCTACCTTTTCTTAAAAAATTTAACTAAAATAAAGAATGCTTGATCCAAAACAACAAATAGAACTAATAAATAATTCAAAGTCTTATGTTGAAATTTTTTCTGACATTAGCCTTTGGAAAACAGAATCAAAAAGATTATTGGTTGCAATTCATCCTGACAGATGCTCTCTTCCAGGAGCAACAGAAGCATCAGTTAAGTTAATAAACTACATGAAAGAAATAGAGTCTGGAATAACTCACTTAGATGACGCTGGAAAAGTGACTTATTTTCCAAACTATTTAACAATTGAAGGGGATGTTGAGTTGTTAAAAATTTCGTTAAAGAATTACGAGATGTTAGTTAAGATTTCCAACGAGGCATTTAGGAAGTATCTTCCAGAAAAGATGGAACTAACTGGAAATGTTTTAAAAATCACTTTAAAAGACAGAGCAGTTCCATTAGTTTCTTGTTCTGATTTACCACAAGAACATTTAAATTGGATTTTAAGTAGAATGTTGGAATTTTGTTCTTGGTTAGATTCAGTTGATTATAGCCACAACGGCATAAATCCAGAATCTATTTATGTTGTTCCAGCAACTCATGGAGTCATTTTTATTTCTTTTTATCATCTAAACGAAATGAATAAAAAGATTAGTTCAGTGTCTGGAAGATTTTCAAGTTTTTATCCAGAAAAAACTTTTAGAGAGAAAACATCTAATACCTCAATAGATATAGAATGTGCAAAAAGAACTATTATTTATTCTGGTGGAGATAAATCAGGATTGGGTATTTCTTTAAAAGGAAAATTAAATTTTGATTGGTTAAATTTTGTTTTAAGATTTAGTTCTGGATGCACTTTTGATGTTTATAAAGAGTACAGAAAAATGATTGATAAAAATTTCGAGAAAAAGTTTTATGTTTTAAATATTTAGGAGAAATTATTATGGGTGGAGGTTCTTGGAGGGATGACACTTTTGCATCTCTAAGTAGCAGCAAAAGGGGAAAAGCAACAGATAAAGTATTTGCGAATACTGCAAAGAAAGTAATTGATTCTGAAATGAATCCTATCGGATTAATTAATAGAGAAAGTAGAGACCATGAAGTAGACCATCCAGAGTCTTTAGCAATCGCAGTATTTTTGGATGTTACAGGTTCTATGGGGTCAATTCCAGATATTATTGCAAGAGAAAAGTTAGGGACTCTCATGAGCACTTTAATTAAAAATAAAGTAACAGACGCAAGTGTTATGTTTTCTGCAATTGGTGACCATTATTCTGATTCTTTTCCACTTCAAATAGGGCAATTTGAATCAGAAACAACTCTTTTAGACAAATGGTTAACGTCAATAAATATTGAAAGAGGTGGAGGAGCTCAAAAAAAAGAAAGTTATTTACTTGCTTGGTTAGTTGCAGGAAGACACACCTCAATTGATTGTTATGAAAAAAGAGGAAGAAAAGGATTTCTATTTACAATAGGAGACGAGAAATCTTGGGGAAAGGTTGAAAGTTCCTATTTAAAAGATCTTTTAGGTTACAAAGAAGATGTTGAAATAACTGACGTTCAAGTACTTGAAGAAGCAAAGAGAATGTATCATGTTTTTCATATTCATGCTCAAGAAGGAAGTAACAGAGATGATTCAGTTATTTTTAAATATTGGAGAGATCTTCTTGGGGAACATTTTATCGTGATGGAAGACAAAAATAAAATATGCGAAATTATTGCATCAACTGTTGCAACTGTTTCTGGTGCAGACTTAGAGGATGTAGTAAAATCGTTTGACACTAGTACTGCATTAGCTATTAGAAATATTGTTTCTCCTATCATGAAAAGCATGCGTTCATCAGATAAATTAGACATTATTAAATTTTAATTAAAAATATGAAAATTAGTGTTGTATTAGGAACTCTTTTTGGGGATGAAGGAAAAGGTAAAACTGTTTCTTGGTTGTGTTCACGTAATGACCATCACGAAAAAGTAGTAGTACGCTTTAATGGTGGTCACCAAGCAGGTCATACTGTTCTTTTTAATGGAATTAAACACACTTTTAGCTCATTTGGTTCGGGAACTCTTCAAGGAGTTCCCACCATTTGGTTAGATGAGTGTACTGTTGAGCCAGTTGGGTTAGTTAATGAATATAATGCTTTAAAAGGTTATGGGTTATCTCCACAAATTTATATTGAAGATTTGTGTCCAGTTACTACTCCTTACGATATTGTAATGAATATTCTTTATAATCCTGAGAATCTTCAGCACGGAACTTGTGGAGTAGGGTTTGGTGAAACTTTAAAAAGACACGAAAGTAGACATAAACTTTATTTCATGGATTTGTTTAATGACTTTGTTTTGAGGGCAAAATTGTCTCAAATGTCAAATTATTGTGACCAAATCTGTAAAGATTTTAATCACTTAGATTTAGTTCCAGCATTTGACAAATTTTATAAGTCTGTTGATGTGATCAGAAAAGAAAATATTGGTAAATCCCAAATAGTTTCAAACTACACAAATACGCATCTTATTTTTGAAGGTGCTCAAGGAATAATGTTAGATCAAGATTTTGGATTCTTTCCAAACGTTACTAGAAGTAATACAACTTGTAAAAATATAAATAAATTGGTTCAAAATCTAAGTGATGAATTTTCTCCTTGTGTTCCAGAAATTTATTATGTTGCGAGAACATATCAAACAAGACACGGTGCTGGACCGATGAGTAGTGAAAAATCTTTGAATTTTTTAGAAGAAAAAAGAGACGAACATAACAAGTCAAATGAATTTCAAAAAGAATTTAGAGTTGGAGAATATGATCAAAATTTGATAGATTACGCGATAAAATGCAATGAACAAGAGGTTGATTTTATACATCATAAAAATTTAGTTTTTACTTGTGCTGATCATTATCCTCTTCCAGATTTAACTAAAGTAGAAAAAGACTTTCACACAATTTTTATTTCAGAAGGTGCGGAATCTGAAATTATGAGGATTCATGAAAATGGATAAAGTAGAAAAAGAAATGTATTTGTGTCGTGATGGAAATAATGGACGTTACAGTCATTTAATAAGACTTTTAGCATTAAAACCATTTTTTCATAAGCATAAAAAAGACGAGGTATTTGCAGCAGATGGAACTAGTTCAGATTTTGGTCAATTGCATGAAAATATTGGTGTTGGAGGAGAAGTTTCTAAATTTCTTCCTTACGTTGAACAGGGAAAGTGCTATAAAGTAAAAGTAACTTTTGAAGTTGTTGACGGACAAGACATAAATTTTGATGGTTCTTCTAATGCAGATTATTTTAAACAGTTATATTTAAAACTTGGTTACGAAGTAATTGTCGATGATACTTATTATAAAAGGAAAGAAAATGATCTTTTATGATTGTAAAGAAACTCCTCCAAAATTTAGTTTACGTTACTTAGTTAAACTAGAGTCAGGAGAATTTATTAGTGCTGAGTATTTTCATTCAAGTGATACTTGGTACAGAGATTTAAAAAATTACGAAGTACTGAATCCGTTATTTTATACTTATCTTCCAATAAAAGAAACAATGATAATAAGTAAAAATAAAAATTCATTTTTTGATCTTCTTGAGATGGTAATCTGGGCATTAGAAAAATTAGGATTTTGGAAGAGTGGTTTTATTTTCTTATTATTTTTAATAATTTTAATATTAATAGTTAGGCATTAAATTAATCTATTAAAACGTTCTATTATTCATGAATTTAAAAACTTTAAAACAGATTTTAGAATTAGAACTTCCTGAGGATACAATCAAGGAGATGGTGCTTCAAGAATTGGCAAGCTATGAGAATACTATTCCAAATATTCTAAAAATTATTGATACTGAAAGAAAGAATAAAAAGGAATTAATTTTTGCTTTAAACTTGAATCTTTCCCGAGCACATATTTATCTTGAGTCAGATCAAAGAAAAGAACCAAGAAGTTCTCCAATGGAAAAATCATTTCTAATGAATGAAATTCAAAAGTTTTATGAAGAAAATAATATTTCTCATTGTTTTAATAGATTTAACAAAGAAAAATGAATAGATTAAACACTAACATAATAAATTTTTTAAAAGTTAGTACTAAAATAAGAAAATTAGTAAAAGAACTTGAAAAAGAGTGGGAAGAAGTCAAAAATGAATATGGCAATTTTGAAACAGAGGATCAATTTGTAGAAAGAAATTCTGAGTATTTTAGTCAACTTAAAAGTTATGAAGACGAGTTTTACATTTTATTTAAAGCAATCCAAAACGATAAATGAAGAATTTAGTATTTATAGAAAATGGAACTGAAGAAAAAGCAGAAGAAGTTTCTAAACTTTTAAAAAGAAGTCTTCATTTAATTTCTAAATTAGATTTTGAATATTTAGATTCAATGAAATTAATATTTGGAGCTTTCAAAATAAATAGACAGGATCTTTTTAATATACTGTTTAATCCTGAAAATTGTATTCTTACTTATTCAATGTATTTAAATGAATCCAAACAACAGTTATTTAGTTTTCTAGAATACTGTGGTTCACAGAGATTTCAAAATTTAACTTATGTTGACGGTTCCGGAAAGATTTTGAGTGCTTTAAAATATGATTTATGGGATTCTCCTAATAAATTTAACATTTGTATTTCGATTCTTTCTAATAATATTTTAACGGTTGATAGTAGTTCTGAAAAGAGGTCAATAAAAAGACTCAAAGTTGATTTTGATAAAGAAAATTTATATTTGGAAGATTTTAATTTAAAAGAATTTTTAGAAAATGAAAAAGATAAAGAAATTGAAGAAGTCTCAATTTGGTAAAAACTTAGAAGAAGTTTATTCTGATTTGATGGATATCAAGATTGATCACAAAGATAGTTTTGAAACTTCAATGAATAAATTTTATGAAGTGATGAGAAAGCACGGAATCTGCCAAGGACAATACAATGAAAATGGCAATCGTTCAATGATAACTGCTGAATGGAATCTTTGTTTTAATACTTTTAAGCTAAATAAGTTATTAGCATTTGATCTTTGGTTACTCCTGCTGGGAGAAACACCAGAAGATTTATTAGGATACGAGTATGAGCCTAAAACCAATGACTAACAAAATTCTAATTATTGGTGACGTGCACTGTAAGGTTGACGAATATAAGAAAATAATTGATTCTACTTCTCTCAATTCTATTCAAGTTGGGGATTTTGGATTTGGAGTTGAACACCGTTGGCATCTTCAGGAAATTGATTCTTCAAAACATAAAATTAATTTTGGAAATCATGATAATTACTACTTTTTAAATTTTTCTCATTCTCTTGGAAACTATTCTTTCCAATTTGATAATAAATTGATGACAGTTCGAGGAGCAGATTCAATTGACAAAGCTCAGAGATTTGAGGGCATAGATTGGTGGAGAGAAGAAGAAATTGAGTATTTAATTTTTCAAGAAATTATTGATCTTTATGTAGAAAGAAAACCAAGAATAGTCATTAGCCATGATTGTCCACAAAGTATTCAAGAAAAGTATTGGGGGATTTTAGAGTGTTCAAGAACATCTGGAGCATTACAATTTATGTTTCAGCTTCATCAGCCACAACTTTGGATTTTTGGGCACCATCACGAGAGTTTTTCTTGTATTGAAAATGGAACAAAGTTTATTTGTTTGGATGAATTAGAGACATTGGAAATAGAAATATGAAAATTAAACTGAATTTGGAAACGCTTATGATTGCTGGAGTTTGCATAATTCCATCAACAATAGCTTCATCGATTGTAAAAATCATTGGTTACGGAGTTTTGGATAAAGTAGAGGATGTATTTTTTCTTTCTGGTTGGATTGGTTGTTTATCTTTTCTTATTTCTTTTTATTATATAAACAAATTTTA
>ERZ869921.1163-NODE-1163-length-11940-cov-23.855616_pt1 | contig 11940 bp, 18 predicted proteins | sample MGYA00579310_ERZ869921 | MGnify/ENA primary metagenome ERZ869921 (study PRJEB32216, sample SAMN09231816) | wastewater metagenome | place: USA: Maryland | collected 2016-06-21 | study: EMG produced TPA metagenomics assembly of the PRJNA472060 data set (Reclaimed...
TGGACGCAGCCATTGATGACGCCATTTCCGCCGCCCAGCATCCCCAGCAGGAGCAGAGCAAGTGATCCACTATCACGGCCTGCCAATCACGCCAGAGACTGCCGCAGTGCGCGCCGTGGAGGCTGGACACGCCTTCGTCAGCTTTCGCACGCCGCATCAGTTAGGCATGGCCGCTGCGGTGTGTCAGTCGTTTGCCATCGACAACGGGGCTTTCAGTGCGTGGCGCGAAGGAAACCCGATTCTTGATTGGCGACCATTCTACGAATGGGCTGCGCAGTGCAAAACCATCCCTGGATGCGACTTCGCGGTTATCCCGGACGTGATCGACGGCGACGAGGCGCAAAACGACGCGCTACTTTCTGAGTGGCCGCTGCCGGTGTGGTTTGGCGCTCCGGTTTGGCACATGCACGAAAGCCTGCAACGCCTTGAGCGGCTGGCGTCAAAGTATCCCCGTGTGTGCATTGGCAGCTCGGGGGAGTTCGCCACTGTCGGCACGGCTGCATGGTGGGGGCAGATGGCGCGTGCTATGCGCGTGATCTGTGACGACGAGGGGCGACCGCTGTGCAAGTTGCACGGTCTGCGCATGTTGAATCCCGAGATATTTACCCGTCTGCCCCTGAGCAGCGCGGACAGCACCAACATTGGCCGCAATGTCGGCATTGACCAAGCCTGGAAAGGGTCATACAGCCCGCCAACAAAAGAGGCCCGCGCACAGATCATGCGCAGCCGCATCGAATCCCAAAATTCCCCCGCCCGCTGGGGGTTCATCGTTCCCGAAATCCAAACCGCTCATCAAGGAGAACTCCTGTGACCATCCGCCCCGCCGTGCTCAAATTCGCTGAACTCATGGAAGCGCGCCTGCGCGAACACGACCACAAGGGAGGCTGGGAAAAAGACGACGCCCTGACCCTGGCGCGCCGCCTGAAGTCCAACGCCGACACACTGCCCGCTGGTGGTGTTGAGGCCGCAGTCGATACCGCGAACTACGCCTTGATGCTGGCAGACAAGGCTGGTGCGCTGTGATCTACGCCATCCTCATATACGCCGTCGCCATGACGTGCGCAAACCTGTCAATCGCCGCGTTCGGCCCGTGGGTCAGCCCCATCAATGCCTTTTTCCTGATCGGCCTGGATTTGGCTCTGCGCGACTGGCTACACGTTCGCCTGCGTGTGTGGCAGATGGGCGCGCTGATCGCAGCAACCGGCCTGCTGACGTACATCCTTAACCCGTCAGCGCAGCACATAGCCATTGCTAGCGCCGTGAGCTTTGCATTAGCCGCACTGGCCGACTGGCTGACGTTCACGAAGTTGCAAGGCTCATGGCTGCGCCGCAGCATGGGCAGCAATGTCGTGGGGGCAGCTGTCGATTCGCTGATCTTCCCGACGCTGGCGTTTGGCGCTCTGATGCCTGCAATCGTGCTGATGCAGTTTGCCGCAAAGGCTGCAGGCGGGGCCATGTGGGCGGCGCTGATGAATCGTTTTGTCAAGCAGGAGCAGCCATGACACACCCCACTGACGACAGTTTGAAGCCTTGCCCGTTTTGCGGCAGTCAGCCCGAGCCTGCCCCGTATGTATTGAAGTGCGTCAACGCATATTGCGAGGCGCAACCCAGCGTGTCGGGCGGCAACGATGATGAATGCGCAACAGCTTGGAATAAGCGCGCTCTACTCGCAGAGCAAGCGCGGCCCACAAAGCGAAAAACTTACAAACCTGGAAATGGAGGAGCCTGCTCTATTTGCGGGCAACCGGAAGGCGACCACTATAAGCACGGGAATGATTGCCCCGACATGCGGGGCGTGGAGCAGTCAACATGAAGGAAATTCAACTAGCGGCGATGCGCGAGGCCCGCGAGACACTGCTGATCGCCGCTGCGAACTTTGGAGGCTTGGCTCCGTCTGCGCGTGATCGGTGCATCCGTTCTGCCAATGCTCTGCATGAGGCATACACCCCAGCCACCGCCCCACTCCTGACGCACAAGGCAGACGCCGAACCCAGCAACATGGTTCAAGCCGAGCGCGACAGGTGCGCGGCCATTGCCGATGACGAAGCCGCTATCCGCGAGAAGGCCGGTCTGACGCATCCAGAGGATTCACCGGCCCGTGATCGGTGCTTTGCTGGCGCGCGTGCCGCCGCCAACGTAGCCAGGGGAATCCGCAACGGGGAGGTTCTGGAGACGCACAAGGCAGAGGATGCGCCAAGCGATGCTGAACTGCTGGACAGTCGGGGAAATATTCGCAGCGATCTTAAGTCTTCGGCCTACTGCGTGGGCAACGAGTACAAGCCGTTTCACCCTTCCGCATCACACGTCAGGCCGGAATGGCGCGACGGTTGGAACGCATGTTTTGTCGCAGCTATTGCGCAAGAAAGGAAAGCATGACAGAACATGAATTTGTTAGACGCTATTTCCCGTCCGCATCGGCGGAAGAAGCGCACGCATTACTTTGGGAATGCACCGCCTACCCGGCCTGTTCGCTAGACCACGCGGCTGAACAGTTGGCTCACATGGCCGTGAAAGCGGAAAACCCTAGCCACGCCGTATGTCTTGCACATGACGAGATGGATTTAGCCTGGGAAGAAGGTCGCGCTGAGCGCGAATCATGGAGGGTTGCACCATGACAGACCTAACCAAGCTGGCCAACGCGCTGGAAAATATTGCGCATATGGAATATCCAAGCGGTCATCATGATGGAAACAACTTGCGCGAAGCCGCCCGCATCCTCCGCGCTGCCTGCGCTGCTGATGTGGGTGGGTTGATGAGGCAAGCGCAAGTTTTTGCCGACGCCTACACCGAGTGGGCGAACTACCCGACCAACAGGCTTGAGGCCCAACACGATGCAGCCCGCGCAGCACTTGAATCAGCCCTGCGTGTTGCGCTGGCCAGGGGAGACTACTGATGACAGACTTCAACAAGCTGGCGGATGCGCTGGAAAGCTACACGGGCGACGGTCACGGATACCAAGTTGACGACGCGGTATTGCGCGAAGCCTCCGCCCTACTCCGCGCTGCTGCGGGGGTGGATGCGGCTGGGCTGTCCAATCGTATCAGACAGGCGCGAATCCTTGCGTGTGGAGCGTGGTCGGATGTGACCGAGGGCGGGACCGTCAATAGCAAGAAATGCAATGAAGCGCAAAAGATGGAGGATGAACTTTGCGCTGCAATCAACGCCCTCGAATCAGCGCTACGGCTTGTGCTTGCGCAGAGAGTGCCGACAGACCAATCACAGAAAAGGGGATAGCCATGACTGAGAAATTTCAACTCGCTTTGTTCATTTTTGCGCTGGCATTGGCCGCAGGAGGCGTCCTTGTCTGGGGCGAACGCTGGGTCCTTAAAAACCGGCTTGCCGATACCGAGGAAGCGTTGCAGCGGTGGAGGCTCGCATGGAGTGAGCATGATCGCTGGCTGGCGCTGGCTTCGCCAGAGATTGAGCTGGTGCTGCGCAATCTCAAAGCGCAGGCCGATGGCAAGGCGCTTGATGTTTGCTGGCCTCCGTCCGCCACAGGCCCATGGTCACACGCGCAACTTCGCGAAGTACTGGAAGCGCGTGCCGCAGCAGCACCGCAGGCAAAGGAGCAGGGCAAATGAGCGTCAAAGCTTCCACGACCACCGTGTACAAGGGCGGCGGCAGGCGCTTCCTGACGCTGCGCGCCGCCGTGCATGCCGAGGCTGCGGCGATCATCAAGCGCAAGTACCCGACAGAGCGCAGCTATACCGCGCCCGACATGAGTGAACACGACCCAGGCTTTCACTGGACAGAATTGCCGCGCTCCGATGTATTGCTGCGCCGCATGTGCCGTCTGGTGATGGCCGAATTCAACAAGGAGCAGACAGCATGACAGCACTGAGTGATGACGAAATCATGGAACTTGCCGGATCGTGGTTTTACACCGGAGAAAACCAAAAGCGCGATGACGGCTATTACTACCGTTCGCTGGGCACACCTAGCAATGTTCGCGGATCAGACTTGATCGAGTTTGCCCGCGCACTACTCGCAGCGCAGCCAGCCGGGGCAATGCAAGAGGCCCGCAAGACGCTACTGATTGCCGCCGCGAACTTTGGTGGCTTGGCACCCGCCATGCGTGATCGCTGCATCCGTGACGCCAATGCGCTGCATGAGGCATATACGGCGCAGCCTAGGACAGACGGGGCGCAGTGGGATGCGTCACAAATCAAGCAACCCGGCTGGCATCACGTCGAAGGCGCTTTCATTGAGGGCGCGCGCGAAGCAAAAGAAAACCCGGATGCCGACGATGCAATGTTTCGGCGCGCGGCTGATGGCTACACCAAGCGCGTGTTCGAAGAGGTTGACCCCGAGAGCGAGCGTCGATTGCGTACCGGGGATTTTGCCGCAGCGCAGCCAGCAGTACAGCAGCCAGCAGAGGATGCGGGGTTGCTGGACAGGCATGGAAAGATTCGCGGCGACCTCAAGGCTTCGGCCTATTGCGTTGGTAACGAGTACAAGCCATTTCACCCCAGCGCATCGCACGTCCGGCCAGAGTGGCGCGACGGCTGGAATGCGTGTTTTGTGGCTGCTATCAAGGCTCAGGGAGGTAAGCAATGAACAGCCGTGAAGCATTTGAGGCGCATATCAAGAGCATGATCGAGTCCGAAGCGGGCGAAGTTCAGGCGCTCGAAAAATTCTTAGATGGCGACTACATCACCGAGTGGGTGCGCTATCAATGGTATGGCTGGCAAGCCGCCATACAGCACGCCCGCGATGTGGCGGTGAAGGTGTGCGAGGGCGAGATCGTCACCGGCTTGCCCGCAGATGCGGCATACAACCGAGCTTGCCGGGACTGCGCTGACGCCATCAAGGAGGCGCTGAAATGATTTCCCAGGACCGATACCTACCCGCCGACATCAAGGCCCTGCTGGGCATCACCAGCGCCAGCGCCCTGCGCGACAACATCAAAAACGGCAAGGTGCCCAAGCCCGAAGGCCAGGGGGGAACGGCAGCCAGGGGCTACCGGGAGGCAGCCTGCAAAGGCTATGGGGTGAGAAACAGGATGCGCTCAGCCGCCCGGCGTCGCGCCAGGCCTCTGCTGACCTTGCCATCGGCCTTGTTCCATCGCAGCAGCTGGTCGGCCACTTCGCCGCGGTCATCGCCGCGCACCAGCATGCGGATCAGGGTAGAGCCCTGCGCGTTGCCCGTTCCCACGTTGAAGGCCCAGCTCACCAGGGCCGCAAACTCGTTGTCCGTCAGTCGGGCGCGGCCGCACATGCGCTCGATGCCCCGGGCGAACCTGTCCAGGTCTTCGCGCAGCCAGGCGTCACAGGTGGCGTCGTCAATGGGCGCCCACTGGCCCAGGTCGGCCCACTTGTCGCGGCTCAGCAGCCGCCCGACGCCCTGCGTGGGATAGCCAACATGGTCATAGTACGGATAGATCAGGCCGTCGGCGCCGCGCTTGTGCCGGCCCTCGAATGATTCGATCAGCGCGCAGCCGGTGGCGTTGACCTCCCGCGCGCCCGTGGCCACCCGCAGCGGGATGACGGCGGCCGGTGGCGGCAGGAACGGCTCATTGGCCGCAGCAGCCCACCCGGCCAGCGTGGTGCTCAGCCGAAGCGCCAGGCCCACGTTACCCCCCGGCCTTGCTGGTGTTGGTACTGCCGCCAAATACGGCCTTCATGGTCCGGTGCCCAAAGTAGTAGCCCAGGCACAGCATCAGCACGGCGAAGTCGTTGTCTGACCAGATCGCCTGCACGGCCTGCGCGTAGTCGCCCATGCGGACCTTGGCCAGCTCGTACTGGCTCCACTTGAAGGCCAGGTAAAAGCCCACCATGCAGGACGTGACGCCGGGGCGGATGATGCCGTTGATGAAGTCCAGCACGGCAAACAGGTAGAACACCGGCAGGATGACCATCTTGGGCCAGTGCGCGGCCGCGTCCAGGATCTGCACGCCAAAGCTCTGCTGCGGCTGGCGCAGGGTCTGCATTTCGGCAATGTCGGCCTGGCTGCTGATTTCCTCCATGCGGTACAGGTGCTGCTTTTCGGCCAGCTGGGCCTGCATCTGCAGGACGGCCAGTTCGTGGGCGTTGTCCGCCTTCTGGCGGAACAGCTTGATGACCTCGGGGATGAACGGGCCCGCGAAGCCCAGGATGGCGGAAAGGATGGCCAGCATCAGATCGCCCTCCCGCACTTCTCGCGCGCCCCAGCGGCATGCGCCTCGTTCAGCGCCTGCTCAAGCCCGGGAATATTGAACACCACACACCCGCCTTCCGCCTTGCACTGGACGGCCTGCCCGGGCTCAAGGTGCATCGCTGCGGGCTCAAGGGCCGGGGGTGACGCGGTGATGGCTCTGGCGAGAATCAGGGACAGGGTTTTCATGGGAGCCTCACTTCGGTGGTGTGAAGGTGATCCAGCCCTTGGCAAGGCCGAACCCGATTGCAATGGCGCCGATCCAGATCAGGGCTTTCTGCACCATCGTCTTGCCAACCTGCTTGTAAAACTGGTCGGTGATTTCCTGAATGGCCAGCCGTGCGGCCTCTTTGGCAACGGCAAGCTCGCGCTCGTTGAGCCTGATTTCGCCGTCTGACAATGTGGGGTCGGTCACGTTGGGGCCTTTCAAAGTTTCTGCTCGATGCGCACCACCGTGGCGCGGTGCTCAAACAGGGGGTAGTCGAGGGGCGAGAGTTCCTGCAGCGTGCCCAGAAAGCTCCACCGCTGGATGTGCGCGGGGTTGGATGGGTCCGACACGTAGAGCACGTCTTCCGTGGTGCCAATCTCAGCCATCATTTCGTCCATGCGCTCGCCCTCTTCTTCCGTCAGGACGGAATACCCGAGGTCTACCTTGCGCGGGAGGCGGCGGGCGGTGCTGTACTTTTGCCCGCCCACACTCTTCACGCTGCTGCTCAGGTCGGTGCGGCCGTCGCCCAGTGACGTGGGATTGGTCTGGGTGGTGAATCCATCGGACACGAACAGCTGGCCCAGCTCCACGTAGCCATCCGGGTTGGCGGTGTCTTCAATCTCCACCGTGCCGTAGCGCACGGTGGTGGCGTCAAAGGTGGCGATCAGCGGGTACTGTTCGCCCCAGCTGGCGGGCGTGTCGCCATGGAAGGTCATCTGCAGGGCGTCTTGCCAGCCCGTGTCGATGCCCAGGGCCTCGGGGCCTGTGGTGGCCAGGGACTGCAGCTCGGCGTTGGTGCGGCGGGTGAGCCAGCGCGCGAAGCGCTTGATGTGGCCGTTGAGGTAGTCGCCCGCCTGGTTGGCGCCGATGCGCATGCGGTCCACCGTGGGCAGCGTGCCGCTGCTGTCTGTGACCACGGCCGCGCCGCTCAGGCTGGCGGCAAAGTCATTGGCGGCCCAGGCCACGGCCACCTTGTAGAACGTGTTGGCGGCGATGGTGCCAATGGTCATGTCCGCCACAGTGCTGCCGCCGTCCACCACCTTGAACTTCAGGTCCGTGCCGCTGGCGTACAACTCCAACCGCTCGTTGGCGCTGTTGTTGTCCATGCTGATGATGGGGCGCGTGCCAGCCACCGTGGTAATCACGTCGAATTCGGCGTACAGCGTGCCCGCGGTGGCGCTGTGGGCACCGCTGAAATTGGAGCCTGTGACGGTGGCCACGTCTGCGGTGGCCACGACCGGGCTTGTCGTTGTGGGGGTTGTCGGGCTGGTAGCGAATTCGCCCAGTTGGACCTGCACCTTGCCCACGTAGATGGTCCTGGCCACCGAGTCGCGGGTGAGCAGGTAGATGCGCGCCGTTGTGTCGGTCGTGAGGCCGGCAACCGTCACGGTCTGGCTCACAATGCTGAGGCCCTGGGGAATCGTCACGGTATCTTCAGTCACCCATTCCGAGAAGCTCGGCTCCGAAAGAAAATGCACATTCACAGTGGTTGCCACTGGCGCATAGACCCGGAACGACGCGGTGTACTTTTGCCCGTTGACCAGGCCCGAAGGAATGGCCGCAGGCTGCACAGCCAGCGCATTGCCAAAACCCCCGGCAAAGTCCAGCTGATCCAGCAGGTTGCCGCCTGAGTCTGTGTAGGCGTTGGGCGTAACCGTGATGTTTGCAGTGATCCAAGCCCCGTTGTTCAGATCGTCGCTGTACTGGACGCTGTTGGTGCGGCCCTCTTCGACCAGCAGGCCCCTGGCGGCGTGTGTGCCGATGGTGTAGTCAATGCGTGGCGCCGTCTTGCTCTCGACCAGGCCGGTGCTGTTGATTCGCGTCCGGTTGGCTGCGCCGCTGTAGCTCACCCGTTCATCGCGCGGATCGTCGGCTGCGGTGTAGTCCACATCCAGCGGGGCCGTGCCAACCTTGACCCGCCAGCGTGCCGCCGTGGTCAGGTTGTGATTCACCAGCGCCAGCGCGCGCAGCACGTAGTTTGCGCCCAGGTCGAAGCGAAAGCGGGTGTCATATACCGTCGCGTCGTCGCTGCGCGCCACCTTGCCAAGCCGCCCATCTTTCAGGTTTGTCAGCGGCAGCAGGCTTTCCCACTGCCCGCCGCTCAGCGTGGCGCCGGTCGCCTTGTTGCCGTAGGCCAGAAGAATATTGCTCATTCGGTGTTACCCCCAGACGATGAGATTGAGTTCATCGGTTTCAAAGTTTTCTTGCATCTCCAGCACCACGAAGGTTTTGCCGGCGTCCAGACCGAAGCGCGCAATCCGCAGCGTGATGCGCGCGCCCGGCGCGAAGTTCACCGGGGCACGGCCACCGGTCCCCATCTGCGCGTCTTGCTCGATCACCTGGCGCGGGACGCGCAGGCTCAGGCGCTGGCGCGGCACTTTGAACAGGTCCAGCAGGCGCTGTGCCTCTGCCGTCGCGTCGGCCGCGTCCACGATCAGCGTGGTGACGGTCAGCTCCAGGGCTTGCGGCCAATCGGTTTTGACCGTGGCATCGGATGCGCTGGCCGTGCGGTATTCCTGCGTGTAGTAGGCAACGTCTGCGGCCGCAGCGCCCGCCAAGTCGTTGGGCGTCATCACCGTCCAGTTTTTGGCGTACTGGACGTTCACCTTCCAAACGGGAAGGCCCCGGTCGGCTTCTGACGGCGGGACCAGCGTCGGGTATGTGCCCTGCACCAGCTCAGCCTCGGTGATCAGGATGGGCGAAAGCAAAGGGGTGAAGAACGGGCTGGCGGGCTCGTACAGCTGGCATGTATTGATGTCGCTTGCGACGTATGTTCCATCCAGCGGTATCCCCTTGCCGATAAACCCGCCAGCGCTTGCCAGTAGTTCGCTCACTGCGGACAACACGGTGCGCGTGTCGTTGATGTAGATACCCACATCGGGAGTCACGTCGTAAATCTGGCCGGCCAAACTGAAGCCAGGCGCGCGCAAGCCAACGACATCCGCACTTAGCGTGGCAATCACATGGTCAAGCTGGGCCACCCCACCGATTGACGCGTCTGCGGGGTTCGTCACGTCGCAGGTCAGCGCGCCCAAGGGCGTGAAGTTGATACGGAACATGCCGCCCGCAGGCCATACGCGGTACTGCCCCGCCGTGGGGTTGTTCGCTTCCATGTCGGCCTGGCTGGTGTAGTCGCCCGCGCCGTCTTGCGTCACCACCGCTCGCTTGTCGTACACCGCCAGCGTGTAGCCCGTCGCAAAGCCGCGCACGCCGTCCAGCTGGTAAATCTTCTTGCTGGTGTTGACCTGCACCGGGGTGACGTTTTTGCAGGTGCCCAGCAGCACCGGCTTGGTCGTTCCGCCGATGTCGTCGGCTGTGCCCTCTACCCCGGCGGGCAGCGCGTTGGTGCCCGCGTATTTCGTCGTCAGCAGTTCAATGTCCAGCGCGTGCAGGGCGTCACGGCACTGGAACGTGATGGTCTTGTCGTCGTAGGTCGGCTGCTCCAGGAACCCGTTGCGCAGCGTGTAGGTGACCTCCAGTGTGTCGGGGTCAACCTCGTACACATAGAAGGGCTGGCCGTCAAACGATTCGGTCAGGATGCTGTCCAGCTCGCCGTCTGCGTTGCTCAGCACGATGGCACCCGCCGCCACCGGGGCCGCGCCGCGCAGTTTGCCGGGGCCAAACATCGTGCGCTCAATCAGGCCGGGCTGAATAACGCGCCCATCTACATAGAACGGGTCCGTTGTCCACGACCAGTTTGAATTTGAAACGTGGGGTTTTGTGGCGTAAAACAGTGGTATGGCCGGGCTCACACCGGGCTGCACGTAGTGCAAAAGCACCATGATGATGCGCTCGCTCATGCCTCAACCCCCCGCACCGATGCCAGCAGCGCACGGTCTGCGCTGGCGGCCGTGTTGCTGATGATCTGGTCCTGCTTGCCCAGGTTGGCCTGCATGCCGTTGGCGGATACCGCGGTCAGCCTGGCCACTTCCGAGCGCAGGCCGCGCAGCTCGGTCACCATCTCCATGTAGCCCGCGTCTGCTGTGCGCGCCTGTGCCGCCGTCAGCACCCGCTCGCCCTGGTGCAGCTCGGCACGGTAGCCGTCAAACGGCACATAGGCCAAGCCGTTAGCGTGGCTGCCGTTGATGCTGTTCAGATAGGCCACATGGGCGTCAAACCACTGCTGGGCGCTGTCGTAGCCCATGTCCCGGTAGGCGCCGGACTGCTCCACCGCGTTCCAGAAGGCGATGCCCTCGGGGTCAGGGGCCGCGGCTGCAGGGTTGTCGGCGTAGAAGTCAGCCGCACCGCCGCCCGTGGGCGTGGTGGGACGCACGCCGTTAACGCCGGCCGCGCTCAGCGCCCCGGCCAGCGATGCAATGGCCGCACTCACCGTCAGATTGCCGGCGATCACGCTGCCGTTGATGGCGCTCAGCATGCCGTACTGGCTCTGCAGGGCCGTCAGCTGCATGCGGCCGATGTCGGCCTGCGTCTGGGCGGCCACCTGGCTGGCCTCTACCGCGCCGCGCACCATGGCCAGGTCGGTGAAATAGGCCATGCTGCTGGCGTTGTAGCTGCGGCTGGCCTCCAGGAAGGCCGTGCCCACCTCTTCCAGCTTGCTCTGGCGCTCGGGGTCGTCCAGGCTCAGGCTGCTCAAGCGCATGAACTCGGACCGGGTGGCCTGGTACTGCGCCTCGGGCGACAGGGCCGCCATGGGACCGGTTGTCAGCGCGGCCAGGTAGCGGCGCAGCGACACAGCCGCGGCGTCCTGGCGGGCGATGGCGTCGCGCGCGGCGCTCTCGGCCGTGCGCACCTGGTCCAGCAGCGCGTCGCCCAGGCGGGTCTGCATGGCGGCCGTGGCTTCGGATTCGCGGCGCAGGTCCTGCTCAGCCCAGATGCGTTCCTTGATGGCGCGCAGCGTCGGGTCCATGGCGTCCAGCTCACGCTTGCGGGCGCGGGCCAGGTTTTCAGCGTCGGTGCTGGTCAGGGTCAGCCATTCTTCGTCCAGGGCCTTGCGCTGGCCGATCAGGTCGATGGCGCGCTGCATGTCGGCCGTGCTGGCGTCCGCGGCCAGGGCGTTCAGATACTGCTTGTACTCGTCGGCCAGGTCCGAGTCTTTCAGCGCCGCCACGATGGCGCGCGTGGTGGCATCGCCCACGGCCGCGGAAAACTCTGCGTCGCTGCGGCCCACGTTTTCTTCGCCCAGGCGCTCGTACACGTTGCGCCCGCCGCTCATGGTGGCCACACGCAACTGGGTCAGGCTATCGCCTTCGGGGTCCTTCGAATAAAACGCTTCAAAGATCGCCTTGTTCGTGATGCCCAGCTGCGCGGCGATGCCGTTGTACTGCTGCTGGATGGTGCCCGCCAGGTCGGCGCCGCCCTCGGTCTTGGGGCCGCCGCGGTCGCTCTCCAGGAAGCTGGCCAGGGCCAAGCCACCAGCCACCCAAGGCAGCGCCGTGGTCAGGTTTGACATGAGGCCTGCACCAGCGCCGGCGGCCGTGCCGTAGGCGCCGTTGGTGGCCAGCAGCGCGTCCAGCCCGCCGCCCGTGGCATTGGCGTACATGCTGCCCACCGTGTTGGCTGTGGACATGCCGCTGAAGTTACCCAGCAGGCCGCCGATGCTGTTCAGGCCCGAGCTGTTGGCAACAGCACCCACAGCGCCC
>ERZ869921.1164-NODE-1164-length-11940-cov-4.424401_pt1 | contig 11940 bp, 13 predicted proteins | sample MGYA00579310_ERZ869921 | MGnify/ENA primary metagenome ERZ869921 (study PRJEB32216, sample SAMN09231816) | wastewater metagenome | place: USA: Maryland | collected 2016-06-21 | study: EMG produced TPA metagenomics assembly of the PRJNA472060 data set (Reclaimed...
ATCTATGTCAGTCAGCTCACTTTATGGTAGGGTGTCCGCTGGCATTGGTGCTAACTTGTCGATTGGAGCGTAAAAATGTAAAATATTTAGTTGATTATTAGGCGCAAATATTACTTGTCGATTTAGTGAACATAAAAACAATGAAAAATGACCATAGCACTAATACTACTCACTTTATTGGTAATCTACCTATTCAAGTGCGTAATAAAAGACATTGAAGCACAAGACAATGATTTTGATGCTTGGTAAAAAAACGAGGATTAATTACCCTCGCTTTTATCAATTTTAGGCTTTTTGCTATTTAAGAAGCTAAAGAATACCGAATTGCCAAAGTAACCAAGCACTACTGCCGAAACCCTTGTAATAGGGTAAAACTCCTTTAAATCATCTCTCAAGTACACTACAAGCATAGTGGTAAAGAGTGAAAGGATAGCCATAGGCATTACCTTATTGAGCGAAAATTCTTGCTCCTTCTTTTTGGCATCAGACCAAGATTTTAAATAGTGGAGGATAAGACCTACCAAGCCAAGTGCATAGAGTTCTAAATGTATCATATTTTGCGTTTTTTAAGTTCTTCATCAACTGTCATCTCGACAATCTGCATTATCTTTTCAAATTTATCGTTCTTAGCGTTTGCCAAGTTATTTACCTTGTGCAATACATCTTTTAGCATTTCGTGTTGGGTGGCGTTCTGCAACTTCAACAAGTCCATATCGCCCTTGTATTGAGCCTTAAACACGTCATTATCCCTTTCCAATTTGTGCATATCGGTTTGCAGTTTATCAAAGCTAGTTTGGCTGTCTTTTTTTGTTTGGTAGATAGTAGATAGCCACATCTTATTAACTGCCCAAAATCCGCCTCCTAGTATGGTTAGCATACCAAATATATTCTTGAGTAGTTCTACAACGTCATTATATTGGTCAATATGGTTCATTTTTGAATTAGTGTTTTATTGATAAGGACAACGAAATAATACACAATTCCGACAAACACAAACCACTCGCCTACTTTCGGCACATCAGCCATATTGGTAATTTCGTCTACTAGGTTAATTAATGAAAGGGTAAAGAATAATTGAAAGGTCAAGTAAAATCCTTTAAATGACTTGGTAAGTATCATAAATGATATGCAAAGAAGGGTCAAGCTAATGCCTAACCCTATCCCGAATATTTGATATGATAATTGCTCACTAGTATAGCCGACAATAGTGCTAACCATCATTCCTATTGTGAAGGTAGTAAATGCTAATATTGCAATCCTTAGCGCTAGTCTAGTGAAGTACGTCATTATTTTGGCTTATGCGGTCTTGCTCCAATAAATTCAACACTAATACTTATCTCGAATATTGGGCTGCCATTAGGTAAGTAAACAAGTTCGGTTTGTGGTAATGGTTGAGGATGTTCACTATTGTCAATCAACCATAAACTATCATCTTCTTGATAGTATTGAACGTTGAAATTACTAGGCAAATCAGCTATTTGTGTGTTAAACTGAACCTCGCCAATAGACAATGCCAAAGCATTATCTGTTATCAATTCAAATGCGGTTTTATACATCTTTCTTGATTTTAATTTTAGTTGAAAAAATTTATTTGATAATCGGAACTTCGAGTTCATTGCTTACAAAGGTAAAAGGAAATTCATTGTTGCCATCCCATTCAGAATAATCATCCCCATCACATACTATATCACCCATCTTCAATGGCGACATATCCTCACTAAACAATACCCAATGGAATTTGCAAGAAGAATTTAAATTGTCCTCTATCGATGTAACGTGAAGCCAATAGGCTAGTTTAGGTTCGTCAAACGCAACCTTAAAGGGTGTTACTATTTGTACTTTGGCGTAGTCGCCTTCTTTATTTACGATAGTCATTTTAGTATGTATTTATAAATTATGGATTAAGTTTTTCCCAAGCAGCACCATTCCAACCGTACCAACCTTTAGCAGCAAAACCACCGCTTGTATCGGTTACATACACCATAAGCCCTTCTGCTTTTGATGCTATTGCAGCCGCTTGTGTGCCTGTCATTCTTGGAGGCAAAAAGCCTTGTGTTGTGCTTGTCAAGTCTAAAATTGCGCTAGCATCGGGAGCTGTTACGCCTACGCTTAAACTACCCGCAGCCGTTGTTCCCGTTGCTGAACAACCCGAACCCCACAACACGTTACCTATGTTTAATTGATTGCTTGCTGTTGGCGAAGGCACGGTACCTTGAAAAGCGACAACTAGGTTTTTGTTACCCGAGGATATACTATAGCCCGCATCGCTACCTATAGCTATCCCGTTATTACCTGTTGCAAATGGAGCAGCTTGAAAACCCGCCACAACCCAACCGTTTACATTTGTCCCACCGGTTAGCGCTTGATGGCCTGCAACTACGTTGTTTGCCCCAGCGATGTTCGATTTTAAAGCCTCGTAGCCAATAGCTGTATTCTGAACTTGTGCGTTACTTCTACCCGCATTATATCCCATAAAAGTACCATTGCTAGTACCTGAATATGCACCCGTACCATAAGAGGTATTCGCCCCATTTATGTATCCCGAATTTAATCCGTTCCATTTAAAAATTAAAGGGTTTGTAGTTGCTGATGTACCACCTATAAAATCCCCCGAAGATATTGCGTTGCCCGTTAAAGCCCATCCGCCGCCACCAATCCTTGCGCTTGATATTCTTTTCAATGCACCTGTTGATGGGTCTGCTACTACTAAACTATCATTGGTAGTGCCGCTTGTTAATCCTAGAATATTTGGTGTAGTAATATTCGCCCCCGTTGGTATTGTTACCGTGCCTGTAAATGTTGGGCTTGCTATATTTGCTTTTAAGTCTATCCTGTTTGAAAGGCTTGCTGTATCTCCTTTTCGTAAGTAGTTAGCCAACATTGTCGAGGTGTCCGAAATGTTTAATTTGGCATTGATTGACGTTCTTAAATTAGCCTTAGCCGTGTCTACTCGATAATTAGTTGCAAAGGTTATACTATCTGCACTGCCTCCGCCTCCACTAGACGCAAATGTCAAATTTGGATATGTACCCGTAATGCTCATATTCGCCCCTGCAATCGCTCTTAAACGAATGTTTGCGGTATCGGTAATGTTTAATTTTGTGTTTATTCTATTACTCAAAGTAGATGTGTCCGAAAGTCGCATTAACGTACCACTTGAACCTGTCGGGAATGATAATATCCCACCAATTACATTTACAGCAGAAATACTCGGCAAAATTAAAGCAGGACTATTCTCCCTAACTATATTGCCTGTCCCTGTTGTGCTATTGCCTAATAAAGTAGTGTTGGCATTATAAGCCTGTACAGAAACACCAATATCTGCTGTATTTAAGTAATTGGCTAACATTGTAGCTGTGTCGGTGTAATTAACCTTGTTTGCAGTTAATGCCACTACATTTGCTTTAGTGCTAATAACGCTAGTATCTACTCTTTGTGAGCCTGTACTTACTATTGGATTAGGGGTGTTTAAAATGCCATATCCTTGATTGAGTGCCGTTACCGTTCCTCCTCCACCACTACCTGAAAAAAATTGCCAAGCATTATTAAAGTAGTAGTAAGGCTTCCCGTCCAATCCAATCTGAAAAGCCCCGTTAAAAGTCTTAGTATTGTTCCACCAAGAAGGCTTAACCGTATCTCTTACGGGCAATCTCATAATGCTATCTACTGCAAAGCTACCATTTGTATTTACGGTAGTCCTTACTCCATCATTTCTTAATATCCAAGTCTGTGCATTTGCTTGAATAGATACTAAAACTGCTAAAACTAAAAGTTTAATTTTCATAATATACCACAACTTTTGTAGGTTCGTAAAATTCTGTTCCGTCTGTAAATATTAATTGGTTGTTATCAACGTAATAGCCCGAAGTTTTAATTGTGTCGCCTACAATTATGTAAACTATATTTCTGCCTATAAAGTTGTCGTTTTGAACGAAAGTAACGCCTCCACTTCCTGAAAATGCAACAAATGACTGCTGCATATAATAAATAATAGGCGTTGAAGGTTGGTAGCTACCTCCCGAATATCCGCTACTGCCATAAGCCCATCCATCCCTAATATACCCTCTATCTACTATTCTTCTTATTACGGTTTCAGTCAAGTTGTTATTCCTTGCTCTGTACATTCTATGTTGGTAGTTGTACATTTCCATATAGTGCCTTACTTCTTGAAGACCTACTACCTTTTTGTCTAGGTTTTGAGCGTATTTCCACTCTACATAAGCCTCAATAACCGCTTGTGCTTTTATGGGTATATAAGTAAGAGTGTCTGCTGTTCCCAATCCTATGTAAGACAAATAAAGAATGTTTGAAGGGAATTGGTCGGGACACATAATTATTCCCTTTTCTACATTAAAAGTTACTTCATCGGGTCTTATAAAAGGCGAAAATCTACCTTGCACGGGTTCTCCAATGTCGTTTGTAAGAAAAGAATAGTTAGCAGCAAAAGGATAAGCATACCCATAACCATAGTAATTGCCTCCATAGTTAGAGTAAGGGTCTGTGCCTTGTGGTTGCTGTGTTGTTGTTTCGGTGTCGCTAAAATCATCCGAAAAGAAATCGTCCGAAAAGAAATCAGCATTACCCCACTTGCAAGTTTTATTTAACCAACTTTTCCAATTTCCTTCTTTCCTGTATTTGTTTGAAAAAGCATTACTAAATTCCGCACCATCACATTCAGCATTAGGGTATGGCATTAATCTTTCTGAAATGCCTACGGGTATCCATTTATTGCCTATTCTTATCCCTACGCTCACCCAATCCATAAACCCTTTTGGCAAAGTGAACCAAGTTTCGTGTGGCTCTTTCATTATTTGGGTATGCCTAACGGTAGGCATTGAAGTTAACGATAGCTCTTGTACAGCCTCGCAAACCAATGGCACTATACGCCACCAATAATGCTGCGTCATACCTCTTTTTAAAAGTATGCTCTCGGCAATTTCTTGTACCGATATTAATGCTGCTTCTGTATTTGGTGCTGACATCTATTTAATTTCTTTTGCTCGGTGACAATTGGTCTGTTTCCCTTCTATTAGTGTCGGGTTCTACGCTATACATATCTATCACTGACTTGATTATTGCTGCCCTATGTTCGGGAAGTATTGGCAAAGGGTCGTTATCGCCTACTGAATTAATGTCTGCAACTACCAATTTAATATCTACGCTAGGGCTTTCTCCCGAACTAAATAAATCATCGTAAATAATAATCTTATTTCCCGAATAGGTGTAAAATCTTTTATGCAAGGGGGCTACATATCTACTGCTCATCCAAGACCTAAAAATACCTTCTGGAATGTAAAAATACCCTAAATGTGGCAACCCCGTTGGATATACTGCTTGTACACTTTGCCCATCTTTTAACATCATAGGTCTTACAGGTAATGCAACTTGTGCGGTTCTAGTCTTATCCCAATTTACTCCCCTTTCTAGTGGTATTCCTTCATACAATACTATGGCAAGCCCATCAATGTTAGGCTGCCCTTGAACAGCCATTGTAGAAGTTGCTTCGGCTTTTAAAAGTACGTTTGCAGCATCAGTAATCGCTAATGCTATCTCCGCATCTTTTACCCTATCCCTACTTGAAGGATTGCCCCCCGATAAGATACGCCTTATCTCCTCTACTAATATTTTCTTAGTTACCACCATTTCCGTTGTTTGCGTTTATGCCATACATACTCATCAATCCCGATACTTCATTGTTAGATAGGTTTACGCCTATGTAATTTAATGCTATTGATATTACTTCATACCAATATTGTGTCGCAAATTGTAGTTGTACGCTTGTTAAAGGGTTATAAATTACAGTATTACCGCTTACGGTGTAGCCCAAAACGGGGGTGGTAGGCTTAGACAAATAATGCCAATCTACTATTGTGGTTGCTTTAGGATATAGTTGCACCCCCGTTTCTTGTTCTAAATATCTTGGGTTTTCGGCAATAGGGTATATAGAACTTACTAACACTTGTTGCAATTCGTTATGTAATACTTGTATAATTTCTGTTGTTACTCCGTTTAAGTCGGCGTAGATAGCTTGTGTTTCTGCCCATAAAGTAGGGTAGGTAGCAAGCCCACTTCCTGAAGAAGTAACGCTAACTTTCTTGTAAAATGGTTGTAAAGCTACTAATGCTAATTCATTGCCTTCTTGACGCTTACCAAAGTAAGTGCCCCAAACAATATTTTGCCCTTCATCAATAGCTTTTGAAAATTCTTCGGGAGATATATACCCGTTTCGGTACTTGTCGGTAACGAAATTGACAAACTCCCAAATGTCAAATATGTTCTGCATTTCTTTAATTATACTAACTTTTATTCGTATAATTAAATAAAACCATAAAAATGCCATCAACTTCTATAAGTAACCTTATACAGCAAATAGAAAGTGCTGACAAAAACCAACAAGGATTAGTTGATTGGGTTGGGTATCTTAAACCTGCGCTTATTAATATGGCAGAGTCTTTAGGCGCTAGAGGCATTATGACATTTACATCTACTAGCCAAATGTCGCAAGCAGGAGGAACAGATGGAGGATTTGCAATAGCCCCAAACAATAACAACGAACTAATACTCTATAAGTTTTTCCCTAACATAGATTTGACTGTTGTAGGAGGAGTAGTTTCTACTGTTGCAGGGCAATGGCGACCTGTGTTCCCAATTGTGCCTCCTTCTCCGATTGTACTCCCTATTGTTTTTGCTTTAGGGGCTAGCCTAAATGTCGTTACGGGAGATACCTTTAAAGATATTATACTTCCTACACCTATCCCTAGTGTTGGTTATGGAATATCTATTACTCCTACAAACGATTATGCTGCTACACTACAAAGAACAATAGGATTTTTTGTTACTAACCTTACCCCTTCGGGTTTTAGAATAAGTTTTAGTAGCGCTGCTACATCTAATGGAACATTTGGTGCTATCATAACAGTAATTGAAGAATTATAACAACAATGGCTACATCAATAAATAATTTAATTCAACAAATAGAAAGTGCCGATGAAAACCCTCAAGGGGTGGTAGATTGGGCAGGATATTTAAAACCTGCTTTAATCGATATGGCGCAATCTTTAGGAGTTAGAGGAATAATGTATTTTACTTCTACAAGCCAACTATCTCAAGCAGGGGGTGGGGATAGCGGTTATGCTATTGCTCCAGACGCTAATGGCATCCTTGTTCTTTATAAGTTTTTCCCAAATGTTGACAATACAATAGTTGGAGCGGTTACTTCGGTGGTTGCAGGGCAATGGCGACCCGTTTCTGCTGCAAACACTTTAATAACTAGGTCGTTTAGCATTTCGTTGCCTATTTTACCTTCTTTCACGGGGGTTATCGTTACTTTGCCAACTCCTATGCCTACTGCTGTGTATAATGTATTGGTTCAACCTACAAACATTTATGCAGCAAGCATTCAATCAACAATAGGGTTTTTTATTGACAACCTTACAACGACAACGTTTCAACTTAGGTTTGTTTCAGGTATTGTAACGGGCGGAACATTTAATGCTACAATATTCATAACTGATTAAAAAATTATAAAATGGCTACATACCAACAATTTAAAGCTGCGGTACAAGATATTAAAAATACCGTTTCGGGAAAAGTAGAATACAATAATGGTTCTGCTAGCCTTAGGCTTATCCTTGCATTAATAGAGGATTTTGCCCACTACAATATGGTTTTTCAAGTAGCTGACATTAACGCCCTAAAAGCAATGTCGGGGGCTGATGCCAACTTTTTACAAATACAAGATACCGCTAGTGGAGTTTCGGCAGGAATTTACTCGTATAGAACTACGGGTGTTGCCGATAATATTAACTCTTTTGACGCTACGGGTGGCGGTATTTGGAAAAAAGCTAACTTGCCTGACTAATGGAAAAAAAATCTGAAATACGCTTATTAACGGGTGGGGTCAATTCAGACGACACATCTAACCTTATTCAGCCTAATGAATTAATAAACGCTATTAATGTTACGGGGCATAACTCCTATGACAAAAATAATCAAACAGTAGGGGCTTTAACGCCCGTTTATGACTCTGTGCCGTTAAGTAACGTAAACTTGTTACTCCCTACTGTTGGGGTAAATACACTGATTGGAACATTTGCTGATGAGCGTGAGGGCTTTGTTATTTACTTTTTCCATAATTCATTAGGGCTAAATAGGATAATTAAATCTTTTGACAATACAGGCACTATTCTTCTTACAGAAGGTTCTGTTGTTGGAGGTCTTGGGTGGACTAGCGGTATGTACATATCTGCAAGAACACAAGGCAATATACTTGTTTTCGCTGATGGAATACACGAAGTAAGATATATTGACCATACCAAAATATATGGTACGGGTTCTTTAACTCAAACAATGCTAACTTTAATAACCGAAAGTTACGCTGCCCCTTTAAGGGCTTTTAGAATTACCGACACAACCTTTACTACTGCTTTCCCCGTTCAATATGGGGCTTTTCAGTTTTGTTATAGGATACAAAATGATGATGGGTTTTACTCTGTATTGTCGGTTCTTTCTGAAACTGTATTGCCCGTTAGAAATAGCGCAAATCCATTCTTTGGTAATCTTATTGACTGCCAATTAAACTTTGATGTCAAAATACCTACTAATTGGCGAAGGATTGACTTTGTAGTTAAATATTTAGATAGTAATACATTTTTTGTGTATGAGTCTTTGTTCGACGATGTACCTAATGATATTATCAAAGTAAACGACCACAATTCGGGCATTGCACCTCTTTCTTGCGTATTTAATGGTACTACTATTGAAAGTTTAGATGCTATAACCGCTTTTAAACAATTTGACTCAATACCTATTAGGTCTAAATTAGTAGAAGTTGTAAATAATAGGGTTGTTTTAGGCGATAATGTAGTAGGGTATAACACTCCAACAATAGCACCTAGTAACTTAACGTTAGCAGGGAACACTTATATTGTTGATGAGGCTACAAGCACTACGCATAACGTTTATCTTTTACTTGCAAAAAATTATGACGTTAATGAAGAAGACTACCCTATTTACGGTGGGTTATTTGTTTCTTTTGGTGGAGAAATTTATTCTTTACCATTGGAGTATTCTAGGCTTAGATTTAATGGTGGCGACCCTTTGTATTGTTCAACTAAAAACCCATTAGTATATCCTTATTTACTCCCTAAAAGGATAAGCAAAAGCGCACTAATTAAGATTGATTCGCCTTTTCGGGAAATTGTTTTTCCGCCACCTTTTGCATCAACAAACAGATTTGCTTATATTGAAACGTTTTCTAACGATATTAATAATGGATTTAACTTAAATGACGGAACTATATGTTTTAATAGAGGGATTTGCCGTTGTGTTTGGCAAATACACGATTTAGGAAATTTGGCAGATTTAGATGGCGTTGTTACAGCGCAATGGTTTGCTGCACTTCATATATCTCCTCCATTTTCGTTTCCAGTATTGCTTAAAGGGTATGTAGGGTTGTCTAGGTTTTGTATGACTAGCGGCTCTGATTTTGCCATTGAAATTACTGATGAACCTGTCGATGCTATGGGTTCTAAAAACAGAGCATTCTTGCCTACTGCTTCTTACAAGTATGGTATTAGGTACTATGATGTTGCATTAAGAGCTTGCGGCAATCTTGACTTAGGGGAATATAAAGTAGGGGATTACACCCCTTATAATAGAACGCTTACTGAAAGTTTAGATTTAACTCTTTCGGGAGCTCCCGTTATTCCCGCTCCTTCGTGGGCTAAATACTTTGGCATTACACTTACTAAAAATAGTGTTTCTACCGACTTTTTAAACTTTGCACCTAACTGCATAAAGGTAGCAAGGAAGACAAAAGATGGCATTATCTACGTTACTTCTGACATTAAAAATAATGTTCAGAATGATGAAATGTATGGTATTGCTGTGCCTTTAGATGGATTAGCAAAATACAATAAGGGGTATGTGTTTAATGAAGGTGACTATATAAGTCTTGCTTTTGATGATGCTACTTCAAGTACTTTATCTTTCGTTTGGAACTCTAAAATATTAGGCGTTATTGATGGACACGTTATTGCAGCCCCATCAGATTTAAACTTGCTTGAGGTGCACTTATCTTCTCAATATAGCCTTATTCGCTCGCCTGTTTATGATGCAGTTGCAGGGTATGTTAGGTCTAACAATCCATTAGCTATTTCTAGTGCTTTTAGGCAACAACAGTGCTATGCTACTATTTATATTGGGGTACAGCCCGATAGTAACTTTTACGAAATAGGATGTTTTGGATTGTGTGAAGACTTAGGAAGTGGCAACCAACTATCTAAATTCTTTTTGGGTACTGGATACTCAACTACGTTTAGAATATTTGGAGATTGCTACACGCAAAGACGTGAGAGTAGGGCTAGTGGGTTTATGGGCTTATCTAACACTACAAACGAAAATACCCAAACTATTAAATGGGTAGAGCCTTATGGTAGGTTATCACCAGTAGATAGAGTAGGGCAACAAGTGTTAAGCAATGAGGTTAGATGGGGCAATGTAGGACTGCCAAACGCTGCGGTTGACGGATTGGCTTCTTTTGATGCTGCCGACTATAAATTAATGCCTGTTACCGCAGGTTCAGTGAATATGCTACAAGCACAAATAGGAGATAGCAACTCTAACAATGGACTTTTGATTATCTGTAAAAGTAGCGGTTATTACACTCTTGTAGAGCAAAGTTTCCTAAGAAGCACTACAAACCAAGTAAATGTTACTCAATCAAGTGGCTTTATTGATAATATCAACGAATTAAATGGCAGACCTTCTACAAGTTCACCAAAAAGTTTTGCCATCTACAATGGCAGGGTTCTATGGGTAGATGCTTTGAATAGAAAGGTATGGATGTTTAAAACTGGAGATACCATAGCTATATCCGACCTTAAAGCTAATAGGTTATGGAATCTATTACTTGACAAAGCAGAAAACGACCCTTCGGTAAAAGATATTAGCGGAGGTATAAACAGAATTACGGGAGAATATCTAGTATCAATGGCTTTCACCACTATCACAAGCAAAGCCGATTTGCCCACTACTACTATTGAAAACCCTTTAAGTTTCTACTATGACAAAGCGTGGACGTGGGTATTCAATATTAAAGATATGAAGTGGACTAACATAATAGACAAGAGAAGGATATATGTAAATGTTAGCACTAGGCTTTATTCTTATGATGGCTCATTGCTTTATTTTGAAGACGAGCCTAATAATTCTTCAATAGGAGATAGTACAATAGTAATACCTTTTAACGCTGAATACAATTTAATTAAACATCCCTTAAACTTAAAGCTAGATGCTTCAAGACCCCCTGATGAAACGTGGATACAAACAGATACTAATACTAGATTTGATTTGGGCAGCGGTAGTGGTAGCACTATGGTTGCTACTACTTCTAATTGGATTTATCGGGAAAGTATGTGGCAAGCCGCTGTTTTAAGAGATAGAATGTCAAACAATGCAAACAATACTACTGCTTGGAATATTTCTAATATTAACGGACAAAGATTAAAAGGAAAGACCATTAACGTTATACTTATCTGGTACAAGGCTAATGGTCGGTTCTCGGTAAGAAGTTGTGAACTAGACTACACAAGATAAGGGGGCTAAAAACCCCCTTTTTTATTGGCTTACTATGTAGTAAATGTCAAATGCTGTGGTTGCTGCTATTGGCGTAAGCAAGTTAATATCAAATGAAGTTGTAGTGATATTGGATATAAAATACCCTCCTTGCAACACTGTTGCCCCTGCTTGGCTATCAGTGGATATAAACGCCATATAGGTATTTGTAGGTTGAGGATTAGCCAACGTAATAGTGATTATTGACTGCCCTATCGTTGGGGTAATAGCCTGCTTATTACTTGCACCTACAGCAAAGGAGTTAGCAAAATCATTAGCCGCTAAATTAAGTATGTTGTAAAACTCTGTGGGAGTGTATGCACT
>ERZ869921.1165-NODE-1165-length-11931-cov-3.359128_pt1 | contig 11931 bp, 17 predicted proteins | sample MGYA00579310_ERZ869921 | MGnify/ENA primary metagenome ERZ869921 (study PRJEB32216, sample SAMN09231816) | wastewater metagenome | place: USA: Maryland | collected 2016-06-21 | study: EMG produced TPA metagenomics assembly of the PRJNA472060 data set (Reclaimed...
CCGATCTTTTGAAAACATCATTGGTATGCATAATGGTACTATGATTGATCATAAATATCATCATGATACTAAAACTGACAGTGAATTGTTCCTTCAGGATATCAATGACAGAGGATTGAAGACTGTTCTTGAAGAAGTCAATCCTGAATCTGCATACGCACTTGTAATTATCGACAAGAAAACTGGTGTTTTATCATTTGTCAATAATGGTAAGCGAGATATTTACTTTTGTATGTCAGATATACGAGGTGTATTATTCTGGGCATCTGAAGATTGGATGTTAAAAGGAATTATGCAAAGACAGGCAGAAAGAATCTTTAAGAATGAAGTAACACTGTTACAGCCTCATAAAATCTTTTCTGTTCATCCTCATTCAGTGCCTACCAAGACTTTTAAGATATGGGATATTGAAGAATATACGCCCAAGCAAAAACCTAAATATGTCCAACAGAATTTTGGCAGGGGGTATCATAGTAATATAGTCCCTTTCGCCGGAGATGAAGATTACTATGGATGGTGGAATAATAATCTTCTAAGCAACAAAGATGATGATACTCTTTCTGTCCCAGTTAGAAAAGCTAAATCTACACCGGGTGTTATTAAGAATAAAATTCCAACTGCTTATTGTGTGTCATGTAATGAAAAATTAAACCTAGTACAACAGCATTTTGCAATGAAGATTGGAACTAAGTCTTTCGTTTGTGAAGTTTGTGATAGTACACTGCCTATTGTAAAACAACCAGAAGAGGTAATTTTAAACTAATGGAACTAAAGATTGGTGCAGACCCTGAAACTTTCCTTAGTTTAGGGGGTAAATTTATTAGTGCAGCTGATATTCTACCGGGAACTAAAGCTGATCCTTTTAAAGTAGAGAAGGGAGCAGTACAGGTAGATGGATTAGCATTTGAATATAACATTGATCCTGCCACTACAAGAGAAGAATTTGACAGAAATCATACTGTAGTTATTGCTCAAATGGAAGAAATGGTTAAGAAAATTGATAAAGATATCAAGCTTAACTTCATTCCATTTGCTGAATTTGATAAGACATATTTTGATACTCTCCCAGACAGGTGCAAAGTCCTTGGCTGTGATCCTGACTATCGTTCTATAGATGGTCTTGTAAAACCTCCCCCGGAAGACCTTACACATATGCCCGTAAGAACAGCTGCAGGTCATATCCATGTAGGCTGGACTAAAAATGAAGACCCTTACAGTTCTTCTCATTTTGAAGATTGTAGGTTCGTAGCCCATCATTTTAGTATGAAGAATGAAGGTAGTATTTATGGCAAGGCTTATCATTATAAAACCAATGAAGAAGTAAAAAGACTAAAATACTATGGTAGTCAAGGGGCCTTTAGACCTAAATCTTATGGTGTAGAACTCAGACAGTATTCAAATATTTGGGCTGCTAAGCCTGAAACTCGTAGGATGATGTTTGATTATATCAAAACAAGTGTAACACAACTTTACCGTGGATAAATACAAATGCGTTGTAGAATTCCTGATAGAGATTTAACTCAGAGGTTAGATCAAACTATTTGTAGATATAAAGGACATCCCTACTATGTTCGTCATGGAGATATGAACACTTTATATCTGTATGACCTAGAAAACAGGCAAACAAGACTTCATGTCATTAACAAAAATGATGTGGAATTAGATATTAGTTCTGTGCCTCTTGGATATTTGCAATTAAATAAGTATATTACTTGTTATGTTTCTAGAAAACCTGCTAGAATTTACAAACAAGGGGTAACACTTGACAGCTTAAATGTTGATCCACTTCCGGGAGACCGAGCTTCTATAATCAATATATACTCTAAAGCTTTTAAAGATATGATTCTAGGGAACTATCCTCCCCTATTTCAAACAGTTGAAATGCTTAGGGCTTCTCCAGAATCAATGTCAGTGTGTATTTCTAGGGATATTGCTCTTAAATGGGACCCTAAGTTTATGTTGATTTATGTTTATTATAAGAATGAAGAGGCTGGATGGATTCCAGATAGATCGCATACTGTAATAGTTCCAGGTAGAGAACAGGCTTGGATTGTAAGTAAACTACTGCATGGATTCGGATGGGAAATACAATGACAATTTACGATACTTTTAAGAATTACGGGTTCACAAAATACAAGAAATATGATGGTGAATTCGGTATAGAAATTGAAACTGAAACTAAAGACCCTTATGACGCTCCGAGTTTTACCTATTGGTCTGTTCATCAAGACGGTTCTCTGAGAGATTTTGGACAGGAATACGTCTTAAAGCAGCCTGTCAAGTATGAATATGAACTCCCAGAAGCTCTTGCAGAATTTGAAAAGAGAACGGCCAAGATTCCATTCATTAAAGATTCGTTAAGTACTAGTGTTCATGTTCATGTTAACATGCTTAATGAATCTTTTAAAACCATGGGTAATTTTCTAACTCTATATTCTCTGTTAGAAAACATTCTGATTAGATATTCAGGTCCAGATCGGCTTAGTAATCTTTTCTGTCTTCCTATTTGTGATGCGGAGATTACTTACCATAACATCATATCTATGATGAAACATGCAGAGACAAAATCATATAAGAGCATGATGATGAATGAAAATCATGTTAAGTATGCTGCTTGTAACCTGTCATCATTTAATCAGTTTGGGTCTATTGAGTTAAGATCATTTAGAGGGGAAACAGATATCAAGAGTATTCAAGATTGGGTAGATATCATCTATAGAATCCTACAGTATTCTAGAAAAGATATTTCCCCTAGAAATATTCTAGCTGATTGGAAGTCTAAGGAAATCAAAATCCTAGATGACATTTTCAGCAAGAATATTCGTAAGAGTCTGTCTCATAAAGAAGAATTAAAACTGATAGAACAGAATATTTGGTATGCAGCTAATATTGCTTACTCAGTCAAAGATTGGGAACTTTTAGATACTCCTGTTAAAATCCCTGACTTTAAACCAAAACAAAAAGAGCTAGATGCAGCGGCTATAAGAATATTTGGTGCTCTCAACTTCCAAGGTCTAAATGAAGTACAATCTAATGAAGTTCTGTTCTATCTAAGAAAAGAGTTTAATAAAAAACATGGGTTGATGACAGAATTCATCCAAAAAAGTGAGCCTGTCGAGTTAAGACCTAGAGCACCTGCTATCAATAGAGGTGGACTACAGAATAACCCTTTCAATGAGCAGCCTGTACCACAGCCTATGGGTGGTGATCCTTGGGGTAATCTTATAAATCCAGCAGCAGGTGAAATAAGAAATATTGATTTGAATGTTGCAGCTGCCGAAGTAATTGATTGGGCAGAAATTGACAGACAACAAGAAGCACAGAGAATTAGAAACAGAGCAGAAGATATCCTACGGAGACAGAGAAATGGAGATAGAGCTTAATGTTTATATACTCTTGGAATTATAATTCAGAAGGAGCTAAAGCACTAGCTGAAGCTCTTGGAGCTAAACGTATTAAGCATGAAGGTTCTAAATTCGTAGGCTCAAACAAAAAGACAGTAGTCAATTGGGGTAGCTCTGAGTTGCCCCAAGAGGTTATAAACTCTAAGGTCCTTAATGATCCTTCTTTAGTTTATATCTGTTCGAATAAACTTAGATTCTTCCAGTTTATCTCTGAGAAGAAAGTTAGTATTCCTGATTGGACTACTGATTACGATACAGCTATCAGATGGGTAACTGAAGGTCATACAGTATGTGCCAGAACTGTTCTTCAGGGGCATAGTGCTGAAGGTCTTTTCCTTATGGATAAAGATAATCCTAAAGGGTTTGTCAAGGCTCCATTGTATACTAAATATATCCCTAAGAGAGATGAATACAGGGTTCATGTCATTAATGACAAACCTGTTACAGTACAGCGTAAAGCTCTTAGAAATGGGTATATTGAAGAGCATGGGGTTCCTAATTACAAAGTAAGAAACCTCAATAATGGTTTTGTTTATGTCCGTAATGAAGTACAAGCTCCATTAGTAGTTCTGAAAGAAGCTGTAGCAGCAGTAACTGCTATTGGTCTTGATTTTGGTGCAGTAGATGTTATCTATAACGAAAAGAAAGAACTAGCAGCTGTTCTTGAAATTAATACTGCTCCAGGTATTGAAGGTTCTACTATTGAAGATTATGCAAACGCATTTAAGGTCTGGAAATAATCGTGTGTAATATAGCCGTATTATCAGCTGGGGTTTCAATCCCTTATGAGAAAATTGAAACTTGTACTTACAATAATCCCCATGGATACGGTTTGATCCTTAGGGATAAAAAGCATAAGAAGTTACAAGTGATCAGAGAATGTCCTGAAGAAGGCACAGACCCTAAGAAAGTCTTTGATTTACTTGAAAAACACAAGGATATTGATCGGTTTCTACATCTCCGTTGGAAGACTGAAGGGCCTATTGATATAGATAATACTCATCCTTTTGATGCTTACCATAGTGATAGGCGTCAAGTGTATTTTATGCATAATGGTACACTTCATAGCTATCGTCCTAGACTAGCTACTACTACTTTTGAGGATGGTGTTAAGAAAGAAATACCCGGAGAAAATATCTCTGACTCAAAGAAGTTTAATGATACATTCTTAGCTCCGTTTCTTTTGAGGATGAAGGGAGAGAATGGTCTTGGAGATATTCAAGATGAGTTCTTTAAGAAATTCCTTGATAGAGAATGGGGCTCTAATGATTCCAAGGGTATCTTGATCTGTAATGATCTTGAGCCTTTGTTTATTAATTTCAAAGAATGGAAGAGATTAGATTTTGGTGGGGGTGAGTTCTATTCCAGTAACAATACATACTGGGATACTCTTTCTAGGGGTCCAGTCTTTGAAGAAAGAAGAAAAAAGAAAGAGCTGGAGGAAGCAAATAAACAGCCTCGATTTCAAAACGGATTACCTAACAGGAATATTACGCACCTTGCGGATATTAACCTAAAAGATAAGATGGATTTGAAGGATAAACTCCAAGGTTTGTTTGATAATTTTGATATCTGGTCTGATGAAGGCATAGCCAGCTTAGAACTACTAACAGAAATTGAAGTTGATGATTTGGTCACTAAAAATCCAACAGAGGCTGCTGCATTAATCGTATATATTACAAGCACTTACACTAGAGTGTACCAGAAATATACTCGATTGGTAGATTATATGAATAAAGTTCTGCCAGCTAATAAACGTAAAGAATTAGAAAATGCTTGAGAGAAATCCTGATTTCTTAAAGAATTGGCCTGCATTAGATCAATTTGAATTCCCTGATGCTACTCATAAAGAGAGAAAAAAGGAAAAAGAAACTATTGACATTCTAAAAGAACTTCAAAGAAGACAAGCTCAGACACCTGACTTTAAAGATATAAGACTAAAAGAAAAAGTCTTATTGTTCATTTATGATGATATGAAAAAAGGAGGTTTAAACAACTATTTTCTGACAGAATCAGACTATTTAGGTGTAGCCAGAACAGCTTCAAACTTCTATAAAATGAGGACTGGTATATTCCCTATTGTATTTGATGAGGAAGATAAAAATACAGTTGTCCGAGGGTTTATTCAGGGAGAAATATTCGCAGTTTCACCTGAAACGATCCTTGCAATGGATAGACTTAAATGTAATGGCGAAATGTTTTCTAGGAAGAAGAGAAATTTCTTTTTGGAAGAACAACATAGAACAACAAAAGATGGAAAGAAACAAGCAATAACAGTAACAGCTTATATCTATATTGGTGTTAATGAGTTTTGGAAACATGAGAGTCTTAATCCTATGACTATTTATAAACCATATGGTGAAAGAAGTAAGGCTTACTTCATGTACAATGCTCCTTATCGTCATCCCCCTATGACACCCGGTAGAAACTATCCTGTAATTCAACGTTTCCATCATTAATTTAGGTACTTGACAAGAATTTTAATTATGATATAATATTCTTATAGAAAGAAACCTATAGAATATAACTATAGGTTAAACTGTTAGCTTTCTTTAATTATAGAGTTATATAACAGATACATAAAACTACCGGTATTAACTAGAAGATTTAAACCATGAGAATAAAACTGGAATGAACACATTGAGATGTTCTATTTGTGATAAAACTAACAATATGTACGTAGCTAATATCTCAGGATGGAGCGGCTCTTCCAAAAGAAACTTTAGAGAAGACCCTAGAAATCCTGGATTGTTAATTTGCATAAAGTGTGATGAAGAAGTAAAAGAAGCCCTATCAGATTTCCCGGAGTTAGATTCAAAATGATAGATTATATAGATTATATTGTTTCATTTGCCATAGGACTTATAGGAGTATCGTTTCTAATTTTAATACTTCTAGCTATGATTAAATTCCCTATGATTATGGTAGGATTACTTTTAGTTGTTGCTTGTATAATTATTTATGTCACTGGCGATTTAATAAGAAGAGAGTGGAAAAAAGATAATGGAGATTTCTACTAATGGAAAACCTTAAATACATCGGACTGGGTGCTTTAGTAGTTTTAACTATGTCTGTCGGAATAACACTTCTTCTAGGGTTTGTAGCTCTTGTACTGAACTACCCTTGGTTTGGAGCAGCAATAGGATTGCCTCTTTTTGTTTTTATGTTATGGGTACTCGGAAAGTCTGTTGAAGACAATACGTATTAAAACCCTCTAGGAAGCCCGTACAGAGGTTTTAGAATAATCTGGAGTACAGATACCAGAAAACTACTAGAGGCCACTGTACGGGGCTGTATGTGTCAAAGAAAGGCATTCTATGGATAAGAGTATTCCTTCAGCTGAAGAGCAGTTGAAGATGTATGAAAATGCTGTAGTGAATATTCTTGATGAAGAAATTGAAAAGTGTTTTGAAGATAATAAATTAATCCAAAGAAAACATAATAGGTATCGCTATCTTCAAAAGATACGAATGAAAATTCTTAATATTGACCATGTATTTTTTATGGACAAGGATAAATTAAAAAGACAATCAGAAGAAAATAAAAATAAGCTGTATAAATCTTCTATGATGAGTCGTACAGAATTAATTAGAGAAGTAACCAAGTTGTTTGACAAATGAAAGAGATAGAACACTATTATGATACAAGAATTAGACACTCCCAAATATACAAAAAATATGGTTGGCCTTCTACAGAACTTTCAGAAATAAATGAAGAGTGTAAGTTTGCAACATGTAATTTAAGACGCTGGTTAAAAGTTGGATGGAGGCATCCATTACCAGTAGTAACTACTCAAACACTAGAAGAGTACATAAAATTATTTGATAAATGAGTGAATTTATATTAACACACCAAGAATGCCCTTGTGGGGATAGCTCAGATGCTTATTCCATAAATAAGGATGGTTCTGGATTTTGTTTTTCATGTAATAAATTTAATAAAGCAATTAATGAGGAAATAGAAATAAACACAAAGTTAAAAGACTACCAGTCACCCGTAGGTGAATTCAAGATTGCCTCTCATAGAGGTATCTCTGAAGGAACTATGGATTATTATCAAGTATTCACTAAATTCGTTAATGATGTTCCTATTGAATTAGGCTTTAAGTACCCCAATACAGCATTTAAGATTAGATTATTTTCAGAGAAAAAGTTTTTTAGTACTGGACCTATGAAAGATGCCGGACTGTTTGGCGTCGATAGGTTTGATCCCGGAAGTAAAGAAAGTATTACAATCACTGAAGGTGAACTTGATGCTCTTTCAGTTTATGAAATGTCAAGGGGTAATACTGCTGCAGTATCCATCAAGAGTGCATCTTCAGGTAAGAAAGATTGCATTAAAGACTGGGATTACATTAATTCCTTCAAGAAAATTATTTTATGTTTAGATAATGATGAACCCGGACAGAATGCAGCCAGAGAAATTGCATCACTGTTTGATTTCAATAAGGTTTATCAGGTTAAACTCCATAGATTTAAAGATGCAAATGATTACTTACAGAATCAATCTGTAAATGATTTCATAGAGAGTTGGAAGAATGCGAGACGCTATGCTCCCGACAACATCATATCTACGTTTGCTGAAATTGAAAACTCTCTCGCCGAGAGTAAAGAAAGTCAAATCGGTACTTACCCGTTCAGGGTCCTCAATGACAATCTATTTGGATTACATGAGGGGGAGGTTATTGTATTCAAAGGTGGTGAAGGGATAGGTAAGACTGAAGTATTCAGAGCTATTGAGCATCACCTATTAAAAACCACAAAGCATAACATCTGTATCATTCACCTTGAAGAAGATAACTCTACTACAATTAAAGCTCTGGCAGGTTATGAATTAGAAGTCCCTGCAGTACTACCTGATTGTGGTATATCTACAGAAGATATTCTAAAGGGTTATAAACAGGCGGTTAACAACGATGATTCAAGAGTTAATATCTATTCTTCTTTTGATGTTGAAGATGAAAATACTCTTCTCGATAATGTTCGCTTCTGTGTTACTGCCCTTGGGTGTAAGTTTGTATTTTTGGATCACATTACATGGTTGGCTACAGGAATGCAAGATGAAGATGAACGTAGAAAACTAGACAGACTTTCTCAGAAACTTAAGCTCTTAGCAAAAGAATTGAAATTCTGCCTTATTGAAATTTCCCATACCAACGATGAGGGTAAAACCCGTGGTTCAAGAAATATTACCAAGGTTGCTAACACTGTTGTCCATCTCATTCGTAATCTACTTACTTCTGACATCAACGAAAGAAACACAATTTACTTCACCATTGAGAAAGCAAGATTGGGTGGGCGTACTGGTCCAGCCGGTAGATCAATGATGAATACAATGACAGGTAAACTAGAGGATTTTAATTAAACACTTGACATAAGAGTGTTTAAGGAGTATAATCTCCTTAATACAGTGAGGAATTAATGATTAAAGTTTCCATAGATTATCGTCCAATCGGTTATAAAAACCCTAGTAGCATATTTAAATTACATATTTCTAGGGGTGAATTAGTAAGAGACTTGGGATTTGGACATGAAATTACTAATCATGAAGTTAAACTTTTAGTAAGAGAGCCTGAAACATTAGTACGTCTGGCTAAAGCCAGAGGTGAAAAATATCCTAGATGGTCCGTAGAAAAAGAGGGAAAAATCTTAGGACACGATAGAAGAGATGGAACTATTTCTTTAGTTCGAAAAGCTTTAGAGTCAGTAGGAGAATAAGATATAGAGATAATTGTAGGTGATTTAGAAGCTAACGGGTTAGAGCCTACCAAAATTCATTGTCTAAGTCTGTGGTCTAAATCCAGTGGGTTAAATACCACTACAGATTATGACAAGATGAGGAAGGTTCTAACTCGTGATGATGTTATATTTGTAATTCATAATGGAATAAGATTCGATATACCTGTCTTAGAAAAGCTTCTTGATATTAAGATTAAAGCTAAGATAGTAGACTCACTAGCATTATCTTGGACTATGTTCCCTGACCGAAACAGACATGGGCTAGAGTCTTGGGGTAATGATTTTGGTGTTCCCAAACCTAAGGTAGTTGATTGGGAAAATGAACCTATTGAAGTTTATGTTAATAGGTGCCAAGAAGATGTCAAGATCAACGTCCGTGTATGGAATTATATTTGGACTAAGCTAAAGTCTCTATATCCTAAAGAAGAAAAACTTTGGGAATATATAGATTACATTATGTTTAAAATGCAATGCGCCAGACTTCAAGAAGAATCTGGTTGGAAAGTAGATGTTGAATATTGTGAAAATTCATTAAAAGAATTACTTGAAGAAAGAACTATTAGAGTTGACCGTTTACGACAGTTGATGCCTAAAGTACCCATTAAATCTGTTAAGACACCTCCTAAAAGGATGGTCCGTCAGGATGGTACTAAAACCAAGATAGGTCAGTCTTGGTCTGATTTGTTGGCTCAACTTAATCTCCCCGAAAATACAAGTGAAGTAGAAATAACAGAATCCTATGAAGAGGGTAATCCTTCCAGTACTAAACAAGTTAAGGATTGGTTATTTTCTTTAGGTTGGAAGCCCAAAACATTCAAATACCTTAAAGATAAAGAAACAAAAGAAACTAGAGAAATCCCCCAGATCAATCTAGAGAATGGCAAAGGTATTTGTTTCAGCATTAAAGAACTTTATGAGATAGAACCCCATCTAGAATTACTCGATGGATTAAGTATTCTAAATCATAGAATTCCTATGTTGAAGAACTTCCTAGACTCTAGGGACAAAAACAATAAGATTAAAGCTCAAGTTAGAGGGTTGACTAATACATTAAGGTTTCAACATGCTGAACCTTGTGTTAACCTCCCTAGAGTTGGTAGACTTCACGCTGAGTCTATAAGAGGATCACTAATAGCACCTGATGGATACATTCTGTGTGGTGCTGATATGTCAGGTCTTGAAGACAGACTTAAACAGCATTATATCTACCCTCTTGACCCTGAATATGTTAAGAGCATGAACCGAGAGGATTACGATCCTCATCTTACTCTAGCATTATCTGCGGGTATGATAACTAAACTTCAAATGGATAACTATATATCCGGTGAAGATAAGAGTATTAAACCTATAAGAGATCAAGCTAAGAATGGTAATTATGCCTAAATTTGGGCATGTAAAATTGTGTGAATTCAGGGAAACTCCTATTAGGACAATCCTGAGCCAAGTGAGAAAATGAGATTTAAGAAAAAGAATTGCAAACATTGTCAAACTATATTTGAACCTACTGGTCCTAGTCATTTATATTGTTCTAAGGAATGTAGTAAGCGTGGATTAATACATAATTATTATGTTAATATCTACGGGGTTTCTATCTCCGAAGTCGAACAAGCTTTAAAAGATCAAAACTATCTTTGTGCTATCTGCAAAGAACCAGGTTTTGAGATGAACAAATATGTACGTTCTCCTCTTAATCTAGATCATTGTCATGATACGAAAAAATTTCGTGGGATGCTCTGTCACAATTGTAATAGAGCTTTAGGTTTATTTAAAGATAATGTTGAACGATTAGAAACAGCGATCTCATATCTTAAAGGTGCAACGACTATCTCGAAAGAGAGTACATACAAGTGTATGGAAGCGCACAACTCTACGAAAGTAGATGATGATATAGTCTGATCTGTATGGTAACATGCAGCTGCGAAAGCGGTATAGAACTAACGACTCTATATGAACATAAATGGTCAATATAATGCATACCCTCCTAGACTTGCTATCACTTGTGGTATATCTTTAGAAAAAGCCAAAGAGTTATTCGATGGTTATTGGAAACTAAATTGGTCAATTAAAGAAGTAGCATCTAATCAAAGAATAATTGAATTAGGTGAAGAAATGTGGATGCAAAACCCTATTAATGGTTTCTGGTATTCACTCAGAACAAAAAATGATATCTTTAGTACTCTCGTACAAGGTACAGCTAGTTATGTATTCGATAAGTGGGTTGAATTTGTTCTTGAAGAAAGAAGACAACTAACGGCTCAATTCCATGATGAAATTGTCCTTTGTATTAGAGAAGGATTTGAAAAACAAGCAGAAGAATTAGTGAGAAAAGCATTAGATAAAACAAATCAATTTTTAAAACTCAATAGAGAGTTAGATATAGGAGTTCAGTTTGGCAAGCGCTATTCAAATATACACTGATGGCTCTTGTCATCAAGCTACTGGTAGAGGTGGTTGGGCGTATTTTATTCCAGAATTAAACCAAAAGAAAAATGGAAAAGGCACTAACACCACTAGTCAGAGAATGGAACTCAAGGCTGTTATTGAAGCATTAAGATATTGCAAGCACAATGATATTTCAGATATTGAAGTCATAACAGACTCACAGCTAATTGTAGAATGTTTCTACGGAAGGTATAAAGCCGGTAAAAATTTAGACCTTTGGAAGAAACTTTATAAGTTAACCAAGCCTAAGAAAGTAGTATTCACTTGGGTTAAAGGTCATGACGGCAATGTCAATAACGAAATAGTAGACGAATTAGCTAGTTATAAAAGATAAAAGGAACAGAAAA
>ERZ869921.1167-NODE-1167-length-11906-cov-10.478187_pt1 | contig 11906 bp, 14 predicted proteins | sample MGYA00579310_ERZ869921 | MGnify/ENA primary metagenome ERZ869921 (study PRJEB32216, sample SAMN09231816) | wastewater metagenome | place: USA: Maryland | collected 2016-06-21 | study: EMG produced TPA metagenomics assembly of the PRJNA472060 data set (Reclaimed...
GAGTATTTCGAGGTTGTCCAGTCCATCGGACCCGACGACCGAACTGGCGAGCGGCTTGCCCGCGATCTCTGGCGGCAGATGTCCGCCGAGCAGCAAGCCGAGGTCCGCAGGCTGCACCGCGAGCCGTGCCGAGGCTACGACGAGAGTTGCCGTCCGTGCTGGACGGCGGCTACCTGAAACCGAGTGCAATTTTCGACCACCCTGGAGCGTATTCAGGGTGGAACACAAGGTGCCCCGAGAGGGGCGAGGAGAAACCGAATGAGCATTTACGATTCAAAGTGCGAGTGCTGTGGTAAAGCCGCAGCCACCGTGGCATACAGTGAGCCGGACTCGTCCGGCCACCTGTGGCAGCACAGCATTTGCGAGCAGTGCAACGAACACTGCTCGTCTGACGAGGACGGAAGCCCCGTCCACATGTCCCCGGAGTGGGACGGCTCGCCCGAGACGTTCGAGGCGTGCCGATGCACGCCGACAAACTGAAACCGGAACTTCGCCGCTCGCCACCGTTAGGAGGTGGTGGGCGGCACAACGAGGAGGATTGAGGCTATGACAACTGAGCAGATCGAGCAGGCGCAGGTGCCTGCGATGCTGGCGAAGAACGCAAGGACCGGTCGCGTGATTGCGGCAAAGAATGCGCGGCTCGACAGCCTTGCCGACGACACAGCATGGACCGCCAGCGGGTTGGCGGAATGGTGGGACAGCCAGGCTACCAGCCATGCCAGTATCGGACGGTGCGGATTCATGGCTGCCATGCAAGGTGCCGCGTGGATGCTCGGCAAGATGCACGGCGTCGATCCACAGCCGATTTACGAGGATCTTGACCGAGAGATCGGCATGGACTGAAAACGAACAAGCCCCGGAGGCTATCCGGGGCTTGTTCGTATATGCCTTTAGCCTAAAAGCCTACATTGTGGCTCACGAGCCGAGAAACTGCTCACCTCGGCGAAACAGCGAGTCGCCAGACCGGGCCGCAGTCCCGATGTCCCGGACTGCGGCGTCGATCGCGTCCAGGGTCCGGTTCGCCCGGCCGATCGTCTCCTTGCCAGCGGCAACCTTCTCCAGGTCGCGATCTGGCATCTCTGGTGTGGCCATCTGCGTAGCCTTGATCGCCTGAGCCTGTCGGACCATCTCGCCCACCTCTTTTGCTGTCGGCTGGCGTCCGTTCTGCTGGCGGAATCTCGATAGCAACTCCAGCAGGATCGGCAGGATCTCCGCGAAGAACGGGAGAAGCAGCATCAGCCAGCCGGGGAGGCCGGCCGCCTGCCCGCTAACGAGGGCCAGCGGCTCATCGGCGATTGGCGTCGGCGTGCCGTTCTTCGTCTCGGGTTTCGTGTCGCGGGCCTTGATCCAGTCGGCGACCCGCACCAGGAGCGGCCAGCTGAACACGGTGCCGAGCGTGGCCAGCACGGAGGCCACCACCAGGGCGACCGTCTCGAATGAAAATTCACTCGTCATTTCTCACTGTCCTTTCGGTTTCGCAGTACCAGGAGAAGGGCTGCAAGCAGCCCGTTAGTTGCAGCCAGATTTGCATTGAGCCATCCGAGCCTGGCCCAGATCTCATCGACCGTCGCGGCCGTGTTCCAGAGTTCGACGACCGCTTGCGTTGCCGGGTCCATTGGTTAGTCCTCCATTGCACATGCCCGGGATCGAACCGGGTTTCCACTCTCCCCCGCACCCTCAGCGTGGTGGTCCGTGGTGTTGTTCGGGAGACACCGACCCAGTCGGCCCATGCGCGTCGGGAGCCGCACGGACTCCCCTTGGTTGGTTACTTCACGCCTTCAATCAGTTTGTCAGATGGCAGGTTCGCCAACTTCTCCAGGGGCAGCATGAACATATCCCCCTTGCTGGTCTTGAATTGAACGACGCCTTCCCCATCGCTGGTCATCGCCATAGCGATGTTGGCAGCCTTAAACCCGTCCTCGTACTTCTTCATGATGCAGATGGCTCGACCGCCATCCCGCCCCAACGCCGTGATGCAAATAAGGTCGCCGTTGGGAGCCGTGAGCCAAATCCCCGGCCCCTCGTTGGTCGCGACGATGGACACGCTGCCCATGCCCTTCTCGCCCTTGACGGTCACGGATTTCGCGACAATGTCAGGCAAGCCGCTGGGCTTCTGCTCGGCTGTGAGGAAATGCACTCCCAGCATCAAGGAAACCAGCAGCACGCCCACCCAGCAAATTCGGATATTGTCACGCATGAATCACTCCTTGAGATTGGGGACAACTGCCCCCGTTTGAGTCACCGTCACCGACCCGGAATCACGCAATTCCCAGTCGGGCAAAACACCTGCGGTTGCGACTGATAGTAGATCGGAACCGGCGGCACGAAGTTCGTCGGCAACGATCCGAGCCGATAGATCCGCACGGGAGCAGATGTCGGCTCTGGCATGGGTTCCGGCTCCGGGGCCACAGGTTCAGGGGCCGGCTTGACGATCACAGGCAGGGCCTGAGCCCTGGCGAGTGCAAGTGCGACCTGTACGCGGACACAGGTCGTGCAAACGCGGCCTGTTGCGGTGGGCTGCTGTGCCATGGCTGGAGAGCACAACGCCACGACCGCGACCACGACCGCGACCAGCAAAGCAATCAGAGTTTTCATCGGTTGAACTCCTTCAGGGAAACGAACAGACGCTCCAACCGACGCTGTGGCCGATGGAACGCGAACCAGTCGATTTTGCGAGCAGGGAAGCCCTTGACGGCTGCAATCGCCCAGGAGTCGTTGGCCGCCAACATGCGGCCGACGACGGACGATTCCGCCCAGAATCCCGACGTGGGAGGTGCGCCGAAACCAACAGGTCCGGTGTGAGCAGTTGGACCCCAACTGTTTTGGATGTGCCCGTATTCCTTGCCGTTGGCGTCCGTGTGGTAGCCGTCCAGGCACATGCAGTGTGCCCACGAGCCGGACGGAGCGGATACGCCGTTGGCATCCCGCTTCATCGAGAATCCCTGTCCCGAGCAAACCGCAATCCCGTAGCCCTGGCCGAGAGCCTTCTTGGCCTCGCTCCACGTCTTCACCTGGGCCACGTCGCCAGCCGGGTATTTCTTCGCCTCGGGTTCCAACTCGTCGGGGACGCCCCGCTGGCCCCAATCGCGACAGCGGGCCTCGTTGTAAGATCGCAGGTCGTAGGTCTTGCCCTCGACGGTGTACGTCCCACGAGGCAGTCCGCCCCACTTGCGCACCCAGGCCGCACCCCACGCCCCGAGCGAACCGTCGCCGTTGATACGACCGCCGCCCACCTCGACACGCGATCCTCCGTAAACCATCTCCTCTACAAGTGGCGTCCAGGTGAAGCGGTCGCCGATCGTGATCTGCACGGCAAGGGACGCTTCGTAGGCACGCGACGTACCGAACGATACGCACGAGCCGACGCTGCCCTGATTGAAAATCGGAGGGTCTTTGCCGGTCACGGTGCGGATGGACTGCCACAGGTAGACGCTACTCGGAGCGTCCCCCATTGCGGCCTGGCCTGCTGGTGTGTCGGCGAAATCCGGCACGGCCAGAGTCGCCCGGAACGCCTGTACGGCCTCGGGATCTTGCACCCAGCCCGTGCCGTGCTCGCCAGCAATCAGCACATTTTCGCCAGTGATCGGCAGCGGCAGCGGATCGACTCCCGGCCGAGTCCCCATCACGAACAGAAACGCCAGGAACGCCAGCAGGGCCGCAAATGCGAACGCCAGCGACCCGATTTTCACAGCGTTATCACGGCTCAATGTCCACCTCCGATTTCTTTGAGCGAGGCACACACGCGGCTGTAAACGGCCGCAGCCTTGATGCGCAGATCGCTGGTCAGGTTGGCATCCTCTTCACCAAACTCCTTGCCGACGAATTCCGCAATTCGCTTGCGGACTGCAAGCATTCGTGGAGGGGGGAGTAGCGTCCTGCCCGCGTCGGATACCTGCTTGCTCAGTTGCTCCAGCGTGGTCACGGACTCGGATTTCGCCAGTTCCGCAGCTTGCCGATATAGCTCGACGAGCAACAGCAGATCGGGCACCTTTGTCCCGCTGGTGTCAGCCTCGTACAGTGCGGCCAGGTCGCGGGCCAGCGGGTCCACGGGCACGGGGGGCTTGGGTTGCGGCCCAGGCTCAGGCGGTTTCGGCCCAGGCGGTACCGGGCCGACGTCGCCGACAACCACGGTCACGCGGGCACGGCTGATGTACGGCTTACCCTTCTCGTCCGTGCCATACGCCTGCATCTGGACCATGTACTTGCCAGGAGGAGCCACAAACTCGAAGACTCCATCCGACGTGGTCGCAATGTCCACAGGAGCATCGAACGGCCACACGTCCCATGTGACGAAGGCGTTGACGCACACACCCTCGGCCTTGAGCCTGACGAGGGTGTGCGGCTTGACCTTCAGTTCGCCCACAATTTTCGGGGCTGGCTCCTGGGCTGCCACCAGCCCACACAGACACAGCAATAACGCGATCGTTGCGACGGTGCGCGTCATGGTTTTACCTCCTCGGGAATTTCAGCATCCACCAATTGAGCGACAGCCTGTAACGCCTGCTGCCAGGTGCGATTTACCATTGGCTCCACGGTCACCGGCAAGCCCGCAGATTTGAGTTGCTCTGCCAGGCGATTGCACCACGCTCGGGTATCGACGAGGGACGCAAACAGAACTTTGACAGCCGCACGCAGCCGGACGCTCTCCTCGTCGTTTGCGTCGAGCAACGCCTTGACACGGTCGCGTTTGATCGCAACTGCGGTCCTCTCTGGTCCCGGCTGGTGAGCCTGCCAGACCTGGCGTACAACCTGTGCGTCTGTCCCATCGGCTACGCGGATTTCCAATTTGTCCACGGCCACCCGAAACGGCGTCTGGAATTGGTCCACAGGGCCAATCACAACACCAGCGGCGACCAGTTCGGCTCGCAGCTGCACCGCGTCCATTCTCCTGAGATTCACAGATACGATCATGCGTCAATTCCCCAGGTAGACGAGGGACAGGTTTTGCCACGCCGATGAATTGCCGCCAACCTGTGAGAACGAATACAGCGTCGCACCGTAGGCGTGAAACACGGACAGCGTGACATAGTCGCCCGAGGTCAAACTCAGGAGCGCCACGACGGGCTTGATGTCGCCGGCTGATACACCGATGACGGCTTTCTGTGTGCCGTTCACATCGATCGCGATGTTGCTCGCACTGTCAACGATCGATCCGGTGCGACCGGCCCCGGTGTAATAGTGTGCCCAGAAATACCCAACGACGAGATACTTACCCGTGCGGCCCACGGTGATCCGGTCCGTGTTGACACTGGTGGAATGCAACGTCGCCGAGTCGAAATTCTCCGTGTCAAACAGGATGTTCGTGTAGACCACATTTGTCATGGACTGGTCGCCACCACTCTCGTACAGGCCAGCACCGTGAAAATCCAACGTCAGCAGGGATCGGGCGGTTGCTGCTGAAAGCACCTCGGGTACGCCAGTTGCGGCCGTGTTGCGGCCGATCAGACTTGCCGTTGCCATGTCGGCCATCTTCGCCAGTGTGACAGCAGCGTCAGCAATACCGGCAGTTGCAACCGTCCCGAATCCAATTGCTGTGCCTGATCTGCGAAGAACCTGTCCATCGCTCCCGGCAGCAATATCGGCCCCGACGCCAGCGGAGTTTGCGGAGCGGCCGAACACACTGAGAGCGGTACGATTGCTGATCTTGGCGTCGGTGACGTTGGCGTCTGCAATCCCAGCAGTAGCGACCGTGCCAAATCCTAGCGTTGTGCCCGATCGGCGAAGGACGTGCCCGTCACTTGCGGCCGCCATGTCGGCCCCAGCACCGGACGAATTAGCCGAGCGGCCAAACACGCTCAAAGCCGTGCGGTCGCTAATCTTGGCGTCCGTCACGGCCCCGGCATCAATAGTCCAGGTCGCACCGCTCCCGCTGACAGTGATGTCGCCCTTGTCACCGTCAGCGAGGGCCGACACGGTGCAGGCGAGCGATCCGCCAGAAAACGTCAAACCAGTTCCAATGGTTACAGCCGTCCAGGTGTCAGCACCAGAACGATAGTAAATCGTGTTGGTTCCGCTAAGAGCCTCGATCGCTGCGAGGTCATTTGCCAGGGCGAAAGTCCATGTTCCGGTAGTGGTAGTCGGAGTTGTTCCGGTTATCGTTATGCCAGCAGCAGGAGCAACGTAACCAATGCTGGTTACTGTACCAGTACCACCGCCAGCGGTGGGTATTACAGTGCAGATCCCACCTTCCCAGGTGCCTCCTGCTCCAGATCCACTTGCGCCGTTATACAGCACCCCATCGTTGTAAATGTGGTAGGCCACGTTGTACGGGTAATCGCCATCCTGTGAGATGGTCAGGCCAGTGTAATCGAGCCTGGCTTTAACCGTCGCCGACGCCTCGATTCCAATTTCCGCATACCCAATCCGTGCCCCGACAACCTCATCACCAAGCGTGAGCCAGGACAGTCGGCGGAAGTCGACAGCAGGATAGGAATAGTCCACCACATGCTGGACAGTGATCGACTCATCTTCGCCAACAATGCTATCCCTGGAGTAGTCGCCCGTATTGAGACTCCAGCGAATCTCAGTCCCAACGTCCACTTCGATCAGCCGATCCGCTGCGGCAGTCTCGATCCGCAAAACCTCAGCAGTGGAGACGGGGTCAATGACGTTGAATATGGGCGAGTACCAATGCTTCGTCCCGCCCAGCGATTGCTCTACCGCCGACATCACGCCAGAGTAGGTGTCCGTTGCCGCCACGATGTCAATTCGGACTCGTCCGGCCCCTGGCTGTGAGATCGAAAATCCGTCTGCCGGGTCAACCTCCACCGTCGTGATGCTGGAGTACGATGGGCTGCCGTCGATCTCCTTTACCGTCAGCGACCCACTGCCAGCCCCGTCGCCAAGCCGCACCACGGCCCACCGGGTGTCACCAGTAGATTCAATCCAGAGGATGCGGGCCGTTCCGGTTGCCGACGCTTCGAGGACGGACGTGCTCCCGCTCTTGAACTCGGCAAAGTCCTCGACGCCTCCACTCACGTCAACCTCGACGGGAACGACGCCGAGCAGGACGGCTCGCCCGATCTCACCATCTGCTACTGGCTCCATGGTCACACACCACTTGCCAGGGCCGGTCGCCCCTGATGGCGTCGAGCCGTTGAATGCGAGGAGTCGCCGGAACGACTCCTCATCATCGGTGGGTGATACGAGAGGATCGCCGAGCGACAGGATGCCGAGCTGGCCAACGTCGGCACCGGTGTTGTTTTTGACCAGGCAGGTGATCTGATCGCGAGCCACGGTTGCCGGCCCCGACTGCGCAGAATGCCGCTGGTTGGAAACGGATCTCGCGGCATCGACGAATGCGTTCCACGCCGCCGCCGGGATCTTCAGCGGCTCGCCAACTCGCACCTTTCTCAGCGGGTCGCCTGCCACTTTTACACCCCGATCCCAAGTTCGGAAAAGTCAGACTCCTCGTAGATGCGTTCAACAAAGATGTACTTCGGCTGAGGCATCAAATTAAACCCGGTCTGGGCATCCTTGTACTGCACCCAGAGGTAATGCCACCCCTGCTTGTCGAAAGGGAGCGAGCCGGCAATGGACAGCCCGGTCTGATTGAGTGATGCCGCAAAATTGAACGAGATCTCCCAGACCCCATCACTTCCTCGCTGCGATCCCCTCGCCCCCTGGAACAGCACCTCGCCGGCCTCGAAGCCACGGAATGGCATGAGGTTGGTGGTACTCGTCAGCCTGAGCAACATCCTCTTGTAGATGCTGGTGACGATCTCGTCAGCCAGGTAATGAGTCTCTGAAAACTCAAACACTGGAACCTGAATGTCAACGCCCTCGACCCCGTCCCTGCTGACGTTGATGCTCTTCTTGTAGTCCGGCACCGCGCCATCAACGCCAGCCGCCTTCGATGCCGATGCTGTGCTTTTTGATTGCTTGATGTTGACCGACTGCCCGCCGATGTCGAAGCTGAATGACGACGTCCCAACACTTCGGGACTCACGAGTCCCGAAGCGGACTGAAACCTCCCAGTGCCCCGCTCCGAGGTGCTGAAGACGGTAGCCCTGGGCTGCCAGGCCGAGGTAGGTGGACGGGTGGGTAGCCTGGACGAGGGTGTGAACCTCGGAATCGTCGTTGGTGCCCCAGACGTTGTACTCCAGTTCGACCCGGGACTGACCCGGCTCGACCGTGCCGCTGCGGCTGCCAACCTTCTCCTCGATCGTGAGGGGCATCAGTTACCGGCCTCCGTCAGGGTGACCTGGGCAAAGACGCCTGTCGGCAGCGTGCCCGTGCCGATGGTCCCGTCGATGACGACTTCCAGTACGTCGCCGGCGACCAGGGCCGGCGTCGTCACGGTGCCGGCCTCGGCCACGCGGTTGGTGTTGGCGTTGTCCAGCGTGATGACGCCGGACAGGACCGATGCCCCGTTCACCTTGAGATCGACGGTGCAGACCGCGTCCCCGACCGCCTTCGCGATCGACCCGGCCGAGAACGCGACGATCGCCCCAGTCGCCCCGTAGACGACGTGGACAACCCGCGTTTCGTCGGCTGCGGCCGTGTTGGCCTGCGCGAGCACTCGCTGGAATCGGTGTTCGAGTTTGGTCGCCGAGATTCCGGCTGCAGCCTTCACGCTGGCATTCGTGATCGACGAGTCAGGAGGTGAGAACGTCTTGCTCCCGAGCGAGCCGGTGATGTAGACATCGCCTTCAATTCGACTTTGTGCCATTGGATTTCCCCTGATTGCGGACTGCAAATCTGATTTTCAATCTCCACTGAAAATCCAACGCCTGAACTTGGCTGATTATTGCTGTACTCCCGTAAATACGGGGATCAGTTCTCACGTTCGAGAAAGTACATCCGTCTTCACAATCTTAAACTTGGCTGCAAATTGTTGGCTTTCTCGATGTTTTTCAAAGCAAGCCGTCGTATCCCCGTGATTACGGGAATCGCTTCTCACGTTCAAGAAATACACCCGTCTTCACCACCTTGTACTTTCTTGAACGTGAGAAAATCATCACGCGAAAGCGATGTTGTTGTCCCGGACCTCGCCAAGGATCTTCTTGAGGTTCTCGTTCTGACGCTTCGCCTCTTCCAGTTGCATCCTCGGGACGTCCTGGCTGCCACCGACCAGAGATCGAATTGCCGCCGAGTTGAACGTGCCTGCAGCAGATCCGCCCGGCATAACCCTGTCCGCCTCGCCACGCAGTTTCTTCGGCGTGACGGCTGCAAGATCAGCCCCAGCAGGCTTCGAGACGGCTGCATTTTTCAGCATGTCCGCCCTGGCAACTGCGTCGGCAAGTTCCTTCTTGGCCTTCTCCAGGTCAGCGTTCATCGCCCCCTGGGCCTCCTTCCGGGCCAGGTCACGCCGGGCCCGCTCCGCCTTCGCGTCCGCGTCGAGGATGCCCTCCATGCCAAGGCGATCCTTGTCAATCTGGGCGAGTTGATCTTTCCTCCGCTTCTCTGCCGGGCTGGCCTCGTTCTCGATGGCACCGATCTGTTCGAGTTCCTGCTCGCGGGTGATCTCCCCCCGGATCCGCTTGGCTGTGACGCCCATGATGCGGGACTGCTTCTCCCAGTATTCCTGATCCCGATCGAACCAGGACGTTGTCTCAACCCACGCCTTTGACATGCCCGCGAAGGCGTCGTTCATGCCCTTCGCGACGAGGTTTACCGCCTTGTACCAGGTGTCAACGAAGAAGCCCGAGAAGTCCGACCATGCCGAGTACAGACCCGTGATACCCTGCTGCCAGACTGTCTTGAGGCCAACCCAGGCGACCTGTCCAGCCTGGGCGAGATCGCCCGCCTGGACCGCGTCAACGATGCCTCCCCAGGCCGTCGTCACAGTCTCCGACAATCCCTTGAGTCCGTCACCGATGGCAGAGGTCATCTTCTGCCCGGCGTCAGTCATTGTGGCGAAGTAGACGATCCCGCCAGCGATCAGCCCCATCGGCGAGAACAGCGCTCCCGCGATTCCGACAACCGCCGCCCAGGCGGTTGCTATCCCCCCAACCGACACGGCTACCACCTGGGCCGCCAGCCCCATTGCCACCAGCCCAGCCCCAACGGCACCGACCCCGAGGATTGTGGATGCGATGACAGGAACCCATTCCTTGTTTGCATCAACTATTTTTCGCGTAATGGTGATCGCGTCGATGGCAGCCTGTCCCCACCCTCGCAGCGTCGGGTTCAGTGCCTCCCCAATTACCAGGGCGAGCCCCTCGGCAGCCGAGATCAGTAGCATGAAACCGCCGTACAGGGTGTTCAGCTGGATGCCTGCGATCCGAGCGGTGACCCCCTCCTTGGCTGCCGTGCCAAGTGCATCGGTCTTTTTCTTCATCTCGGCCGCCCCCCGATCGATCAGGGTGGCGATGCCTGTGGCCTGGCGATTCGCGAACACGTCGCCGATCAACTGCAACCTCGTCCCGCTCCCGAGCCCGGACAGGGCCTTCTCCATGTCGGCGATGATCGCCGTGAGGCCACGAAAATTCCCCTGAGCGTCGATCACCTGGACACCCATCTGTTTCAAGGCTTTCTTGGCCTCCTCGCTCGGGGAGGTCAGCGACAGGATCGCACCTCGCAGCGTCGTGCCCGCCATGTCGCTCTGGATACCAGCGTCACTCAGGATCTGGATTGCCGCAGTGATTTCTTCGAGACTCATTCCTGCAGATCTGGCGACAGGGCCAACGTACTTGAATGCCTCGCCGAGCATGATCAGGTCCGTGTTGGCCGTGGTCATGGCCTTAGCGAGAACATCGATTGCGCCGCCGAGATTTTCGGTTGCGATGCCCATGCCGGACATCACCTTCATGGAGATGTCGGCGGCCTGGGCGAGGTCCATCTGGCCGGCCGCAGCGAGGTTCAGGGCGGGCCCTGTTGCCTTCAAGATGTCTGCAGTCTGATAGCCAGCCAGAGCAAACACGCCCATCGCCTTGGCCGCTTCGGTGGCTGTGTAGACGGTATCCCGACCGAGCCGCTTTGCCTCCTCCGACAGGGCCGCGAAGTCCTTTTCGCTGGCGTTCGTGAGGGCCTGGACCCGAGCCATGCCGGATTCGAACGACGCAAATTGAGTTGTGGCAAGAACAAGTGGTGTTGCCGCTGCCGCACTCATCCCCATCAACCCAGACCCGACAGCGGTCATGCTGGACCCGAACTGTTTGAGCCTGGCCTGCGCAGATCGCAACCCCGCCGAGAGGGGGTTGTTGTCCACCCCGAACTCGACGTACGCCCGACCCGCGCGAATGCCTGCTGCACCTGCCATCACCCCTCCATCTTGTTATCCACGAACAAGGTCTTGAGGATGCCGACCCCGACCCGGATCTTCGGCTCTTTCGCCGCCCCCGTCGCTCGGTCGCGAGCAACGTAGGGATCGAAGTCTTCTGGCGATACGGGGTCACCCTTCTTCGGGTCTCGGTTGATGTTGACCAGCACCGCAATCACGCTTGTTGTGTGCCGCCACTGCTGGCGGCACCGGGCCTCGCTCATGGCGAGGAGTTCGCGGAGGGTGAAGGGGTCGGGGTCGATCCCGAGGACTCCTGCACACTGCCAGATAAGGCGATCAACGTCCTCGCCAATGTCACCGGGTCCACTTTCTCCACCTTCTGTTGATCGTGGGTCAGGATCTCCGTCAGCACCTGGCGATGTTTCTGCATGACAGTCCGCTGAATCTCCCGTTGCCGGGAGTCGGGGAAAAAATCGATAATCGACTCCTGAAGCGCGAACGCTGCCTGCTGGATCACATCGCCCGCGTGGGCTTCTAGAAACTGCTCCTCGGTCACCCCCTGAGCATCCGCCTGCGGCTTGACAGTCGCGTACATTACCTCGATGAAGGCGATCACGTCCCCAGTCAATTTGGCGAACTCCCCCCAGCCGTTCCCGACCAGAGTGGAAAGGTCGACGCCGGCCAGACCCTTCACGCGCTTGAGAGTGGCGGCGGTGACCTCTACCTGCCAGGTGTTGTTTTT
>ERZ869921.1168-NODE-1168-length-11893-cov-5.431238_pt1 | contig 11893 bp, 14 predicted proteins | sample MGYA00579310_ERZ869921 | MGnify/ENA primary metagenome ERZ869921 (study PRJEB32216, sample SAMN09231816) | wastewater metagenome | place: USA: Maryland | collected 2016-06-21 | study: EMG produced TPA metagenomics assembly of the PRJNA472060 data set (Reclaimed...
TTGCGGCCGCAGGCCAATGTTCGGGCTCCACACATGGTAGTCAGGTGCCGTTTCCTGTTCAAGAACAAAACCCAGCTTCTGGTACATACCTCCGTCAAAAAACCGGTTGTCCGAGAACGACTTCACCGTCTCCGGGTCGTGCGCCTTGAGAAACGCCTCAAACAGCCGCGAGGCTCCACCAACGACCGTCACGCGCGTAGCGTACCGAGAAAGCGTCCATTCCCGTTTTGCTGCCGCGTGCCCCCGGTCGTTGATGCCGTGCGTAAACCGCATGCAGGCAACCAACTTTTCGCGCCAGAAGAGGCCCCAGCACGCGCCGGTGCCCGCCCCGCCTTGCGGGTGGTAGCGCTCAAAAAAAGCCACCGCCACTTCATGGGGCACCGGCGCTAAAGCGCACTTACGCGCCATGAGCTTCCCCCGCCCCTTGCCGGACGCATTCCGCAGGAGCCGCGCCACCGCGCGCTTACGCTCCAACCACTCAGACTCAAACAACGTAATCAAGCGCACCCCTTGGGCGGCGCAGTCTTTGTATTTCTGCCAGTGCTTGGTTCGCAGCGTACGGTCTTGCTCTTCGTCGCCGGCGCTGTGCCAGTACATGCCGCAGTACTCAACCGCCAGCTTCTTGCTGGGAAGGTAAATGTCAATTTCACGGGGGCGCAGCAGCGTGCGATCATGCAAAACTGTCGGGGCGTAGTTGCTCATCAGCCGGGCAACGGCTTCTTCCTGCCCAGAGCGCATGTGATTACACCGAGTGCACGGGTTCGCTCCGCGTAGCACGTTGTGCGGAATGGCCGTGAACTGGGCTCCGTGGGTCTCGCAGCGAAACACAGCGTGTGCCAACATGTTTTGGTAGCCGCTGACATAGGTCAAGAGGCCCCCGTGCACTTGTGCCAAACGGGCTTCCACTTCGTGCTGCAACAGCGCGCCTTGCGGGCGGTATACCCGACCTTCAACGGCGGCCTTCTTTTGCCTGTTCGCAAGAGCCTGCGCCCGAAACTTTTCAGGCGCGGCCGCGCGTGCTGCAGCCTGTGCCACCCGATCCCGCTCGCGAACCTCCGCACGGAAGCGCCTTCGGTACTCTTGGGTGTACTCTTTCTGCTTTTCTGGGCGCGCTGCGGCCCAGCGTTTTGTGGCTTCGCTGGTGCACTGAACACAAGTCCCAGTAAGTGTTGCACGGGCGGCCAAATGCCCCTGCTTGCACGGAACCCCAGTGAAGTATGTTTTGCTGCCAGCTTCACGAGCGGTCGCGCGGGCGGTCATGTTTCTCATGCCACCACTATATGTCATTACTTGACAGACGTCAAGCCAAAGAAAAAGGGAGCCCGTGGGCTCCCTTTTTCATGAGGTGCGCTTTGCGTTTAAGAAGCGCCGGGACTCGCGTACAGGCCCAAAGGATCCGAGACCCCAAAGGAGTACCTCTCGCGTGCCTTAAACCTTTGGTTCCCAGTATCAAAGTCGGTGTCCATAGTGGTTGCCAAGGGTACACGCACGAAGTGCTTGGCGCCGTTGGGTACGTCAGTGGTCAAGAACCACGCGTTGGTATCGGTCAAGAAGTGGTTGACCGTGTAGCCGCCGGAGATGGAGTTCTTCGACTTCAGCGCGTTGATGTCATTGTCGGCCGTTGCGGTACGCAGCTCCGTCACCAGCAGGCGCTCGGCCACGAACATCAGAGCCGGCGGCACGATGAGCTTCTTCGGCTTGGCCGCGATCAGCAGGCCGCGTTCATCCGTCCAACCCGCGATCTGGATGACTGCGTTTTCGAGGGACGTCTCGTTCAGGTCAACGCCGGTAGTGGGCCGGTTGCTGTTGGTGCCTCCAGAGATCAGCGGGTGCGCGGTCGAGAACAGGGGCTGGCCGTCGCCGTAGGTCACGGCGGAGCTAAACCCGTTGTTCAGGATGGACGCGGCTTTCACCTGCTTGGTGTAGGCCATGGCACGGGCCAGCGCCTTGGTGTAGCGCGACGACAGGGAGTCATAGAGGTTGTCCTCCATCGCCTCTTCCGTGATCGAGAAACCCATTGCGATGGTCTCGTGGTTGTAGCGCGCGGTCCATGCTTCCTGCGCGTTGTCATAGGACAGCGCGTTGCCTTCCGGCTTGACCGGGGCAGCAGAGAAGCCCGACAGCTTCGTTTCTTCCTCGAAGGAGCGCTCAGAAGTCTCGGTTTCGTAGATTTCCTTGTGCTCCTCGCCGTACTTGGCGTATTCCAGCCCGAACAGCGCGTTCAGGCCGGGGAGCAGTTCCTTGAGCAGTTGTGCACGTGAAATTGCCATGATTTACTCCTTGAATTACGCCGTGGCGCTGCTGTAGTAGCCGTGGATGAGCAGGTTGACCTTCACCAGAATCTCCGGGTACACCGTGAAGACCACGGTCGAAGATGCCGGGATGGCCGTGACGCCGCCGGGAACCGCAACTGCGGCGTTCATCACTACAGAGGTGTCACCGGCTGCAGCGGCCGTATCCACGAAGGACCCCGTGTTGATGAGCTGACCGTTGGACGCAATGTACCCGACGCTGGTGCCCACAGGGATCGCCTGCGGAGAGCCCGAGCCGGTCAGGGTGATGGTCGCGCCCGAGGAACTGCCGGTAGCCGAGAAGCTGTAGGCGGTGTCAGGAACCACACCCACGCAGCGCACCGGCAGAATCGTCGTGACGGGGGTGTCAGACGGCGCCAGAACTGCGTTGGCCGAATCGCCGGTGTTCAGGTTGCCCGTGTTATTGATCATGGACAGGTTGGTGCCCACCATCGCCAGCGCGCCGGAAGCGACCGTGGTGCCCGAAGAGCACACAACCGCCTTGAACACGGTGTCCGGGTCATCACAAACAACCGCAGTTGCGTCGCCGGCCAGCGTCGAAGCGGGCCAGTACTGCGAGAAGCGCAGCTGTTTGGTGGTCGGGTCCGTGTAGGAACAGCCGAGGAAAACGCCGGTCACTTGGTTCACCCCGGTGCCGGTCGAAACCGAAGCACGCGTGATGAAACCACGAGACAGGACGACGAAGTCGCCGTAGAAGATGTCCGTTGCGTAGCCGTATTGGATCGGCAGCGCGCGGGTACCTCCGGCGAACACCTGTGCACCGATCAGATTGATCGGCTTGAGCCCGTACGGGGCTGAGACAGTGGGGTAAGCCATTGAAGCCTCCAGAGAAGTTAAGCACCCTTGCCGAAGGACACTTGCGTCTTCCGCTCATTGAAGAGCGGCATACGGGCGTCACTTTGGCGCATGAAGTTGTTGTCCACCGACTGCATTTGCGCTTGCGCCTGCTGTTGGTAGTAGTCGTTGCGTTGAGCCGCAAACTCGGCCGGCATCTTGCAGAGGATCAGGCCACCGATCTCCACACAGCCCTTGAAGCGTCCGATGCCCGCTCCTTGAACCTGCAGTTCCGGATGGTCCGAAGCCTTCACAGGCTCCCAGCCTTCACGCATCTTTCCAGAAATGTTCGTGGGGTCGGCCACGCCGAGCGTTGCGGTGCGCACCCAACGGAACACGTACCCCTCTTCAGGGTTCGGGTCGGGCAACAGGGTCGGCGGCGTCCAGCTTTTCTTGCGTTCAGCTGCCTTGCGCGTTGCGCGGGGACGACGGGGCTGCACTTGGGCGATCTCAGTGGTCTCATCCATTTGAATTCCTTTCGAGAATGGCGATTTGTTTGGCGTACTCTTGGAGGGGAACACCAAGTTTTTTCGCCAGATTGACCTGCGTCTGCGTCAGCACGATCTTTTTGGGGGCAGTGCTTCGCGTGGCCGGTGCAACCACGTTCGACTTTGAACGCGACACAGAATCGGACGCTTCCGGCTCGAACTCCTCCGGAAAACGCTTGCGGATGCCTGCGTCAAGGCGACGGTAGTACTCGTCGCTCTGGGGATTCAACCCCTCTTCCTCCACGAGTCTTTGGTGCAGCCCAAGGGCGAGGCTCGTCATTTCGCGGTTGGACCCAAACCAAGCGTTTTTGCGTTGCCATGCAACGGCTTTGGGGTCCGCCACCTGCTGAGGTGCGCGTTGGTTGGGTTGTACCTCAACTTTTTCGACCTGTCCAGCACTTTTTTCAGCGCGTTCGACCTCAAACGCCTTGAACTGCGCGGCGTTGAGCTTTTTCTGGGCTTTCACCAGCGCTTCGGAGTCGAACGCCTCGTGCGCTTCACGCACTTCACGCTCTGCCGCCGCCAGCTCGGCCTCGACCGACGCCTTGGTGCTCTCCAGCAGAGCCTTGGTGCCCTCGTTCAAGGAGCCTTTCAGGCGTTTGTTCTCTTCCAGAGCCGCCTGAGCCAGCCGCAGCGCTTCCGCGCGCTCGCGCTCAGCCGCTTCTTTCTCGCGGCGCAGGTCGTGCTTGTTCTTGGTGAGCTGCTTGATGCGGGTCTGCACCTTCTCGGTGTAGCCCTTGAGCTCTTCCTCGGTCGGCTCGACGTCTTCGATCGGCTCCTGCCCCCGGTCGGCGGGGGGTGTGTCATCAACGACTTCGACTTCGTCTTCCGCCGGCGCTGCGCCGGCCTTCTTCTTGTCCTCGACCTCGTCGGGGAAAGTGAACTCGGTTTGTTCGACTGCCATTACGCTGCCCTCCCTACGCCACGCGGGTCTTCCACCGTCGCCTCGACGGAGTCGTCCGTGATGATGCGGAACTCACGGCCGTGGATTTTCAGGCGGGTGCCCGAATTCGGCCGCACAATGATGAAGTCACCCTTCTTGCAAGACGCGCCGGACGGGAACCGGGCCTTGTCTTTGTAGCAGTCGGGACCCATCGTCACCACAAAATACACGGGGGTCAGGACTTCCTCCGCGTGCATGGTCTGGCCGGCTTTCACCAAGCCGCTCTCGTAGGTCTCCTCGATCTCGGGCAGCGCACACAGGATGTGGTACGTGGCCGGGACGGGGAGCTGTTTCGCCTTTTGCTCAGGCGTGTCGGGCAACACAGAAACGGGGCCGCCGGGCTCCAACGTTTCCGCAATCAAAAGTTCACTCATCGGCATCCTCTTGGTTTTTCGCAAGGGCTTGTAGTTCTAGCTTCGCGGTAAGAAGCCCTGAAACCTGTCCGCGAATGCGCTGGTAGTCGGCCCAGTCTGGGACTGAACCGGTTGCCAAGTGCTCTTTCAACGTCTCGACCCGGCGGTCGAGCTCCTGTATCACAATCTCAAACGCCTGCATCTGGCTTCTCCGTCACGCCGGACTCGCCGGCCTTGTTCTCGCGGAACTGTTTGGCCAGCTCCAGTGCCGTCTTGCGCGCCGCCTCGCGGTCTTGCGCCTGCAGCTGCAGTTCTTGGGCACGCCCCATGACCCCGGTGCGCAGCGCGTTGACCTCGATGGACTTCTCCTTGAGCTCGGCGTCGGCAATGTCCTTGCGCTCCTTGCGGGCGAGGTCGGCTGCCTTGAGGTCCAACTCCTTCTGCTGCATCTGGATGAGGGGGTCTTGGGCCTGCTGCATCGCCTGCTGCTGCGCAGCCTCGGCGGTGTTTTTCTGCAGCAACTGGCCGGCGGCCTGCGCCACGAGGCGGGACAGGTCGACCTCCACAGACTCCGGCAACTGCTCGTCCGGCGGCGGCAGCGGCACGCCCAACTGCTCCTCGATCTTGCGACGGTACGCAAAGGCCAAGTGCTCCGAGATGTGGGCCTGCATGGCAGCCATCATCTGCTGCGCCATGGGGTTCTGGCCGATCTGCTGGGCGATCATGGGGTCTTGCAGGAACGTCGTGTGGGCAGCGATGTGGGCGTCTTGGTCTTGGTAGATGAACGCCTTGACCGGCTGCCCCTTGAGGATGGCCATGTTCTCGCTGATGGGGTCCTTTGGCGTCTGGTCGTCCGTGGTGGGCACCAGCTTGGCCGCGTTTTTGATGCCGATCACCTCCAGCATCTGGCGGTGCAGCAGCGGCAAGTCGTAAATCTGGGGCGCGCGGCTGGCCAGCTCCAGCGCCGCTTGGTACTGCACGATCCGCTGCGCCATGGTGGCACTGTTGGGGTCGCTGACCGGGATGACCTCGACGCGGGCGTAGTCGTCTTTCTTGGCCTGCGGTGTTGCGCTCTCGGGGTCGTACTCGTAGTCGTCTGGTGCGTGGTCGCGGATGATGGCGGCCAGCAGCTTGAACTCCTGCTTCATCGAGAAGTGCACCCGGGCCTGCACCGCCGACATGGGCTTGAGCGTGCGCTCCAGCAGGGCCAGCGTGGTGCCGACCGGCGCCTGAGCACTCATGTCCGAGATGTCCATGTCCGAGATGGCCCCCAGCCGGCGCCCCTCATCGGTGATCTGCTGCAGCAGAGACAGCAGGGTCTGCGACGGCTCTTTATAAGGCAAAGGCATTACGTTGTCACGCAAGCTGCCGCTGGCCACGTCGACGTCACGGAACTCGCCCGGGCTGATGGGGGTGTTGTCCCCCTTGATGCGCAGGCCCCGGGTCTTCAGCCCGCCGGGCAGGTTGGACAGCGTGCCGGCGTCGACCAACTGACGGATGATGGAGGTGCCCGCACGGGCGTAGCCGCCGATGATGTGGATCAGGCCCAGCCCGTAGAACCCAAACCCGGGGATGTACACGTAGTGCACGAAGTGCTGGCGCTTGAGGCGTTTGGGGTCGTCCTGCAGCCAGTTGCGGCGCAGCGCCAGCACCTTGTCCGTACCTTTGTCGACGGTCAGCACGTAGGGGGAGGGCAGCTCGACGTCGTTCTCGACCCACTTCAGCGGGTCTTCCTCGATGTGCATGTCCACGTGAATCTCGTAGACGTGATACCGGTCGTCACTGGTGACGTTGGCGGTCGACCCCTCCAGCTCGGCCTTCTTCTTGTCAACGTCGGTCTGAAAAAAGGAAGGGTCTCCGAGGTCGACGTCCTTGCAGTAGAACCCCGACGCCTGCAGCTGGGCAATGTCGTTCTTGGTGCGCCGCATGATGTGGGTCACGCGCGGTGCGGTCTCCAGCTCCGACGCCCCATACGGCACGATGACGTCCTCGGCCGGCACAAACAGCGACACCTGCCGGCCGCGCTGCGGGTCGAAGTACACCTTCTTGAAGGCCGAACCCGACAGGCCGAGGGAGTACAACATGCGCTCGTGCTCCGGCCGGAACTCCACCATGCGCTCGGTCAGCTGGTAGTTCATGTCGGTGCGTACGCGCTCGGCCGCCTGCTCCTTCATCTTGTCGATGGCGCCGATGATCTGGGTCTTGACCGGGCCTGAGGCCGGGAACGTCTCCATGATCGACTCGGCTTGGAACCGAACTGCGGCCTCAGTCAGCACCGGGGAGTACACCCCGCAGGCGCCATCCCACGGCTCGGTGCGCTCCTCGTACTTCAGGCCCAGCACGTCCAGACCCTTGACAAAGGTCTCCATCCACTCCTTGCGCGACTGCATGTCGGCGTTCACCAGCTCCAGCTGGTCCGAAGCGATTGTGCTGAGTACAGACTCGTCGAGGTGCTCCGCGAGGTTCACATCAAAGTCCGACAGCTCCTTGGCCGGCTCGGACCCGGGGTTCAGCGTGATCTCCACGCTCCCGTCAGCGTTCTCCACGATGTCCGGCAGCACCACCTCAAGGGTCTCGATGCCTTCAACGGCGACGTCGCCGGCGGCGGGGAGTGACTTGTCAATCATTTTGTGCCTCAGTAGTAAGCCGCCCGACGGCGGAAGGCAGGCTCAGCGTCTTTCTCGTCTGACGGCAGCCGGATGAACCCGCCGGTGCGAAACCGTGTGATGGCGCACGATGTGCAGTCCACCAAGTCGTCGCCGTCCCCAAAAGGAAAGGCCGCCACCTGCTCCACGACCTCTTCCGCCCAATTACGCCCGGCAGGGTACCACACAAGACCCGATCTGAAAATATCTGCGACGGCGTTCATCCGGGCAAATTTGTCGCCCGACCCCCGGTGCGGGGTGAACTCCTGCACCAGAATCCCCATGCGCCGCAGCTCTTGGAACAGCGGCGTGCCACTGGACTTCTTCTCCACGATGAACGCATCCGGCTCCCACTCCTTGTACTCGGTCAGGGCCATCTCCTTGAGCTCGGGGAACTCCACCCGCTTGTTGATGGCGTTGAGCAGGATGATCTGCGGGGCCCCGTCCATGATCTTGTCGTCGGTAAAGACACCCCATGTCGTGATGGCCGAATGGTCCGCCCGGTTGTTGGTCTCGGCCGCCGCGTCCAGCGACATGATGATGTACGAGCACGGCGGTGGCTCGTCCTCCAGCCACTGCTTCCACCACTCCCGCTTGATGAGCGCCCCCTCCTCGGAGGTCGGCTCCTGCATGTACTGCGCCGCCCAGAACTGGGGGTACATGGACGCCTTTTTGGCCTCCAGCTCGGCCACCGACCACACCTCGGGCCACAAGGACTTGCCAGAGGGGAGGAGAGCAGGGAATCTAACTTCTTCCCACTGCGGACTGAGCGGGTTGTTGCGCGCCCACTCCAGCGCGCGGCCGATCGGGTCCCGGGCTCCCCAGCGAGTCCCGATCATCACTATTCTCCCCCCGGGCATCAAGCGCTGCAGCGGGCCCACCTGCATGTAGGTCCACGCCGCGTCGAAGTTCACCTCCGGGTTTGACTCCACGGATTTCTCCGACACAAGGTCGTCCGCCAGCAGCAGGTGAGCGCCATGCCCGGCCACGTTGGCCCCGACGCCGACAGCCAGATACTTGCCCCCCGCCGTGGTCGTCCAGTCGCCGGCCGCCGACTTGTCCTTGGACACCTTGGTTCCCGGGAATATCTTCTGGTAAACAGGCGAGTCGAGCAAGTTGCGCACGGAGCGCCCGAAGGAGTCGGACAGCGCAGCGGTGTGCGTGACCATCATGATGTGATGCGACGGGTTGTGCCCCAGATACCACGCCACAAACAGAAACGAAGTGGTCACTGACTTGCCAAAGCGCGGAGCCATGGAGATGGACATCCGCAGAATCTCGCCGTCGCGCACCTTCACCAGCTTGGGCGCCAGATACCGGTGGTGGGGCCCTTCTTTCCAGTCCGGGTACACCGCCGCGCAAAATGACAGGAAGTCGTCACGCTGCTGTTGCAGCAGCAAGCGCTCCTCATAGGCCTCCATGTCCCGAAGCAGGGCCTTCTGCTCCTGCGGGTCCAGCAGGTGCAGTTTGCTTGTCAGCTCGGCAAGCGTCTCAGGCGTCAGGGCGGTTGGGGTTGCGGGGGTCAACACTGTGAAACTCTACACGGCCGAGGGCCCAGAGGGCTGCGATCAGCAGAATCACCACCCACGTCACGGCGCCGGTGAAAACGAGGACGCCAGTCAGGAAACTACTCATCATCAACCTCCGGTTTGGCCATCTCCTCGGCGTCGAGGATCAGCGGGTCTTTGGAATCCTTGGGGGTCACGTCCTGCAGGCGGCCGGCGATCTTCTGCAGCTTCTCGATCTTGGCGCGGATGCGCTCCTCCAGCTCGGTGTCGGGGACTTCTTCCTTCTTGGTCACTTCGACCTTGGTGGTGAACAGCCCCACCTCGGTGACTTTGCCCAGCATCTCCAGCGCGCGCAAGCGCACTTTGGCGTCGGCGTGGTCTACGTGCTCGACCAGCTTTGTCACCACCAGCCCGCGCAGCTCCTTGGCCTGATGCACGAACTCCCAGTCGTAGGCTGTCAGCATGGTCTGCAGGTGGGCGTACGCCGACTGCGACTTCACCTCAAGAAGCGCCTGCTTCTGCTCATTTGTGGGAGCGGCCGTGGCCACGGCCTTGAACGCCTTTCGCGCGGCGTCGCGCTGCAGGTCCTGCTCGATGTCCTCGTCGTCCGGCACGCCCATCTCCTTGAGCCAAGCGTCGGTCTCGGCTTGCGCCAGTGCCAAGCGCTGGGGCGTGGCCTTTTCTACCGGCAGGAAACTGGCGGGGGTCTCAGTGACTTCGAGCAGATGGTCGAGCATCGTTGAAAAAACCCCCGCCGAAGCGGGGTAATTAGGAGAAGTGAGTGGCGCCGCAAAGCGCCGGCGCCAGAGTACCACGGGGTTTTCGTCGCTGTCAAGGGGTGGGTACGGAGTTAAAAATTTTACAAAATTTCATTGGGGTGGTGCTGATGTTCAAAATTTTACATTTTTCTGTTTGCGTGGTGCCGAAGTTCTAATTTTTAACATCTTATGTGGGGGTTGGTGTGAACTAAATTTTTATTTTTTAACATTTGTGGTCGGAATTGGTGTGAACTAAATTTTTATTTTTTAACATTTTATGTGGGGGTTTGCGCGAAATAGTATTAATACCACGCCCCTCCACACTTCACCACAAACCGGCCCCACCCGTACCGTACCCTCTCAAGACTGCCCAAAAAGGGTAAAGACCCCCACTTCCATACAATAGAGACAGCGGTTAGGGATTGGCCCTTGCTGCTACGGCCAGCACGTTCGCTGGCTTTTCTTTTGGAGAATCACATGGCTACCAATCACACCAACACCTTCAAGGCTATCAATGCTTTCTTCGGTGCGCTCGACAAGACGCAGACGTTGGCGCAAGCCGTGCTCACAGCGGCCAAGGCCGACGGGCTCAAGACGTGGGAGAGCATTTACCCGCTGGCAGTTCGAGCGGCAGGCAAGCATTACGGCGTAGCCGTGGCTATTGCCGAGGGAGGCCGCAGCGCGGGCAAGCCCCAACTGGATCAGGACAGCCCGAAGTATGAGACGGCCAAGAAGGCTGTCAGCCGACTGCGTGAGGCGTGCGTGGGCACGAACGAAGCCAAGGGCGCCAGCAAGGTTGACCCGGTGGCGCAACTCGTTGCCAAGTACGGCAAGCTGACGGCGGCGCAGCAGCGTCGATTCATGCGCGAAATCGCTGAATAACGGCGAAGTTCAGGGACACGCGTCCCTGAGATTGATGCGCTTTTGGCATCAATGCGAATCCGGGGGTGCGAGGGAGGCTTGCCACGTCTCTGATGTGTCTTAACCTCTTTCGTGCTCACGCACACCATCTTCGGCCCCGTGAAGCGGGGTCTTAACCTCTTTGTCGCCCCGGACGCCGGAGGCGTCACCTAAAACTCAGGGACACGTGTCCCTCAAGGAACTTTTATGTCACGACACACCTACTACCCACCGCTGCCGCGCCGTCAAGGCGGCGTGCTCCGCGCCTTCTGGCGGGGCTTTCGCCAACCCCCAAGGTCTACCGCCCGCTTCGCGGACAAGCGCCTTCAGCGGGCCTTTAATCGCGGCTTCGGCCTGCGGCTTCTGATCTGGGGTTGACCCCGCTGACGCCAGCCTGATGCCCACGCGCGTGGGCATTGGAGTGTCGTTGCACCTTCGTGCACCACTGTTCGGGGACACCTGTCCCTGAGTTTCAAGGAGCTACCATGCAATTCAAGAAAACCGGCATGATCCCTTTCATGCACATCGCGCGGCCTGCGGCGCGTTCGCACCTCTGCCTTCGAGAAGCAGGCCTGCCGTGGCTGGTTGCCGTGACCAACAACGGGTTCAACTACACCTACGCGTACAAGCCCGAGGTCCGCGTGGTGAAGCGCAGGAGCGCCGGCCTTGCGGCCGCAAGGAGCGCAGCATGAGCGCCGGGAGCACCACGAAGTGGGGCGGGATCGGCACGCGGCGCGTGCCCACTTTCTCCCCCATCCGGTTCGAGCTCATCAAGCGTGGGCATCTGAGGCCGGCGCCTCCCCCTGTCGGGGGACCTGACCCGAGGGCAGCCCGTGCCATGGCGATCCTCGCCGCCGCTGCGCGGCGCGCATAGCAAGAAGTGTGCCAGACCCCCGGTTAAGACGCCATCTTTACATAACTTTACACTACTAGCGCTTGTCCGGGGGTCTTACCCTTCCTGTTTTCGCCTCACGCTCCTAAAGCGTTGATTTATATAGGGCTGTCCACCTCCCCAAAAAACGCATTTATCTTTATCTTTATATCATGTATATATATAAGTATCTATTAGTGGACACTCTCTTTTCTTTTTTCTCTCTTTTTCCTCCGGACTATAGTAATTTCCGGACCCCCCTGTTGCTTGATGTCAGTCCG
>ERZ869921.1169-NODE-1169-length-11888-cov-4.108595_pt1 | contig 11888 bp, 12 predicted proteins | sample MGYA00579310_ERZ869921 | MGnify/ENA primary metagenome ERZ869921 (study PRJEB32216, sample SAMN09231816) | wastewater metagenome | place: USA: Maryland | collected 2016-06-21 | study: EMG produced TPA metagenomics assembly of the PRJNA472060 data set (Reclaimed...
AGCCAGCATCATGCCAACATTGCAGATCGAGACAGGAAAAAAAGCGACGCTTCGGCACATCCCGCGGCATGGCCCGCACGCACCGGCCGACCCTGTCGGCGAAGGCGCAACCGCCGCCGATCCGACCGTCGAGATCATCGGGCCGAACGGCGAAGAGGTCCTCGCCGAGACCCCCGCAACAGCCGACGATGCAACCGCCGCCGTCGAGGCCGTGCTAGGGTCCGCCGAGCTCGCCACCGATGACGAGCTTGAGATCGGCCGCTGGTACTGGCTAGCGACCGAAGCCGGAGGCCGAGGCCGAGCCGTGCAGCTTGTCGACCAGACCGACGCCGCCGCCTTCATCTTGACCCCCGCGACCTTCGACGACGACGCCGCACAACTGCTCGGCCTCGAGTTGACGGCCGAGCTCACCGCCGAGCAAGTCGGCACCACGGTCCGCCGCGGTTGCCGCGTTGTCTGGCGCTACGAGATCGGCGGCGTTGTCTTCGTCGAAGTGGACCTCCTAGACATCGTCCCCTTTCCGTTCGCCCTCGACTTGTCGCCCGTCGACGTCGAAGCCATCGATCCCAACTTTGCTGCCGATCTCGGCGGTTGGAGTCGGGCCCTCGAAGTCGCCGAGGCCGACGTCTTCGCTTGGCTCGCCGGCGAGACGATCCTACCGGACCGAGTCGTTGACCGCCGGCAGCTCAAAGAGGCGGCGATCTGGCGCGCCATGGCGATCCGCCGCTTCGACCGGCCCGACGACTACGCCCGCGCACAGGCCGAGTACGAAGCCGCCCTGCGCCGCTTCGCCTCGTCTCGTTCATGGGTCGCTGGCGATGACACCCTGTCGGACGGCGACGACGGCCGCGGCATCCCAGCGAGCGCCGGCCCTCGTCGAAGCACCCGCGTCGGCAACGGTTGACCGCCCGACCGTCGACGGCTAGACTTGCGACTGGAGGGCCTTGCCGATGACGGCGGCGATCGAGACCATCACAACCGCGATTGAATCAGCCGTCAAGGCCATCTTGCCGACGGTCCGGCCTGGCGCCCGGTTCTCGATGGCCCCGACGCAAGCGGACCTCGCCGATCTGGCGAGCTCGCCGCAACAGCGAACCGCCCAGGTTTACGCGGCCGACGTGCTCGGAATCGGAGCCTACTTCTCGCCTCGTCATCAAGTGCGGCAGCTCTTCGTGATCGCGATTGCCTATGACTTGCCGAGCGGGTCGCCTCAGTGGGCCGAATGGTGGGCCGCCATGGCCGCCGACGCAGCCCTTGTCATCGAAGCCTTGACCGCGCCGGCATTCTCCGCCAGCTTGCCGAGCGGGGCCGAGCTCGACGCCGAGGCCGCCCCGACGTGGCAACCGCCGCCCCGCTCGTCGAAAGGCCGCACCGTCTCGTTGATTCGAGCCACAGTCTACTATCAGCCCGGAGCCTAACGCCATGAGAGAAGACCAATTCGCGATCGAGATCCTTCCAGAAGCGACCTTCGGCGTTGCCCCGACCTGGACTAGCCCGGCCGCCGGCGGCGTTGTTTCGATCGACCTCGCGCCGACCGAGCCGCCCGCCATCGCCGACCCGTCGCAGCGCCTCGGGCACAACGAGGAGGACGAGATCGTCGGCCTCGTCGCCGGTGTCACCGTCCCGCTGACGCGCAAGGCCGAGAGCTACGGTACCCTGCCGTCAACCGGTTCGGCCCCCGCGCACAACCTGGCCTCGCGCATCCTCGAAACGGTCTTCGGACGCTCGGCCGAGCTCTTGAAGCGGTCCACCGTCAAGACCGCCACGACGCCGACCACGACCGAGATCATCGAGACGACGAACGACGGCCACCTGTCGGCTGGCGTGCAGATCGTCAGCGTCAACGTGGCAGCAGAAGGCGCCGCCGTCTACGAAGAGGCCCCGGCCACCTACGACGCAGTAACCGACAAGCTCACCCTCCTCTTCGAGCTCAGCGCGGCCCCTGTCGCCGGATCTGCCGACATCGGCGGCGGCATCAACCATCGCTATCTCGCCGACCCGGCAGCCCCGCCAACGATCGCGATGCGTGCCTACGGCAACGCCGACTGGCAGCATACCCTCTTGCTTGGCGGCGTTGCCAAGCTCGAGGTCCCCGAGCTCGGCCCGGCGACGGTCCCGATCTTCTCGACCGGCATTCAGATCGCCAGCGCGACGCACGACCCGAGCGGATGGACCCGTCCGACCGTCGACAACCCGCTTGGCATCATCGCCGCCGGTTCGAGTGTCAAGATCGGCAAGTACGGCGAGACGAGCTTTCACACCCCGCACACTTACCGGCTCGCGATCGGCGTCCGCCCCGGTTGGGTCCACCTCGAAGACGTGCCGGCCCAGTCTGGCGCGGCCGGCGTTGCCTCGCTCGGCGGCCCCGCTGGCTATATCGAGATCACTGTTCCGCGTGAGTCGGACCCGTCCGACGTGCTCGGCGGCGACTCTTGCACCTGGGAACAGTTCTGGCGGTCGCTTCGGACGGGCCAGCGTTTCCACATCCAAGCGATCCTCGGCACCACGAGCGGCCGCAAGATCGGCTTCTACCTGCCGAAGGCAATGCTTATGAGGCCGAGCCGGGCCGCCATCCAAGGCCAGGCCGCCGTAAAGTTGCGCTTCGTTCCCGCCGCCTTCGCCTCTTCGGACTCGGCCGCCGTCAAGGCGCAAGAGATGGTCTGCACTCAGCTCTGACCAACCGTCAAGGAATGCTTGACAGTTCAACACGAGCGGCCAGGCCGGCCGCCAACAGGAGACAACAATGCGCAAAGCCGGCGACCTCTTCGAGGTCATTTCACTTTACGACCGAGCGATCGACAACGAGGCGAGCGACCCAGCCCGATACGCAGCGACCCTCGACACCGCCCACATCAAGGCCAAGCCGGGCCACAGATTGACCTTGGTCCGCGCCAAGCTTCTCGACGACGCCGCATTCTGCGAGCTCGGCGACGCCTACAGCGACAAGGCCGCCCGTCTCGAGACCTTCGAGCGTTGTGCCGTCAGCGCCTCTTGCGACGGAGTCGATGTCCGCCCCGACGAGATCCCGGTTGGCGCCCGCCTCGACATGGGGCTTTCCATCTACCGCGCCCACGTTGAGATCGGCTTGGACCCTACTTGACAGAGCTGGCGGCGTCGGCCTTCGCCGCCGTCGGCTGGCTCGACAGATGGAGCGCCCCGGCTTGGCCGCCCGACGTCATCGACACGGCGGCCATTGTCGCAGAGCATGGTTGCGACGCCGAGATCTACACGCCGAGCTGGGCCGCCTGGCCTCGAGACCTCGACACCGGCGAAAGCTACCCGCTACGCCTCTTCGGCGTGCTCTGGCCCCGTGACCCTCGCCGCCTTGCAACGGCCCGCGGCCGCGCATGGGTTAGGCTCGTCCTCGCATGCCGCGAAAGGCTAGGCCCCATGCCGCCCCTACACCCGGCCGGCCGCGAGCTCGCGATCCGAGTCGTCAGAGTGGCGCAATCACTCGAAAGGCTGCTAGAATCGGAGGCACGAGCCGCCGCGGCCGCTGCGAGCTCGAGGGCTGACGATGAGTGAAGCCAAGCTGACGATCCGGCAAGACGAGCAAGGCGGCAAGAAGGTTCAAGCCGAGCTCGCCGCGACAGACGCCGCGCTTGCGCGCAACGCCGACTCGCTTGACCGAGCGGCCGCCGCCTCGTCTCGCTTCGACGCCGAGGCCTCTTCGGCCTCTTCGACCCTCGGCGGCATGAAAGGCGGCGTGTTACTCGTCGCCAACGCCGTTGCGGACCTCGCCGGCAAGGCCATGGCCGCCGCTTCGGCCGTCGCCGCCTTCGCGGCCGAGGGAGCCAAAGCCGCCGACATCGGCCGAAGCTATGCGGCCCTCGGAGCCGCCGCCGCGAGCATGGCAGACCTCAAAGCGGCAACCGCCAACGCCGTCGACGAAACGAACCTACAAAAGTTCGCCATGCAGGCCGAGGCGATCGGCCTCACAGCTCGAGAGGCCGAAGCCGCCGCCCGAGCCGTCACCGTCCTCGCCAGCCGGCAAGGCCGAGCGGCCGAGATCGCCCAGATCATGACGAACAGCCTCAAAGGCTCGCCCGACGCCTTGCGCGAGCTCGGCGTTGTGATCGACTTCTCGGAAGAGCGGTTCAAGGGCCTAAGCGAAGCGCAGAAGAAGTTGACCGTTGCGCTAGAGCTCGGCAAGGCGGCGACGCAAGCCGACCTAGAAGCGACCGAAAGCCAAACGCTCGCCATGGCCGCCGCGAAGACGGCCTACGACGATCTGCTTTCCAACGTGCAGATCTTTGCCGCCGAGATGTTGACGAGCTCAGGAGCGCAGAAGGCCTTTGCCGCCGTCATGGCGACGGGCCAGCGCCTCTTGTCGGAGAACAAGGAAGCGATCGCCGGCATCGTCAGCGCGGCCGTATCGCTCGCCGAGATCGTCGGCGGCAACGCCGTCAGATCCATGACAGAGCTCGCCGGCGTGCTCGGCACCGTCGTTCAAGTCGCCGGCCCCGTGCTCGAGATTGTCGCCGGCATGATCTCCGCGTTCAACGACCTGCAGAGCGAGATCAAGGCGGCCGCCGTCGACTTCCTTGGCTTGTCGGACAACACATACACGGTCGGATCGGCAATGGCCGACGTCGAGAGCAGATTCGTCGACGCCGCCAACGCGGCCGCCGCCCTCGCCGTCGAGGCCCGCGGAGTCAACGAAGCTTTCGACATCGGGCAGCCCGCCACCAAGGAAGTCGTCGACGAGTGGGAGCGGGCCATCCGCGAAGGCGACGATCTCGCCATCACGATCGCGAGCATCGCCGCCCAATCGAAGGACCTCAAGAACGCGCAAGCCGATCTTCAGTCCCTCTACGACCGCTTCGGCAACCTCGAATTCGGCCCGCTGGCAAACCGAGTCGACGACGTCCTAAAGGGAGTTGAAGAGGCGTTCGCCAAGCCGGCCCGCGAGATCCCCAAGGTCACGGCAGCGGCAAAGAAGGACCTCGACAGTTGGGCCCGCTTCGTTGAGCGGACCATGTTCTCTCTCACCGGCTACAGCCCGCAGAGATTCTGGGCCGAGTGGAAGAGGTCCGCCGACGACTTCGAGAAACGCCGTCTCGCCATCGACAAGGCCTTGACCGCTTCGGCGAAAATGGCGGCCCGCGAGCAGCGAGCGATCGAACAGGAGCGACACCGCGAAGGGATGGCCGCCGTCGCCGAGTCGGCCCGCGCCGTTGTGGCGGCCGCGAACGCCGAGAAGCAAGCGCGACTTGACACCCGCGACGCCATCAAGCAGAGCTCGCTTGACACTGTCGCGGCGGTTGGCTCGGAGGCCGCCGCTTATTTGGGCGGCGGTTGGGCGAAGGCCGGCTTCGAGGCGGCGTTTCAGACCGGGCTAGGGATCTCCGAGCTTTTCACCCCGCCCGCATTCGGGATCAATCGATTCTTGGCCGCCGGCCAACTGCTCGCGGCCCAGGCTTTCGCCGAGGCGAACGGCGCCAGCGGAGGGTCAAAGGGTAGTGCAGCGGCGGCGGTTGCGAGCTCGAAGCCGGCGGCGGCAAGCTCGGCCGCAATGGTCCGCCGACCCGAGCAAACCGGCAACGGTTCGGCCTCGCCGATGTACGTCCAACTCTGGACCGATGACGGTGTGCTGGCGTCATCGGCGATCCGCGGAGTCAACAAGAACGCGAAGCGAGGCGGCCGCAAGATTGACCGCCGCGCCATCGGCTCGAACCAGACCAGATCGATTAGGGGCTAAGCCGAAAAGCTCGGAAAATCGCCATTGTCGAAATAGTCATAAGTGGAGCAGCCGCCGTGCCAACTTGGGAAGAAAAAATCAAGCGGCCTCGACTCGTCACCGGAGCGATCCTCCGAGTGAGTGGGATCCCCTACCTCTTCGGCACCATCGCCGATCCGAGTTGGACCGTCGACGGAGAGACCTACGGTTGGAGCCGCACCCTCGCCCGCGATTCTATCAGCCTGGCCGTCGAAGAGGCCGACCCATGGACCGGCCGCAGCATCACCGGGCAAGGCTCGGCCTCGCTTGTGCTGGACGCCTTGACCGTGTCGCTGTTTCAACCCGCCTTCGCCGCCGCCATCAAGACGACTGTCACGGCCGAGGTGTCGCCGTCGGCGACAACGATCCCGGTTGCGTCAACCGCAGCCTTCCCCTCGTCCGCCGTCGTCAGAATCAACACCGAAACGATCAGCTACGCCGGCAAGACGTCGACGAGCTTTACCGGCTGCACTCGAGGCCTTTACGGGTCGACCGCTCTTCGACACCTCGCCGGCTTCGACGCCGCGGCCGAGCTCGGAGCCGGAGGCCCGCTTGTCTCGTCGCTTGCCCTATCATGGGTCGGCCGCTTCGTGGACTTGTGGCTTGTGCCTCTTCGCCGCTTCGACGGAGCCGACGTGCCCTTTGCGACCGCGATCGATGGCCAGGAGAATGCCCGCTTCGAGCGCGGTATCGTCACCGAGATCGCGCCAGACTGGGCCGCCGGCGTAGTGACGATCTCGTGGCAGTCTGTCGCCGCCGTGCTAGACCAGGAGTGCGGGTCACGCTTGCCGCGCGGAGAGCTCGGCGTCCCTTCCGGGTTTTTCCAACTCGACGTAGACAGCAACCGCTTTCAGTGGGCGATCGAGAAAGACGACGAGCCGAGGGCCAGCTTCGATCGCGTCATTGAAGACCCGGCAACCGGCGAACCGCTGGCCGTCGGCCTCTACTCGGCCTCAGCCATCGCCGCGGCCCTTGCCTACACCGTCGAGCGAGCCGGCTTGCCCATCACCGCCGACGTGAGCGGCCACGCCATCGAGCTCGACGGCAAGATCCGCTTGTCGCTCATCGCGTCCGGAGATGGGTCCGTCTACAACATCAGGTTTGTGACCTGGGCCGGCCGCGATTCCATCCTCCCCGAACTAGGCTTCACCGAAGACCCGGCCGGAGTCGACGAAGACGGCGACGACGGGGCCGGAGTCTACTACCGAGCGACCATGTTTACCGCCGACAGCTCGCCGCCGAGCTGGCGAGTCACCGAAGCCGGTTGCCGCCGCCTCTACTACCGCAAGCAACCTGGGCCAGCGTTCGACGCTTCGCCCGGTTGGCTCGACGTCGACGGCGAAGAGGTCAACGGGGCCGCCCTCTTCGGCGAAGAGCTCGTTGACTTCGACGCCGCAGCAGAACAGACGGTGGGGCCGCTCGGCGTGACCTACTTGCAGATCGCCCGCCGAGGCCGCTACGGCTCGACCGCCGCCGCCGCGCAAGGAAGCCGCGACGAAGACCCCACCGAGCTTCGCCAAGTGCTTGCCTTCCCTTCGACGCCATGGCCAACGGCCTTGCGCTACCTCGCCGAGTCCGACGGAGTCGCGCTAGCATGGCGCGGGGCCGGCGCATCCATTGACCCGGACCTCTTCGACGACGACTCCTTCGAGCTCGCCGCCGCCGACCCGCGCACCCTTCGCGACGTCGTCGTCACTGAGGCGAGCACGATCATTGACGCGATCGCCCCGTGCCTAGTCCAGAGCGGCTATTTCGTCCGGTCTGGCCAGACCATCGAGCTAGTCAAGATGGCCGAGCCGCGGACCGGCGACGCCGCCGTTGCCATCGTCCAAGGCGATCTCGCCCTAGAGCGTTCGCCGTCATGGAATCAGCCCGAAGAGAACATCGTCAACGTGATCGCCGTCGAAGACCTAAAGCGCAACGAGGCGACCGGCGAAGGCCTGGCCACGCAGATCACGCAAGGCACATCGATCGGCACATGGGGCCGCAAGGACACGTTGACGCTCAGCATGCGGCATTGCGCGCCGAGCGAGGCCCGCGCCATCATGCGAGAGGCGGCGATCGAGGTGTTCGGCCGGTTCGCCAGCCCCTACGCCGTCGCCGAGGGAGCCCTACTTCGCCGCGAGCATGCCTGGACGCTTCGTCCCGGCGACGTCATCGAGCTTTCACACGGTTGCTTGCCGAATGGGACGAACGGCCGAGGCCTCGAGGGCCGGCAAGCTGTAGTCTGGCGCGTGGCCAGACGCATCCGACACAGCGGGGCCCCGGCCGATCTCACGGCGATCGTGCATCACTTGCGCGGAGAGGTCCGCTACACCTGGGCCCCTTCGGCTTGGTGTGCCTCGAGGGCCGGCGCATCGCTCACACTGAGTGCCCATGCCTATTCGCTTGACCTCGAAGAGGCCGACGCGGCGGCGTTCTTACCAGGCTGGCCCGTGCGGCTTTACGACCCGGCCGACGAGTCGACCGCCGAGACCAACACGATCGCCAGCATCACCGGCAACACCATGGTCTTGACCTCCTCGCCGACGATCGCGGCCCCGTTCGCCATCGAGCTCGGCGATCTCGAAGATGACATAGTCGGACCCGCGTTCTTCGGCGAGGAGGTCAACCTTGGCTAACACAGTCGCAACCCGTTTGACAGTCCCGCCGCGCGATCAACAGGCCGGGTCGGACCTCGACACCGACGCCGTGGCCAACCTCTTCGAGCAAACGAACACGCTTGTGGAGCACGGCCCGCCGCCTATGGTCCTCGACCTCGTCGCCGACACTGTGAGGGCCGGCGGCGACGAGTGGCGATACCGCATCAAGCGACCTCGAGGCGAAGAGCTACCCAACGGGATCGTCGTCACCGTCCGCGCGACGATGACGGGAACCGGAGCGACCGACTTCGAGGCCGAGATCGTCGAGACGAGCGAAGCGGCAAACCAGACCTTGACCGCCACAGGCAAGGCAACGATCGAGCTCGACGCCTTCGACGAGGGCCCCACCTTCGATCTCATCGTTCGGATCACCTACTCGACGCACACCACTGTCAAGATCACATCGATCTGCGTCCAACCGGCGAGGGCCCGCACGACCCTGCCCGGCGGCATGGACCTTGACGCGGCGGCCAACAAGAAGCCCGTGACAGTGGAGCGCCACCGCCGAGCGATCGCCCTCGTCGAGCGAGCACGCGCCGAGCAATACGGCCAAGCCATTGCCGCGGCCGACCCGGCAGGCTGGCCCGACGACGACGGAGAGGCCCCGGTAGAGCTCGCCGTACACGTCGAGATCCCCGATCGAATCGACGGCCCAACAGCTGCGCTCGTCCTCGCGTTCTATCTCGACGGCACAGCGCCAGACCTCGAGATCACTTTCGCCGGCCAGACCATCGAGCCGACCTTGACAAGTGGATGGACCGAGCACGCGATCACTGTCGACTGCCTCGAGCCCGACCGCGAAAGACCCGCCGGCGACGTCATGGCGATCACCATCGGCACCAGAGGGCCCGTCAAATCGTTCTGCGCATGGTGGGCACAATGACCACGACGATCGACCGACAATGGCCCCGGCTCGCCAACCCCCGCAACCGCGAAACACTCAGGGCCGCCCCGCTCGACGAGCTCGCCGCGGCGATCGGCTACGTGGCCGCCGCCCGCAAGGGGTCAACGCCAGCATGGGTAGGCCGCGTGCTCGTGGGGTCCGGCCTGTCACGAACCTTCGACCTGCAGACGGGGCCGCTCGACGGCCTCGCCCTCGTCCGGCTTTCGCTCACCTCTTCGAGGCCGACGGCCTATAGCTGCGAGGTCACAGCGGAAACGTCGGCCGGGTCCGATAGCGTTACATGGCAAGTGTCATTCGGACGGCAGCAAGTTGACCTGCTAGTGAAGCTCGGCGACGGGTCCGAGGTGGAGCCGGCGAGCCGTGAGCTTGTGATCCAGGTGATCCCCACGTCGAGCGGTCTGGCATTGACAGGCCTGGCCGTGGTACGATTGCCACTAGTGCCGCCATGGGGAGCGGCCGAAGTATGACGCAAGCCCTCTTCGCACCTCTCGACTTTGCCGCGGCGAGCTTTAAGGTCCAACGATCTGGCAGCTCGGAGCGCACGATCTCGCTTGCCGCTGGCCAGCGAACGCCCGAGCAGCTTTGCGCGGCCCTCGAGGCAGCCTGGCAAGTGCACACCGAGCTCTTGACGCTGACGGCCCGCATCAACTCGAGCGGCCAAGTCGTGATCACGCCGCCAACCGGCGCGACTGTGACGATCACCTGGGCCGGCGGCCTCGAGGTCCGCGACTGCCTCAGATACACCGGCGCAACGACGACTTGCCTGGCCGGGTCCGCGAACACGGCGACCCGTCAAGCAAGCGGGGCGTTTTACATGGCCTTGCCTGTCGCCGATGACGTGGCAACCATGGAGTCGCTCGGATCGCAGGCCGAGAGCGACACCGGAGCCGAGGTCACGAGTTGGGGCCTCCAGTTTCGGCGAGCCTTGATCGTCAGAATCCGCGGCAACCAACGCGACGCCGTCGAAAGCGAGCGGCGAGCCTTCCGCGATTTTTGGGCCGACCACCTCGCGACCGGCAACACGATCACCTGGTGCCCTGACGTCAGCGTCACAACCGCTTACGCCGAAGTGTCCAACCCGTTCGGCCGTCACACCCTGACGCCGATCGACGCCTCTTCCTATGCACCCGAAAGGGAGCAAGCTAACTATTGGGGCCGATGGACGCACCGGCTTCAGTTTGTGGAGGTCCAAACGTGAGAACTCGAAGCGCCAACGCCATCTGCGGCCAGACCCTCACCGCCACCACGAGCGGCGTTCTTGCCACCCTGTTTCGCCAGGCCTCGACACTCGAGCTCTTCGCCTCTGGCGCAGACATCTACATCGTGATCGGCGGGTCGGCCCTCGTCGCCGACGATCCGGCGGTTGCCGCTGACGGCCACTCATTCAAGATCCCAAACGGAGAGACCCGATACGTCGACATCGCCGACGGGGTCAAGATCGCCGCGAAGACCGCCACAGGAACGGGCCAGCTCACCGTCAACGAAGTGGAGCTTGCCTAACATGGGACGGCCCCGCTTCACAGACAAGGCAACCCTCTTCGCTTGGCTGGCAGCTCAGCCGGCCGGCGTCAACCCCATCCACCCGCTCTATCCCATCGGCTCGGCCGGCGACGACTCGAGCCGGATCGCCCACTGGGGCCGCAACGCCGCCGGCGTCATCGTCCCCTACGGCGAGATCCTGCTGTCGAAAGTGTCGACCGAGCTATCAATCGGCAGCACGTCGGCCGCTGACGTGCAGGTTCTTGCCGGGTCGGCTCAGTTCTCGTCGGGCCTTTACGTCCAGAACGGCGCCGCCGCCCTTCGGCTGCTCACCCCGCATGCAACCAAGTGGAGAATCCAAGCGACCGTTGCTTACACCGACGCCAGCCCGGCCGACGGATCGCTCCTCGGCTTGGGGCAGTACTGGTCCGCAATCAAGAGCTATGGCGGCGGCCGCGCCCGTATCAGCGGCGCATACAAGTACGCCTGCTTTTCTGGCAGTCCGACGGCCTGCACGGTTGGCACTGCGAACGAGACCCCAGGCGCAGGCCTAGAGCTCATCGTCGAGCGCACCTATATCCAGCCGTTCGGCGAGTACACCGCATTGACCGAGATGCACGCCAGCCTAGGCAAGGGAGCCAGCGCCAACCACGCGGCAAACAACGTGAGCCCGGTTGCGCCGCTCATCGTGGCAAGACCGGCAGCGGCCGAGACGGTAGGGATCCTCATCACCAAGATCGAGTTGAAGTGATGCGCGCCGCGCTCCTCCTCGCGCTCCTCGCGCTCCTCGTCGGCTGCTCGCCACTGCCGACACTGCCCGCGCCCGGCGACTGGCACGCCGAGTCGCTACCGGCTGGCGTGCTCGCCGAGGCCGACCTCGTGGGCCAGCGCGTGGCCTACTCGCCCGCTCTGCTCGACCTGCCGCCGCCGGTTGTCGCAGCCGTCGTGCTTCATGAGGTCTGCCACCTTCGCGGGTCCGTCAGCGAGGCCGCGGCCGATTGCTGTGCAGCCGAGGGCTATGCTAGGCTGTACGGAGACGCAGCCGCGGCCGAGATTGCCGCCGCTTGGGTTGATCTCGGCGAGCTCGAGAGGGCCGCCGCGTGGGTATGGTGCAGGCCGTGAAGTTCAGCGTCCGATGGGTTGC
>ERZ869921.1171-NODE-1171-length-11858-cov-5.478607_pt1 | contig 11858 bp, 14 predicted proteins | sample MGYA00579310_ERZ869921 | MGnify/ENA primary metagenome ERZ869921 (study PRJEB32216, sample SAMN09231816) | wastewater metagenome | place: USA: Maryland | collected 2016-06-21 | study: EMG produced TPA metagenomics assembly of the PRJNA472060 data set (Reclaimed...
ATTGGTGTTTGTGTACTGCATCCGTACAGCATGATAATCATGCAGATAAAACAGATGAAAACAAAGTCTCGAAGATCAAGCATGGTAATTCCTTTCGTTAGTTAATACCATTAATAGGCCAAGCCTACCTATACCGGCCCACTTATTGAAGGTCGATCATTTTATTTTGCCCACTGGAATCAATAGGCAAAATAAAACCCGCACTAGGCGGGTTAAGGTAGAACCCTTGCGGGTTAGACCAGTGCAGGCTCGGGCTTGAAATCAGCCTTTGCCGCGGCCTGTTGGTTCGCGGTCTTGACACGGCCACTGGCCGGACGTTGTTGCTTCGCGGCAACAATCTTTTGCAGGTGCAGGATTGCCAGTTCGATGGATTGCAGCGGCCAATCCTTGATAAACTTGTCCACTTTCTCCTGCACTGTCAATTCCTTGCGGCCCTTCTTTTTCGCCGTCGGTGCAGCCGTAGTGGGCGCATCGCCATTATCAGCCAAGCCCGGCGAAGCCTTCGCATCGAGCGCAGCGGTGGCATTGCTAGAGATTAACTGCCACGAATGATCATAATTTGGGGAGAAACCCGCTTCACAGGCCCTACTCAATTTCTGCCACATGGACACGGTGGTGACAATGGAATTTGCCTTGGAATCCTGAGCGCGCAATTGCGCCATGCTAACGTCAAGGGCTTGCGCCATATCCCGCAGCACTTGAATCCGGTCTTCCAGAACCCGGCGGAACTCGATGTGAGAATCCCGGTCAAGGGCGTGCACCTTACGTAACTTATCCTTGTTGGATTCCTTTTGCTTTTCCTCATAGTCGGCCTGTTCCTCGGCCTGTTTCACGAAAACCAACGCCAGCGCGTGACCGTTGGCACCTTTGGCGGCCTTGGCCGACGCTTTGCCCGAAGTCTTGCGAGACGTAACGGGTTTCATTTCAGCGACATTCATAATTTACCTTTCATGCCCTTCGGGCTATTAATCCGATTAACTGCGGCGTGGACACCCATTGCCCCTGCCTGAAATCAATTATACACGTAAGTTTTGTAACTGTGTGTATTAAATTGTAAAAGTTTGTAACAAAAATACTAGATAATAAGTATTACACCAGTTAATACGATTAATTGTGATTGTCGGGCGTACCCTCATATCCCATTCTAAGTGAGAATGTGAATAAGCTGTTGATAACTTTATTCTGGAAACAAAAGGATTACACTCTAAAACGCATCAGAACGGCTCAGGATGAGTTATCCACAGGGAGACTATGCTACCCCCTAACTCAAGTTATTCACAGGGTTCTAGCCCGTTTTAGGCTTATCCACAACCTTATCCACCCCTGTGGATAAGTGTTAAAGCCGGACGTGACCGGCGTATAGGGTTATTAACAGGTTGTGGATAACTGAGACTGTTAGGATTTTGGCCCCTAGTCTGACAGGTTAGTGTACGCTAACTTATTGATTGATAAGGTAATGACCAACTAGTCAGTAATTTTATAGCCCCGACAGTCTATATTTATACTAATCAGTCTATATTTCCCTAGAGCTTGCAAGGTTATTACTTCAATTGTTTAAACTTAAATTATCTTGGGCCTATCGGTGTCAAATGAATATCTAAATCTGAGGGAGGGGGAGGGGGAAAATCTCTGGCAGTGGAAATTTGTGTAAGGCTGTTTATACAATTTTTGCATATTTTTTATAAATGGCCCTATAAGCCGTTTTTAGGGTGGGTTGGTAGGGTGGTAGCTTGAGGGTTGAAATAACGCCTTGTAGGCCTGTTTTAAGGCTTTTTAGCCCTATGTTTAGGTGTTAGGTCGCTATCGCTCCCACAGGCTACGCCTGCTTAGTTAATAATATTAAATAATATATAATATAATAAAAACTCCCTAAAGGAGTTTTTATATTAATATAATATAAATAATAATATATAAATAAAAACTCTTTAGAGTTTTTATTATTATTATATATATATAATATTATATATTATATCATATATTCTTTAAAAGTCAATATCTTATATAAAATAATTAATAAACACTTGACAAAGTGTTTAATTTATGGTATAATATAGGTATATGCTTGTAAAAAGGAATAACCATGCTGCTTAAGAAATACATCCTCGCTGCTTGTGTAGCTATGCTACCAATCCTGTCGTTTGCAGATGACATGGTTGCTCGAAACGGCAAAGATTCCCTCCGATTGATGCAAAAGCCCTGTGTGGCAAATATCCCAGTTCAGGGGACTTGAAAGATAAACTCCAAGCTGCTAGTGCCACCATTGATGGTAAATCCTACAATGCTTGCTGGGCACCTCATGCTAGCGGAAACGTAATTGTTTGGTTTGAAGACGGTGATATGGGAGCAGTTCCTATTACACTGTTCCACCCAGAAAAAGGTATTTAATACTGGATTTATGTCTGAATTTAAAGAACGTCTTGAAAAGATCAAGCTAAAAAATACAAAGCTAAAGCATCGTAAACACACCACTTGGCCAATTGAAAAACGGATTGAAGTTGTGTCGCAATACCTTGTTTTAGGTAACATGAAGATTGTAGCCGCTACCTGCGGTGTTGATTACGGACTACTGCGTCAATGGAAGATGCAGCCTTGGTGGGCTGAACTTGAGGCAGAAATAAGAGCCACTCAAAACATTGAGATGGACACAAAACTTAGCCGTATTGTTGATAAGTCCTTGGATTCTGTTCTTGATCGAGTAGAAAACGGGGACTTTTTTTACGACAATAAAACTGGTCAAATTAAACGTAAACCCGTTAATCTTCGAGATGTTGCCAGAGTATCTGTTGATATTCTTAGTAAACGTGAACTTTTACGTGGTAACGCTACAGACAGAAAAGAGACAACCCAAGTCTCGGTAAATGAACAACTTAAACTTCTAGCCGCTGAGTTTGCTAAATGGCAAACTAAAGCCAAGCCCGTTATTGACGTGGAAATGGTAGAAGTTATTGAACCAGAGGATAATCAAAGTGCCGTACATGACGAATGGGAAACGCGACTACAAGAAGGAAGTAGCGAAGTACACGAGCCGTCCGGAAGTAATCAAGAAGAGGACGGAGCAGAACGCAGCTCGTCGGGAAATGATGAAAGCGGGGAAAGTCACCAAGGGTGACGGTAAGGACGTAGACCATAAAATCCCGTTGTCTAAGGGGGGTACAAATAATGCCTCTAATCTACGTGTAACCTCTCGTGCTGAGAATCGATCTTTTAGCCGAAATAAAGACGGCTCCCTACGCAATCAAATGTCAAAGCGGGAGCGAAAAAGGACTAGATAATGCTTACTGCTGATGTTATACAGGGATTTGCTCAGTCGTTACTTCAAAAGAATTTTGATGCAGCAGTACAATCCCCCGCGTGTCACTATGAGTGGTGGACCCTGTTTTGTGATCCTCACCCCTTGGTAGCTATTGCAGCTCCTCGGATGCACGCCAAAACAACAGCATTATCGCATACCTACACCCTTGCCTCTGTACTTTTTAGAGAACGTTCTTACGTTCTTATTGTTTCGGACACTATTGCGCAGGCTGTGCAGTTTCTGGGTGATATTAAAAAAGAGTTAATGGAGAATGAGCAGCTCCGCACGTTATTTAAAATCAATTCCTTTGTCAAAGAAACGGAAGATGATTTTATTTGCTTGTGTGATGATGGCCATAAATTTCGTATTTCTGCTAAAGGCTCTGAACAAAAGGTTCGAGGTTTAAAATGGGATAACAAGCGTCCTGATTTAATTATCTGTGACGACCTTGAAAACGACGAAATTGTAATGAACAAAGACCGGCGAATGAAGTTTAAACGCTGGTTTTATGGTGCTTTGCTTCCGTGTAAAAGCTATAATGGTATTGTACGCTATGTAGGTACAATTCTGCATAATGACTCTATGTTAGAGTCGTTAATGCCTAAAACAAACGAAAAATATACAGTGGTTGAGTCCCTAAAAACGTACTCAACTCGACCCAAACCGGCATGGAAATCAGTAAAATATAAGGCACATACACCTGATTTTAGCGAAATCCTATGGCCCCAACGATATGACAAAGAGTTCTTTATTGCTAAACGTAATGAATATGTTGAACAGGGTCTTCCTGACGTATATTCGCAAGAATATCTAAACGTTCCTATTGACGAAAGCCTTTCGTACTTCAAAAGAACGGATTTTAGAGACTTTACAGAAGCAGATAAAGAAATTTTTAGACAAAAAGACTGGAAAAAGTATTTTAATTTTTATATTGGTACTGACCTTGCTGTTTCTACGAATGAGGTAAGCGACTGGTCTGTATTTGTAATAGGTGCAATGGATGAATCTGGGTATTTATACATTGTAGACATTATTCGTGAACGAATGGACTCCCAAGAAATTGTGGAAACCATCCTTTCTTTACAGATGACGTATAATCCTATTACAATTTCAATGGAAAAGGGTCAAATTGAAAAAGCTATTGGACCTTTCCTTCGTCAACGAATGCTCGATAGTAATATTTTTCCTGCAATTCTCCCCTTAGCCCCTAGTTCGGATAAAATGACACGGGCTAGGTCAATTCAAGCTCGGTGTCGAGCTGGTGGAGTTAAATTTGACAAGGCCTCAGACTGGTACTATGACTTTGAAGATGAAGCAGCTCTCTTTCCTCGTGGAAAACATGATGACCAAGTAGATGCTTTATCTTATGTTGGTCTTATTCTTGACAAAATGATGGCTGGTGCCACTCGTCAGGAAGTCGCTGAAGAAGAATATGAGGAAGATTTAGCTATGTCTGGCCTAAATGAACAAGGTCGTAATACACTTACGGGCTATTAATAAAACAGGATACTAACTTATGGATGAAATGAAAAATCAAACTTCTCTAGGAGCTTTAGTAACCTTGGTTAATATAGCTGAAAAACTAGATGAAGACAAACTAGTAAAGATAGGACGAACCTGTCAAGCTGGGTTTGAAACAGATAGTGAGTCTCGTAGAGAATGGGAAGTAATGCTGGATGAGTGGACAAAACTCGCAAAGCAAACAATTGAGCCCCGTTCTTGGCCTTGGCCTAATGCCTCAAATATTAAGTATCCTCTTCTTTCTACTGCTGCTATGCAGTTTGCAGCTAGAGCCTATCCTAGTTTAATCCCTTCCGATGGTAAGATTGTAAAAGCAAAAACCATTGGAAAAGATCAAACTGGTGAAAAAACTGAAATAGCTTTAGCTGTCTCAACTTACATGTCCTATCAATTGATGGAAGAAATGCAAGGCTGGGAAGAGGATATGGATAAGCTTTTAATTATGCTTCCTATTGTAGGAACCGTGTTTAAAAAGACTTATTGGGATTCTATTAAAAAGGTAAACTGTTCTAAAATAGTCTTACCTAAGAATTTAGTTGTTGATTATTGGACTAAATCGTTACGTGATGCCGCTCGAATTTCTGAAATTCTTGAGCTTAGTGAGCGTCAAGTAACTGAACGTCAAATGGCTGGCTTGTGGTTGGAAGACCTAGATTTAGGGGCACCTTCTATTGAAGAAGCTACTAGAGATAGAGTTGAAGCTAATACGCCTGCTGTATCGGACGAAACAACTCCATATATATTTATTGAACAACATTGTTATATTGATTTAGATGATGACGGGTATCAAGAACCTTACATTGTAACCTTTCATAGAGATACAGCCAAGGTAGTCCGTATCGTAGCTAACTACGATGAAACTACAATGTATCTTGATTCTACCACAGGTGAATTGCAAAAAATAGAGCCAATCCAATACTATACAAAGTTTGGTTTTGTTCCCAATCCTGATGGTAGTTTTTATGATATTGGATTTGGTGTACTGCTTGGTCCTATTAACGAATCAGTAAACACATTAATTAACCAGCTTGTAGATGCTGGTACTCTTAATAACCTACAGTCTGGGTTTATTGGTAAGGGTCTTCGCCTTCGTATGGGCGAAACAAGGTTTCAACCGGGTGAGTGGAAAGTTGTTAACTCAACTGGAGATGACCTCAAGAAACAAATTGTACCCATGCCAAGTAAAGAACCTAGTGCTGTACTGTTTCAGTTAATGGGTGCTTTGATTACATCTGGTAAAGAGTTAGCGTCGGTAGCGGAGATATTTGTTGGAAAAATGCCGGGACAAAACACTCCTGCTACCACGACTATGGCATCAATTGAACAGGGTATGAAAGTATTTACCGCTGTTTATAAACGAATTTATCGGTCTTTATCCGAAGAATTTGAAAAACTTTATAGATTAAACCACCTTTACCTTAACCCCAACACTTATGTAGAAGTTGTGGGTATGTCTGTGGGACCGGAAAGTTTTGACCGTAGTACGTATAAGATTTATCCGGGTGCTGATCCTACTGCTGTTAGCCAGACAGAAAAACTGCTAAAAGCACAAGGATTAATGGAGCTGCTGCCTACTGGTATTCTTGACCCAATTGAAGTTGTTCGTAGAGTGCTCGAAGCACAGGAACAACCTAATTATGAAAAGCTATTTAATCAAGCTATTCAACAAAGTGGTCAGATGCCTCCGCCTCCGCCTGATCCTAAACTGCTAGAGATGCAGATGAAAGGTCAATTGGAGCAACAAGGACTTGCTCTTAAAGCACAAGAACAGACCTTTAAGTCTGAGTTAGCAATGCGAGATCAACAGTTCCAGCAAATGATGCAGGAACAAAAACAAGCTCAAGAGATGGAGCACAAAAAGAATCTTGCGTTGATTGACGCAGCCACTAAAGAGCATATGCAAAAAATCTTTAGTGCAGAAGGTGTACAAAAAATAATTATGCGTGATGTTGAGCATAAACAAAAACTTCAACAAACAAAAGAACAGGCTACCGCAAAAACGGAAGCTATTCGGGCACAGAAGCCCTCTAAAGGAGAAACTACGAAGTGACTTTAACTGATTGGAAGTCTTTAGAAATAACTCAAATTATTTTTAAAGAACTAGAAAATAGACAAAAAGAACTTAAAGAAACACTAGCGACTACCGCTGGTGAAAACCCTTTGATGGATAGATGGCGTTGTGGAGCTATAGCAGCCTACGGTGACGTACTAGACATTGAGATGTATGAGGAGACTCAGGATTGATTAAAGTTGTATTACATAGAGTTTTGATTAAGCGTGATATCCCTGAAGATACTGATGCTGTTAAAACTAAAAAAGAAGTAGAACGAATTGGTTTAGCAATGCCATCTTCTTACAAAGAAGAGCTTGAAAAGGCCGCTAAACGTGAAAACGCTTCAATGGACCGAGGAATTGTCTTGGATATTGGAGAAACTGCTTTTACAGACTACGGAGTAGTCTCTCCTATTAAAGTAGGAGATTATATTACTTATGCACGTCATAGTGGAAAAGACGTAATTGATCCTGATGACAATGAAACCTATGTCATCATCAATGACGAAGACGTTATAGCTATTTTAACAAAGAAGGAGCCTTTAGATGGCTGAAAATACAGAAGCAACAGAAGTTAACACTACTACTGAACCGCAAGAACCTGCGCAAGCCGAGCGTCAATATACTGAAGTAGAGCAACAAGCCCTTGAACAGGGCTGGGTTCCTGAAGACCAATATAAAGGTCCGGGGAAATGGCGCACTGCGGAAGATTTCTTAGATCGTGGAGAGTTCTTTAAAAAGATTGAAGCTCAAAATAATAAACTAAAAACATATGAGCAAACAATCAATGAGCTAAAGAAGCATTATGCTAATGTCCAAAAGACAGAATATGAGCGTGCTTTAGCTACTCTTAAAGCAGAAAAGAAGGCTGCTTTGGTAGAAGGTGATCCTGATGCTGTTGTAGATATTGATGATAAAATTGCTGCTTTACGTGAAGAGCAGCGTAATCTTGAAACACAACCTGCACAAGTACAAGTGGACACGACGCCTAATCCTACATTCATTGCATGGGTGGGCCGTAATCCTTGGTATAACCACAATCGAGCAATGAAAGTATTTGCTGATGAGGTTGGTAACAAACTTGCTTTGGCTGGTGCTTCTCCTACTGAAATTTTGGGAGAAGTTGAGCGTAGAGTTAAAAAGGAATTTCCTGAACAATTTACTAACCCTAATCGTGAGAAACCGGGTAGTGTTGAATCAGGTGGTAGCAAGGGCAGTCAAGCGAAGAGTAATTTTCAACTGACAGACGAGGAGACTCGGGTAATGAATAGGTTTGTACGTGCAGGTATTCTTACTAAAGAGCAATACATTGCCGATATTAAAGCAAGCCGAGGAGAATAACATATGACTAAAGAGAGTTTGGTAAAAGCGCCAGAGCGCAGAGTGAGACGTTCCCCGCTGGATAAAGCGAATAAACTCACTGTAAAGGGTAAAGACCCGAACTTCGTTTATCGGATTGTCAATGACATTGATGACCGAGTAAATGACTTTTTGGATGCCGGGTGGGAACTCGACACCAGTGATGAGATTCGTGTGGGAGCCAGTAAGGTTGACAATTCCAGTAAACTTGGAAAAGTCCGCGAAATTCCTGTAGGTGGGTCAACTAAAGCCGTTTTAATGAAAATTAAAAAGGAATATTTTGAAGAAGACCAAAAAGCCAAACAGGATTACGTACGATCTACTGAACTAGCCATGCGTCCTAATCCTAATGATGGTACATATGGTAAAATTGACATTACTCGAAAGTAATCTATAACTGTCATTAGGAAGACTTCTATTATTTTAATGGAGACTTACTAATGTCTAGTGTATCTCGTGTTAACGGGTTTAGACCTGTTAAACATACAAATGGCTCTCCGTATAATGGTCAAGCAAACATGTATTTTACCTCCACTGGTGACTCTACAGTTATCATGGTTGGTGATCTTGTGAAGCTGGCGGGCAATGCTCGTTCGGCTTCCGGTGTTGCTACTGTTACTCGTTGCGCTGCTGGCGATATCCCTGTGGGTGTCGTCGTTGGTTTTGCATACTCTGGTATGGGTGATACAAACAACGTTCCTCCGGTCACTGACCTGAATACGCCTGTTTATCGTCGCGCTTCTACCGAACGGTATGTTATGGTGGCTGATGCCACTGATTTGGTACTTGAAGCCCAGCTTTTGACTGCTACCACATTTAGCGTTGCTGACGTGGGTCTTAACATCAGTTATGACACCGCTGCTGGTAACACCCTTTCTGGTGCGTCTGGCTTTACTGTAGATATGTCTACGGTTAGCACGACTAATACGCTGCCGCTGAAATTGATTGGCTGGCCTGCAAAACCTGATAATGTCTACGGTGATTCTTTCTTCCGCGTGTACGTTGAATTCAACGCTCACAGCAAGAAGGGCACCACTGGCACTACAGGTATCTAATAAAGGAGAAGCTAAATGGCTGGTATTATTAATACAGGTAGTTTTCCCAAGGCACTCTGGCCCGGCGTAAAAGCTTGGTACGGGATGGCCTATAACGATTATCCTGTTCAATTTGACAAGCTCTTTGATAAGAGCACGTCTGATAAAGCGTGGGAAGAGATCGTTGGTTCGGCTGGTCTGGGTCTGGCGGTTGTTAAAGCTGAAGGTGCTCCGGTTACTTATGACAGCGAACAGCAAGGCTTTGTGTCGCGTTTTCAACATGTGAACTATGCACTTGGTTTTATCATCACTGAAGAAATGATGGATGATGACCAATACATGATTGTTGGTGAGCGCCGCTCGAAGGCTTTGGCTCGTTCGATGCGTCATACCAAGGAAATTAACGGGGCTAACGTTTACAACCGTGCCTTTAACTCTAGCTACACTGGTGGCGACGGGAAAGAAATGATTGCAACGGATCACCCGAATATTTCTGGTGGAACTTTCTCTAACGAGCTGGCAACTGCTTCTGACTTGTCTGAAGCTGCTTTGGAACAGGCCGTTATTGATATTCAAGGGTTTACAGATGACCGCGGTCTGCTGATTGGTGTCAAGCCGAAATGCCTGATTATCCCGCGTCAACTGACGTTTGAAGCTCAACGTATCTTGAAATCGGATGGCCGCGTTGCTACTGATAACAATGATCCTAATGTACTGAAGATGCTTGGCTCTATTCCTGAAGTGATTGTGAACCAATTCCTGACGGATGCTGATGCTTGGTTTATTCGTACGGACGTTCCGGGTATGCATTACTTTGAGCGTAAGGCTGATTCGTTTGCTCAAGACAATGATTTTGATACTTCTAACGCTAAGTTTAAGGCTCAAGGTCGTTACTCGTTTGGTTGGTCTGACCCCCGTACAATCTACGGTTCTGAGGGTGCCTAATCTTACTTAAATAAGGATTCTATGTCAACAGAAGAGATAGATATCAAAGGCAAAAAATATTGCCTTGCTATTCCTGCCTATGATGGCAGTATTAAATTAGAAACAATGACTAGTATGATTGAAACGGTTGGCCGTCTTTCCCAAGCTGGAATAGAGTGGTCTTTTGTAACAATCAAGGGTAATGCTCTAATTGATTCTGCTCGTAATGAACTAACCCATCGTTTCTTACATGAAACAGATGCAGACTATATGGTTTGTATAGATGGGGATGTGTCATGGGATTGGAATGGATTTACTCGACTGTTGGCATGGGGCAATAAGTATGGGTATGCTTGTGGGGTGTATTGCGCTCGTGTAGACCCCCCTAAATTTACTATAAATAGTACAGATTTAACTCCTAATGAGTATGGTTTGGTTGCATTAAATGGGGTTGGTTTTGGATTTGTGATCCTTAGCCGAGAACTTTTAATGCAGTTAGATGTACCTACTTATGAGAAAAGGGGATGGAAACATCCTATTAAACAGTTCTTTAAAACCGTAGTACGTGACAACGCTTACTATGGCGAAGATATGGAATTCTGTAGATTAGTAAAAGAGCAAACCGGTAAACTTATTATGGCTGATCCTGAAATTGCTTTGGCTCATCATGGCAATAAAGATTACAGCTACTTATTTAAAGATTACTTACCTCTAATGCTGGAGAAACAAAATGGGATTTAGAACCACAACACCTTCGCCTTTTTCGGCGATTACGCCAGCATCGAAAGATGCAAGAGTTATTGTATTCCGAGCATCTCGTTCTGATACATCAGCTACTCTTAAAGCTATTCTGCCGGGAGATGCTTCAATTGTTTCAATTGTGCGTCAGGGTAGTGTAGCAAGCGATGCAGGTACTACTGCTACTGTTACAATTGCAGCAACTAATGATGCTGGATCAGTTTCTAGTGGCACAGATGATGTAAAAACAAGCGGAGCTGTTACTGGATTTGTAACAATGTCTGGTACACCTAATCTGCAAGTTATGCCGTTGCGCGGCGATATTCAGATTAAAGCAACATATGCCGAGAGCGGCACAGCGTCAAACACTGGTGGCCCTTGGAACTACATTTTAACGTACGTTCGTTAACCAAAGGGCCTCTTGTAGGCCCTTTTTTATTTGGAGAATTTTATGCAGATGTATGTACGTCCGTTTCAAGCTGTAGACCAATCTAGTCAAACATTAGCTGTTACCGGAAGCTCACAAGCCCTTACCTTACCAACTGCTATAGGCAACCGTACTATTCGTATAGTTACTAGTGGTAGTGTTACTATTTTTTGGAAATATGGTACAGGTGCTACCGTAGCTGCCTCAACTCCAATGCTTCCTAACACAGTTGAAACCTTTTTCTTGCCTAATGATGTAACTCAAATTAGCTTTATTGCTAGTGGCACTGGAACCACTGTTTATATTACTATTGGGCAGAGCGCATAATGAGTATAAGAGCTATTGCAGGAGGCTGGATTAAAAATGGACGGGGTTCAGCTAATGCAGCTAGCCTTAGTCTTAATTTTTTAGATGGTTCCACTGATTATCGTATTACTTATTCAGGCGGGGCTAATGGCACGCGCGTCAACAGCTCGGGCAACATTGTTGCGGCGACGACACCGAGGTTTGA
>ERZ869921.1173-NODE-1173-length-11844-cov-6.094749_pt1 | contig 11844 bp, 20 predicted proteins | sample MGYA00579310_ERZ869921 | MGnify/ENA primary metagenome ERZ869921 (study PRJEB32216, sample SAMN09231816) | wastewater metagenome | place: USA: Maryland | collected 2016-06-21 | study: EMG produced TPA metagenomics assembly of the PRJNA472060 data set (Reclaimed...
GTCTCCACCCCCAAACGAAAACTTTTTTAGCCCCTACCCCTTCCCCTGTCGCGACTGCCATCATGTGCAGTCTTGTAGTTGTGACATGAGCCACAGAGGGATTGGTAGTTTGTTTCATCGTCTCTGCCTCCAGATTTGAGAGGGATAATATGATCAACGATCTTCATTGCTACTCGTTGACCTGGGTGAAAGCCGAATGGATCGGCACAATACGGATGTGACTTTGCCCAAGTATCACGCTTGGATTTCCACTTGCGACCATAACCACGAGATGCAGCAGATGGGCGTGCTGTCTCTCGCTTGCGCCGGTCACGTGGGCGTGGATGACGGGGGCACTCGCCCCCGTCATATATCAATTCAGGGCATCCAGCCACAGGGCATGGACGTGGTGGTTTCCTTGGCACGCTAGAATGGCTGAGCGCGTTTGCTAAGGTAGTTGCTGAATGCCTTCACGCCAAGACCATAGGTGACAGCTTGGTGAATGTATTTGGTACCAGCGATCTGTACAAGGTAGCCAAAGACCAACGCACCGAAGCGGGCAATGTCAATAAGCTGAATATCAAGGGCGGCAAAGTCGAAGGCTGGATTGAGGTACAAGGTCACAGCGATGATGCCAACACCGACCAAGTTGAGAGCCGCAGACCATTTGCCAGCGACGCCATCGCTGATGGATCCTGCCCACTTGAGCACGTTGATGAGCAGACTGATGACAAGCTGCAGCCCAACCATGCTGGATGCAATGGACACGACCACACCAAGGTCAACGCCGAAGTAGTTCAGCACGGCGGCAAAGACGACGATGAGCCCGACGTTCAAGCCGAGCGTTGTGAAAAGTTTTTCGAGATCGATCTTCATGAGAATTCTCCTTATAGATTAGTTGACGACGATTGCCGGAAATAAAAACAGCCCAGCGACTCTCTTTCGAGAAGTCGCCGGGCTGCATCACTCCGACTTGGGTGTCCCAGACAAGCCAGGACTGCAAAAATTATTTAGTTGTTGTGCCTCCTTTCACGTTTTATTATACATCGAGTCTTTCTTATCTCTTGGTATATTGTCTTGTGACTTGAATGAAATATCAAGTAGACGTGTGTTCCAACCAATCAATGAGCCAAATTTGTAAAATCCAAGTACAACGGCTGGGTCGTGCAGTCTAATAATAAAAAGCCATCTCCACGTGATAGACCAGCTCCAATGCCATCCAATACGAACAAGGTCACGACGCTTCAAGTTCTCCCAGAAGTAATACTTTGCATAGCCCAGATGTAGCCAAGCCCGAGAAATATTACCATCCAGAAACCAGCGACGCGCTATAGACAATTCGAGTTTGACGTCATCATTCAGAAACATTTTTCACCTTTTCAACTTTATCTTCGTTCTCCATCGCAAGGAACTTATCCTGATAACCCATGCGATCCATCAGGGACAGGAAGCCTGCTCTACCAATCTCCCAGCGCTGGGACTTGGTGCAGTCGGCATAGCGGCATTTGATCAGCCGTGCATCGCCGATGATATGAACTATGATGACAGGCTTCACCGGTGGGACGGTGTCGGCACGGACTGGCGTCTCGTAGAGTGCCAATGCTGTGACCCGTCGCCCTTCGTCGGTGATGTGCCGCAGCTCGCCGAGGATATGACTGTCTGAATGCTTGTACAGGTCTTTGTATGTCACACAGTGACCTGTGCAAAGAAAGAATCGACGCTCAGTTGGTTTTGGGTTGGATGGCATAGGTCAGCTCGCTGGCTCTGGTTCTGGCGTCGGCATGTCAAAATTCCACAGACCAAGAGACCCCTTGGCTGTGATGGGTCTGTCAAGTTTCTTGACATTCGCCAGTTTCCACATATATCGTCCAAGCGAATAATCGCCAAACACAAGTTCTTTTCCTTTAGGAATCAAGGCTTCATCAGTCACCCGCACAACATCTACCAGTTGACAAACCGCAATAATCACGCCTGTTGGAAGACTGGCAGCATCTTTATATCCAGCAAATTGGAGACATTCCTTGAAGCAGGCGTCATAGCATAAAGACTTTGCCCAAGTTGGAAATCCCTTAGCCGCATGAATTGCCAACTCGCCACGATACGATGTGCTCCATGATCGCGTCTCGATCTGTTTATCACCTGTAGCCACAAGCGTTGCCCAGGGTTGAGTGAGAGTAAGAACCTTCATGTCTATGCCTCCACCAAATCATTGATGCTCATACGGTATGTTGGCTTCAATCGCTCAGCCTTACACATCGAGCACGGACAAAACTCCAAAAAGCAGTCAGGGAATTCATCTGCACCCACTGGATAGCCAGCCAACGCCAGCGTACCATCTGTAAATGGAGTAATGTCCAATAATGTCTCTGCTCCACGCCAAGGGCGAATGGCTCGCAGGTCAGTAAAGTTAGCGGGCTCAAGGCTGGGATCCTGTTGATGGTAGATGCTCTTTGCCTTGCCCACGGACTCGGCGTGGATCCACATGCCCCACTCATCATCCGTGCGTTGCACCCAGTAGGCTTTCAGCTTGCCGTCGACGTTGTAATCCGTTTCTACAGCAACAGCAGGTTGATTGCTTCGTGCCGTCTCCATGCGACGCTGAGCATCTGCCAAAGCAGAGACGCGACCGGCGGTGCCCAGATCTGCCAGCACGCGGGACCAAGCTGCGGCGTCGAAGTGAGGCGCAGCTTCCAAGCGCATGATCTCATCGCGTACATCGTCAATATTCGTTTGCATGCTCATGATTTATCTCCCAACAACGGTCTCATGTCTTTATCGTTATTCTCGACCACCACAAACTGGCTGAGGCGGCTCAGTACCGATGGCAGGTCAATGCTGTGAAAGTCACCATTCCACGCCACCACCGTGCCTACCGCGTGACTGTTGCGATAGCGAGCGTCGAAGAGATGCACCTGCACTTCGCGAGCGTATTCGGTGATGCGTGCCTTATCGACCTCATCGATCGCCAGCACATGCACCTTTGCCAGATCTGTGATGCGCCCATAGTCTGTGTCGCCTTGCTTTTGGCTCTCGAAGGCTTCGCGAGCGTATGCCATCACTTCGGTCATCGTGATGTATCGGGCAGACAAGCCTTTGCTCACGCACTCGTTGACGATGGCTTTCAGCAGTGTGGTCTTGGCATTGCCATAGCCACCGTAGACTGTTAAGAAGCCTGTAGAGCCATCCTTGATGAACTCTTTTGCCGCGTCGAGCATCTTTGCCGCACCTGGTCGGTCATCGGTCACGATGTCTGAAAAGCGGATCTCACGCTCGACTGGGTTGAGCCCTGTGCTACCAGCCACTGCATCTTTGTTGCATGTCGCGCATGGGAAGAGCTTGCCAAACATCGGGTGATCAAGAGGCACATCGTAGCGCCACCAGCGAGCACCACCGCAATCAGGACACTTGGGTTGCTGGCTTGCGCTTGGCTTTGACGAGTGCTGCAGCGGCGCGGTCGGCTGCGCTGTATTGGGAAGTGTCTGCTTGCGCTTGTCCTTTGGGTTCTGTGCGTCTTCGAGTGCTTGAATTACTGTTGCCATTTTTATTCTCCAGTTTGTTGAGTGACGGTCGTTTACCTGCAGCCTTGCAGTTCTTGAGGATTGCTTCGACGTAGTTCCATCGGCGAGCGTTGTTTTGCACTGCGATGGAGATGGCTTCTGGGATCCAGTCGACTTCGTAGGTCGTGCATGCGTCGCGGATGGCGTCGGCAATCAGTGGCGTTAGGGCTCCGATCTCGGTTTCGTAGACCTTCGCGATTTTTTGCACGTCCGCGTCGTTAACAACAAGAACTTGATTCTTAACTAGTTCTTTCTTCCCCTCACGTGGTGAGGGACTAGCTTCACGTGGTGAGGGTATACCCTCACCACGTGAGGGACTAGCCTTTTTGAGTTGAGAAGCAATTTGCCCTGCCGATAAGCCACTGTATTTGGCGAAGTTCTCAATCCAGCGATCAACCACGCGCACAATAAAACGGTAACGACCTTTGTCCATTTCGACGCGCTGCAGAGTGATCCAGCCTTTATCTGCTAATGCCTGTCGGACTTCGCTGACCTTGCCTTCGCTCATCTTGCACTTTCTGGCAGTGGTCTCAAGCCCTTCGGTGCATTCACCAACTCGCTTGTAATGGCAGAGCAGGCGGTGCTCGTAGACATCCAAGTCGGCATCATCGTAGAGGTTTGGAAGTTCCGTTCGATACTTCTTCAGGTCAGATGGGTCGCTGATGACTTGCTCTTCGCTCATTGATTACCTCGCTCAGCGTTCGCTGGCGTCGCTGAAAGATCGACGGGGATAAGTCCCTTGCTGGCTTTGATCTGTTTGCGCACCGAGCACTTGCCTGAATGCCCGCTGTATTTGAACCTGTCGGCGAACTTCTCACCGCATTCACATTGGTACATCTTCGCTTGAGCGTCGCTGGTCTTCGCTGACTTCTTCGGTGAGCGAGTTTTCAGCGTCGCTGGTGGTCGCTGTTTGTCGCTGCCAGCGTCGCTGACCGTCGCTGGTTTGGTCGCTGAGCGTCGCTCACTGTCGCTGGCAGCGAACCCACCGACGGTGATAGCGACATCCGGAGCGACCGCACCCACCCCTGCCATGATGCCGATGAAGATCGGGTGGAAGGGCAGCGTCTTCGTCCACAAGATGTACAGTGCCGGTGCCACCATCAGCGCTGAAAAACCAAGCAGGATGTAAAAGCCAACCTGTGAATAAGCGTTCTGCTTCATCGCCAGTGTCATCTTTTTCAAGGCGCGTGAGCGTGCCAGCTCATCTTTCTTGTCAGCCTTCTTCGATGCCTTCGGCAATAACTCTTTGAGTGTGACAAAGGTCGCAGAGATGTTCGGCAGTTGCGTTGCCGTTTGCGCCACGATCACATTCAGGATGGCTCCCAAGATCAAGCCGCCAAAGTTGACGTTCATCCAATGCCAGCCGTCTGGGTCATACACATGGAATGCCCTGCCCATGTGGTACGCCTGAAAGGCTGCGGCACCGTAGACGAGCCAGTGCCCGATCTCAAAGCGTGGTCTTGCTGTGTTGTTCGTTGTCTTCGTTGTCATAAGGTCTCCTTTTCGGGGGCGACATTACGCCGCCGCTGCCCGGGGAAGTCAAGCTGAAAGTGCTACTACTACTATGCTTCTATGCCATTTCTGGGGCAAAACTGCCCATTTGAGGCTCTTCTGTAGTAGTAGTAGAGGTCAAATACTCAATCACCAGGTCGGTCTTGGTACGATACGAACCGCCATACTGAGGGAAGCCGAGCAGGGTTGCCGTCTTGGTCTTGCTCGTTTTCAGTGTCCAGCGATTTCGAATTGCCTCTGCCATCTTTATGATTTCATTGCCTGTGGTTGCCGTCGGCACGGTCTCTGCTTGTTGATCTTCCTGCAGCATCTTCTCCACTGCAGCCGGTGATGGTGTTGGGTACGTCACACGGAATGACTGAAACTCCATCACTCGCGCCTTGAACACCAGCAGCCCGCGACCCTGCACCTTATCCAGTGCCTCTGCCCCATTCATGCCCAGCGCCATCTGGCTGGCATTCCACGAAGGCACCGCGAACGAGATGCGCGTCACCAGGTTCGACTTCATCAGCAGCGCAGAGGCTTCCGGTCGGTTCGTGGCAATGATCGGATAGAAACCCGTGTCACGCTCGCGCTCGCCCATCTCTACCAACAAAGCCTTTTCATCATCCGAAGTAAGTGCAGCCTCGTCAATAATGACCGCGATCGGCTTCAAGGCAAACTCTTCTTTCGTGTCGCGATTGAACTCAATCACGTTCGGATATCCACTGGCAAGCAGGATCTTGCGTCGTTCACTTGCCTGCACCTTCAGTTGTGTCAGCGTCTCTGCCAAGCGGCTCACCAAGGTGAAGTTCGGTGCATCGGCATATCTGCCAAATTCCACACCACGCTTGCCATCGTAGCCATAAACATCGACCATGCCGCCATGCGTAAGGGCTTGCACAAACGATTGGATCAGACCGCTCTTGCCCATGCCGCGTGCCCCAGCAATCAGGAACGAGTCGCCTTCCTGCAAGTTGATCCATATATCCTGCCCTGTGCGGGATGTCCCGATCGGCAGATGGTACGGCGTCGGCTGATTGCTCAGATCGAGAGGCGCGGAGTTCAACTCAACCAACGCAGGCGGGATCTCATACCCAACCTGCAGGTAAAGACCACGGCTATTCGTACGCACCACGCGGCGACCCTGCAAGCGGGTAGAGAGACGATGCGCAAAGTCTGCATTGACCTTGCCGATATCGATCATGTTGGTATCAAAGATCACCACGGCGCGGTCTTCACGGGTCCACACGTAGAACGAAGTGCGCTCTGGATACAAACGAGCCTTGCGTTCGTCGAGCAATGCCAACGTACGGTTGGCAACCAGTTGAGCGAGTTGTCTGTTATCCATGCGCTTCTTCCTTCCATTCGTTTTCGATGGCTTTCATCGCTTCCGGATCCATCAGGTCGGCAGGGATGGATGCACCATCGACGATTTCATAAGGCTGTTCGCGTTTTTCAGCCTGCCCAAAGTACCCATTGAAAGCCTGCACTGCATGGCTAGCTGGGTTCGTAGGCATGGCTGCCAATGCCATCACGCCTTGATCACGGCGCACGATCTCAGACTGTTCTTGAGCCGTGGTCATTTCAGGCATGACACTTGTTTCAAGCATCAGCACCGGCTTTGGCATGATGCGCGGTTTGATCATCTGCTTGTTCTTGAAAATGATCACGTCCACGCCTCCATCTTCATTCTTGATCTCGCGCACTTGCGAGTGGCTATAAACGTATGCCAGCAGCCCCAGCGTTAGCAGCAGGGCAATCCCCATCGGCACCGCCCAATCGAGCGTGTTCGTTTGCTGTTGCTGTTCAACAGCCAGGTTCGAGAGCTCCACTTCATTGGTCGCCAGGATGATCTGTTGCTCCACGGCTTGCTGGGTCCATAAGTTGTGAGTCGGTATGACCATCTGTGTCATGGAGAAGGCTGTGCTTGTGGCTTCTGCCTGTTGAGTAGCGGATAGATTGAGCCGTGCCTGTTCAGCGGTTGCCTCTGCATCGCGTCTGGCTTGCGCCTGGGTGGCTTCGGCATCGATGCGCTGTTGCGTCGCCTGTGCAAAGAGCAGGGATTGATCAGCCGTAGCTTGGGAATCCATCCGCGCCTGTTGAGTGACGGCAGCTTGCGTGCCATATGCCTGCACGGTTGCGGTCTGTCCCATCACTTGGGCGGTGGCGGTGAATTGCAGACCGACCACTTGCGAGGTCGCTTCGGCTGCCATCTGCTGCTGCACCATTTGCAATGCGATCTCGCCCGGGTTAGGTGTTGCTGTCGGCATGGAGGTCGGACTTACCGGTGCAGCACAAGCCATGAGAACGAAGAAAAGCGGGATAAACGGAAGAATCTTTTTCATCGCATCCTCACAGTTTGAATTGCACATCGTCAACAGGCGGTGTCTGGCTCGGCGTCTTGGTTGTTTGCACCATGCGACTTGCCAGCCACATGAGCACGGCATCTTTGTTGGTGCGTGGCGCTCGCGGTGCAGCCGTCGTGTGAGCTGTATCCTGCCCACGGCGCAGGCTGCGGCGTTTCCGTCGCAACATGCCCAGCCAGGGCTTGATAATTTCAGGCAGTCCAAAGAGCATCATGCCCACGATGGTCACAATGGCGACGTGCAGCACATAATCTGTGATCAGCTTGAGGGCTGCCAGCGGCGTCATGCCTGCGAAGATGGCGAGCACCTGGTCGTGGAAGACCAAGCCGCCGATCAGGGCGATAAATGTCAGGACGATCAATATAGGTTTCATGCTTTACCTTCCTGCTTCTTGTAATAAATCCAAAGTGTTCCGATATACCCGTTGCCGGTCATCGTCTCTTCTGTGTAACATCCGAGATAGCGATGCTTCGGCAACATCCCGCGCCACAGATCAAGGTCGGGGTATTCATTCGCCCGTTCCACCTTCAGGCGGTGCATGCCTTTGCGGGTCGTGTCGTGCAGCACCACAGTTCCTTGACCAATGATGGTCGTCTTAACTCGCGGCGTCAGTTCGTCCATGTGGGTACACCTTGTTCTGGCACCAGGCGCATTCGAGATGATCGCTGCGGTGCATGTGCGGTGTCTGCTTGCCTGCACACTCGCAATACTTGAGGCTGACTGGCTGCGCGTTTACGAGTGGACGACTCTCTACTGGCTTGCTGGTCGCCATGCGGAGGAACTCGCCTGCTAAGTTGCTCATAACGCCAACTCCTTCACCTGAAAGACCCATAACCCGCTCAGTGTGGCGTGCGGCGTCAGGCAGTTCGACTTGTTCAAGTGCGGGCGGGTCGCATCATTGATCGGTAAGCGCACCAGCACTGCCGTTGCCACATCGTTGTCATGCCCATCACGGATCGAGAAGGCAGGCGCCTGTGCTATTCCTTCGCCAAGCGGTGTCTTAACTGTTGAGTTAGTTGTGATCATCGCTTTTGCCTTTCAGTCTTTTCTCGATCTTGCGGATAATTTCTTCCGTCTTTTCAGGTGAAAAATCACCTTCGGGCGCTTCGACCTTGCCGGTGAAGCCGATCAGCACCGAGTGACCTTGCTCTACTCTGAAGCGTGGCTTCGGGAACGACCAACCCCTGCGCACCATCTTGGCTCGGCAATCCGACCCGACTCCCATGCGTACGCTAGTTTCATCGGTCAGCGGGCGGTGGCAGATCATGCATCGTGTGATGTCGCTCATATCGCCATCTCCATCTGCTTGACCATCCTCGGGTCTGCGGTGTATTCGACCGGGATGTCGTAGAACTTGCTTGCCGCTGTGATCTGTTCGTTGATGTGGTCGCGTCGGCTTTCCAGTTCGCGGATCATCTTCTGCACCGCTTCCTTGCTGGTATCGAGCCGGTAGCCTGGTTTGCTGCTGGTCGAGACGATCGGGAAGAGACGCTGGCGCAGGCGCTCGATGGCTTTGCGGATCTTGCGGTCTTCGTTGTTGCCATCGACCTTGACCGGGATGTACCCATAGATGGCATGCACCAGTTGATAACGGTCCAGTCCATCGGGGTGATCACGCAGAAGTTGGAAGACTTGCTTTTGCAGGTCGTTTAGTTGACCGGCGGCGAGCTCTTCCAGCATGGTCTCGTACACTTTGTTTGGGTTCATGGGTTTGTCCTTCCTCGCTGTGATCTACAGCGGTATCAACGAGAGAGAGAGAGAGAGAGAGAGCACGGACTGCTTGCACTGTGTGTGGCTGAGCGGAATGCGGTACGACGTGCCGAGCGGACTCTTGACCCATTCAAATTTCAGGTCACTGCCTTTGCCGTCGCAATAGGTGCAATGGGCGCGGCGCACCTTCTCTACCTGGGTGATAACGGGCAGTTCGTTCATTTGCTCTTCCCCTTGACCGTTGCTGTAGAAACGGAGGCTGCCGCTTTGATCTCGGCATCCCATTCTTCAGCGCGTTTGATCAGTGCCTTGGGAGCTTTCACACCGGTGACGTCGGCGAAAGCATCGAGGATATCGACCATATTGGCGCGGCGGGTATAAGAGGTCTCTCCCATGATCATGCGCCAGACCAGCTCACGGCGCTGGAAGGACAACTGCTGCGCGGCGGTCCCTGTCAGCGGATGGTCATACTCTGCAGGGATGCGGTCATCGATCATGATGTTTTTCCAATCGTTGAGCTTCTTGAGCACGTCCATTGGAACGCTCTCGAAGATCTTCTCTGCAACGGCGGTGTATTCCCACATCAGTTCCAGACGTTTGATGCGATAGACCTTCATCGCCCGCATCTCCGCCTTTTCTTTTTCGCTTTTCTTTCCAACGGTCCTGCCGCCCGATGAGGATGAGGCTAACTTGCCCAATAAGTCTTCGCCGGTCGCCACCACAACCACCAAGTCATTTAGATTGGTGTAATGCTGAAAGGCATGTTCAGTCGCGGACTTTGGAATCAGGCGCAAGTCTTTATGCTTTTTCTCGAAGAGTTTTCTCGACGTGTCGTCGTAGCTGAGTGGGCGATAGGCGCCATCCGTCTCTTTGTAAACAGCAATCTTGCTGTTTCTGCTCGCTTGCTCAACACACTGAACTTCCCATGCAGCGCGCTTTCGCGTGTAGCAGATCTTCATGCCGCAGTAATGCGTGCCCTGCACTTTGGTGTAAAACGGGCAGGCAGTACAAGCCGGAGGATTGGCAAGATGATCAATGTGAGCTTCGTAAGCCCCGACTTGCTCCACGGTCATTGGCGGCAGAAGTTTGTTTGGGAAGTTATTCATGTCGAGCAACCAGCCATCGTATCCACCGCGCGGCTTGCCAGTTCTGTGGCTTTGCCACATCTCTTCCACGTTATTAAGGTGACCAATTTCCCAATCAATGACTTGTTCAGGTGTATTTTCTCCTGCCTCTTTGACGACTCTTTTCATCGCTCCGACCACCTTTTCTTTCGGCGCAAGTTTCATCATCGAGTGCAGCAGGCGGGCAGTTCCCTGTGAAATGTCACCCTTGTCGAGTGCAGCCTGCACTTCTTCCGGCAAGTCGAGGAAGATATCCATGCCGCGCACGGTGGCGGCGTTCATGTTGAAGACCAAGCCGATCTTTTCGCTGGTCGCTTCCGGGTTGACTTCTTTATAGCGGCGCAGCAGGCGTGCCTTCTCTGTTACCTTGAGATCGTCGCGGTGGACGTTCTCGATCACAACTCCGTCGAACATTTCTGCATCGGTGAAGGCTTCCACTTCCAACGGCATGACGGTGTATCCGTTGTAGCGATCGGTGAGACCTTCCTTCTTCCAGTTGTCACGCAGCCAATCAAAGGCACGCTTGCGCCGGTGTCCGAATTTCAACTGGTAACGGCTTTCAACCTGCCGGGCTTTGGGTGTTTGCTCCAACCCGTTGACTGCGATCGTGCGACCAAGTTCGGCAATGTCTTCGTATGAGCCGCGGTCCTGATATGGGTTGTCGTCGATAAGGTCGAGTTTGATTTGAAGTTCTGGCATGTCATTTGCTCCTTCCAAGCATTTGATTTGTTTCCCTCTCCCCATCCATGCCCCCACTGGCGGGGTCATGGTGGCTATTGGAGGAGAGAGAATGATCAGGGTCTTCGCCCTGGCACTCACACAGATTTGAGGGTGCCGATCACGTAGTGCAATCTGTTCACGTAATCAGGCAGGTCTTGCACGTGCAGGTCGTTGTCCTTTACGCTCTTGGCGATATCGGTTGCCATTGCGTTGAGTTCCATCACCGCATCGTCTCGTGCTCGCGATGCCGCTACGGGCCACGGCTTGCGTTTCTTTTGGTCTTTCTCTTGCACGGTGCGCTGCATCGAGCCTACGATCATGGGCGTGCCACTAGCTGCAAAGAAGGCGATGAGATAAAGGATCGACTGCCAGAATGGCATGGTGTTGCCAAACCAGAACAGGGCGGGGATGAGAAGCGTGGCGGCGACTCCAATCACTACAGTCCAGGAGACGTGCATCAAGTTGTTCTTCATCCAAAAGGCGACCAGCATGTTGTAGCAAAGCCCAAAGAGCAATTCGAGCAAGACGATCACAGCAATTTCTGTCGGGATGATGTCGGCATAATTCGGGATGGCGTCGGGATTCATCGGGTGGCTACCTTCCTGCTATCCTGTGGCTATGAACCCAACAACGGATGAGGCACTTTCACCAAATACCCGCCATTGGCAGTCGGCTCCATATGCAGCACTTCGCGCACGTCCGCCACCAGTTGCAATTCCTCTGCACGCTCGGCGTGTTCGAAGAAGATGCTCGCGGCATTGAGCACACCGAGCTCTTTCACGGCATCGCGCACGCTGAGACCGGCGTCGGTCACACGTCCCATCCATTGCAGGTATCTGCCGTACCAGATGATCGTGTTGAAGATATAGTCATAGCCAAGCGTGATCAGGTTCT
>ERZ869921.1174-NODE-1174-length-11836-cov-62.271369_pt1 | contig 11836 bp, 14 predicted proteins | sample MGYA00579310_ERZ869921 | MGnify/ENA primary metagenome ERZ869921 (study PRJEB32216, sample SAMN09231816) | wastewater metagenome | place: USA: Maryland | collected 2016-06-21 | study: EMG produced TPA metagenomics assembly of the PRJNA472060 data set (Reclaimed...
CGAACGTGATGGCGCGGAAGCCGGCGAAGTCTGGCAATCCGTTCCGCCCCCGCCGCTAGCCCTGTCGGCAGTTCCGCGCTACAGTGTGGGCATGGTAGCAACCAAGCGCGCGAAGCGTTCCCGCCCCAAGTCTCGCAGGCCCAAGAAGCCAGCGCCCAGGACGCAGATCCGCATGCTCAAGGCGGAACTGGAGTCCACCCGGCAGCAGCTAGCGGCGGCTCGTGCCAAGATCCCAAACCCCTACGTCGAGGCGGCACGGGTGGAGCGCGAGAAGCGGATGTGTGCCGAGAACAGCGAATACAAGAAGCTGGGCGCCAGGGCGTTTCGGGCGCTGCGGGATCGCCAGATCATGGCGTCATCGTCGCACGGTGCGCTGGAGAACTTGGTCGGTGCCCTGGAAGCGTTGAACTCCGTCGGTAGCAAGGAGCTGCTGGAGGAATACGGCTACGACCTGAGCGACTTCCTGAACTGAGCCCGTTGCGCCGCGCCGGACATGCAGTATGTTGCATGGCGTGCTGACCGTGCGCCGATCGTCCATCGCCGAGCTACGTGCCGAGGAGCACGGCTTGTGCGCCATGAACTGGCACGAGGCGCACCCCGGCGAGCCGTTCGCCATCGACTGGGAGCTGTACCACCGGATCGAGGACGCTGGCGGGCTTGACGTGCTGGCGGCGTGGGAAGGCAACCGGATGGCGGGCTACATCGTCACGACGCACCACGTCCATCCGCAGTCTGGCGAGCGGACGGCTTGCACTGCTGGCTGCTACGTTCGTCCCGGTGCGGACGCCGGATTCGCGCTTCGGAAGATGCTGCGGCTGGCGTTGGACGTGGCGAAACACCGCTCCAGCGACTTCAACGTTGACGACCGCATCGACGGGCGGCTAGGGCGGCTGCTGGTGCGTGAGGGATTCCGCCCGCGTTCGGTGGTCTACGGGAGGTCGATCTAATGGGCTACGTGCAAGCGGCGTTGGCGGTTGCTGGAACGGCTTACGGCATCATCCAAGGGGAGCGTTCACGGTCCGCGCAGAAGCAAGGGCTACGGCTCCAGGCTGCGGCGCAACAGACCGCCGAGGATGCGGCGATGCGGCAGCAGCGGCTTGCGGACGAAGCGAGCGCCAAGGCCAACGCCAAGAAGCCAGACATCTCCGCGCTACTGGCTGGGGAGCAGGGGCTCGGCGTCTCGTCGATGCTGACCGGACCGGCTGGAGTCGCCTTGAACCGCCTGCGCCTGGGTCGATCCTCGGCGCTGGGGGGCTGATCCATGACGCTTACGGCTCCCCCGCGGCTGGTGGAAGGCAACCCAGGCATGTCGCCGCAGGAGAAGCGGCAGCGCGTTCAGCAGCGGTGGGAGTCGCTGAAAGCCAACCGGCGCCCGTTCGAATCGCGGTGGCGGGAGCTGGAGGAACAGTTCCCGAGCGGGTCGCTGATCGAGGACGAGTCGGACCCGTCGTCGAAGTCGATGGACCGGAATGAAACGGTCTACGACAGCTCGGCGCAGTTGGCGGTGGTTCGATGCGTCGCCGGCATCATGTCGAACGCGACCAGTCCGGCGCGGCAGTGGCACAAGAACACGCTGGACGACCAGGAGGCGCTGGAGGACATCGAGGTCCAACGCTACCTGGACGAAGTGACCGCGATTCAGCGGCGCGCGTTGCAGAAGTCGAACACCTACCGGGTGTTGCCGCACATCTATCGGGAGATGGTCGTATTCGGCACGGGCGCTGCGATCGTGCTGCCGGACTTCAACAACGTCGTCCACCTGCACCCGCTGGTCACCGGAACCTACTGGCTGGGCCAGGACACCAAGGGGCGGGTGAACGCTTGCTACCGTCAGATGTGGATGACGGCGGCGCAGATGGAAGAGCGTTGGCCCGACAATCTGCCGCGCGACGTGCAGGCGCAGTTGAAGAACAACCAGCGCGACTCGTGGCATCGGGTGTTGCACGCCATCGAGCCCAGGACGAAGCGCAACGTGCGTAGCCCGCTGGCTACCGACATGCCGTGGTCGTCGACCTACGTCTGCCAGTCGAGCACGGACAAGGAAGCTGGCATCCTGGAGGAAGGCGGGTTCAAGCGGTTCCCGGTGCTGGCGCCGCGCTGGATTCGGGAAGGCGACGACACCTACGGGCAGTCGCCGTGCAGCAACGCGCTTCCGTTCGTGCGTCAACTCCAGTTGCAGACGCTGGCGGAAGGCAAGGTCATCGCGCGGGAAGCGGAGCCGCCGATGCAGGTTCCCACGGCGTTGAAGAATGCCGAGGTCAACAGCGAGCCGAACGGGCTCACCTACTACGACCAGACCATTCCAAGCGGTGGCGTCCGCAGGCTGATCGAGCAACCGTCCGACGTGACGTGGCTGCGGCAGTCGATGCTGGACGTGCGGGCGCAGGTGCAACAGGCGTTGTTCCTCGACCTGTTCCAGATGCTCGCCATGGCTGGCGTCGACACCAAGATGACGGCGACCGAGGTTGCCCAGCGCGTCGAGGAAAAGATGCTGATGCTGGGTCCGGTCATGCAGAACCTGCACGACGAGCTGCTGGTGCCGCTGCTGGACCTGATCTACTACCACCTGCTGGACGGTGGAGCGTTGCCTCCGCCGCCGCTGGCGTTGCAGGGGCGCGACTTCCAGCCCGAGTTCCTGTCGGTGCTCTACCAAGCGCAGAAGGCGGTAAGCGTCAACGCTTACGAGCGGTGGCTGATGATCGTCGGCGGCACGGCTCAGGCATCGGGCGATGTCGGCGTATGGGACGGGGTGGACCTGGACTACATCGTCCGCGACGCGGGCCTCAACCTTGGCGTCCCTGCGAAGGCGATTCGCAGCACGGACGAGGTGCAAGAGATGCGGGACGCGCGGGCCAAGGCGCAGGCTGCGCAGGCGCAACAGGCGATGCTGAACCAGATGAGCGGCACCGCCAAGAACTTCGCCCAGGCTGCGGCGGCGTCGCCGTTGGCTGCTGGGTCGTCGATGGACCAACTGACCGGCTACACGGGAGCGTGATTCGATGGCTGCACAACCGACATTCGTTTCGTTCAACAAGGCGGAAGCCGCTACCACCAACGTTGCCTGCACGTTCGCACCTGCCGACGGGTTCCTGGTGACGGCGACGCTCAACGCTGGCGGCACTGTGACGCTTGCGGATGGCGGGACGGTAGACATCGGCAACCAGACCATCGGCACGTTCATCCCGCTGCGCTGCACGAAAGTCGTGTTCGGCGGCGCCGGCTCCCTGGTGTTCGTGCAGGCCAACTGATGGCCCGTTACGGCAACCCAGGCATGTCCAACGCTGGTGCGCGGCGCGAGGCTTCGTTCCGCGAGTCGCGTAGGACCGCCGAGCGGGCGTTGCTGGCTGACGTTGCCGACTATGCGACAGAAGCAACGACCGCGTTCTCGGTGTCCACGGTGACGCCACGAGCGACTCTTGACGACACCATGCAGCTCGCCCTGCTTGCGGACGATGACCGTATCGAGCCGGCGCCCGTGCTCGACTTCCTGGCCTACCTCGAAACCAAGTACGTGCTGACGCCGATTCCCTAGCCATGCCCGAATCCGACTTCTTCTTGTCGCTCCTGGAACGCCTCGGCGGCTGGGGCGCGTTCATCCTGTTTCTGTGGCTCGGCGGGCGGCAGTTCATGACCCTCGCGCGCGACTTCTCGACCGGGGTGCTGGCCAAGCTGGACGGCATCAAGGACGTGTTGAGCGGTCACGAGCGCCGGCTGGATCGCATCGACGAGGCACTGGAGCAGATCCAAGAGACGCAGAAGCATCCCCCGAGGTCCAACCGATGATCCAACGCTATGCCTACCTCTTCCTCCTTGCCGGCTGCGCTCTGCTGCTGGCTGGCTGTGCTACCCATGCCGGGCCTATCGCCGCTGGTGTTGCCGGTAGCCTTGCTGTCATCGACCAACTGTTGGCGGATGGCGTCATCGCGCCCGAGCAGGGAGCGGCGCTTCACGGCGGGATCGAGGCGCTTGCCCAGTCGGTGGCTGCCGTTGCCAAGGCACAGGAAGGGACTCTCACGACGGGTGAGGCATCGACGGCAGCCGGTGGGCTGACTGCTGCGATTCTCGGCGGCATCCGCGCATGGCGTGGACCGGCTACCAAAAAGCTCAAGCACCAGCAGGCGGCGTGACCAATGGTAGATCGGGACTTCACGTTCGGCGCCATCACGGTGCGCCTTGGCAACTGCGCTACGTGGTGCGGGACCATGGTGCAGCCAGCGACGAGTGCCGGCGTGCAGATCCTGTCCTATTCGTTCACGCCTCCAGGTGGGACGCCGTGGTCCGAGAAGAACCCTGAGCCGCGCGACCCCGGCGTGAGCGGCAGCGGGCTCGTGGCGGTCGGCTCGTGGCTCGTGTCGCTCGACTCGCTGGTGGTGTTCTACAAGCGTCCCGGCGACACCGCCTACAGCCGCAACAACGACGCGCTGGCGATCGTGGTCGTGCCCTACGCGCTCAACCCGGCTGACGAGCTGAACATGGTGCGACCGAGCGCCATCGGCAACCCGAACACCAACGCGACCATCGCGGCGCACCGTGCCGAGCAACTGTGGTTCAACACGGCTACGGCTACGGCGCTGCCGAGCATCATCGACCTAGACGCTTTGACGCCGGTTGCCGGCTGGCCATCGTGGGCGAACTCGCGCCCGGTGCTGGCTGACGTGTCGGCGTGGTTCGCTGGGTTCAACGGCGAGCTGTGGGCCAACGGCTACGACATCGCTGGGCAGACGCCATCGCTCCAAAACCTTGGCTACGGGCGCACGGTGTCCTCGCGCACGCAGGAAGGGCTACTCATGGCCTTGTCCAAGGAGGGCACGGCTGCGGACCGCAAGGAACTGGCGCGGAGGCTGACGCAGTGGGGCGTGGACCTTTACGGCGCTTACGTCGAGGGGCGCGACGACAAGGTGGACGGCGGGCACTACCAAGGGCGCAAGGCGCTGGTGGTGTGGGCTGGCCACTTCTTGGAGAAGTCGTGGGTGGACGCCAGCACGACGTTCGGCGCATCCAAGTTCCACGAGGACGAGCAGTACTACACCGCTTCGCCTGCCTGGGTGTTCGGCTGGCCCTACGGCTACAAGGGGAACAGCGACTACCCGACGCAAATCTCGTCGTCGATCGCGTCATGGGGCGCCAACTACCCCACGATGTTCTACCTGTGCGGCTACTTCGAGCACTGCGTCGGCACCAACATCGGGCAAGCCCTTGCGATGCGCCTGATCGGTCGCACCACTGAGTTCGGCGTTGGCCATGACGGCATGATGGCGCAGTGGATGACGAAGCCGGACGCCTCGACGCTTTCCGCGATCGACGCCATCACGGTTACGGCGGTCAACCCCTACAACGGGCAGGTCTACAGCGGGCATCCGCGCAACATCGCATGGGGCAAGTCGTGGTCGAACGACGGGCATGACCGGTTCGCTGAGGCGGCGTGGAAGGTCTACAGCGATTATCCCGTTCCGAGCGGTGGACCTGAGATCGAGGTAGCTGGCCTGAGCAACGCCATCATCGACGGCGACTCGACCCCGACGGTCGTGGACGGCACCAGCTTCGGCACCATCCAGCAGGGCGGCGCCACGGTCACCAGTTCGTTCGTCGTGACCAACATCGGCGACGAGGACTTGGTCATCAGCGGCGTCACGGTGCCTACCGGGTTCACCAACACGGGGCCATCGTCTGGCACGTTGCCGCCCGGTGCTGCGGCGGTGCTGACCATCCGGCTCGACTCGGCGACGGCTGGCACGAAGTCGGGTCAAGTGACCATCAGCAGCAACGACGCTGACGAGGCGACCTTCAACTTCTCCATCCTCGGCGTGGTGAACGCAGCGCCGACGTTCCCGAACATCCAGGTGACGGGCGGCAGCGGAAACTTCTCCCCGGTCATCGCCGACGGGGACTCGACGCCATCGGTCTCTGACGGCACGGACTACGGCGCCAACACGCAAGACCTGACCGCTGGCGCTCGCATCCTGCACACGTTCACGGTGAGCAACGCGGGCGATGCAACGCTGACGGTAAGCAGCGTGACGGTGCCTACTGGCTTCACCGTGACGACGGCGCTGCCGGGCAGCATCGCGGCTGGCTCGTCGGCTCCGCTCGTGGTGGGGCTGGACTTGGCGACCATCGGCACGAAGTCGGGCGACATCACGATTAACACCAACGACCCCGACACGGCGGCGCACAACTTCGCGGTCGTTGGGGCAGTGGTGGCACCGCCAACCATCCCCGACATCACGGTCGACGACATCGCCAACGGCGCATCCTACCCGCCTGTCGGCGACAACCGGGACTTCGGATACATCGCCGTCTCTGGCACGCCTCCGACGCGGGACTTCGTGGTCAACAACGTGGGCGACGGTCCACTCTCGATCATCAGCGTGACGGTGCCGACGGGCTACACGGTCACGGGTGCGCTTGCTGGCTCCATCGCCGCTGGCGACACGGACACGCTGACGGTTCGGCTCGACACGGCGGTTGGCGGAACCAAGACGGGGCTCGTCACCATCAACTCGGACGACCCCGAGGAGCCGGCGTTCACGTTCACCATCACGGGGACAGTAGGAACAGCGCCAACGACCCCGCCGCCTCAGGCGAACGGTTTTTTTTTGACCGGATCATGAGACTGCGCAACTTCACCACGTCGCCCGTTCGGGGCTGGTTCCGCACTACGACTGACGTTGAGCTTGGCCCGAAGGTGCGCGCCTACGGGCACGACATCGTTCGCGGGCGCAAGATCGGCGTGGACTGCTGGGCCATCGACGTTTGGGCGCAGATCGGCGCTGGCGAGACGCTGGAGATCCCGCTGGACGACGCGGACCCGTACGACGACTGGGTTCCTGGTGCCGTCCCGAACGACATCGTGGGCCACTTCGGCGGCGTTCCTGTGCTGAACGGCAAGGCGCTGGACCTTGTGTCGATCCAGCCCGACGGCGCCGGCTTCCGTGGGCACTACCGCTGCCGCATCGGGCGGATGTTCCACGTCGACCTGTTCCTCGGACCGTGGTATCCCGACCATCCCGCCATCGTCCCCGCCGAGGTGATGCTGACGTGCAGCAACCCCGAGGTGCCGGACATGGGCGACACGCTGCCCGAGCTGCGGTTGACGTTCGGCGACGGCTACCTCTACGGCACGCTGCCGAAGCCTGGGATGCGGTTCGCGGACGGGCAAGCGCGCATCATCCCGGTGTGCTTCGTGTGGCCACGGCACCTGCGCACGCCCGAGGACTGGGCCTACGCGGGCGCCATCGCCACCAAGAGCATCGGAGCGGTCGGCGTATCCAAGCTGCTGCCGCACGGGAACCCGGTGCTGCCGGCAGACTTCAACCTGCCCGGATGGGCTGCGGAGCACTGGATTCGGTGCATGTCGCAGCTGCCGACGTGGGAGCACCCATCGCTTGGCCCGGCGGCTGACACGGGGCAAACCGGAGCCGTCGAGGACCAGTGTTTCGTCGGTGGCGAGTGCATGCTCCCCGGTGGCGTCGGCGCCGAGTTGGTGAACTACTACGCCGCTCTGCTGACCAGCGGGCACCCGATGCACCACCTGGAGTTCGACGGGACCGTGGTGGACCCCGACCGTCGCCCCAGCGTGCGCTACTTCTACAGCCGACCGCACAGCAGCGGGCTCGACCGGCTTGGCAAGCCGCGCGACTTGACGCTTGCCGAGGCCAACGGCTGGAACGGTCCCGACGCGCAGCACTGGACCATCAACCGGCTGGCGGTCGCGGCACGGACCACGGACAGCCCCGCGTGCCAACGGCTGCTGGAGCACCACGCCAAGAACTACGTCATCCAGTTGACCACCAACCCGCAGTGGAGCACGTCGGCGATTTGGTCGGCGCGCGAGCTGGGTTGGGAAGGAATACTTGCCGTTCACCTGTGGCGCTGCTTGGAGGACCGGGCGGTAGCCGAGCGGGTCAAGGTCCACTTCCAGGAGCGGTGCCGGCGCATCCTGGTGCCGCAGTTGAGCGTCAAGCCCAACGCGGTGTGGGACATCCGCAAGGACGACGAGCGGCTTGGCTCTGGCGAGTGGTGGATGCCGTGGCAGCAGGCCCTTGGCGTCTACGGGCTCGACCTTGCCGGCGAACTGCTCGACGTGCCAGCCATCCGCCCGGTGGCCCTTGCCGGCGCCAAGAAGGTGATGGCTGACGCTTGGGTTCGCGTCGATGACGCCATGGACCCGGCGGATGGCAAGCTGGTCGAATACGAGCTACTGGCCATCGACGGGCGCCGCTCGCGCTCCGGCATGTTCGCCACCGCATGGTTGCCGCTTGCCGTGGCCACCGTGCTGCGCCATGAGTCGGGAAACGCGATGGCCCGCGAACTCTGGCAGAAGATCGTCGCGGACGCGAATGGGCAGGGACGCTGGCTACCGCCGGAATCGTTCCTGGTCCGCTGACAGCATCAGACAACCCAACGCCAGCTACCCGTTGGGACCGTCCAGCCCGCCTTGGGGTGACCCTTGGCGGGCTGTTTTCTTTGGCTCCGTGGGTGGCAAACCTGCACTATCCTGCATGTGGGACTTGCGGTCCCAGGAATGGGACGCTACCGTCCCAAGAATGGGACAGGCTACTAGCCCCTACCCGACGCCCGCGAGCCGGGCTCAACACGATGCCCGCAAAGCCTCGGCTGCCCAAGCCATGGCCACGCGAGCCGTGCGGTGGGCCAACAGCCTGACCGACCGAGAGACCCGCGACTTCGTGCGCGACATCCTGCGGCTGGTCGATCCTGACCGCAGGGACTTGGCCCCAACCGGGGCGGTGTTCAACACCAATGCGATGCTCATGGCGGAAGGGCACGGGGCTTACTCCGTGATCCGTAAGCTGTGGGACGAGCTTGGGTTGTATGCCCACGACGCGCGGACGCTCATGGAGAATGAGGACTATGACGAGCGAAACCGCATCAACACCAACTGAGAAGGAAGCCGTCAACGCGACGCCGGACACCAAGCAGCCGACGGGCGATGCCGTCAAGGCACCCGCATCGGAAGCCAAGGACAAGGCTCCGGAGTCGAAGCAGCCGCAGACCGAGGCCCCCAAGAAGGAGCCGACCGCCGCCGACAAGGTGCTTGGCGCACTGGAGAAGAAGGCGGAACCGCAGGGCGCACCCGAGAAGTACGAACCGTGGAAGCTGCCGGAAGGGGTGACCCTCGCCGATGGCGTCAACGAGGCGTTCACGGACATGGCGCGCAAGGCGGGGCTCAACCAGAAGGACGCCCAGTCCCAACTGGAACGGCTCGTCACCGCGCATCAGGAGCAGACGCAAGCGTTGCTCCGGAAGCAGGTCGACGGGTGGGGCGAACAGCTCGTCAAGGACCCCGAGATCGGGGGCGACAAGCTGGAGAGCGAAACCATGCCCGCAGTCGCAAGGGCTCTGACCGCCTACGACTCGGACGGCTCGCTTCGGGAACTGCTGCTGAGTGGCCTTGGGACGCACCCGGCGCTTGTCCGCGTGCTTGCCAAGGTCGGGAGAGCCGTCGGGGAAACGACCGAACTCGTTACGGGGCAGCGATCTGCACCGGCGGTCGGGACCGCGAAGGCTCTGTACGACGCGACCGCAGTTTGACCGCTACTCAGAGGTAAACACAGATGGCAGCCCTTTCCGCAGCCCTTCCGACGCAACTGGATCTTGCGAAGATGCTCGATCCAGACGGCAAGACCCTGGCGCAGATCATCCCGATCTTGCAGCAGGACAACGAGATCCTTCCACGCCTCGGCTGGATGGAAGCCAACGGTGGCACGGTTCACCGGAACACCTACCACACCAGCTACCCGACCCCGACTTGGACCGGCTACAACGACGAAGTTGCGCCGACCAAGGGGACCACGGGCCAGTCGGTGGACGGGCTGGGTCTGATGCAGGCGTACTCGCACGTCGATGAGTTCTTGGCTCGCTCCAGCGGCGATGTCGAGGGCTTCCGCATGCGTCAGGACGCCATGATGATCCAGGGGTTCTCCAACGAGTTCAACCAGACCCTGTTCTACGGCAACGCCGACCTCGTCCCCGAGGAGTTCACGGGCCTGTCGGCGCGCTACGCGTACGCCGGCACCAACGCGAACATCACCGAGACTGCCGAGAACATCATCCACGGTGGCGGCACGTCGGGCAGCGTCCACACGTCCATCTGGATCGTGACGCCGAACGGCAACATGGGCGGCGTGGCTGGCATCTACCAGCGCGGCACGCAAGCCGGCATCAAGATGAGCAACCTGGGCCTCCAGATGGTTGCCGGTGCGACGGCTGGCAAGTTCGCCCAGCGGTTCACCACGCACTTCTCCTGGTCCTGCGGCATCACGGTGCCGGACTGGCGCAAGAACGTGCGCATCCCCAACATCGTCGTCGGTTCGCTGACGAAGAACGCCGGCTCTGGCGCCGACATCATCGACCTCGTGATGCAGGGGCGTTCGCGCCTGCCCATGGGGACGAGCGGGAGCATCATCCTGTGCAACCGCACCATCATGGACTTCCTGGATCGTCAGGCTCGCAACTCGGTGGTCAACTCGACCCTGAGCTACGAGACCGTCGGCGGCAAGCCCATCCTGCAACTCGCTGGCATGCCGGTTCTGCGGTGCGACGCGCTGCTGAACACCGAGGCCAACGTCCCCATCACCTGATCCGAGGAGGACTACAACCATGACCATGATCGACAAGCTCTTGACGTTTGGCGATGCAGCAGCCGCGGCAGCGACGGCTGGCACCGCACTCGTCCTCCCGAACCAAGTGGACCTCGGCGCCGCAGGTATGGACTTCGGCAACGGCGAGCCGATCTACTTCGTTTGCACCGTTGCCACCGCGATCGTCGCGGCTGGCGCCGGCACGCTGGAAGTGCAGTTGGTATCGGACGACTCGGCGTCGATCGGCACGGGCATCCTGGGCACTTCGGTGACCTACCATGTCCGGTCGCCGCTCATCACCACGGCGAACAACTCGACCAGCAACCCGGCTGGCAAGATCCTGTTCGTCGGCGTCGTCCCGGCGCTTTCCGCAAGCGGTACGTCCAAGGGCACCGCGGAACGATACCTTGGCGCTCGGCTTGTGGCGGCATCGCAGGACATCTCGTCCGGCGCAGTCGACTGCTACCTGACGAAGAACGCCGGCATCTACAAGGCTTACGCCAACGCCATCTGACGGTGGCGTAGCCTGACCAACAACCCACCGAGGCGCTATGAAAGACAAGCTGTTGCAGTTGGCTTCCAACCTCAGCGTCGACACTGGCAACACTGCCAACGTCGCCGACCTGACCGGCTTCGGTGGGCAAATCACGTTCATCTCCAACTCCATCCCAACGTCCATGGCATTCGCCTACGGGACGGACCGGATGGCTCTGGAGGTGGTGTGCGCATCCGAGTTCGCCGACTCCTGCAACGTGACCATGGAACTCATCAGCTACTCGGCTGGTGACATCACGTCGATCGCAACGTCGCTGATCTTGGGCGGCTACTCGTCGCACTGGATCGCGCCGACGATCCCCAACACGCTGTTTACGACCGGAAAGAGGATGGCAACCATCCCGATCGTCCCGGCTCGTGAACTGCAAGCCTACTTGGCTTTCATCATGCGGTTCAGCGCGGAGACGACTGGACGCATCACGGCATACGTCACCCAGGCGACCAACGCGGTGCAGTACCCGGCACCCAACGCCATCTGACCATGAGCAAGCTCATCAAGGTTCGAGTCAAGCCCGGAAGCACCATCTACCGCGATCGCCGCTACCGCGAAGGCGAGGTCTTGGAGATCCCCGACACTGAGGACTTCAAGTCATGGGGCATCCTGGTCGGCACCGAAGCCGACATCGCCGCCAAGGAGACGCTGACGCGCCGACTGGAGGCGCAGAAGGGCAGCGGCAAGA
>ERZ869921.1175-NODE-1175-length-11826-cov-3.679127_pt1 | contig 11826 bp, 6 predicted proteins | sample MGYA00579310_ERZ869921 | MGnify/ENA primary metagenome ERZ869921 (study PRJEB32216, sample SAMN09231816) | wastewater metagenome | place: USA: Maryland | collected 2016-06-21 | study: EMG produced TPA metagenomics assembly of the PRJNA472060 data set (Reclaimed...
CAATACCTCTTTCAATTGATTCAGGTGTTGTGAGTTTTCTACCACACCTACCACAACTTCCTTCGTGAAGGACTTGAACAATTGAAGGTATTTTATTAATATTATTAATAAACCAACTAAAGACTTTGAATGATGTTGCTTCACTACTAATTCTTGATTTTTTACTTGAATTAAAAAAACCTTTTTTGATATACCCTATAAATGAATAGCTACTTGTGTTGTCGGAACCAGTTAAAACTGATACAAAATAAATATCATTATCTTTAGCTTTACGAACTCTATAAGTAAAACGATTACCTGTGTTGGTATTAGTTATCGTGAAAATAGCTTTTCCTGCGAAAATGAAGGTTTTTATGTCGTTGTTTTCTAATTGGTTAATCATACACAAATATAATACCTTTATTTGGAACTACCAAATTTATTTTTAAAATATTGATTTTCAGGTTTATTAAAAATAGATTTGTTTTTTTTATATTGTTTTCTTAATATTAAATTATTAAAACAATATTATTTGGTTCAATATTATTCTTTGTCATACAGAGCAAAGAAAATTGTGGTAGTTATTATAGATATACTGCTTGCAATGACACACTTAATTACACGGTATTCAGTGCGACTGAATATAGTATTAACGATACTTTATACTTTAATAATCAAAAATAAAAATGGATATACTTTCTTTAGAAATTGACTCAAAATACAAAAAATGGTTAAAAAACCTTTACAACGGTGGTGATTTACACCCTTCATTTGTTTTTATGTGTAATAAACATAAAAGATTAAATGATAAAATACCAATCGAGTATCGTGATATTTTTAACTTTAAATCCATAGATGATTTTATATCATATGTGGATAGTTTAGAATCTGAAACCGAGAGGGAGGATTTTATTAAGAATAATGGTTCTACGACAATTTATGAAAACGAAGATTTCTTAGTGAAAAGGATTCATAATTTGGATGCTATGAAATTATATGGTAAGGGAAGTAAATGGTGTATCGCTTCTGATGATATTAATATTTGGAACAACTACCTTAAAAAAGGTAATGTTTTTTTCTTAGTATTTTCTAAGAAATTACCATATACAAGTCAATTTAATAAGTTTGTAGTTCAACTAACGAACGATAGGGATTTAATTGTTTGGGATAGGTCTGATTGTAGTTACCAATCAAATATATTCGATTTAATTAATTTAGATAGTGAAATATTCCAAAATCACTCCAACTTGGAAATCATTTCTAACTTGGAATACCAAATAGGTGATATAACGATATCGAATATATTAATAAAAAATAATGCGATAATTGCTGGAGGTTCTTTAACATCTATCGTGTCGAATAATAAAATAAATGATTTCGATATATGGTTTTCAAATGAGAGTGATTATAAATCCGCTATTAATGATATGAGTGATTTATGTAAAAAAAGAAATATTAATATAACTGAAGATTTTTTTCAACCTATCAATATTCGTAAATACAGCACCACCAACGCTATTACATTTACTAATAACGATAATAAAAAGTTTCAGTTCATCGATCCATCTAAATATACTTTTGGTGATGTTAAAACGATAATTAATCAATTTGATTTTACTTGTGTAATGTGTGGTGTGGATTTAAAGAATAGAAAATTAATATACGATAATAGATTTTTTAACGGTATTAAATTTAAAATGTTAATTGTAAATAAAGAAGTTAAGTGTCCAGCATCCTTACTCGATAGAATTATTAAATACACCAAAAAAGGTTATAGGATTTCTAAAGAATCACAAAGAGATGCTCTAAGATTATTATCTAAAGTGACTGAACAGGAAATTGATGATGTTACATTAACGATGTATTAATTATTTCAATCTAACTACAATATCAATAGAAGGGTTTAATATTTGTAAGATTTGATTATCATCTGCAAGTATTACCTCTTCTGTTATTTGTATTTCGCCATCAGAAGCCACAGTTTGAACCGATGTATTTTGTGAGTAAATACCACCCACTTTATTATATACTTTAAGTGATGTTAAGTTTAACACACCCGGTGTATTCATAATAGCATTTTTAACTGTCCCTAAAAAAACATCATCACCCAAAGCAAGTTTAGATTTATCAAAAATATTAGCGATATTTGTTACAATCGCTGACGATAAATCGGTTGGTGAGTATTGTTTATTGTATTGAACATCTAATACGAAACCAAGATTAACTACCTGAGCTGGTTGAACAACTACATAATCATTTATCATTCTATATTGTGATAAGTAAGTCGCTATGTTATTCGCTATATTAGAGTTAATATCACTTGTTAAATTACCATTTACGTCAGTAGTTAGGATATTTACATTTATCTTATTACCTGATTTAGTAACACTAACCTTAGAAGGTGCTCCAAACTTACCTGGCATTTTAAATATTTGTGATTCATAATCCTCAAGAGTAACACATCTTTCTTGTGATGCGAAATTAAACCCAATATAATTTCTTGCTTCTTCTATCGTAGGTTGATTTGCTCCACCTAATGAAGAAGTAACATTCGTCGCTCTCAATGAATTAGAAACTGCTGTATTGATAGTTGAATTAGGACCATTAACAACAAAATTAGATGATGTAATCCTTGTAAGTGTGTTAGGGTTAAGAATTGATTGTTGTCCCCCACCAACTCTATATTTAACAAATATTGTTGTATTTGCTTTTGGTGCTAAACCTAAAACAGGGTTATTAGTAATCTCGTTATAATCAATATTAAATTCGTTTAATGTGAATTGTGTGATTGCATCGTTATCGGTTTCAGAACCACCAAAAGTAACAACCATAAAGTTTTCTGGTGTATATTCCGTAATAAACTTTTTATTTGTTTTAGTCCATTTACCTTGTCTGATTCCATCTACAACAGGTAGGTTAGGATCTTCAATATAAACGCTTTGTTGAGCTAAAGCATCTACTTCAAACCATCTTTGATTATTGTCAAAAAATACTGAATCTTCAGGGATTGTGGTAATTGCTGTTCCATCTTGAACTACTATTGAACTAATAGAAAGAACATTTCTTTCAGGTAGAATAATTTGATAGAATGGTTTAACGTTATTTGTATTTACGATTTGTCTAAGTGTTCTGGTTTCACCATTTACAACAACTTCTGTTTTAATTATTTGATATGAAACAACTTTATTGTTTGCATCAAATATTGGTAATTTTAATCTATTTTGATAACCATTTGAGTTAATCGTTGAAGAAAAATCAATATCAGTTAAGGTTTCGAATACCTGACCACCACCACTAATTTTAGTTCCTGCTTTAAGGATACCTAAATAATTTACATCTTCTTTATCCCCATCAACAGGAACATTTATACTGAATTGACATACAGCGACTGAAGGTCTATTTCCTGGTATTTTTAAACCATAGGTTCTAGCGATATTATAGATTGAATTAGTTTGTTGTGCAAATTGAAGATAAGTTTCTTGGATACTTCTATCAATGTGGAAGTTTAAGTTATCAGCAACAGCTGCGTTGATATCTACTAATACTGAGAATAAACCAGCATCACCAAAGTTGGTAATTAAATCAGGGTAATAAGTTTGAACATAACCAATAAGTTCATTTCTTAAACCTGTGAATTCACGTTCTGCGTATGATATTTTTCTTTCTGCCATTATATTGTAATATTAATTGTATCTTGCTTTCCAAATATTGAGCCATTGTTTATGTATTTAATTTGAAGATTGGCTTTTCTTTCGTTATTTGGGTCTATGTTTATTATTATATCAGTTATTTGTAATTGTGGGAAGTATTTTGTAACCGCAGTTTTTACTTCTTCTTTCATTGCATCATAGGTGGTATTATCATTCGGATTAAAGATAAAGTTCCTAAGATTTGTTCCAAAATCCGGTTTATAATATCTTTCACCTTTATTAGTTAATAATAAATGCGTCAATGATGAACGTATTTCATCATTAGTTGTTGTTGTTTGTTTAACAAATTCAGTATCACTCTCTGTGAATGGAAAAAATATACCAATACTAGCCATATTTTAATAAATAGTTTTCTTTAGATTTTTTGAATTTCTTTTATTTATATATAAATGAATAAATATAGAATTAAAACTAAAATACTTCCTGAGCAAAATCAATACTTAAAAGTAAATCTTGAACAAGATTTTGATGTGCTTGATATTTTAACTTTAAGCATTTATGGAACGGATGCATACCCTAACCCTTGTGGGGATTGGGGTATTATTATGGGTAGAATTGTTGATAGTAATAGTTTCCCAATGGAAAATGTTAAAGTTGGTTATGTAATACCATTAGATGATAATGATAAAAATGATATAACTATTAGTTCCATATATAATGACATTATGGGTAATAAATACCCTTTTTTACCGAATTATAAGGTTAATAAAAATCATTATCCTGTTGGTGGATTTCCAAGTGAAGATGAGGTGATGGCTAATTCAGCTTTGGAATATGTTTATAAAAAATATTTTAAATTCGTAACCTCAACCAATCAAAATGGTGATTACACTATTTTAGGTATTCCATTAGGTAAGGGTAGTTTAGTGATGAATTTTGATAGTACCGATGCTGGTTCATTAAGTACAACACCGGTTCAACAATTAGCGACAGGTAATAAAGATAAGAAAAACTTTAAAAAAGATCAAAGATTAAATGGTTCTCCGATAAGTGCTAATAGTGGTGATTCTATTACAGGTAATACTGCCGGACAATCAGTTTCTTTGGGTAATATAACTGGTATAGGTGAAGGTGGGACTGTGGTAACGGTTATAACCGGAGCAACCGCAACTAGTTTTGGTGGTAATGGTAATTTAAAAAATCAAGCTGGGGATACTGTATCAGTAATACAAAAACAAGTTCCTAATGATGGTAATGGTGTTGATAATACTGCGGGTGTTTTAATATCAAGATCAACAGACGTTCAAATTAAATCATTTTTTGGTGACTTTGATCAATGTGAGATTGGTATAAATAGGTATGATTATAAATTAGATTATAGATATCAACCTTGTAATTATATTATTGGTTCATTTTACGCTGATTACACAGTCTTTAATTCTGCAACACCTACATATACAATAAATAATATGGCTTTAGCAACATCTAAACAAAATATGGGTGGTAAAGTAGCATTTTTATTGGATGGGACAGATGAAACTGATCCTGATATTTCGGCTGATGTTGCTCCTGATGGAACATTCTATGCTGCGATACCTTGTAAATGGGATAGGTATAATATTGACGAAGAAGGTAATTGGTATAAAACAAATGATGATTTCACTAAGAATCCAACAGGTATTTTTACGAGAACACCTTATTGTTTAATGATATACATTAATAATAATGTTAATGTTAATATGAACGATAATAAAACTTATTCAAGAGCATCAGGTATAGGATTTAACTTAAATAATAGTGGTGATTTTGTGGAACAAATAGGTTATGACGGTTCAACTGGTATAACGACAATTAATAGATTTAATATTAACTATAACGCTCAATACTATCCGGCATCACCATTCCCAAATGGGTATTATAACCCAATAAATACTAATTATTATCCTTATCCAAAAGAAGATGTTGGAACAAAGTATAGAAATGGAGCTGAATTGAATTGGGATTATACTAATAGGAGGAGTAATATTTATACAATAGCAAGTCAATGGACAAAGTATGGTTATTATTCGGCATTAAATGTTGAAAATAATGGTTTAAGTGGTGGGACGCTAACGTATAGTGATACCTTAAAAAAAGGTAGATATACCCCAATGCCAAATTGCTATTCAACAAAACCATTATCAGGTAATACACAACTTATTACTACTATAACAACAACAGGTATTAACTCAATTAAAAGTGCGTTAGGTCCGAATGTATTACCATTAGACGATGATGGTCCTTATGCTTGGAATACTGGTTTCCTAGAAAATTATAACTTAGATACCGGATATTACCCTGATGGTACTATTGGAAAAACCGGTAGTAATAATGGGGGACTTGATTTTGTGGTTGATAATAAAAATCCGGATGTAGCTTCTTGGGTTTTTGGTGATACAACAAATAGTTATTTCCAAATAAATGTAGGTAGTGGTGGTAATTATAAAATTAAAGGTAGTATTGAATTGCAAGGTTGGCAAGAATCTTTACCTATTTATGCTAAATACCATATGGAAATTGTGGTGTATAGAAATGGTCAAAACATAAAAATATATCAACAACCACAAGATGTAACTGCAACAGATGATTATGAGTGGAAAGACGAAGGTAGGTCATGGAATTTAGATTTTAATTATTATTTTCAAGAAAACGATTTAATTTATTTTAATTTTCATACTGAAAGATTAAATGAACGTATGAGTTTTAGATTACAAAACGGAAATATAAATTTTTATAAGATACCAACAGGTAATGTATTCCCTTTAATTATTGGCAATATGTATTTACCGACATTTGAGGCTACTAAATATGATACTGTGTATTACCCAATCGGAGCTGGAAAAGATATTTTTGATACAAATAGTGGTGGATTTAATGCTCCTAAATTAACCGAAATGGATTTAATGCTTTATCCAATAACAGATGAGATGTTTAACATTGTTGAACATACACAAATAAATAACCCATATGAAAATGAAACAATTAATTATTATTTCTTTTGTAATCAATATTGGAAATTAAGGGATTTTATATATAACGAAATAAACTAAAATGGAGAATAAGAAAATATTATTACCGAATAAAAAATACATTGGAAGTCCTGATAAAGATATCCAAATTAAATTAAACCTTGAAAATGACTCAAAGAATTCAATTGAAGGTTTATATAATTATACGGTTAGTTCAGGTGAGCAATTTGTCGCTGAAAGACAAGATTCTGATTTGTTTAGAACATATCTTAAAGTAGGTGGTATGTATTATAGTAACGCTTTAAATAGTCCATTCATAAACAACTATTTTAAGAACTATAATACGAATTATTCTATAAATAAACAAGGGATAAATAACCCAAATGATCCAAGAAATTTTAGTGCGATTAACATAATATCAACACCTAATTTTAGCAATCTTACATCCCCATCGGATTTATCGTTCCCAACGGCTATAAAAAATCCTTCTGGTGGTTATAATACCGGGACATCTACTTTTACAATACCGGAAACAGGTGTATATGTATTTGGAACCACATTAAAGATTAATTTTAAAAATACTGACGTATCCCCACATAATTTTACTGTTAATATTAATTTTATTAAAAATGGTGTCGATACTGTATATTCACAACAAGTATATAATAATAATATAAATGCAGGTGCTGGAAAAACAATAACTCCAAATATTTTAACAAGTGGTATAACATTTACTAATGGTGATACCGTTAAGGTTCAAATTGAGGCCACTAGTTATGGTAATGTATTAGATTATAGTTATGTGTCTAATATTACTCAGACTTTTTATTGTATTGCTCAAGGTATTACATCATATGATTCATCATTAAGTAATATTGATTTATTATATGACCCCGTAAAAGTAGTCACAAATACAAATGTGGTTGAAGATAGTAGAGTTAAAGCTAAATCCGCTATTTTTAGTTTAACGGCACCATATGACGATATTATTGTCACGAATATATCACCTTTAACTACGATTTCATCTGAACAAACTGTTGAATTATTAGATTATTGGTATTTACCTACCGATATTAAAAAAGATGGTTCATATACAACCACTAATTACACAAATACTGCCGGTAGTCCAATAATTGTTAGTGCATCAACAGGGTGGATAAATATTGGTAAGTTTTTAACAGGGACAACTGAAGTTGATTTTACTCAATCTAACGCATTAAGAACTAACCTATACACATTTAGGGGTAATATGAATATTAAAATACCTAAATATCAAACATATTCATTCTTTGTTACCGCTAAAACAGGTGATAATGGGTTATTAAAAACAAGTTATGCTTTCCATTCAATTGCTGGTTTTATGGGATTACCGGATTCTATGGCTAGTGGTGATATTAGGACGATAAAAGCTTATCAACAATATTGTTGGTTAAATATATGGCCGGATTCATACGAATTAACAGCGAATACTAGATTTGACGTATCGTTAAGGGATTATTATGGTTGGACTAATACTTCCGCTACGGATGTCTATACATTCCAACCAGACACAGTTATAAGTGGATACTCAAACACGTATGCGTTTAAAGGGTTAGTAAATTATAAACTGGTTCAAAGAGAACCATATCAATATAGAACTCAGAAATTATTATCGTATGACGATTATTTTGATTCAGTTGTACCATCTAAACAATATTTAGAATACTTAAATAGTAGTACGGAAAATTGGGATTTATTTTCAATGTATTCAAACGATAAAGACGATACAATTCCATTATATATTATTGAAAGTGGTTTAACAAATACATTTACAATTGGTGATGGGATACCCGCAAAATATAATCCAGGTTTAACATTATTTGAAATAAGTGCAACGACAAACACCGTATTTAATTCATACTTCAATCATAATCTTAAAATTGGTGATTATGTAAGTGTAAAACAAATATCAGGTATAACATCAACTAATTTAGGTATATTCCCTGTTGTGAGTGTTGGTTCTAAAAATAATGGTGTGAGTGATAAATTATTCACAATTAAACTAAGTGGATTTACTGGGACATACATTCAATTTAAAAGATATTTAACTCCAACTGATAGTGGTAGTTTATCTCAATACTATATTAGAAAATATAAAGTAATTGAGAATAGTGATAACTATACATTAACAACACCATTATCTAAAAATGGTTTTGGGAATAATAATTATTATTTAACTAATACTAATGAAATTAATGTTAGTGGTTTATATGATGAAAATGGTGTTCCAATTACCGGTATATCTTATTTCTTTAAGAAAAAGAATACCACATCAACAACAACTCAAAAAATCACTAAACTTAAAAATAAGTTTTATGATGAGTATTATGGTGCTAGGAATGGATTTATATCAAGGGAATTATATATGAATAACACTAATTTCTTTTTAAGTGGTAGTTCATATCACGATACAGCGTCATATGGTTTAGGTTTAATGGTTTCAGGTTTAACAAATACATATAGAAATGGTAGTATAACACCTGATGGAACTTATTTACCTGACGATACTTTTGTATTTGATACTGATACGGAACTTGGTATTGGAACATATATAGATTTTACGGATTCATACCCAACTTATGAAGGTATGACAGGTTTAACAAGATCTATTGTATATAGAAAAGGTGACGACTTTAATTACAATTCTAAGAGGTATTTTTCATTATTTAGTGAATACTCAAAAAAACCTATTGGTGATATATCAGGTAATACTTTTTCATTGTTAGGTATTAAACCAACTTTAACAAATTATGGTTCATCACAAATTGCTGGTAGTAGTTTATATCCCGGTAATTCTATGGTTTTAATCAATAGACAACTAAGTGATTTCCCAATCGGAGGAACTCTTTATTTTGCAACCGGATCGACTGATAGTTTAACAAGTGCAACTATTTTAGGTTATGAATTAGGTGGGTTATACGCTGTAATATCGGCAACTACTTATGGTAATCTACCAACAACAGGATATACGAATCTTTATACCTTACAATATTATGGTGATTCATATAATGTAAAACTAAGTGATTTAATGTTTGAACATTTCGCTGTTTATTATTTAGGTGATTACGAAACAAAATTAAGTATTGCTGATTCAATTAATATCGGTGATAGTGTTTATGGTGATATTGTTGAATATAATGAAAGGGAATTACAAACTTATGTTTTACAGATGCCAAATTACTTATTTAAGTTAAAAGATTTGTATGGATATACAGGTTCAACCACATTTACGGCTACAACATCAACATACGCTAAAACAGATTTATTAAATCCTGTAATATTGAAATATTTAACAAATACTATATATAGTAGTAATAATGTTGAAGATAAACAATCTTGGGCGGTATTTAATGATAAATTAAACATATGGCAGTGGAGAGATTTAATACCTAATGGTGATATTGATGAATCAGGTAAAGGAACTAATTTCCCATTCTTAAATGGTAAGCATTATGTATATAATAATTTTATATTACCATTTAGAAGTAAGTATTGGAATCCAATAACAGGTAATAGAAGAAGTTTAAGTTATAACACTAATTATAATTATAATAATAGTCTTGGAACTTTACAAACAATAAATGACATAGATATTTGTTAAAATGGAAATAAGGAATACTGATCAAACAAAAACATTAAATATACCATTCACATTAAACTTTACCGATGATAAGGAAGGTTTAATAAGGGATTGGGTGAATACTGAAGGTTCGGGTAATATAAACCCTATTGTAGATTTTGAAGTGGATTTATATCAATACGAAGGTGAAAACCTAAACTATCAATTTAATTTCTTTTGTTGTGGGGATGATAAAGGTGATGAAGCAACTAACCCTTTTTATCCTTATAATAAACAAAATGTCTTTACAAAAAGTAGTGGTTATTTTATTAACTCATATGCTAACACATTAAGAGATAATGTTAATTTACAACCGGTTGAAAATCAAATAATCGGAACTAATGTTGGTGATACAAATGAATGGGAGATTAATGTTGGTGGTGGGAATATTAAGAAAATAAGAGAAGTAAATGTCGCTACAATTAGTAATCAAGCAATGTCAAATGCTCAATTTATATTCACATATTTTAATAGTAATACTATTTCTAATAGAAAAGAAGTAGATAAGATATTAATTGGTGCTAAATCAACTACAACGGGATACGATCAGTTTTACTATAATAAGTTAATATTTACAGGTGAAACAGGACAAACAGGTTTTAATTTGGTTGGGTATAACGCTATAAATTATTCATCTGTATTAAGTATATTTCCTAATTTCGCTAATTTTTATAACCCCCCAAAGGGTGTGACATACGATTCGGTTAGGAAACCTAATTTAAATTTGGATAGATATAATAAAACTTTGGGTAATAATATTTATCTACCTAAAAGCAGTGATATAACTGAACTTTATTTACAAGTGGCGTTTTATAATCCAAAAACAGGTAAAGCCGTTCAAATGGTTACGAAGTCAGGTGCTACCACAAGTGATATATTAAACCCAAATAAGGATGGAACAATTTTTTATAGGACACAATTTACTGATAATTATACTTACATAAAACTAAGTGTTAGTTCATCAACAAAAACGTATGGTGTTAGATTATTTAACCCAAATACTTCGGCTTTTGATATAAATCCTGTTGTTAGTGGGACAACAATAATACCTATGTATGAAAAAATAATATCGGATGTGAGAGTTACAAATCAACCATCACCTAATTTACCAAAACCAATTGAAGGATAATGGAAAAAATAGAAATAAAAATAGGGACAAATCAATTTAGTAGCTTACAACTACCAGTTAGAGGTAATACGTTAAATATTACTAATGGTATCATACAAATACCTTTTATGTTAGATGTGGATACAAGAGAAATTGGTGTGTATGATAATGTTGCTTGGGATATTAAACAATTATTGGGTGATATAAACTTTGTTGCTTACCCAAGTGGAACAACTGCTGTTAGTATTGTAAATACATCAATAGCGCCAAGTTTTTCTTACTTTTGGGAGGTTCAAAATGTATTAACGGCATCAACTACAAATCCACCAATATTATATTCAAGTATCCCAACTGCTTATACGGTATGTTTAACCGCTACAAATAGTGCTGGATATGTTAAGACTTGTCAAACCGTTCATATTG
>ERZ869921.1176-NODE-1176-length-11817-cov-6.542340_pt1 | contig 11817 bp, 16 predicted proteins | sample MGYA00579310_ERZ869921 | MGnify/ENA primary metagenome ERZ869921 (study PRJEB32216, sample SAMN09231816) | wastewater metagenome | place: USA: Maryland | collected 2016-06-21 | study: EMG produced TPA metagenomics assembly of the PRJNA472060 data set (Reclaimed...
CTTTTTTCTGCATTAATTTCATCAACAGTTAACCCGTCTTTAATCTTTTTTATTTGTGCTTCTGACTCGATAATCTTATTGGCTATTTCTTGCTGCCTTTCAATTCTCTCCCTTGCCACTTGATTCGCTTGGGTAACGGCTTGATTTGATAAACCAAGAGCAGCCAATACACCCGCAAATACTGTTTTTGTTTTATCACCTAATGAAACGGTGTTTTTCTCTTGCTCTAGCCTCAATTTATTTAACTCAATAGTTCGTTCAATTTCTTTTATCTCAACGTCGGCTAACTCTTTTTTCTTTGCAATTATTTTATCGATACTCACGCCTTGAGCTTCCATAATAGCTATTTCGCCCTCTAAACTTGCTTTTAAAAGCTTATTCATTGCTGTTTGCTTATCTATTTCAAAGGTTAAGTCTTCAATAGCTATCTTTGTTTTATCCGTTGAGCCGATAAATGAGTTAAAGAACTCAGTTACTTTATCCATGTTTTGATAAAGCAATTGCAAAGACTGGATTAATAAAAAAATTGGAATTGCAGACATCGCTTGACCAATTCCTGTCAATGCTGTTTTGAATTTATCACCATCAAAACTTGCTGCCGATTCAGTCATTAAACTAAACGATTGACTTAACCGCTCAACTCCAGTACCTTGAATTCTTGTCGAATCTCCAAGCCCGTCCAGCTTATCTTTAAGAGCTGAAACCTTTGCCTGTGCTTTATTGAAACCTTCAGTTCCTGCTTCAAATTGCAATAGCTCATTCTTAGCATCTTTCAATGCTTGCCTTAAATCTTTTATATTGTTTATGCCCTTTACCTGAGCTTCGAATACAATTGTATCGTTTGCCATGTTTATATTGTTAATAGCTCAACAACCGTCGAACCTTTTTTAGTGAAGTTTTCTATTTTATTTAATAAATATTTTGTTCCTAAAATTATTACAGGTTTTCTGAAATCTACATCGTTTATATCAGTTTCATCAAGTATTAAACTCATTCGCACAACCTTACTTGTCTTATTCGTTACTGCATTGATAAAATCCTCCCAATATTCTGAGTAAATATTATCTAAGCCAACAAAACCTGTGTAGTCAGGATATTGCTTAATGTAAATTTCTTTTGGTGTTCCGAAATTTAAGTCAAACGTAGGTGTTAAAGGGTTGTCAAGTGTGCCAACGTATGGATAAGTTGTTTCGGTTGTCGTTCCGCTAAGTTGTTTAAACTTCCACGTTCCGCTTATTAACCCTCCTTTAAACATTAGCCTACAGTTTGACTTATGCGACTTGACAGCATCCGTTGAAGTTCTCACGTAAGCCGTGTCATAACCTCTAAATCCTGTGTTGTCGGTCTTTTCGTCTTTATTGTAAACGTGAGGCAAGTATAAATAAGTACTAAAGTCATTTGTTGAGCCTACTAATGGTGTTGGGCTAAACATTGGCTCAATTATTTTGTCAGAGGTGTTGAATTGATTTTCTGTATCAACTTCTAATTCTCCATAAACACGTTGCCAATTGTCGTTATACTTTTTATTCCAGTAATCCCCATCGTTTTTGAATCTAAAAATGTATTTTTTTACGTCATTGTCGCCAACTGGCATTATCTCAAAAGGTTTATTACCATCTACTTTGCTCGACCAATCAATTGGCGTGCCTGTATAGAATGAACCCCAAGGCTCAATGTAATAATTATTCGGATTAACTTTATCTTGCATCAATTGCAAGTTGAAAGTTTGCATAATTGATTTAAGGAATTCCTTTTGTTTAAAGTTTTTAGGTAACGCTTGACTAACCTCAACCGTGTCTCCTTCGTTTATGTATTCAACTTGTTCAACGGAAAGAAAATAATCGAAAGCCTCGTTACCTGTAAATCCCTTAACCTCGTAAGAGCTCGTTCCGTCCACTATATCTACTCCTGAGAAATTAAAAAAACGAACCTCGCTACAAAACACATCGTAAGACACACGTATGAAGTCTAATGCGTTTAAATATTGTTCAGATTCCACATTCAAAGTAATTCCGAAAGTTTGTCCCGATTGGTTTTCGGTTCCACCTATTCCCGCCTCTTCAAATTCCCACAAAGTACTCCATGCAGTGCCGTTCCACTTCTCCAATTTGCCTTTAATTCTGTAAGTAAATTCTGCTACATAAACCATTGGGCCATTGGTAGCACCAGTATTTTTCATTCCAACCGACAATAACGCATTAACTTTAATCAAATACTTGCCTGCGGCATTCATTTGAATGCGATAACCTGGTAAATAAAATTGTGAGCCAACGTCTGAAAAAGGTGCACTAGTTGTTGAGAACGGTATAACATCTGAATTTGTAGTACTGTCCCAACGATTATTTGATGAGTTCCAAGTTAATGTGTAAGGAATTGAAAACCCAGAGGATGGGCTTGTAGAAATGCCTACAAAAGTTGAGCGCTGTGCCTTTGTTAACGCTGATACTTTTATTTCTTCGTCGCATGACAAAACAATTGATTTGAAAAAAGATGAATCTAAAAACGTAGATGTCCACGTGTTACCAGCATCTTGAAATATTTTTAAAAGAACCTCTCTTGCAAATAATTGAGGTCGTAAATGATTGATGTTAAAAGCTTTTATGTCTTGACTATTTACGCCACTACCTTTATACCCGTAATCTACAAGCCCATAATAATAACCTGTTCCGTTTGTTGCAACCCATGAAGCTCTCACGTTTGTGTTATTTAATTCGTGGTCGTACGAGCTAAAGTCTAAATCATCGGAAGGATTTGTGTTTCCTCTAATGAATTTATCTCCAATGTTAGAAAATAAATTTAATTTTTCTCCAATAAAATCAGCAACTACTCTAGTGTCATGTTTTAATGGGTCGATAATTATTTTTTTTACCTTCATCGAGCCTTTAATGACCGTTACACCGTTCTGAATTATCTCTGCTGGTGTTTTGTAATTAGGATTGAAATTTGTTTGCGCTGAATTAGTGCTTGCTATATCGTCAGTAATTACTACCAACTCTTTAGTATATGGCAACTCAATAGATTCGGAATATGACGAGCTGGTTTTATCTGGCTCTCGAATATCCTCAATTGATAAAGTTACAGGGGTTGGAGCATCGGTAAACAAAGGAATCTCAACCCCATCTATTAAAATCTTCTTATCCATTTTGTCTCCTTTCTGTTTGACCTTCTTTCAAGTTTACTTTTAAAAACTGCATTTCCGCCCTATTCTCAATGGTGTAATTAACATCGCTTGGTGCGTGAAATTTATAAACGTTGTAGTCTGCATTTGTGTAAATGACTGGCGAAGTGATAAGGTCTTGTAATTTGTTTTGGTCGTATTCGCTTAATGACTGTGACTGCAATGACCTGTTTTTTTTGTACGTATTATTATAAACTTTATCCTCTATTAATTGAGTTGGTCTTGGTGTGTAGGTTGAACCTGACGTGTGACTACCCTGAAAATAATTATTTAAACCCGCAAACATACTTCTTTCAGCGTTTAAAGTTTTAACGTGGTTTCCTGTGAAGTTGTGAAAATCAAAAGCTCCAAACCTGCTTAAGTAGAATAAAGGAACGTTATCTCCACTCGGCGCGCAATCATCAATAACAACTTTAAGTATTGAGTTTTGGGAACCTGCTCCAACCGTGCAACCAACATAAACTAAATAATAAGCCACCGTACTTGATAATATTGGGAATGTGCCTGTTACCTTACCTGAGCTTATCCTGTTTAATCCGTTTGTGCCAACGTCAATAACAACAGATTCAAAAGCAATATTTGAAGGTGGTGCGTCTGGACTTGCAATGTAGGAAGTGCTTATAAAACCACCCGATGAATCGTATGTTTCAATTGTTACAGTATTTATATAATTAGATGTAGTTTGCAAAAACTTTAAAACTAAATCTTGATTGCTTTTTATTCGAACCTCTCCACCGCTAACTAAACCTCCTTCTATTTGATTAAGCCAAATATTATTACGACCTGTGTTAATTATGTAGTTATTAATTGCGTAAACACCTCTTTCGTCTTTAGTTAACGCTCCGTTCCATGCCTTAAATGTAAATGACGTGCCTGTATGCGATGTGCCTGAGTAATACTCATCTATGTAAACTGTTACCTGAACCATCTCTATACCTCCTACACCAATAAATCCGTCTAATTCTTGGGGGACGTAATTACGAATGTATTTAGTTACAATGTCAACAAGATTAAAATACAACTTATCTGTTTCAACAGCCGAAACATAATAAATATGCGAGTACCCCAATGAAGGAAAGTCAACAGTTACCTTAAACTTAAAGTTTGGTTGTGCGTGTTGTGTTGTACTTGCTTGAACCTCAATGTCGTTATACGCTGGTACAAGCTCTAAAGGTTTTTTTAAAATAGTTATTGCCATTTACTTCTTTCTTATTGATTGTTGAATTTCGTTTATTAAGTCTTGTTTTGTCGCGTCTTTGTAGTCTTTTTTTACTTTCTCCAATCTTCCGTCATTTAAAATCTCGGAGTAAAAATTATTACCTTCATAACCTTTATTTTTAATCTTCCTAGATATTAAGTAAGTCAATTGCTCGGCAGCTTTTTGAAAACTTATTTTCTTATACTTATAATCTTTTCGCCTGTTTTGTTTTTTCTCCCTTTCCTTTTCTCTCATTTCCTCAATTATCTTTACAGGATTCAAAGCATTTCTTTTAATCCAGCTATTAATAGATGATTGTCCTGTTTCACTTACATCGCCTTCACCTCTGCCTTCGTCAACGAACTCCCAATAATTGTTCATTCTTAATTGAAAGGCTGTGTTGTTTCCTTTTACAACACGGTAAGCTTTTATGCTTCCAAACAAACGACTATTTCCATTGTGAGCGTTACCATATTTCGCAGCCTTAATACGCTCTTTCTTTACTAAATTCTCTCTAGTATCTTTTACTAGCTTAAGTAAAAATGAATCAACTATTAGTTCGCCTTTATTCATTTGCCTCGTTACGCTCTTTAATATAAAGTAGTCTATTTAAAAATCTTATAGCTCCCCATTCCATTAACTCTGCTTCTTTGAAAGGGTCTCCAGCTGTGACACAATCGACGAGGTAGTACCATCCGTATCTATCCCTAAAGACTTCAATTGTTGTTCTATCTCTTTCTCTCTCTCTGCTATTTGGGTTAGGCTTGACTTTAAATAATGTTGGGAAATTGTCCTTAATCGAATCAATCGTTTTGAATAAAAAAAAACAGCCCCAAATATTTTGCCAACCTTAACGTTTAAAAACTCATTTGCTAAATCCTCGAAGTTTTTAGAATCAAAAACAGGCTCTTTAAAGTATTTAGACCTCATGTAAACAATTGCCGCCAATCTATGGTAGTTGTCTAAAGTTGATAGCCTAAACGTTTCGGCACTCACTAATTGGTTTGTGTTTAAATGATATTCATTCTTAACACACTTGTACCTTTTGCCTTTAATCCAAATAGTTTTATTCACTCTAGTATTCAATGGTGTATTCCTTAACCTACCTATTTGAGTTGCTAATAACTGAACCTTGTAAATAGGCAACTCACGAACCTGCTCTTTACTCAAGCCTGTAAACAATTCTATCCAATCCTCAACTCTTTCAGCTTCATCTTCATATTGGTTAGTTTCAATTTTCCTGAAATCAACGTATTGCTTTAGGGTTAAATTGTTTAAAAATCTTGGTATTCTCATTCTCATATTAAATAATACTTTTGGTTAATACATGGCCCATTTGGGGCGGTTTATTAAGTTTAAAGCCACGTACCTCAACGCATCAATAGCGTGGTTCATGTGGTCAACTACTTCGTTTGTTTGCTTTTCGCTGTTGTCTAGCTTCCAAGCGTATGTTCTTAGTTCTTTAATTAGATTCACGCTGTCTTCGGTTACGTAAATAGTAAACGCTTGCAGAGTGTCGATAGATTTTCTTATGCTATCCGTTCCTTTTCGTGCGCCTTGCACTTTGTAACCTGCTCTTTTGTAATCCTCAATTGATTTTGGCTCCGCTGAATCCTGTACAATTGTATGAATTTTGCTTACAACTAATTTTTGCAAATCTTTTATGACATCAGAATTTGTTTTACCAAGCTCATAATACAACTCATTCACATAAAGAATCTCACCTTTTCTCCAAACGCCAACTATTGCCGTTGGGTCGGAACTAAATCCAAAGTCTTGTCCGTAACCTATGAACTCAGCTTCTTTAGGAACCTCTTTAATCGTGTGCCAATTATTGAACACTAAACCTTTTACATTGCCTCTTAGCCCATGAACATAAACACGTACATAATTCTGCCAGTAGCTCGTAATTGGTAATCCTCTTTTATTTTCTTCTTCTGCTTTTTTAATAAAGTTTTTAAAATCAGCGTCAACATTTTCTGGTCGTGCTTCGTTGTCTTTGTAAGTGAGTAGCAGAAAATCGACATCATCTTCTTTTGCGAGCTCTGTATCTACCCAAAATTCACTTGCCGGGTTATAGTCCAAATAAATGTATTTGGACGTCCTCATTGCTAATTGTATGTAGTCCTCGTACTTAATTCTATTACACTCGTTTATGTAAAGAACATCACGTCTTGAGCCTAATACTGACTCAGGACTAAAGAACTCGATAAAAGAACCGTTAAAGAAAACATATTTTCGGTCAGTTGCGTTGTAATTGTTCTCATTCCAACGACCTGTTGACTTCATTATTTTAATAAAGTCTTTTAAAGCACCCTTCTTTAAATGTGGGATTGATTCTGAAACGATTGACACTTCTAATTGAGCCGTTTTAATACATTGGTCAATTAGTATAGGAATTATTGCAAATGTCTTACCTGCCGAACTACCTCCGTAAACAACTCGCTTCCGCTTTTTTAGCTTTAAAATCTTATTTACAGCCGTCGTTCTTTTGAACATTTGTTAAAATTGTTAAAACCTAGTAAAATCGGGACACTCGCCGTCGGACAAATCGCACTTTTGATTATTAATTTAGATTCAAAATTATGCCGTTTCCCTTTATTTTAAGTTTGTTTAATTTTAAAATAGCGTACCTATCTATTACAATAGCCGCTAAGTTTAAACCAAGCGAACCAAACGCAAGCCTTTTGTATTGAAGTTCGTTGAAGTAGTCAGTTTTGTAGCCTGTTATTGCCACAACCTGAAACCAAGCACCAGCAACGTGTAGGGTGTTAGCCGTGCTATGCATACCTTTAAACTTATTAAGGCTTGTATTAATTGCCGCAAATTGTTTTTGAGACAAGTACATCGCCGAATCGCAATATCTTAATTGCGCGCGCGACTGAACGTTACAAATAATTAGTATTGATAGTATTAGATTTTTCATTCGTTCTCTGGAAATAAAGGTTGTTCGATAATTGTTTGCTGTTGCTTATCTGTCATGCCTAGCTTGTTCTTGGCGTAGAATATTCCTTTTCCCTCGTTTGCCACTATATCTGTGGCTAGGGCTTGGAAAAGGTCGTCGATTCTTTTTATAGTGTCCTTTTTAATTTGATTATCCCCTTTAAGCCAATCGTAGTAAGTGTTTCTAACTATTGTATCTAATTTTAGTAAAGGAAGCCAAATATTTAAGAAGTAAGATATTGTAGGTATGTGCCTATCTTCTATCTTCACTATTTTACCCGAACCAGTTGCAACTTCTTTAGTGTGGCTTAGACATTCTTTTATATACCTATCGGCATACTCTGGTAGTGATTTTATAAATTCATCTGACTTGTGATTTCCTTTCGCCATTACTTCCAAAAGTTTTGATATTCGTATTCGTCTTGCATGTCTATTTCTTTTTGGTTTTTTCTTTTGACGATTCTTTGACAATCATTCTCACCCATATTAACATGTCGATTAAGCAATCTTGGCAGCTATTTATGTTAACCGTTGGGTTTGATTCCTTAAATGGTTCGATAAATGGTTTTAAAAGGTCGTTTGATATTTGAAGCTTCTCGTGTCGGCTTATCCAGAAGTTAAATAAGTCTTCGTTAGCCTTCCAATGCTCTGTTAAAGTTTTCATTTTGTAATAATTGTTTTTTTAATAGTTGTTTTGCTGTTTCAAAATGCTGCTTATAAGCCATTTTAGTTAATTTCATTTGCTTGGCCGCTTTCGTTTGTCCTACTTCGGTTGTTAAAATTAATATTTCATAGCAAAAATAATGATTATTTTTTAATAATTCTAAAGAATCATAAAGTGCCGCTTTGCTTGGTTCGTTTTCGGAGGGCGTACTTTCTATTATGATAGGCAAAACATCTGGAGAAGTGTAAAGAGGTGATGTGCTGCCGTAATTCTCTTTGCTGCACTTGGCTTGGCTTTTTGTTTTTACTTTGTAACGTTCTGAATAAATCTTTTTAATTGTCAATAAGCCTATGTTGTGAAGCCTTTTTGCTTCAATGTACCGCTTTATTGTCTGTTCGGGTATTTGGCTTAATCTTATGTATAGTTCATGTAGCAGGTCGTTTTGAAGGTCGTTGCCGTTGAAGTACTTGTTACACACTCGTTGATAGTACTTGTAGTTAGTGCTAAAGTGGTTGTCTATTTCAGATTTAATATTGATTTCCAAAATTAGTTATTTGGATTGAAATTGGCAAATAACTAGATATTTGTGTATTTATTTCAATGTTTTTAAAAATTTATTCTTATTGATTTACAGCAAGTTACGTACTGAATTGAAAAAAAAAGTTTTGATTTTATTTGGATTATCAAAACAAATGTGTGTATATTTGTACAACATTTTAAAAGTATGGAAAAATTTGAAATTACTGTTGATTATGAAAATCAAGTTACTATTATTAAACACGTTGAATCAGGTACGGAAACAAAAGTAAGTTTATCGTTTACTCTAATAGACTGTATTAAGTTGGTTATGTCAAAATAGCCTATAACTACCAAACCATGCAGCAAATACTAGACGCTATTTACAAAACAATTCAAGCCAATTCGCTAACCTTCTTCCTCTTAGGGTTCTTTGCAGTACTACTGTTAGCTGAGTTCGTTTGGGATTTCGTTAGAAATAAAGAGTGATACATAATTAAACCAAAAACCATGAAACCATCATTTAACCTAGCAATAGAAGAATACTATAACGCTTTAACCGTGTCCAAAAATGTAAGGCTTTGCTGGCTTAACGGTAAATATTTTGTAAGCTGGTTCTACTCAGATAATCTGCTTAAAAAATTAAACGCTGAAATAATAATTTGAAATTAAATTTTGCAATTTGAAATAGTATTTGTATATTTGCAACAGCTTCCCGATGAAAAACATTAAAAATATCCCGAAAAATACAAGCCTTAACGCAGTTCTTGCGGAGGGGGGAAGCCTTGTGTTTAGTAGGGTATTTTTTTATGGCAGAGAATAAAAAATCCGTACTACTCTATTGTGACATTATTCATGTTGTTTCATCTTTAACAGATGAAGAAGCTGGTAAATTATTTAAACACTATTTGCAGTACATAAACGACCTTAACCCTGAAGCCCCTGATAGGTTAACCACGTTACTGTTTGAACCAATTAAACAGAATTTAAAGAGGGATTTAAAGAAATGGGAGGAAAGTAGCGAAAGTAAAAGTGAAGCTGGTGCGCTTGGTAATTTAAAACGATGGAATCCCGACTTACACGCTCAGGTTTTGAACGAAGAAATAACGCTTAAAAAAGCTGTTGAAATCGCAAAACATCGCTATGCGATAATTAAGTCGCAAAAGCTCGCAAAAATCGCTGTTATAGATACAGTTAATGTAACAGTAACAGATAAAGTAACAGATAAAGATATTTTATTAAATAATTCCAATGAAGATTCAAGAAATGGAATTGTTATTTACGACAAAGAATCTTTAATTTCTGAACTTCAAAATACCAAATGGATTAAAGATTTAGCTCTACGCTTTAAATTAGACGATTTAACGATTAAAAACAAATTAAATGAGTTTGCGGACGATTTAAAGTTAAAAAGCGGTTATAAACGAAATTTAGCCGAAATTAAAACACATTTTTTTAACGTATTGAATAAAACAAAAAATAGTACTCCTGTGGTTGCCGAAAGAAAAATAAAATTTGCAGGTGATTAACGAAGAACGGATTATTAACAACTAAATATAACTAAAAACGACTAAGATGAATATTTATGCGATGAAAGGCCACAAGGTTAAATGCGAAACTCTTGAAGCTGGCTATGACCACCATAAGCGCGAGGCAGAAAGAACAACTACGCATAACGTTTTGCGGCTTTGTTGTCGGGCGGGATTTTTGAAAACGAATTTATCAACTTAAAACAGAATTTTATATGGGACACGAAACATCATTAAACCACGAAAACCCGCCTGCGGCAAAACCGCTGTTAGCTGCTGGCTGGATTTCTGTAAACGAAAAATTGCCTGAACACGAAAACAATGTGTTGGCTGTATTGGATGGACAAGTATGTATAATGAATTACTTTTCATTTCAAGAAAACGGAGAAGTAAATATGGTATGGGGCTATGTATATGACGGTATAAACGGTGATGGCATATTTGATGATAACTATTACCCAACACATTGGATGGACATACCATGTCCGCCAGCTTGCTTATAACGGTCTGGTATTGCCGAAGGTGGGGCATTAAACCACCGAAGTTAAATTGAAAAACAAATGTTTAATATGAGTACAGAAGATAAATTGAAAGACAAAACCCCCACTTGCGGCAATACCTTGTTACCTGCTGGCGGTGGTTACGAGAAGTATTAACGAATAACAAAATATAAAAATGACTTTAGAACAAACAATTGCAAAAATTAGAAATCTACATGATTTTGAAAACTTAAAAGAAAGATTGGGTAAGGAATTAGGACAAACAATCTACGACCTAATTAATGAGGCGGAAAGAGCTGATAAAGAATTGACAATAGTTCACAATTGCCTAACTGAATTATATAATCTTGATGCAAATGCCAAATTGATTAAAAGCACTTTAGACGAAGTTGAATCGCTGTCCACCGCTTGCAGGTAACGTTCCGCAGCTATGCCCAGTTGGGCGATTTGAAACACAAATTTACAATAACAAATAAAACTTAATAAAATGGAAGAAGATTCAATAAACAAAGAAACTGCCCAATTGGGTATAGGTGCTGTTAGGTATCAGTATTTTTAAACAGAAGGGGAGAAATTAAAAACTAAAATTATTATATTATGAATAAAATAACAGAAGCAAGTAAGGCGTTAAATGATAATTTAAACCTACTAAACGAGGCAAAGATTTTAGAATTAGAAGCTCATATTTGGGATTTAAAATCAACGATATTTAATCAAGAACAACTAATTGAAAGAAACAGAAAATACCATAACGGTACTTTATTACAATTAGGAAAAGCTAAACACGTAATTGATTTAATGAAAATTATGTTGATTGGAGCTGAAAAACAAGATTTTGTAATTTATCCAAGCAGTGATAAAACCCCAAATTATTTAGATATTATAGCAAATAAAATAGCAGAATATGAAAACGAGTAACACTATATTGATATGTGTATTATTGCAAATCGTTCTTTTTATTCCATTCTATTTGATTTGGAGGAATGATTGCAAAACAATTGGTAAGGATAACTTAGCAGTCAGTTTACAAGAACGATTTTTGTACTGGCTTATATTTTGTCCAATTTGGTTGGCAGGTGTCTTGGATTAGCATTGCACCTAACTCTTTGCTTTACGAAAAACAACAACCACCTAACAATGCAAATATCAATTACTTACACCGTTAAATGGCAGTTAAACGGTAACGATAAATACAAGTTAGCAACCGGCGGTGAAGTGATAAACACAAAGACGCTTGAAATTATAAACAAGGTTAAAAAAGGCGCTCAGGTCGGCTATTATATTGACGG
>ERZ869921.1178-NODE-1178-length-11809-cov-4.930747_pt1 | contig 11809 bp, 15 predicted proteins | sample MGYA00579310_ERZ869921 | MGnify/ENA primary metagenome ERZ869921 (study PRJEB32216, sample SAMN09231816) | wastewater metagenome | place: USA: Maryland | collected 2016-06-21 | study: EMG produced TPA metagenomics assembly of the PRJNA472060 data set (Reclaimed...
CAGGACAAGCTGAGGCGCGTCGCACCTATCTGCACGGGGTGTCGCATGGTGCTGGTGACGCTGGAGAGCGTGCGGCGTCTGCAGGATGAGTTGACGGCGAAGACGGGTACGCCGGTGGTGAACGAAGAGGCGACAGAGGCGCAGGAGCGGCTAGCACAGGAGCAGCTAGCACAGGAGGTAAGCGATGACCCTTGGGCAGACGAAATCTGACAGACAGGTGCCGTGGCGCAGGGTACGGAACGGCGAGGTGCGCTGGGTGGCATGGTCGTACTACCCCATTGGCTTCATCGAACGCCGCACCCGGAAGGAAGTCCTGCGTGAACTGGATGCGCTGGTGCGGGCTCAGGGGTTGTTCGATGAGTACATCGCTTTGCTGCGTAAGGGCATGGCGCGGTTGCCGGAAGTGATGGCCGAGACGGGGCGCACCATCGGCGAGTTCGCTGCTTCCCTCGACCCCATCGCCGAGACCAACGCCGCGCAGCCTGAGTGCCCGATCGGCTGGAACGGGGAGCAGGTGCGATGACCGAACACAGCCACAAGCAGCAGGTGTCATTCGGGATGCGCTTCGGCAGGTTCGTGCATGGCCTGTTGGGTATCACCGAGTGGAAGGTAAACGCGGATTTCGTCAAGCAGTCTTCGTTGCGTCAGACGCCAGATGGTCTCGACGGCATCGGACAGTGCTTCGCTACCCCGGCCTACCTCGAAGCAGACGTAGAGTTCGCCACGATCGTCTCGCGGGAACGTCTGCGTCAGAGCATCATCCACGAGCATCTGCACATCGTCATGGCTGAGATCAGGGCGTTGGCGCAGCGCAGCATGACGGGCAACGAACTGGCAGCCTACAACGACGCCGAGGAGCGGGCCGTCACACGGCTGGAGCGTGCGCTGGATGACTTGCTCAAGGAGGTGTGGAAGTGACCCCGACGTGGATAGACAAAGCTGTGTACGTCCTAACGTTCCCACTACTCGGCTACATTGGCTATCGCGGCATCTTTTGCCCCGGGGCAGGCGTGACGTGCTTTGACCTGATGGTGGCTGTGATATACGTCGTGGGGGCCGGGTCGTGTCTTACCATCAACATCAGAGGTGGCCAACAGTGACCAACAGCGACACCCCCAAGCAGTACCTTCGCGACCTGTACTTCGCGGACATGGCGCGACAGGTAGCGAAGCGCAGCAAATGCAGCAGCCGTCAGGTCGGTGCCGTCATCGTCGTGGATGGCAGCATCGTCAGCGAGGGCTACAACGGATCCCCCCGCGGCAGCAGCATGTGCCAGGACCCAACGCAGAAGTGCCGTCGGCAGCAGAAGGGCTTCCGCTCAGGCGAGGGGCTGGAGCATTGTCCTGCTGTTCACGCTGAGGCCAACGCGATCGCACAGGCAGCACGCAACGGCATCCAGGTGCGCGGTGCCACGCTCTACGTCTGGCCCTGCCTGCCCTGCAAGTGGTGCGTGGGCCTGATGGTCAACGCGGGCATCGCCCGCCTCGTACACGTCCACGAGGAGCCGTATGACGAGATGGCTGACCTACTGCTCGATGAGAGCGAGATCGTGCGTCACGTCGTCTTCAGGGAAGATGTAGATGCATTGTAGTTGACCCCGCAGGCGACACCGCGTTAGGATATGCCCATGTCCGAGGAGATGCAGGGCCCCGAGGAGACGTTCGCGGAGATCCAGCAGCAGAAGCAGCGGCGGCAGCGCATCGCATGGGATGATGCTGCCGCCGTGTCGATTCCTGGGGCCCCTGACAACGTGGCCCTGTGGGAGCACTGCATCGACCTCGGGTATGCCGCGGCTGGCGCTGCGCTGGGCATACCATGTGGCGTCATCGCCCGGGAGATCAGGCGCCCGGGCAGGGCCGACAAGTGGCCCGAAGAGTTGCTGCCCCAGACGAAGACACGCCCTCGCACTCCGCGGCCGAAGACCTACGACACGAAGAAGAAGCGCGAAGCAGCGGAACGCGCTGCCGCCCTGAAGAAGAACCCCAAGGACCGCACCTCGGACTTCCCTGTGTTCATCCCACGGGTCAAGCTCTACAAGTACATGGAAGACCCGGTGGAGTGGTGCAAGGTCAAGCGTCCGCAAATCGAGAGTAAGAAGCGTGGCCGCATCCCCTTCGTGCCGTGGGACTTCCAGCAGTGGATCATGCGCGACGTGATGAAGGGAGACATCCACCTGTATGAGAAGTCGCGACAGGTGGCGGTCTCTACGCCGATCGCGGTCGCCTTCGGGCACGCGCTGCTGTACCAGCAGGTCGTGACGGGTAAGCCGTTCCACGGGCACGTCTTCGCCAACAAGGAAGACAAGGCCCTGATGCTGGCGAAGAAGACGCGCCTGGCGATCTGGACAGCCACCGAGGACGACCCCGAGGTACGTGCCTGCCTCACCGGTTGCGACCCCGTGACGAACGTGAAGAAGACCTTCTATCGGACGAAGGAAGCCGACAACCACCTGCTCATTCATACGACGACGCATGTGGACGTGCGCGGTGACGACGTGAACGCCTTCCTCATCGACGAGGCGGCGTTCCTGGCCAACCTCGAAGACGTGTGGGCATCCTGCGTCGGCGCCACGGAGCCGGGTGACTATGGCGCCCTGGTATCTACCCCAGCGGAAGAGACCAACGAGTTCGCGCAGATGTGCGACAAGGCCGAGGAGTTCGGCTGGCACTACATGCCGGTGAACTGGAAGGCCAACGAGGAACGGCTGTACAACCGCCGCGGTGAGTTCGACGATGGCAAGGAATGGAGCGATGCGAAGATCAAGGAGAGTGGCATCTCGCTGTTCTCCATCGAGCACGAACTGAAGCGCATCGGCACTGGCAGCACCATCCTCGACATGAACGTGCTGGTAGAAGCAGCGAAGAATGTCAAGCACTTCGGCACCGAGCCGATACCAGGGCATACCTACGTGAAGGGGCTGGACATTGGCGGTACCGGAGACCTCGACGAGATCGTGTTCGTGGTCATCGACGTGACGAGCAAGCCAGCTCAGGTGGTCTACGAGCAGAGCATCGAACCTAAGCCCAAGGTGGGGGAGAAGCCACAGGATTCCCTGAAGCGGCAGATCGAGGAGTTCGACCGCAAGTGGCCGGGGAAGACCTACGCAGACTGTACGAACAACCGCGCCTTCGTGGCGTTGCTCAACCTGACCCTGAAGCACGCGATACGTCTGGTCGGCGGCAGCTCGGACACGCTGAACTGGGATCCGTCGGCGTCGATGCGGGTGCGGTCGAAGTCGCGTAGCGAGGCACAGCGCGAGTGGACGATCTGCCTGGAGACGGGGGCCCTGGTGGCGTGGGAGAGCGTGACGCCGAAGCTGTGGAAGTCGATGAAGACGATGAAGCAGGGCAACCTCATCACCACCGGCCGGAACAAGGGGATGCTCATGCGGGCGAACAAGCAGAAGCGCCTGGGTTCATTCGCTGACTATTGGGATGCGGGGATGCTGGCGCGGCTGGGCATGGGCAGGGTGCGCGACATCCCTGGCCATCGCGGCAGGAGTCACGACGACGAGGAACTGGAGAAGGAAGACACCAACCGCAGGCGGGTGCAGACGCTGAAGCAGACGGGGCCGGGGGACAAGCTACGTGAGCGCGTCGTGGTCGGTGGGCGCGTCAAATGGGTGCAAGGGGAGCGATATTGATGACCTGCACGAAGAAGTGCCCGATGTGCCGCGAGACGCCCGAGGGGTGCGAGTTTCGCCTCTTCCGCAACGGGTTCTTCTACCCCGTGGACAAGTACAACTCGAAGTGCCGCGAGTGCAACTGCAAGGGTAACGCTGTACCTGTTGAGAAGCCACCTCTACCCGTCTCTGAAGCGCAGCCGTCACTCTTCGACGCTTGACGACGCTCCCTCTCGTAGTCTACACTCTCGCGCCAAGAGGCGACATCACCACCGATAGCCCCTCACCTGACGACGACGAGGTGGCACCTGATGGGTTCACCAGAGACCGAACTTGACGAGAAGACGATCGCCCCGCAGCGCATAGGACCCAGCGGCGGCTACTTCACCCGACCCCTTCGTATCGTTGTTCACCCTGACGACATACCTGCCATTCGCCAGACGGAGCAGGGGCGCATGATCCTGGCTTCGGCTGGTTACGCCGAGTACAACAGCGCCTCCGACGAACTGGACGCGCAGGCCGGTCTCATGCCCGCGGAGCCTTCTGCGGAGGGCAGCATCGGTCTCGCCGCCCGGGGCGGCTACATCTACCAGGAGTACAACACCCGCATCGCTAAGTTCTCCGATCGCATGACGGTCTTCGAGGAGATGCGGCGCAGTGAACCAGCGGTGGCGGTCATCGAGCTGCTCACGTCGCTGCCCCTCGGGCACACGCGCTTCTACATCGAGCCCGGCGACGACACGGAGTTCGCCGACTTCCTGCAGTGGAACCTATCGGATGGGCTCACCCGCCCCTTCGCTGAAACGATGCGTGAGGCGGCCCTGGCGATGCTCTACGGGGTATCCTGGTGCTACCCGACGTATGAGCCGAAGGCCTTCAACGGGCGCATCTGGCAGGGCTGGGAACAGTTCGAGCCGCGGGTGCGCTCGACGATCTACCAGTGGCGCTTCAATGAGCGTGGTCGCTGTGTCGGGCTGATCTCCTACGGGTTGCACCCCATCACTGGTGAGCCGAAGTACGTGTCCTATGACGCCGCGGAGATCATCCGCTGGACGTGGCGCGAAGACGGGGGCGACCCCGAGGGCTGCGGTGCGCTGCGCCAGGCGTTCAAGCCGTACTCCTACCTGGAAGCCCTGGAGGAGTTCGCAGCCATCAAGGTCGAGCGCGAGGCCTGTGGCGTGTTGGTGGCTACCTACAACGAGCAGGATGCCGGTGGGGCGCCGTACAACAAGGACGACGAGCGCGACATCCTGACGCAGATGGCCAACATTCGCGTCGGGCGCGTGCAGGGCATCACATTGCCTGCGGGTTGGTCGCTGGTCTCACTCAACGTCGGCAGCCAGGGCGGGATCCCGTTCCTGCAGTTCATCGAGAACCGGCGCCGCGACATCCTCTCTACGGTCGGGGCCCAGTTTGTCGGCGGCGACATCAGCAGCGGCATCGGTCAGAAGGACGCCAGCAACGTCTTCCTCATGCTCATAGACCATGCCGCGGACTGGCTCTGTGACACGTTCAACCAGCAGGCGCTGCCGATCATCGCGAATATGAACGGGGTCGAGGAACAGAAGAAGACGAAGCTGCTGCACGGCCCTGTGGGCGTCAAGGACATCGAGAAGTTCGCGATGGCGCTGGAGAAGGTTACGCGCCATCCAGAGAGCATCACCGACGCGGAACGCGCCGTGATGAACGATGAGATGGGACTGCCTCCTCCGGTCGAAGGAACCCAGGAACAGGCCATCGCCCTCGCGACGGAACGGGCGCAGCCGCACTAGCTTTGCACAGGTTTTTGCAGAACATGCTTGACAACGTGTAGCGACGTTCCTACACTTTGCGGCTGAGAGATAGGGGAACGGCACTCCGGCCGGAGTCACGGTCCTCGAAGACAAGCGCCCCTCCCGCTTTTCTCTCGGCTGCATCTTTCAGGGGGCTGCAGGTCCAGCAGGCACCTGCAGCCCCCGGCAAAGCAATCAGGAGGAACCATTCGGTCCCTGAGAGGGAAGACCACCAAGTCTTCCCTCTTTCTGCGTTTCCAGGGGAGCGAGGTGAGCGGCATGCCGATGGGACAGACGAAGTGGCGGCTGAACGGTAGCACCAAAGAGCAGTTCATGGAACCGCTCAAGTGCAGTGCCGGGGAGCCCGTGTGGTACCCCCTGATCCCCTTCGGTCAGTTCGAGTATCAGGACCCCGCCAGCGGCGAGGTTTTCGGCTTTGAGGTCACCGACCAGTACCTCAACGAGATGGTGGGCCACATCAAGGGCGGTAACTACGGCCCCAGCGGCATCCCCATTGACGAAGACAACATGCACCAGACGTTGCCTGAAGGTGCCGATGCCTGGATCAAGGACCTGGAGGTCCGTGAGGGTGGTCTGTGGGCCCTGGTCCAGCCGACGCAGCAGGGTCTGGACGCCATCGAGAGTCGCCCCTACATCAGCCCGAAGTTCACGATCGGGGATGGGGTAGACCCGAAGTACCAACTCAGCAACTTCATCCGCAGCGGGGCGCTTGTCAGCCAGCCGTGGTTCTGGCCCCAGCCGGGGCTAACGATCTCGGCCAGCATGAGCACCCTGCCGGTGGATGACAGCAGTGACGGGACGAGCACCGTGGACGGTGCCGCCCAGATGGAAAACGAACATCCTGAAGGAGGCAACACGATGTCGCCCGAAGAGATCGCCCAGCTTGAGCAGGACCTGGCCGATGCGCATGCTGCGCTGGAGACGGCCGCCACTGAGAAGGAAGCCCTGGAGGCTCAGGTCGCCGAGATCACTGCCCGGGCCGAAGCCGCGGAGGCCGCCAGCGCTGACCTGAACACCCGCATGGAAGCCATCGAGGCACTGTTGGCCAACAAGGAGACCGAGGCGAAGATCGCCGAGAAGGTCAACGAACTCGCGCAGGTGCGGGTCGAGGAGACCATCAAGCCCGAGGACGGCGAGGCGTTCACCGAGGAGCGGGCGCTGGACCCCGAGTACATCCAGGTCGCCGCGTCGGCTGCGGTGCTCGGCACCGCCGAGTCCATGCAGGCCTTGAACGTGTTCATCGCGGGGCACGGGCACAAGATCCCGACTGTCTCGCTGGGCAACAAGCCCAACTTGAAGCCGATCACTGCTCCGATTGCGGCTTCCGCTGGCACTGGCGAGGCACTGACCGAGGAGCAGAAGCTGGAGGCCTGGAGCGCGACGGACGGGCGCAAGGCCGAGGTCCGCACCGCGATGGGCACAGGACTGTCGTTCGAGGACGCGAAGCGGGCCGTGTTGCAGAAGGGCATCATCTAAGCAACCCCGCGCCTGGGATTGGGCGCAGAGATCACCTGAGAAGGAGTGTTCAACATGGCGTGGGATCGGGACGGAGACCAGATTTACGCTGTAGCCGGGGAGGCGATCACTGCCGACGAGGCAGTGACGATCAACCCCGAGGACGGACTGGCGTACAAGGCCAACGCAGCCACCGGCTCGGAGAGCCTGCCGTGCCTCGGCTTCGCACAGGCCACCGCGGCCAAGGGCGAAGGCCTCTACATCCAGAAGCGGGGCATTGTTTCGCCAGCCCCCAACAGCCTGACGACCGGCACGGCCTATCTGGCCAACACCGCTGGTGACATCAGCCACAGCGCGGGCAATACGTCGCAGATCGTGGGCTACGTCGTGCCCAAGCGCGGCTCTGCGTCTGTGTACGAGCTGCACATCGACTGTGCGCTCGCGGCCGACAACCATGCCGCGCAGTCCTAGTGGACTTCGAGGATAGTCGCACCACTCAACACCCACTAGGAGGTGGGACCGATGGGAGTAGGAACGTTCCAGAATCCCGGCCCAGCAACCATTGACGATGTGGCGCTGGAGCCACTGCTCAACGAGCTTCGCGAAGAGATCGGCATTCAGGCCGAGGCCATCCAGAACGAGCGCAACGCCTACATCGGCGAGCCGACGCTCAAGCAGACCGTGCAGATCGTCACGGTCGGCATGGAGTTCAAGCCCGATGGTCAGGGCGGCGGCGTACCCGGCCTGCAGCACCTGCCGTCCTTCAGCATTTCCCTGACGGCGCCGGATCGGCTCACCCTGGGCACCGGCATCAAGCAGCGGGCCTGGGAAGAGGGCCTGAGCAGCAACGACGTGCGGCGCAACGTGGCCGAGGCCCTCAAGGCCTATCAGCGCGTGTGGCGCCGCTGCATCACCCAGGCCAAGCTGGCCCTCTCGGGCTGGTATGATGGCACCGTGACACCGCCCCCGTTCGACGGCATCACCTTCGCCTCCAGCCACTCTCATTACGTGGCTGAGAATGCGTCGAGCCTCATCACCCAGAATATCCTGGTGGACAACGCCCTGCTCATCACCGAGCACGGCTATGATCCCGCTGGCGTGTTCTGCGAGTTGAACCAGTACGACCTGGCGCGTGTGGTCAAGCAGGGCGAGGTCGTGCAGAGCAACGAGACCATCATCAGCCCGATCGTCCAGCGGATGCAGGAGATGGGCCTGCGGTCCCAGTACACCCTGGGCGGCGTTCCGCTGATGACCAACAACTTCATCCCCAACGGCTACGCCTGGGTGGGCACGCTGGAGCGCCCGCCGATGGCCGCCCGCCGCGAGGTCAACGACAGCGGCAACCTGAACACCTACATGGAGACCGTGCTCCCCAACGCCGACATGCGCTGGATCAGCGAGTTCTCCTGCTGGGCCGTCATCCCCGACGTGGTAGAGATGGGCGCCGGTGTGGCCCTGTGGCTCGCTGACAGCCAGAACAGCGACACCTACTCGGCCCCGTCCGACCTGATCGAACTGGTGTAGCTCACATCGAGCAGACGCGAACCTGACGTAGCGAGGTGAGCCGCACCCATGTGGAACTTGCTGGCACACGAGATTGACGCAGGGCAGACCGTCATCGAGGAGATTGCCTCGGACGGTCTGCCCTGTCGTTCCGCTCTTTTCGGGACGATCGCAGGGCAGACCGGGTACACCCTCGGTCTGTCTCTGGAGGTATCCCCCGATGATGGAACGACATGGCTCACGTTGCCTTTCGTGAACCTGACGGGGACGGACGACGACACACTCGCGGCGGCCCTGTCCATCACCGCTGATGCGACGAAGGCATTGTGCGGAGTGGAGTGGGCGCCGAAGAACTGGCCGTTGCAAGTGACGCTGGTGAACACCGGCGACGAAGCGGTTACGGTCAACCTGTGGCTGGTCGCAACCGAGGACTAACAGCACTACCGAGGAGCGCAGTGATGGCTGCTGACACGAGGATCATTGAGGACGACGAAGACGTGCACGCAGGCGAGAAGCTGGTCGCCATCTTTGGCAAGCGAGAGTTCTGGCTACGCCCTGGGTCGGATACCAGGGCGGCCGCCATTCGCAAGGAGATCGGACTGGTGCTGCGGGCATATGAGAAGCAGCGCCTGGAACTGAAGGCGAAGACGGGACACCCGTTCCGCATCGCCGCAGCCGAGAACCACTTGCGGGCGATCGACCTGCTCATCGAGGCGGTCAAGGCAGTCAAGTCGGAAGCCGATCTGCTGAAGCCGCTGCGGGAAGCCAAGGGCGGCAAGCCCGGCACGGTCGTACTGACGAAAAGCCCGTGGGACCTGATGGGCTACATCGGAAGGTACCACGACGAGCACTGGACGCAGACGAAGGACGTGACGTTCCCCGATGGCAAGCCGCCTGTTGCGGATGCCGCGAAGCCCGGGGCCGACATATCCGACGCCGAGTTCGATGACTTCGAGGGCGAGAACCTGTCGGGTGAGCCTGAAGCAGACGAGTTCGGCGCGGAGTAAGGACTGAGGGACATGCCGGGAAGCTACGCCACATGGCAGGACGTGTACGCCAACCTCCGCAAGGGGACGGCGTTGGGCTATGACACGGAAGCTGGCTCGGCTGATCCCACTGCCCTGACGGCGATTCTGTCGTTCGTGCATCTGGACTTCGAGACGGAACTGCGGATGAACTCTGTGGTAGCCGTGCCGATCGACGAGGCCACGTCGCCCGAGATGTTCGAGGCGGCCAAGGCCATCTGTTCGAGCAGGGCTACCGCAGAGTATCTGCGGCAAGCGAACCAGAACCAGGGCAAGGACCCCGAGGACTGGTACACGGCGTACCTGACGAAGCGTGCAGACGGCTTCATGGTGAAGCTACAACAGCCCCACAGCCGCCCCGGCGATGCAGTAGACCCAACGGTCGCTCAGGCGTATCTGCCCGCCGTGGGGGTCGTAGACGACACGGACGATTTCCCGGCGCGGTTTGGTCTGGCGAACATCGCCAGCGGCAACAGCAGCCACTACTAGGACACGATCATGGCCCGGGCGCGTGCCAAGCTGCATATCGAGCGGGAGGACTTGCGGGCCACGGTGGCCCGCTCTCTCCATGCTCGGGCAGCGGAACGGGCCCAGGACATGCGAAACTGCTGGGACGCTGTGCTGACGGTGCTGTATGCAGTGGAAAAGCGGCTCTTTGAGAACGAGGGGCGCGACACGGAACACGCGGCATGGGCACCGCTGAGGAATGGTGGCGAACGGTTCCACGATGGGCTGGGGTATTTGGACTGGAAGCGGTTGTACTACCCGGGGATGAAGAAGCTGCACCTGACGGGCAAGCTGGAGCGGCAGTTGACTGGCGGGGGAGGGGCGTACATTGACAGACGAGCCAACGGCCTGACGTTCGGGACGGACTACGAGAACTTTGACGGTGTGCCGAACAGGCCGCGGCCCAGCCCTCCGTATCCGGCGAACGACCGGATCGTTGGGGATCTCGGTGGCGTGACGGCAGGCGGACGCATGAGTTACTACCCGATGGAGCCGCGTCCTCCGATACGGCTTGATGCCCCGGCTATCGGCATGATCTGTCATCCCATCCAGAAGTTCCTGCTGCACGGGTATTCGGGGGCGCGGGGTGCCTACTCGCGGGTAGCGCGGATGCCGCGCCCGATTGACTGGGAGACGTTCGGAGCATGAGCGTAATACCCTCTGAGGCGACAGTAAGCAACCAGTTGGCCACGGCGTTGAAAGACACGCTGGTGGCCAATCTGGGCGACTACATCACGTTGCCTGCGAACTTCGGCGCGAACAACGTTTACCTGATGTCGGCGTTGTGGCTGCAGGCGGCTCTGTCCCCTGCCATCTGCATCGACGAGCAGGGCGAGACGTTGCGGACGCAGTTCTGCAAGGGAAGTGTGGGGACGGGCGAAGCGACTTTCCCAGGGTTCCAGTTGGTTGATTACCGGTTCGACATTGAGGTCTGGGTGGAGGCCCGGGAAGCGGAGTTCGCACGGAGCCACGTCAACATCTGGCGCGATGGCATCAAGGCGATGCTGAACGACTATGAGACGTTGGGCGGGAAGTGGGCTGCCGTGACGGCGCGGACGAGCGAACCACCGATCGAGGGTCAGATCGGGTCGCGCAGCTTCTGGGGCGGGGTAGTGCACTGCAACATCGTGGCGGGCTCGTTCCGCGGCGAGTTGGCGCTGGCTACAGGCAACTAACGAAGGAGTGAGCACACGATGGCCGTAACGTGGAACACCCATAAGAACGCGAGGATCTTCGTAGGTTTGCAGTCGGCGATCGACGTGGCTGCGACTTCGTTCTTCAACATCCCGTTGGACGAAGATCAGGACATCGACTACGACCCGCAGTACGACTTCTTCCAGACGGGCGGCGGCGGTGTCGGGATGACCAAGTACTACACTCGGGGCGCCAAGGTCGGCGGGAAGATGTCGATTCCGCTGGTGCCCGGGCACGTCGCCACCGGCGACCTGTACAAGTGGATCTGGGACACCGTGGCAGTGATCGACGGGTCGAGTCCCCAGGGCTACTGGGCCACCATCAAGAAGTGCATCGGCACGGGCTACACCGAGACGTACCTGAACTGCAAGGTGCTCTCGGGCGAACTGGCGATGGACTTCGGCGGCAAGTACGCGGCTCTGAGCCTGGACGTGGCGGGGAAGCACGCCCCGACCGTGGGCAGCGGCCTGCCGGTGACCATCGACGAGAACCTGCGCGACACGGAGCCGTACACCTTCGATTCGGTGACGGTATCGCTGGACCCCGAGGGCAACGGCTACACGGCTGACACGTACACCAACAACGTGAAGCTGGCATTCGACCGGATGATCGAGGAAGTTCCGACGCTGAACGGCACCATTTTCCCTGGTGCCCTGGTCAACAAGGAAGCGACGCGGTGGCAGGGTACGCTGGATCGCGTGCTGGTGGAC
>ERZ869921.1179-NODE-1179-length-11807-cov-5.158867_pt1 | contig 11807 bp, 22 predicted proteins | sample MGYA00579310_ERZ869921 | MGnify/ENA primary metagenome ERZ869921 (study PRJEB32216, sample SAMN09231816) | wastewater metagenome | place: USA: Maryland | collected 2016-06-21 | study: EMG produced TPA metagenomics assembly of the PRJNA472060 data set (Reclaimed...
TTGCCGGAGACCCACGCATCGCCGGAGACCTGCGCATTGCCGGAGACCTGCGCATTGCCGTAGACCCACGCATCGCCGTAGACCTGCGAGAGATTTTCTTCCCGTTCAATCCACCCGCCGAGATCGCCAACCGCAATCCCTAACGCGGCGATTTCGACGCAAGCGCGAATGCGGTGGAGTGTGACGCCGAGCCACTGTTTGGTCTCGCCAGTAAATTCGTATTTGCGGTCCATCACAATTCCTCCCATTCCCGCGCGCTGCGGGCCTGTTGTTCGGGGGTGAGCTTCGGGAAGCGCTCGAATGCCGTCATGTCGGGCATCGAAACGCGCCGGTATTGTTCGGCAGCGGCCTTGTCGCAGGCGGCTTGAGTGCGGGCGCGGGTCATCAGTCGTCCTCGCAGATCAGCGCGTCGATCTGGTCCAGTTCGTCCGCCAGTTCATGCGGTGCGCAGTTCCACAGGCTGTCCAGGTAATATTCGCACTCCTGCACGATGCATTCGCACAACTGCGTTTCACCGCGATTGCCGCTGCCGATGCGTTTGGCACAAGCCGCCGCATCATCGCAGATCGAGCGGATATAGACCGGGGCCAGCGCATGGTTCATGCGCGCCAGCGTGATCCTGTCCGCCCATAGCGGGGGCATGACGGGCGCGGGGAATTGATGGCTGTGGGCGTTCACGACGCATCACCCATCGCAGCAAGGTCCACGGCGACGCGTCGGGCGTTCAAATCGCTAATTGCCTTTTGGACAGCTTGATTGGCGGTATCCGCACGGGCGTAGGCAAATTGCCCGCTACCCCATGCCTCTGCCATGATTTGCCCGTCACGGACTGCGTTGACGCCAAGGCGTTCCAACCCATGCTGTTCGCAGAGCGCGGTGAGTTGGGCTTCAAGGGATTGGGTCATCGTAAGGCTCCCATCGTTAAAGGGTTAGGGGTAACGCTCGCCCTTGGTGCGCACGCGGAATAGGTCGTTCAGCATGGCGTTGGTGTGCGCGTGCAGTTGCTCGCGCAGTCCGTCCTTGAGTTGGGCGGTCGCGTTTACGACATGCTGTTTCATGTCCTTGGAGAAGCTTTCCCCGCAGATTTGCGCCATCATCCATTCGGCGCGCGAAGTGCTGCTGTAAGTGCTATCCGTGGGCTTGCCGTTCCGGTCCACACGCGCCGACCAGTAATCGGAGGCGAGGCGTTCCAGTTCCTTGCGGATAGTGGTGGGCTTGCCCTGCTGTTCACCGAAAGCATCAGAACGCTGATATTCGCGGTCAAACGCGGTGCGGACAGCCTCGGTTACTGCGGAAGCGACTTCCTCATCAGCCTTCTTGCGGAAGATAGCATCAACCTTGTCGCGAATGTCTTCGCGCAGGGACGACTGGTAATCCCAGTCCGACAGAATGCTCTCTGCCGCGCGACCAATGATTGCCTCGCGAATTTCATCGCGGTCTAGGGATATCGTGCTGTCTGTCATCGTAAGGCTCCCAGCGTTGTGCCGTGGTTGCTTTATGGGACACGTCGTCCACATGTGTCAAGGACCATGTGTCCCATGATGCAAAAAAGTTTTTCACGGCCCACCCCTTGACAGCGGGGACGTTATGTCCCTTTATCCACCCATGCAAAACAATCACCTCACATGGGCTATGGTCGATAGCGAAGCGGAATCGCTTGGTGTGGATGCAGCAGCTCGTCGCAAATGGCGGCAACGGCGCGTCCCTTACGAATGGCGCATCAAGATCATGGAGAGCATGGCAAGTCGGCGGGTCATTGTGAGCGCTTCCGACTTCGACGCGCTGCCGGTCAATCCTGGCCGGATCGCAGCATGATCCCGACCATCCTTTTCATCGGCGCTATGCTGGCGCTGGCTGTTTTGGGCTGGCTGTTCTGGACCGCCCCCATCGGCTTTGAAACCGACGATCATGGCTGGTTGCCCGGTACGCGGGCTGATTACCCTGAATTGTTCTCTCCCACCCTGCCCGGCCACGCATCCGGGCAGGCAACTGGCCGGGTCGATACACCCCAACGTGTTGACCCGGCCATTTTGTCTGATCGGGAGGATTGAGCGGTGGAACTCGACACTGAAAGCCTCACCGACAAGCAATTCTGGCTCGCCGGTTGGTGCGCTGTGAAAGGTCATCCGCGCATCCTGGTAGGCTCTGCCGAGGCCCGCGTCGCCGCCAACCTTGAAAAGCTGGGTTGGGGCACTGTCGAAGATGGCGCGAGCGTCGAACGTATTTTCCGCCTGAGCCAAGACGGCGAGGACGCTTTCGCATGGCTTGGTGAATTGCGCGGCATTCCCACAGCACTCCCCGCAGCCCGTCCCCATGATGCAGTTTCGGCGGGGGGTGCGCAATGACCGCCGAACAACTCTTCGCCCACCTATCGGCCATCCTGACAGACAGCCCCAAGCGCATCCGCGAGATGGCAAAGGCGATTGTCGAGGGGCGCGGCAAGTGAGCGCGCTCATCAAGTGCGCCGACGAGCTGCGCCGGATCATCGACGCCGTGGACGATGAACACCCCTGCGACCTGTTCGCGCTGGTGATGATCGAGCGCCGGTTGCGCGAGCGGGATCACATGGAAACGGAGGATTTGCTGTGACGCGCGAATACGCCAAGCGCCAGGCACCCGCCGACTTCCTGCAAGTCCGCAACCAGATCGGCGGCATCCAGAAACTAGCCAAGCACTATCGTTGCTGCGCCAAGGTCATCGCCCGCTGGATCAAGGAAGCCGGTGTTCCCCCGCTGACTGCCGGGCGCGGTGCATACCCTGAACATGACCGCAGGCCGGTGCCTGATGACTTCGCGGTTATCGCGCCTGCCATGTCGTTTCAGCGGCTCAAGGCGCACTACGGTTGCGGCTATGCCACGCTAACCCGATGGCTCCGGGAAACCGGCATCACGCATGGCAAGCCCGCTCCGAAGCAAGGCAAGATCAAGCCTTTCGTGGTGGCCCGGCATCCGGGTTACGCGAACCTTGCCCTGTTCAAGACCGCCGATGCCGAAGATCTCGCCGCCGATACGCTGCGCAAGTTTGGAGCGGTGTTCCGCTGCGATGAACGCGGGCGGGCCGATCACAAGGGCAAGCTGTGGCGCTTCGGAAACGTGGTTTTGACCGGCGATGAACTGATCGCGCGGGCTGAACGCAAAGCCGCCTGAATTTCACGCAAGAGAGGAAACGACCGTGACCATCACCTATCACAACGACCTTATCCAAGGCTCGGATGAATGGCACGCCGCGCGTTGCGGGCTGCTGACGGCGTCTGAAATGAAGCTGATTATTACGCCCACGCTTAAGATCGCGGACAACGCGAAAAGCCGCGCGCACCTTTGGGAACTGCTGGCGCAGCGTATCAGCGGGCATGTCGAGCCATCGTACATCAATGATGCGATGCTGCGCGGTCATGAAGACGAGATCGAGGCGCGCATTCTGTACGGTCGCAACTATGCGCCGGTACGCGAAGCCGGGTTCGTCACCAATGACCGCTGGGGCTTCACGATCGGCTGTTCACCAGACGGCTTGGTCGGTGATGATGGCATGATTGAGTGCAAGTCGCGCTGCCAAAAGTACCAGGTGCAGACCATCTGCGAGTACTACGAAAACGGCGCGATCCCGGACGAATACACGATGCAGGTGCAGACTGCGTTGCTCGTGACTGAGCGCCAATGGTGCGACCTCATTTCCTATTCCGGCGGACTTCCGATGGTGACGATGCGCGTCATGCCGGACCCCAAAATTCAGGAAGCCATCATCGAAGCGGTCACCCGTTTCGAAACACAGATTGCAGCGTCGCTGGCCGATTACGAGGCCGCTCAGACGGCGAGACTGCGACTGCTCCCGACCGAACGCAAGGTCGAGCAGGAAATGTTCATCTGAACATCAGGAGAGAAACTAATGAGTACCGCTCTTTACAGGGCTTTCGATGGAGAGGGAAAACTACTCTATGTCGGAATTTCAAAAGACGCCCTGAACCGTTTCAAGTCGCATCTGCGAACGAGTGGCTGGTCTGGCAAATGCGCTCGCCTAGATATTTGCTATTTCGATGCTCGATCGGAAGCGATTGAGGCTGAAAAGGCGGCAATCCAATCGGAACGTCCGCATTTCAATAAGGTTTGGGCAAAATCTGAGCCACTGCCGGAATCTCCGCCTGTTCGCGAAGCCGGCCCCACCAGGTTTCTTACTCCGAAGTCAGTTTGCAGTCTTATTGCGTTGAGCCGTTCGACCTTGGATCGCCTCGTAAATAGCGGGCAATTCCCGCGTCCAATAAAAATCACTGAGCGGAGAATCGCGTTCGTCGAGAGCGAGGTTCTGAACTGGCTTGATCTTCAAATGTGTCGGCGGAGTATCGTGCAATGAACACGTTCGATATGGCGCAATTCATAGCGCCCAAGTCCGACCAGTTGAATACAGACGACCTGATCGCAGGCCCGTTGACCATCGTTGTTAGCCGCGTGTCCGGCAATGAGGGCAGCCCCGAACAGCCGGTCAACGTCTATTTCGACGGTGATGGCGGCAAACCTTACCGCCCATGCAAGTCCATGCGCCGGGTTATGGTCGCGGTTTGGGGCGCGGACGCATCGAAGTACGTTGGTAAGGCGATGACGCTCTATCGCGATCCCGGCGTGCTTTTCGGCGGTATGAAGGTTGGTGGCATCCGTATCAGCCACATGAGCGACATTCCCGCCGACAAGATGGACGGCAATGGCCGGGTGCAAATGTCGCTGACCACGACCCGCGCCAAGCGCTCACCCTACACCGTCCAGGTTCTCGAAGGTAAGCCGCAGGCTCCCGCACAGGACAGCGACGCCGCGCAAGGGTGGGCCGACAAGTTCGTCCGCGCGATCAGCACAGCGGATAGCGGTGACAAGATAGAAACGCTCGCCGGGAAGCACTCGGCAAAGCTGACCGACCTCGAAACCAAACGCCCAGACCTGTTCAAGTCCTGCACCGCAGCGCTTGAAACCGCACGGTCCAAGTTCGCCAAAGCAGTCGGCGCGGACGAACTTGAGGATGACGGCTTCGAATGAGTGGCAAGCCTGTCATGACACACGCAGACCGTGCCGAGCGTCAACGTCGCGTCGCGCAAGCGTTCGCAACCACGGCGCTCGGTTCACGGGCCATCGCAGCACAGTTCGGTATGAACGACAGCCACGTTCGCTACATCGCACGGCTTTACGGTGTTGCGCGCAAGAGTGGCAGCACGGTTGATGCATCGGGCCGCAGGGTGGCGCGCGGATGAAGCGGCGGTCCTCTTATGGTTCCGACCGCATGACGCGGGCGCACAACCGCACATCAGCGATGGCGATCATTGCCGTGCGTGCTGCGAACGGGACTCTCGACACAATCGACCGCGCAGGAATGTGCCGCAGCTACGGCATCGGTGAAGCGGACCTTGACGCGATGATCGGCGATGCACGGCAACGGAGGGCGTCTTGACCGATTGGGATGACCTTGAAGCGCCGTTGAAGGCAGAACCTCTGTTTCCTGTCGAAAAGCCGGATGGGCGCAAGGAATTGACCGAGATCGAGCGTGCGGTGATGTTCCGCCGCTACTTGCGCGAACTCGCGCCGTCAGTTGTCCTATATCCCAACGCGAACGCGGGGAAGCGCAACCCAACGCAAGCAAGACGCGAAGGCATCGTGCCAGGCGTGTTCGACTATACCGCTGCCTGGGATGTTTCCGCCAGCACGCTCGAACACGCGCCCGTGTCGGTCGCATGGGTGGAACTCAAGGGATACGACAAAAACGGTCGCCCCGGTCGCCTGTCACAAGCGCAGATCGAGTTTGGCAACCGTATGCACGCGCGTGGGCACAAGGTCGCCTGCTTCTTTTCCGGCAAATCCGCATTCGATTGGCTCGCGTCGCTTGGCGCGCCGATCAGGGGGAGGTTCACTTGAGCCAGATCACTGAAAAATCCGCTCTCGACTATCTGGACCCGTCCCGGCGTCATCCGATTGACGAACAGCCCAAGCCCGCATGGGCAAAAGGACCGGATGGCAATTATACGCCGATCGGCGACGACATACGGTTCGATGCGCTATGGCAAGCGTGGGCAGACGATGCATGTCGCCATGAGCAGCGCGCCATCGTGCGTTGGGTGAACGCCGGCAGTCAGACCATCCACAACTGGTTTTGCCGCGAGTGTGGAACCAAGCTGTCGAGCGCGATCAAGTCCTATGCAGCCGAAGCGCATGGCGTTGATGCAGTCGGAACCGACACTCTCGCGTCAAGGTCCAACGCATACCGCCGGCAGCGTGAGGAGCATTTGCAGCGCATTGTCACTGCGGCGGGAGATCGCGCACAAGGCGAGAACCGCGCCGAATATGATGACTATCTGCGTTCCCCCGAATGGAAGCGTCGCGCGGCAAAAGTAATGGATCGCGCACAGCGCAAGTGCGAGGGCTGTCTAAGCCGTCCCCCCGACGATGTGCATCATCTGACATATGCGCATATCCGCAACGAGTTTGCCTTCGAACTGGTCGCACTGTGCCGACCATGTCATGAGCGCTGGCACGGTCGGGATGCCGCGTAATGGCGACGGCGAGCGACACTGTCGCGCTTGGCCCTAGCTGGACGCGCCGCACCGTCTGCACCTTCAAGGGGCAGTCAGACACGCATATCAACACCGGCGAAGATTACGACACCTGCACGCTTGCCGAACTGTTCACGATGGAGCCAGGGGATGCGCCGAAGGGGGCAGGCCCGGCATTCATCCCTAGCACGTATGCCGACTATGACGCCCGCAATCATGCCGCGCAGCGCGAACATGGGCGGTTCGTTGCCTTGTGCGGCGACATTGACCACGGTGACCATCCGCTAACCCGGGTCGAAGAACTTGTTCGCGGGTTCACGGCGGGCGCAGCTTGGCTGATCTATTCGAGCGCCCACGCGCGCCCCGGTGATATGCGCTGGCGCGTTATCATCCCGCTCGACACCCCTTTGGGCTTTGCGGACTGGTATGACGCGCAGCACGCCTTTTTCAGCTTCATGGAATACGCGGGCGTCAGCATGGACAAGGCGCTCTCCCGCGCTGGCCAGCCTGTCTATCTACCCAACGTTCCCGAAACCTACGCCAAGACCGGCGAACCGCTGCGCGATGACTTCGATCCGCTCTATTACCAGCGCGCCACCAGTGGCTTGAACGCGCCGGGCCTGCGCATTGACACCGGCGCTGTATGCACCGGCATGGAAGCCCTGCGCCGCAAGCGGGCCGACGATGACAAGGCCCGCGAAGAACTGCGCCGACAGGCCGAAGCCCGGCGTGCCCGCGCCCCGCAGACGGACGGCGCACCGATCATCGCCGATTTCAACAGTGCCAATCATATCGCGACGCTGTTGGAATTGTACGGCTACACGCAATGCACGCACAGCCCCGAAGACTGGCGATCGCCTAAGCAAACTGGCGATACCTACGCGACCCGGATCATCGGCGGCAAATGGGTTTCCCTGTCCGCCAGCGACACCGCAAGCGGGATGGGCGAGAAACATGCCGCTGGCTGCTATGGCGACGCTTACGACTTGTTCGTTCACTATGAACATGGTGGCGACCACAAGTCCGCTTTCCGGGCGCTCTACAAGGAACGGCGCAACGCCCAGCCCCAACCCGATCGGCACACGTTCTATGGTGCCGAGGATGAGCCGGAAATTGACCCAGAGAGTGGACAGGCATTTACCGACCCGCCGGTCGGTGAACATAGCAACGACAATGCCCCAGGCGACACGCTCGCGATCGTTCACCCTGCTGATTGGCACGGCGAAACACCCCCGGATCGCAAGTGGCGGCTGCAAGACTTTATCCCTGATTTGCAAGCCACGTTGCTGACGGGCGCGGGAGCCGCTGGCAAATCCCTGACGACGCAGCAACTCGCGACTTGCATTGCGCTTGGGCTGCCGTTCCTTGGCATTCCGACGACGCAAAGCCCGGCACTCTACATCACATGTGAAGACGATTACGAGGAACTGCACCGTCGCCAGAAAGCCATTTGTGAGGCGCTGGGCGTGGACCTTGAAGCCACCCGCGACAAACTGTTCCTGCTGTCACTACAAGGCGAGATCGGCAACGAACTGGCGACGTTCAGCCATGAAGGCGAGATGAAGGAAGCCAAGCGCTACGGCGAGATTCTGCGCACCTGTCTAGCGCATGGCATCAAGCATGTGACGATCGATAACACAGCGCACACGTTCGCGGGCAATGAGAACGACCGCCACCAGGTCGCGGCATTCGTGAACCTGAATAACGCTATAGCGCGGACTATCGGCGGCAGTGTCCTGATGGTCGGCCATCCGAACAAGGCGGGCGATAGTTACTCCGGTTCGACAGCATGGGAAAATCAAGTTCGCGCCCGCCTCTACCTTGAGATCCCACGAAGCGAAGAGGGTGGGCCGATCGATCCCGATATGCGCGTCCTGCGCAACGAGAAGGCAAACTATTCGCAGCGCGGCGCGGAGGTTCGTTTCTACTGGTGCAAGGGCGCGTTCGTTACCGAGCAGGATATGCCGCAGGGCAGCGACCGGGACGTTCGCGAGAGTGCCCAGGCTGGATACGAAAACAACCTGTTCCTCTCCCTGTTGGACAAGTTGTCAGCGCAAAAGCGCAGCACCTCGCACAAGCCCAATGCTCGCAATTTTGCCCCCCGGATCATGGCCGGAATGCCTGCCGCTAAGGGGGTATCAAAAGAGGCATTCGCGCGCGCGATGGAGCGGCTTTTCATGCTCGAAAAGATCGAAGCAGAGGCGGAATTGTGGCTCGGCAGCGACCGCCATCCCGTGTTCGGATTGGGGCGGAAATGATGCGGGTCAGTTGCGGGACAGTGCGGGCAGGCTTTGCACAAGTTATTGATTTTATTGCGGGACAGTGTGCGGGTCAGTCTGCGGGACAGTGCGGGACAGTGGTTTGTAAGTTGTTGAAATCGTTGCGGGTCAGTCTGCGGGACAGTGCGGGACAGTTAGCCCCTTTACTACGTAAAGGGACGGGCGCTCCCGTGGGGTCGCTCGCCCGTCCCACAACAAGAACGATGGCGCTCACCCGCGCCCAATGCCGGGAACTGTGGCGCACCAACTGGCCCAAAGCCTGCCCCAAGCTGATCGAGGCAAATCTAACGTGGAGGGGGAAGTGAGCGAGACAGGATGGATTTGCCCGAAGTGCAGGCGGGTGTTCGCGCCGTTCGTGCCAACGTGCAATCTCTGCAACGGCGCCATTGGGAAGTCACCCGAACAAATAACACCGACTGCCAAGCGCATCCGTGAGACGCGCAGCCAGTTCGAGGATCGGCACAAGGACGACCCGCTGTGCGGCTACGGCGGGCACTATGGCTACTGATCGCAATGAACCTGGAATGGAGGGGGAAGTGATGGATGACGACAGGGCAATGGTAATCTTGGCATGGATCACGCTGGCGTTCGCGTTGCTGTTCGTGGTCATCGGCCAAAGCGATGCCTGGGTCATGTTCAACATCGGCACAGCGCACGCATGGTTCATCGGGGCGGCAATCGTCCGCGCCATTAATCGCGGGCGCGTCACGATCAACGTGCAGAATCCAGAGCAACTGCAATCCAACAAATACTGGCCAGTCTGAAAGGGGTTCCACATGAAGCGGGGGCGGAAGATGAAGCGGGTGCAGATGGAAGCTGTTCTCGGACCAACGGACGAACAGGCGGAGCGGTATGAATACGAGCGGCACACGCTGGCCTATCGCCGGGTGGCAGTCATCGACACGTTGCGCACAACCGGCAAACTGACACAGCGCCAGTTCGACGGGCTGGCACGATATCGGGATATTGGCCTTAAGTGCGAGCGATCCGAAATCATGGATAGCTGCGCCCGGTTGCTGCATGTGGCCGGGCACGACGCTGGCGGCATGTCGCCATCAACGATGCGGGCCATGTCCGAGCTAGGCTGGCTTGAACGCGAACTGGGGTCACTGCGCCCGATTGCCCGCGCCATCTGCATTGACGACATGACCGTAAGCGAATGGGCCATGTGTGATGGCGGCTCAGTCATGCGCGAACGGGATGGACGGGGATCGAGCGTTATCCGGTGGTTCGAGCCGCGCCGGAAGTATCTGCAAGCGGCGATGTTGGAAATCCAGATGGCAGGCGAGCGCTTGGCTTCCGCGATAGGCGCTTGACATTCTACGGGAACTTGTGCGAATGTCGTCAACATAGGCGCAATACGCGCTGCACAAGGGCCACCTTAGCGGGTGGCCCTTTCCCGTTTCAAGCCCCTTACAGCGCCGCAAAGCCCAATCTGCCCCATGACAGCGGGTAAGCCCGTATTCGCGCTGTATGGCCCGCATATCGAAGAATAGACCCCATTCGCAGGGCAGGCTCATCCTCTCCCTGCCCTGCGATGCCCGCACCCCATTCCCGACACACCACGTTACCGGGCAATGCGCGCGTGCGGGCTTTCATTCAGGACGGCACATGCAATGGCGCACAGTGTTCGTGATCGCATCCATCGGTAGTAGCGCGGTGATCTGCATCACGCACTATCGCGGGCCTAAGCCTGCCGTGCCTGATCCGATCGCGCCGTTCCGCCGCATCCTGACCGTTACGAACCTCATGTGCCTGGCGGGTAACGCACCTGGGATGCCAAGAGAGTTGATTGCAAAGAGATTAAGGGCTAATAAAAAGCGGCCCAGCAAGGTGGTGGAACACCGAGCTGGGCCTGACCACAACGAACAGTGAGGTTCGGATGGCTTCGGCTCCCATATGCAATTTCAAGACTTGTTCCAAGTGTGGCGTTTCAAAACCGGCGACAACGGAATTTTTCTGCGTTTTCCGGGGCGGGCTTCGTCCAGAATGTAAAACGTGTAAGAACGCAGCCCAGCGCGCAGATTGGGCTGCGATGGCTGATTTTAGGAATGAAAGTCGCCGCAGGAGACGTGCAGAAGACGGCCATCGACTGAGGGAAATAGAGCGGGCGAAATATGCCGCTAACCCAAATCCCAAAAAGGACAGTCGGGCAAGATATTATGCGGCCTATCCCGATAAAGTTAAGGCGACAAATAGCGCCTACCGGACTAAGTACCCTGAGCGTAGGCGAGCCCGAGATTCAGTTCCCTCCCGGAGGCTTAGGGGCAACATTTCGAACGCTATACACTCGGCTTTAAAGAGACGCAGCAAGGTGTGTGGTCGTTGGGAGCCATTAATTGGCTACTCCATGACACAGCTACAATCTCACTTGGAGAGACAGTTCCTTAAAGGAATGAACTGGGATAATTACGGCAAGTGGCACGTTGACCATATACTGCCGCAATCATCCTTTGTGTTCGAGTCGGTCTCTGATCCTGAATTCAAGGCATGCTGGGCGCTAACAAACCTTCGTCCGATGTGGGCAAGGGACAACATGGTGAAGTCGGCAAAACGTACGCATCTGCTGTGAGGACGATATGGCCAGGCTGAAAGCATTAGCGCCCCGTCTGTCCACCTTGAAGCCTCATCGCATACGCAAGCCTGAAAACCGGCAGGAATACGACAAGCAGCGCAACGAACTAGAGTGGCGCAAGTGGTATAGAACGGCGCGCTGGAAGCGGTTGCGCTGGTCTATCCTAACCCGCGATATGTTCACATGCCAGATGTGCAAGGCGTTGATTGCCGACACATCCAAGCTGGTGGCTGACCACAAGGTGAGGCACCGGGGCAATGAGGCCATGTTCTGGAATGCGGGTGGTATCTGGACGTTGTGTGCAACGTGCCACTCATCGACCAAGCAGAGGCAGGAAAGCCGAGATGGCTAGTGGGCCGGTTCACATTCGGGCGCGGACGGATGAACAGGCCGGGGGGAAGGGCAAAGTCGGCAGCCGCCCGCCCCGCTGTAC
>ERZ869921.1181-NODE-1181-length-11788-cov-25.202932_pt1 | contig 11788 bp, 15 predicted proteins | sample MGYA00579310_ERZ869921 | MGnify/ENA primary metagenome ERZ869921 (study PRJEB32216, sample SAMN09231816) | wastewater metagenome | place: USA: Maryland | collected 2016-06-21 | study: EMG produced TPA metagenomics assembly of the PRJNA472060 data set (Reclaimed...
ACGACGACACGTTCGGCGAGTGGGCCGGCGTCGTGTTGCGCGCGAGGGGCAGCTACCCGGTGTGCGAGGTGTCGCTAACGCCAAAGGTGGTGGTGGCGCACGGCGAGACGAGCTGCGGCGTTGCGTGGTCCGTGCTGACCAGGACGCCAACCGAAGCCGAAGCCAAATCGTGGTCGAAGTCGCCCGCCATGCAGGCATGGCGAGAGGCGAGGGACGCAGCATCCGCGGCGTACAAGGCAGAGAAGGAGTCCGCGATGCAAGAGGCCCGGCACCTGGTAGCCGAGGCTCACCGGGAGTACGCGCGCATGCGCGGTGAGGTGCGGCGCAGGCTGCGGGAGGAACGCGCGGCGTTGATGATGGGGGTGCACCATGGCTGACCCGGCAGACATCGGCCCGCAGTACCAGTGCGACGAGTGCGGCGTGTGGAGCCCCGATACCACGTGCGTGCAGTGCGGCGCGGAGTTGGGAGAGGCGAACAAGGGCGTGCCGGTCGTGTTCGCGAAGAAGGCCATCGCCGAGGGCGAGGTGGCGCCCCATGTCACCACCACGAAGTTCACCGTTCAATGGCTGTCTGGCCCAGGCCGCAAGGTCGATTTGACCGACGTTCGAGACCAGCTCAATGCGCTGGCAGAGATCACCAAAGGCAAGGGCAACCAATGACCACCCGCACCACACCAGCACCCAAGCCCACCGACGGCACACCCTTCGGCGAAGATTGGACCGTAGCCAAACTCAAGGTCATCTGGGCATGCAGCGACAACAGCGTGCTGCGCAAACTCAATAGGTACCGCGACCTCTACGGCAGCGAGCCGTGGATAAAGCCGGGTCCTCGGCGCGGTCGAGAGGGGCTGCGCATCAACGCGAACATCCTGGTCGACTGCATCGCGAGCCTTGGTCGCCCACCCGGGGAGCTGACAGACAGGGTCGAAGATGTCGAGGGCGACGTCGCCGCGTTGATGAAGCAGGTGCGGGAGCTTCGGACGCGGTGCGAGGCGCAAGAGCTGGAGCTTCGGGCGATGCGGGTGGAGTTTCAGCGCAAGTCGGCGGCGTGGTTTGCGAGAGGAGAGAAGCGATGAGCCCCTACCGCGAGCCCGCGCGCCCGGAACCTGTACTTGCCCAAGAGCCCGCGCCTTCCCCGTGGCCCCTTCTTGCGCCTATCGCGGCCCTTCTCCTGGGCATCGCAGGCGCCTACCACGAGTGCACGAAACCTCCGGCGCCTCCCCCGCCATGCTCCGACTACGCGCGCTGGCCCCGGTACCAGGTGCCGGCCCGGTGCTTCTCAGACTTCCTACAGGACGGCGGACCGTGAGTCGTGGGTGGGGCAAAAGCGGAAGGCGCTGCGCTCGCCCGCTGGTCTTTGTGGTTGTTGACGAGCTGTCGGACGAGCTGTCGGCAATGTGGAACTTCCGTGAGGGCTTCTTCATGGGCACCAACACCCCGTCGCGTCCGCTCACGCTGGTGGAGTACGCCGCCGAGTGCGAGAGGTATTGGGTATGGCGGCGCTCGGTCGGCCATCATGATTCCCCGTCGATTCCTGCGCGTAATCCGCCGTAAACCGCCAAACGCCAGCGCGGACCATATAAAGGGTGAGCGCGAGGCCGATAGGCCAGGCGTCGCCCCGGATGCGTCTCTGTCGCTTGTTGGTGGGCATCAAGCTCACTGGGCAGCAAGAGCGGCCGGTCCCTTCGGGTGAGCCGGTGGGTGCGCGAAGCGCGGTGTTCAAGTCCCGCCTCGCGACGGTACGCGCGTCCGCATTGCAGGGAGAGGCAGCCTCAACCCGGCCTCATAAGCCAGGCTCCGCCGGTGCGACTCCGGCCTCTGCATCCGTCCCGCCCCGCGCCGTGCTCCTCGGTGTGACCAGGCGGGACCTTTTCCGGCGTGCTGTTCACCAGCGCCCCACCGCCCACCCACTCACGACCATGCCCGACCGCTCCGTTCGCATCACCGCTGCGAAGCGGCGCAAGAAGGTGGTGGAGGCGCTCACGCCCACCGAGGACAACCCTCACCCCACGCTCGAGCAAGCCGCGAAGGCGGGGGGCTACCGCACTCGCGCGGGCGCGCTCTATGCTTTCCGCAAGGCCCTTCGCGACTACCCGAAGGAGGCGATGGATCGGTGGCTCGAGACCGTGCGCGACGTCCACGTGCAGATGCTCGAGGCGCACCTTCCTATCGCGCTTGGCAAGGGCACGGCGAAGCAGGCCAAGCAAATCAGCCGCAAGGATGCGGCGGACGTGGTCCTCAAGGGCCTCGCCGACATGAACAAGATCCACGGCACGTACGCGGCCACCAAGACCGAGTCCAAGCACGAGGTGACGAGCTTCACGCACGAAGACCTCGTGTCCAAGCTCAACAACCTGGTGCGCGACGTAGAGGGCGAAGACGATCCGGGCCTCGTGCCCAGCGTCGCAACCGACGAACACGACGATGCCAGCAACGGCGACGAAGAAGCCGAAGAGCCCGGCTGAAGAGTGGGCGCTCCAGCATCCGAAGGCGACCCGCGCGAAGGTACTCGCCAAGCTCTCGCCCGCTGAGGCGCTCGACCTACTCCACAACTGGAAGTGGTGGGCGCGACCCGACCAACTTCTGCCAAAGGGTCAGTGGTCCACGTGGCTCGCCATGTGCGGCCGTGGTTGGGGCAAGACGCGCACGGGTGGGGAGGCCACCAACGAATGGGCGCAGACGCCCGGCCTCCGCATCGCGCTCATCGGTCGCACGACTGCCGACGTTCGCGACGTCATGATTCGCGGCGAGTCGGGCATCCTCGCCGTTGCGCACCCAAGCTTTCGACCGGTCTACCAGCCGAGCAAGCGTCTCCTCACGTGGCCCAACGGCACGATCGCGATGACCTACTCGGCGGAGAAGCCGGACATGCTCCGCGGTCCGCAGCACCACAAGGGATGGGCCGACGAGCTCGCCGCGTGGAAATACACGGACACGTGGGCGCAGCTCCAGTACGGCCTACGCCTCGGCACGAACCCCCAGTGCATCGTCACCACGACGCCGCGGCCCACCGCCCTAGTTCGCTCGCTCGCCGCCGATGCGTCGACCCACGTCACGCGCGGCTCGACGTACGACAACAAGGGCAACCTCGCCCGCAAGTTCCTGCTGCACATCGCAGCGCAGTACGAGGGCACCCGCATGGGTCGCCAGGAGCTCTACGGAGACCTCCTGACCGACACGCCGGGTGCGCTCTGGACGTACGCCAACCTCGACTTCTACCGGGTGCGCCCGGTGCTGGTCGACGACCCCACTGGCCACGACGGCAAGCGCCTCACGACGCAACTGCCTACGTTGGTGCGCATCGTCGTCGCCGTTGACCCCAACGTCGCCGCCGACACCAAGGAGTTCGAGAAGCTCGCCCGCACTGGCAAAGGCGCGGACGGCAAAGAGCGACGCGGTGACGAGTGCGGCATCGTCGTTGTCGGCCTTGGTACCGACGGCAACGGCTACGTTCTCCACGACGCAACCATCGGCGCCGGCCCCGCCGAATGGGCGCAGATCGTCGTGCGCCTGTACGACCAGTACAAGGCCAACAGCATCGTTGCCGAGGCCAACAACGGCGGCGACCTGATTCGCACGACCATCGAGGCCTACTGTCGCGACCGTAAGGATCGCGATGGGCGCCGCCTCATGATGCCGAGCATCAAGCTCGTGCACGCAAGCAAGGGCAAGCGCGCCCGCGCAGAGCCGATCTCCACTCACTACGAAGCGGGGCGCGTCCACCACGTGGGCACGTTCGCCGAGCTCGAAGACGAGATGTGCACGTGGGACGCGGCCACTGCGGTCAAGTCCCCCAACCGCATCGACGCGCTCGTGTGGGGGCTGACCGAGCTGCTCGAGGGCGGCGGCGGACCGCTCATCGTGCCGAGCAACAACAACGATTCCCATTCGCGATTCGAAAGTGAAAGCCGAGGTTTTTAGTGTCGTTCTGGTCGTCTCTCAGCAGCACCGCGGGCAGCATTGTCCGTTCCGCGCTGGGGGTCCGCTCGCTCGACATGCCTCTGCCCAAGATGCCGTTGCTCGACGGCTCAGTGATGGGCGACGAGCCGCTGTATCGGCAGATCGCCCGCATCGGCGGCAGCCTCACGCCGGCGCAGGTCTCTTCGATTCTGCGTGAAGCCGACAGCGGCCGCACGAAGCGGCTGATGTATCTGGGCAACGCGAGCAAGCAAAAGGACGGGCACCTCCAGGCCATTCTCGAGACCGCTGAGCACAGCATCTCCGGGATGAAGTGGCAGCTCACACTCGACGAAGAGAAGCCGACCAAGCGCGACCATAAGCGCGTGCGTCAGCTCGAACGCGTGCTGCGCGGGTGCCCCTCGTTCTCTCGCATGCTCGCCCACCAGGCGGGCAGCATCTTCTATTCGTACTCGGTCACCGAGACGAAGTGGACGAAGGATGGCGGGATGATCGTGCCGCGTTGCTTCGACCCGGTGCAACACCGCCGCTTCGAATTTCGCCAGTCCGACGGCTGCCTTGTGTGGGCCGAGGATGGCAAGCCTGGGGTTGACTTCCAATCGGAGTTCCCTGGGCAGTTCATCGTTTCGCAACCGCGAGTGAACGGCGACGCCGCGCACCGCGAGGGGCTAATTCGCGTGCTCGTGTGGGCCGCGCTGTTTCGCAACTGGACGTTGACGGATTGGCTTCGTCTCGGTGAGACCGCGTGGAAGCCGTACATTTTGGGTCGCTACGACAAGACCGCGTACACCACGGAGGAGTCGGTCGACACGCTCATCAACGCGATGAGCAAAATGTACACGTCGGGTCGCATGGCGATGCCGAACGACGTCGAGATTGACATCACGTTCCCCGGCTCGCCCGGCTCCGGCGCACCCACGCACCAAGCACTCTTCGAGACGATGGCGCGGGAGATGAGCAAGGCCGTTCTGTCGCAGACCGAGACCGTGCAGGCGTCCGCATCAAGCGGGTACGCACAGGCCAAGGTCGGCGACGACATCCGCCGCGAGCTCCGCAACGCACGCGCGGTGCAGATCGGCGCGCATGTCACTTCGGGTGTCGTCGAGCCGCTCGTGCATTGGAACTACGGCCCGTCGTTCCCGCGCGTTCGCTTCGAGTTCATCACGCAAGAGCCCCGCGATCTCAAGACGTTCTCCGAAGGCGTCACGAACCTTGTTAAGGCCGGTGTTCGCATCGGTCAGAAATGGGTGCGCGACGAAGCCGGTATTCCGGAGCCTGAGGAAGGCGAGGAACTGTGCGAGGTCGAGGCGCCGGAGATGCCGGAGCCCGATGGCGGTGGCGATGGCTCACAGGGTGGGGATGCGCCGCCGGCTGACGGTACAGGCGACACGCCGAAGGACAACGCAGATGCCCCGCCAGCCAAAGCAGCCTGAGGCGACTGGCAGGGCACGGGGGGTAACTCTCTCTGCTGCTCGTTCTGCGGCGGCCCACAAGGCCAAGCGAGAACGCCCGCCGACCAAGCGGCCATTGCCCACCGACGCGCCGACCACGGCTCCCGGGCACCAAGGACAACACCCATGCCCGAACTCATCGAACCCGTACAACTCTCGCATGGTCTGCACCTGCGATCTGTGCGTAAAGAGTCGCGCGAAGCGACCTTCGTAGCGTCCACGGCTGCGGTCGACTCGTACGGCGAAATCGTCGAGCAGAACTGGCGACTCGAGCGCTACCTGTCCAACCCGGTGGTGCTCTTCGCCCACCAGAGCCGAGAGCTTCCCATCGGTCAGTCGACCTCGGTCGCGGTCATCAATGGGCAGCTGGAGTGCGTGATCAAGTTCGCCACGGCCGACGCAAACCCGAAGGCCGAGCAGGTCTGGCAGTCGGTGCAAGAGGGCGTACTCCGTGCGGTGAGCGTCGGCTTCATGCCGAACGAATACCGGTGGGAGATGCGCGACGGCAAGGAAGTGCTCGTGCTGTCCGACAACGAGCTGCACGAAGTCTCGGTGGTGCCCATTCCGGCGAACCCGGAAGCGCTCGCCAAGATGAAATCCAAGGCGCGTGAAGCGCAGAACGCAAATGCGAAACAAGCGGCACGCGCCGCGGGAGAAACGACCATGACGATCGAAGAGATGAAGGCGGAACAGGCCAAGCGCGACGCGGCTCACGCTGCGGAGCTTGCAGCCGCAAAGGCTGTGTCGGATGCCGCCAGCGCGCGCGCAACCACCACCGAGAAGGCCCTCGCCGACGAGCGCGATGCGCACGCCAAGACGAAGGCCGAGCTCGACGCCGCTGTGAAGCTGGCGGGCGAGACTGCCGACAAGCTCATCGCGCTCGAAGTCGACGCGCTCGTCGGCGTCAAGATCACCCCCGCCGAGAAGGATGGTTTCGTGAAGCTCGCCAAGGCAAGCCGCGAGCTGTTCGACGAGCAGGTGAAGAACCGCCCCGCGCTCAAGATGCTCTCCCCCGTCATCGAGACGAAGGAGAAGGCCTCGGCTCCCACCAGCATCACCACGACCGCCAACGACGAGCTTCTCGAGCTCGCGATGGAAGGTTCCAACGACGACGACGAACTCGCCGCTGGCTGATGCTGGCCGAGTGACACGCTGCGCTCGCTGTTGAGCGCCACAACCCAAACGAATGATACCCCGCCGGCGAGTGCCGAGTGGGGCGGAGGCGCTCCATGGCAACTCGTGCAGACAATATCCTCGACAAAGCAGTAATCCGTTCCTTCAAGGTCGTGACCGCCAACGCGGTTCGCGGTCGGCAATGCAAGTTCGGCGCGGCCGACGACGAAGCCACCGTGTGCGGCGCGGGCGAGCAGGGCATGGGCGTGTTCCTTACCGACGCTGCCATCGGCGAAAACGTTTCCGTGGCCACGTTCACCAGCGGCGCGGTCGTTCCCGTCGTGGTGGGCACTGGTGGCGCCACGCGCGGCGCATACGCGGTCGCGGTGGCCAACGGTCTCACCAACCAGGTTCTCGGCGGCGGCACCGTGGTTCGCCACATCGCTGGTGTGTTCACCCAGACCGGCGTCGCTGGCGATGTCGTCGGGCTCCAAATCGGCGCCTTTGCTGGCGTGAGCGCCTGAACCCAATCGGGCGCACGTCGCGCTCAGAAAGATCATTGCTATGAGCTACGTATCCCGACTGAAGGCGACGCTCAACTCGCGTCTGCCGAAGCACAAGGCGCTTGTCGCGCGAGCAAACGAAGAGCTGCTTGCCATGAAGGCCGCGAACCTGGTCCCCCACCAGCCGTCGACCATGGGCAACCTCAGCGTGCAGTACCAGAATGGGCTTTTCATCGGCGACCAGCTGATGCCCATTGTTACCGTCTCGAAGAAGAGCGATATCTACTACGTCTACGACAAGCGTTCTCGCATGTCGGGGCCAGACGACCGCATCGGCAACCGTGCGACGCCGAACGAGATCAACGAGAACCGCACCACGGCGATTTTCTCGACGAAGGATTTCGCGCTCACCAACTACGTCGACAACGAGGTCCTGCGCAATCAGGATGCCCCGCTCGACGAGATGGTGGACCTCGTGCAGGCCATCAACGACGTGATCGGCCTCAAGCGTGAGCAGCGTCAAGCCGCCATCCTCACCACCGCGGGCAACTACGGTGCGAACACGGCGGCGCTCGCTGGTATCGACCAGTTCGACAACGCGGGCAACGTCAGCATCATCCAGAAGATGCAGGCGATGACCGAGGCCCTGTGGACGGGCACCAACGCGACCCGCAAGGTGGCGTTCTGCTCGCTCGAGGTGTGGAACGCCATCGCCCGGAACCCCAACATCCGCGGCCTGTTCAACTACGTGCAGGCGGGTCTAGCGACGCGCCAGCAAGTGGCGAACTTCTTCGGTTGGGACGACATCCTCGTGAGCGACGCTCGCCAGGACACCGCCAACGAAGGCCAGACTGCGGCTTACGGTCGCATCTGGGGAAAGGTCTTCGGCCTCGTTCGCGTTGCGGCTGGCCCGACCATTCGCTCGGCGCAGTTCGGCTCGACGTTCCGGTTCGCCGGCGACCCCGTCACCGACTCCTGGTACAACGCCGGCATCGGCAAGTCCGGCGGCTGGTACGCCCGCGTCGGTCTCAGCGAGGACTACAAGGTCGTCGCTTCCGACACCGGCTTCCTCTACACCGCGGCGATCGCCTGAGCACCATGGCGAAGGACCACAAGCCGACCGCTCCGGCGGAGGCGACTTCGCTGGACGTGGCGGAGCCCGCTGCTCCGCCCGTCGACCCGCCGGTGGAGCCCGCCGCCAAGCCCAAGTCGGCGACGTCGGTGGGCCCGTACAAGGTGTGCTCGTTCTCCGAGTTCCACTGCGGCAAGGTCTACCGATGCGGCGACGTGGTCGACCCCACCAAGGAGAGCAATCTCCAGGGCGTCGACCTCGCGCCGTACATCGACGACGGCATCCTCATCCCGTTCGACTGACCACCGGAGCAGATCATGGCGTACATCACCCAAGCCGACCTTGAGGCCCGCCTCTCGCCGGCGGTCGTGCGCCAGATCTGCGACGACAACAACGACGGCGCCCCCGACGTTACGGTCATCGCTCGGCTCATCGAAGATGCCGAGGCGAAGGTAGAGTCGGCGCTTCGCAACGTCACCGCCGTCCCCGTGCCGGCGCCTGTACCCACCGAGGTAAAGCGCCTGGCACTGGACGCGGCGGAGGCCTACGCCGCCAAGCGCCACCCGCGCTACGTGCGGCGTGATTGGGAGCCCTTGATGAAGGCGGTCGACACCGACCTCGACCGCATCGCCACCGGGAAGCGGCGCCTCAACGGGCTACCCGAGCCGACGGGCATCCACCAGGGCGTCGTGTTCGTCCCGCCGCTCACCGCCGCTGGCGAAGAGCAGGCGAAGGCGTTCGACGACATGGGCGATTTCTAGGCTGCCATCGGCGCACGCACCCACGGGGGCATCTATGTTCTCGGTCACCATCGAAGGCGAACGCGAGCTCGCGCAAGACTGGCTCCGTGTGCGCGCTTCGGTGCGGCACGGCATGCGAGTCGGCGTCGAGAAGGGCGTCAACGAAGGCGCCGCAGAGGCCCGCACGCATCACCGGTTTCGCAACCGCACCGGGCGACTCGAAGGCAGCATCCTCGGGCGGCTGGTGGGCAGCAGCGACAACGAGCAGCGCGGCGAGATGGTCGCCGCAGCGAAGTACGCTTCGTTCGTCGAAGAGGGCACCCGGCCCCACAATATTCGCGGCCGCAACGGCGGCATGCTGGTGTTCGATTGGCAGGGCCGCACGATGCGCGTCCGCAGCGTGAACCACCCCGGGCAGAAGACACCGCTGCCGTTCATGAGCATGGCCTACCTCAAGTGCGAGCGCGTGGCGCTGCGCGAGATTGAGATCGGCATCAAGCAGGCGCAAGACGTTCTCGACCGCTGACCCGCACACCGCACGCACAACCCCACCACCATGAGCGACACCAGCGGCGCAATCACTCTGCCGGTGGCGATTCCGCTCTCCGGTGAGCCCGCGTCCGACCCCGTGCTCGGCACGCTGCTGTCGTACCTGATGGCGGTGCTCGAGGCCGACGTGGGCGACGTGTGGCGTAGGCTCGAGGCGGGCTCGCCCGGCCCCGCGGCCTTCGGCTACCCTCACAACCCGACGAGCTCCAGTTTTTCGGAGCGCAACCTCCCCGCGCTCTACATGTGGCGCGACGGCGTGCCCGAAGTCCGGCAGACCACGCAGGACTGGGACACATCCGTATCGACCATCAAGGCGCTGTGGATCATGCCCAGCGCGAGCGATGAGCAGGCGCGAGAGCGCGAGCCCATCCTCAACGGCGTGAGCACTGCGGTGCGCCGCGCCATCTCCCGAGGCCGTCACCCCGCGTGGGTGGTGCCCGGCGACGACTACTACGACCCAGACGAGTTCGGCTCTTCGCTCGCCCACCAGACTGGGCACGTGGACCTGCGCTACAAGCTGGGCGTCCGCACGAAGGTCCGCATCGAGGACTACGACGGCAAGTCGGTCTCGGAGTTCGACGCCATCGAGCTCCAGTTCTCGCTCACCGAGCGGACCGACTACGACGCGACGCTCGGCGGCGACCCCGCCACAGACCTGCGCGGCACGGTAACCGTTGGTGGCACCTCGGTAGACGGCGCCATCGTTGGCGCACTGACGGTGGGCAGCTTCCAGTTCCACCCGGTGCTCTCCGCCTGCACGCCAGCCACGGGCCCGCAAGCCGGGGGCACCTCGGTCATTCTCACCGGCACGCAGCTCGGCACGGTGGCGTCAGTCACCATCGGCGGCGTGCCTTGCACGGGTGTCACCGTCATCGACGAGTGCACCGTCCTGGCCGTCACAGGCGCGCATGCGGCGGGCGCCGTGGCTGCCGTGGCCACCCAAACATCCGGCGCGTCTGCGAACCTCGCAGCGGCCTTCACGTACGTCTGATTTTGGGGTCGCGCGGTCATACGCCGGCCCACCTGGAGCCCCACCGCACATGCAGACCATCAACGTCCTGGCCAACCCGTTCTTTTTCCTGACCGCCAAGGGCATCGCCCAGGGTGCGATCTGCAAGCCGGGCACGACCGACACGTACATCGGCGCGCACATCGACGACGTCGCCACCGCCAAGGCGGACAAGACCCGGTTCTGGTTCGACGGCCTGCCGGTGGCACTGACCTTCTCCGGCGAGCTCGCGCGGGCCATCAAGGACGGCCTTCTGTTTGCCGCTGACGAGCCCACCGCGCGCGCATGCGGCGCAGAGTACGTGTTGCCGGCGGATGCGCTGAAGGCGGCGCGAGAGGCTGCGAAAGCCAAGTGGCTCGATGCGTACGGCTCGCCGGTGACCATCGTGCTCCCCACCGAGCCGACGAAGACTGATGCGGAGCTCGCGGTGCTGGCGGCGGCGGCAGCCAAGGCGAAGGCCGAAGCAGTTGCCCCCGTGGCCGAGCCCGCTGCGTCGCCCACCAGCGAGCCGGCCGCCAAGGCCAAGCGCTAGCCGCCTCACGGTCGCTCACCACCACAAGTCACCGGCCTCCAAGGCCCATCACCACGTCACCCATAGACCCTGCCGGCTACCAGCCGCGCGGGGCGGAGGCACTCCATGGCTTTTGGAGATACGGGCGTAAGCCCCTCGTACAAGCGACCCAAGTTCATCGCCAAGATCATCTTCGCTGCGGGCCTTGTCGGCGCGTCGTCGGAGCGGCTCGGTGTTCTCCTCTGCGGGCCCAAGATTGCCGCGGGTGCGATGGCTCTCGACTCGACGCCGGTGCAGGTCACCAGCATCGACGAGGTCGACGCACAAGCCGGCGCGGGCTCTCTGCTCGCCTGCATGGGCTACGCGGCGTTCCGCGTCGCCAGTCTCGCGGGCATCCCCGTATACCTCCAGGCGGTCACCGAGACCGGCACCGCGGCTACCGCCACCATCACCATCGGCGGCACGTGGTCGACTGCGGGCGAGCTTCGGTTCCGCATCGGCGGCGAGGTTGTCAGCGTGCAGGTTGGCGCGGCCGACTCCACCACGGTGGTCGCCACTGCGGTTGCTGCGGCGTTCAACAAGAAGACCAGGGCGCCCGTCACCGCTGGCTCGGCTGTCGCGGTTGCGACGCTCACGTCGAAGAACACCGGCGCTGTCGTCAAGGACTGGATCGTCTACTACGACCCGTCGACGAGCACTGTCCCCGCCGGCCTCACGGTCGCGCTGGTGGGCTCTGCCACCGTGAACACCACCGGCGTGCGCCTCGGCGCGGCTGGCGGCACGGGCACCGAGAACATCGCTACTAGCCTCACCAAGCTCACCAGCAAGCGGTACGCCCGCATCGCGCACTCGAGCAACGACGCGACAAACGCCGCGCTGCTCGAGACGCAGCTCAACACGAACGGCGGCCCGCTGTCGCTCC
>ERZ869921.1182-NODE-1182-length-11786-cov-6.697127_pt1 | contig 11786 bp, 13 predicted proteins | sample MGYA00579310_ERZ869921 | MGnify/ENA primary metagenome ERZ869921 (study PRJEB32216, sample SAMN09231816) | wastewater metagenome | place: USA: Maryland | collected 2016-06-21 | study: EMG produced TPA metagenomics assembly of the PRJNA472060 data set (Reclaimed...
GACCCCACGCCCGTGTTCGACTTCAACCCCGGCGAGACGGGGAGCGGCGTCGACAACCTGACCGCCGATGTCTTTGCCATGACGACGGTTGTGGAGTGCGACGCGCGCACGGCGACCACCACCAACTGGGTGTGCGGCACTGGCGGCACCTTCACGGAGAGCGAGGGGGACGTTTACGTCGGCCTGCGCGCACCGTTCACCGAGGTTGCCGCGCGCGCCAACGACTACGATCGGTTTTACGCGCACCGTGCGCCCTCGACGTCTGTTGCCGAGGTAGGCAGCGGCGTTGACGTCAGCATGATTCTGATCGCGCGCGTGACCGCGCGGGGCGCTACGCAGTACGTCGCCAGCAAGTACGACACGGCCAACAGCGAGGGGTGGGGCATTCGCGTTACCGCTGGTGATGTGGTGCAGGGCGTCGCCAACGCGACCACCTTCGGCAGCTACACGCTCGACGCGCTCGGCGAGTGGAACATCTACGAGTTTCAGTGCGACAGCGGCGCGACCAACGGCGCGCGCCTCTACATCAACGGCTATCTCTCCGGTTCTGCCGCCAACTGCCCTTCCAACCTGACGACGACGACGGTAGCCAAGAACTTCTCCGTTGGGTGTCGCCCGAACGGCACGAACAACGATTGCATCGACGGGCAGGTCACATACGTCAGGGTGCAGACCGGGCTCATCACGGGCGGCACGACTGTGCAGGACTCGGTTGCGCAGAGGCACGCGCAGGAGATCATGGGCGCTTGGCCGGTTGATGCCGTCACTGCTGCCCCGCTTGCCACCGATCTGCGCTCCACGCGCTCCGTCGTCGACATCGACCGCGACTGCGATGGCTATCGGCAGGCGTTTCGCGTCGGCGCGTACTGGCTCCCGGTTGGACGCAGGCGCGAGCACACCCTCGGCGGCAGGTGCCTGACCGGCTACCTGTCAGCGCCGCAGAGCACCAACCTTGCGCTGCGTAACACCGACATGACGAATGGATCATGGACGGACGCAGGAGCGGCGGACAGCTTCTCGGCCGACCTCGCCTATGCGCCGATCGTGGAGTCGTCCGCGAGCGGCGTTACAGGGACCTCGGGTGCCGATCGCTACGTTGCGGCGTCTGACGTCGTCGGTCTTGAGCACGCGGCCCGGCAGCAGATCACGCTGACCGCCGCGACCTACACGGCGTCGATGTTCTTTCTCTATGACGGCGGTGTGCCGACCAAGCAGTTTGGATTCATCCGCGATGCGACGGTGGCGAACGCCATCGCCTACTTCGACCTGAAGAACTGCCGCGCTCTCTCGCAGGGCGCTGGCCTCTTGACGACGACACAAGGCCCCTACGCGGGCGCGCGCGTCGAGGACTACGGTGTGCCCGCTGCCGGACAGCGTTGGTGCCGCGCGATGATCACGTTCACCGGCACGGCGGCGGCGCACAATATCGACTTCGGCTATGCGGCTGCCGACCTCGATACGACCTTCACAACGTCAGCGTCGGAAAACCTCGGGTACATGTGGGGCGCACAGGTCGAGCAGGTTGACGACGGCTACCTGGCCACGCCTCCGATCCTCACCATTGGCTCAACGGTGCAACGCAACCTCGACGGGTTGCGCTTCGCTGGCGCGAACATGACGACGTCGGGACAGATGTCATGGGTCACGATGGTCAACGACACGAGCTGCGCCAACGACGGGACATGCAACGTCGCGAACTACGTTTGCACGCCTTACGTCGACACCAACAACTACATGCTGCTGAAGGCGACGACGTCGACGGGGCAGGGGATCTTGAACGGCTCCGCAGCGAGCGGCGGCGGTGTGTATGCCGGCGTTTTCTCGTCGGGGTCAGACCTACTTGAGTGCTGCGGTCAAGGGTCGGGCTTTGGCCAGTGGTACACGGGCTATGGTGCGAGCGGGAACAATCAGCACGACGGGCAGATCCACCACGCGCGCCTCGTGTACCTGGCCAACGACTTCCGCGCTTACGTTGACGGCGACCAGACTCCCGGCGTGGCGGATACGACGGGCACGCCTCCCGATTTGACCAGCGGATACATCGCCATCGGCTACGAGAGCGCGACAGGGACGAATCAGCCGAACGGGCTCATTGGACGATGCACGATCTACAGCGCCGAGCTTGACGACTTCTACAACCCCTGAGAGGACCCAATGCCCCTGACCAAGCTTTCGCACCTCGCATCCTCCAACCTCGACGCCGTCAGCGGCTCGCTGTTCGGCGCCATCTCCGCGCTCGGCATCACGACCGGCGCAGTCACGGTGCCCGATGGCGTGCCGTCGTGGGTCGGCTACCTCGCCTCTCTCGGCGTCGCGCTCGCCCCGATGGCCATCAAGGCGCTCAGCCGCTGGTACCGTGGCGAGGCAGCCGGCGACCGCGTGCGTGCGGCGAAGCTGCGCGCCAAGGCTGAGCGGTGCCGCAAGGCCGGCATGGAAGCGGAGGCCATCAAGCTCGAGGACAAGGCCGATGAGCTCGACGCCGAGGCCGCCGAGAAGGAAGCCAAGGCGCGCGGCGGCGTCGAGTAGCCATGCCCGCACCCGACCAACTCTACCAGGCCGACAACCGCTGGTCGCAGATCACGCTCGGCGCTGGCCCGTCGACCATCGGGCGCGGCGGATGCCTGCTCACCTGCCTGTCAATGGCGGCGCGCATCCTCGGCACCCGTCCGTCGCTCATCCCGCCGCACGCGAACAAGGCATTCCAGGATGCCTCGGTGTACGACGGCGATCGACTTCGCATCCACGACGCGGCCCCCGTGCTCGGACTGCTGGCGCCGCTCTCCGAGCGCGTCGCGAGCTCGCCCGGCGACGCGCACATCAAGGACGCGATTCGTGATGCCTTCGGTGCTGACGGGCTTGCGATCTTGCACGTCGACTACGATGGGAACAAGCCTGGTGGCGATGTGGGTGGAGATCATTTCATCCTCGCTGTTGAGAAACAGCCCTCGGCGATCATCTGCTACGACCCCGCTGTTGGGCGCGTGTCGCTGAATTGGCCGATGCTCGAGGGCTTGGCGGTGTGGAGCAAGACCGACAGGCGCATCTATTGCGTCGTCGGTGTGCGGCCTATCCGGCGGGTGCCTCAGTAGCCAAGGCTCGCCGCAGGATTGCCACGATCAAGCCGTTGATCGGCACGTCCTCGCGTCGTGCGATGACGGTCAGCCATTCGTGCGTCTCGTCGTCAAGCCGCAAGCCAAAGGCGACGGTGCGCTTGGGAACCTGGCGGGATTTCTCGTCGGCAAGAGCGCGGGAAAGGACGTCTGTCATAGGTGCATCATAGCACCTGTCCGCAGGTGGGGCCAAGTGTCTAGAAGCCGCCCCCGGCGTTTTCGTACCGTATCGGCCACCTACTCGGAGTGTGCCCAATGGCCGAAGCCGGATTGCTGCTGAATCGCTCGCTCGACGACTCGAAGGTCCACCCCGACAAGCTCGGCAAGCCGCTGGTCATCGGCCAGCTCCGCTTCAAGACGTGGGCCTCGGCCGCGAATCCGACCGCCGAAGTGCTCGACGGCACCGGCGTTACCTCGCTGGTCGCGCTCGGCACCACCAACACCACCACGGCCGGCACGATCGACGTACCGCGCGATGGCGTCTACCGGCTGCGCCTGGCGCTCGGTCAGGTGTCCTCGGCGTCGGCTTCTGGTGTGATGACCTTCGCTCTCCAGAACAACAGCGCCGCGCTTTCCGCACCGAGCATCCTCAAGCTGCTCCAGCCGGCCGTGGCTGCGAACTTCATGTCTGGCGTCTGCGAGCAGGTCGTCAGCCTCGTCAAGGGCGATTCGATCCGCGCCGTTGTGACCGGTACCGTCGGCGGCGTCATCACCGTCGAAGAGGGCGTTTTGACCGTCGAGATGCTTGGCGATGACCTCGACAACGTGACGCAGGTCTGAACATGAGCGCAACCTCCGGCATCACCCTTGGTCAGCTCGCGAAGGATTCGCTTCTCCGCTCACGGCGTGACTTCTACTTCGCGCCACTCGCGGCGGATGACGATCTGCTCGTCACCACCGTCGACCCGAACGGCGTTGCTGTCGGCGGCACCTTCACCCTGGCGACCCCGGCGAGCGGCCTTCTGCTTCGTCGTGCTCGTCAGGTGACGATGACCATCAACGACGACGACGCGGGCGGTGGCCTGTCGCTCACCGTGCGCCTCACCGGGCATCGGCAGGGGCGATTCCAGCAAGAGATCCTGACCGCGACGAGCACCAACACCAACGACACCACCGTCACGTCGACGATGTACTACGACGAGGTGACGGAGTTGAAGCTGCTCGCCAAGACGGCGGACGCTGGCGACGACGTGACTTTCGGCATCGCTGATTCGTCCTTCGGCCTCGACTTCCCGATCAGCAACGTCAGCGACGTGCAGTTGATCATGAACATCAGCACCGCAACCGAGCAGGCCGCGGTGGCGATCTCGTCGACCACCGTCGACGTGACCCAAAGCGCCGTCAAGGGCCTGGGCACCCTCGCCACCACCGACCGCTGGGAGATTCGCTACCTGTCGAGCCTCGACAAGGACGGTAGCGGCGCCGAAGGGGTGTGGCGATGAGCGATGGCATTGTCGCCACGCCGGCAACCCCGGTCGTCGTCACGAACGCGCCCACGCCAGAGGAGAGCCTCGACGCGGACATTCTCCGCTTTCGCAAGAGAGCCGAGGACCGCTCGCGTGGTGTCGACGGCGAGGACGTGAAGGTCAAGACCAAGGCGCCTGCCGCCGAAGGTCGCGACGAGCATGGCCGCTTCCTCAAGAGCGACAAGGCCGCCGAGATGCCGAAGTCCGAGGCGAACCCGCCGAAGGCCGAGGCCAAGCCCGACGAAGCCCCCAAGCCTGAGGGTGAGAAGAAGCCTGAGGCGAAGCCTGCCGAGGACGTCGAGAAGATCAAGGCCGCGCACAAGGCCGAGGTCGAGCGTCACGCTCAGCGCGCCAAGGCGGCCGAGGACAAGATCGGCGAGTGGGAGACGGTTGCCGAGCGGATGCTGGCCCGTTTCGACGCTCAGCAGGCCCAGATCAAGATGCTTCAAGAGGCCCTGACTGCGCACGGCGGTAGCATCGCGCCTGAGTCGGTGGAACTGGTGCGCGCTCAGGAGCGCATCAAGGCTTACGAGCTCGCCGAGGAGCGCCAGAAGATGGCGCGCGAGCAGCAGGCGAAGGCTGCCGAGCAGCAGAAGGCGCAGGCCGAATATCGCGGGCTCGTCAACGCTGGCCGCCAGGCTGTCGTCGCGAACCCCGAGCTGTTGCCGCCCGTTGGCGTCGACCAGACGGCATGGATGAAGGACAACCCCGAGGCGGTCGAGTTCTGGCGCACCGTGCGCACGGCCTCCGACCGTCGCCAGGCCCTCGCGCTCGCGCCGCTGTTCGCCAACGCGATCAAGACGCGCAAGGCGCAGACCACTTCGCAGCAGCCGACCGCTCCAAAGACGCTGGCCGGTGCAGCGAACCGGAGCGGACAAGCCGTGAGCCTCGATCTCGAGGACATCAAGGAAGAGTACCGCACGCGAGCGCGTGCCCGAGGATAAGCAGCCATGCCCGACTACCAGACCGCAACAGTCCTTCACGACCTCATGGCTGAGCGCGGCCGTGACATCATCTACCAGCAGGCGCGTTTGACGTGCGGGCTCGTCGATGTGCGTCTGCCCTCCGAGGAGAAGTACCGGCCGAAGCCGGCTCGGCAGCGCAACGAGAAGCCGATCGAGCAGCGCAAGATCCCGCGCGAGGTCGGCACCGTGCAGGTCAAGAAGGGCGGCATCCGCTCGCTTGGCGTGACCTCGGACGGCGCGACTCGTCGTGCAGGCTCGGCGGTTCAGTTCGCCAAGGGCAAGTACGAGTACAAGATGATCGAGGGCGAGCTCGAAATCCCGATCGGCCTGGCCATGACGGCGCAGGGCGGCGCGGGCATCGACTTCACCGTCGAGCAGCTTTCGACCCTCGGCAGCCAGTTCGGCGCCCACCTCGATCGATGTGTGGCAGGCAACCAGCTTGACGCGCCTTCGGCGACGATGAGCGCGGGTGCTACCACCTTCACCGTGGCGGACCCCTCCGGCTTCATCGAGGGCGAGGAGTACGACCACTACAACTCGGGCGACGTCTATCAGCAGACGTTCCGCGTGACCAACATCGCGCCCCCGACCGCATCGCTGCTCGGTGACTTCACGATCACCGTCGAGACGGCCGTGAGCATCGCGGTTGCGACCAGCGCCAAGGTCTACCAGAGCGGTGGCGGGTCGAGCACCAATCGCCTGGCGTCGCTCTCGGACGTCTGCACCTCGGCGACCAGCATGTACGGCCTGTCGACCACCAACTTCCCCTCGGGGATCTCGGTGGCGTTGTCCTCGTGGGACAACGTGAGCGGCCGCCGCATGAGCGACACCATCGCGGTGCTGTCGGGCAGCCGCCCCACGCACATCTGTACCAACAGCCTCGGTGCCTCGAAGATCATCAACGCGAGCCTGGCGCTGCGCCGGTTCAACTCGGGCGACGTCGACGTCTACGGTGGCGTCACCCCGAAGTTCGACGACCTGCCGATCGTCGTCTCCGAGCAGCTTTCCGGCCGGAAGATGCTCTTCATCAACGCCGAGAAGTGCTTCCTGCACACCTTCTGGGACTTCGAGTTCCAGGCGGACGGTGTTGGTAACGGCGGCTTCGGCGCTTCGGTGCTCAAGCTCAGCGAGGACAAGACCTCGTACAAGGGGCTCGCCACTGGCGGCTTCGAGTTCGTGGTCAACCACCGTCGCGCCTTCGGCGAGTTCACCGGCGTCGGCGACGCCTGATAGGACCCCTGCGTGCCCTCACTCTCGACGATCTTCCGTCAGATCGAGCGTGAGGGCGCGCGGTGGGGCCTTGTTCCCGTCATGCGCGGGGATCGGGTTGCCGTTGCGCAACTCGTCCCCGAGCTTCAGGGCGCCGCAGGCTCGCTTGTGGTGCCCGTCATGGGTCATCAGGTCATCACGTCGCTTGGCGAGGACGCGCCCATGGATGCGTTCTCGGCCATCCTGCGCTCGAGGGTGACGCGCCACGCGAGGGCGTTCGCGGCGGTCTGCGCCGAGCAGCGTAAGGCGCGACAGGCGCTCTTGCAACGTGGGCTCGACGAGGAGAGGGCCGACATCGCGGCGCACTACAAGCGCCGGCTGTTGGCTCCGCGTATCTGGTCCATGCCGGGGCTTGCGAGGTGAGGAATGCCGACGTTCACGCCGTTCCTCACGCTCACGCAGGCGCGCGCTGAGGTTCGCGGCCTTCTCGACAACACCGAGACGACGCGGTGGACGAACGCACAGGTAGACTCCGCGCTAGCGTCCGCCCTGTCGACGTGTTTCGACTGGTACATCGCGCACGGCGGCGACCACTTCGACATCGAGACGACCGGCACGACGTCAGCAACCGACGGCAGCCTTGGTATTTCAAGCCTTCGGCCGACGTACATCCGCGACGTCGCCGTCATCGTCGGCAACACCTCGACGCGCATTCCGAAGAAGGACCCGATCCGTCGCGGCTACACCGACCTCGTGGCCCGCACGCTTCGCGTCCTGTACGTGCCGCTCTACATCCTGCCGGTGGACGCGACGCACCCGCTCGTGGGTGAGGGCGCGAAGCCGGCAAACTCCTGGCTCGGCTTTGATAAGGCCGTGGTTTCAGAGGCCGCGCTCGAGCTCGCCATCAAGGAGGGCGACCCGAAGCGGATCGGCATCATCGAGCGGTTCGTCGAGCGCAAACACAAGGAAGTGCTCGACCACCCGAGCAACCCGAAGGGCAGCGAATGGCCGCGCCCTGAGCGCAGCGCCGTCATCGAGGACCTGCAGTGGACGTGGGTGCCGTCGACGTCGATGCTCTATCTCGTGCGCCGGGCGTGGTGAGCCATGCCGCTGGTAGTCCCCTACGTCAAGCTACCGCAGCTCCGCACGTTCCCGCGCCCGACGGGCCTGCGGCAGACGCACAACACCCAGCAGCACGTCTCAACGGGCGAGCGGTACGTCTACAGTGAAGCAGAGTTCAGATCGGCCATCGGCGAGGTAGTGGCGCAGTTCTCGTCTGACGCTGGCAAGCACTCGATGCCGCCCGGTGGCGATATCGTGGTGGCCGGCACGTTCACGGTATCGAGCACGATCGTCATCCCGCAGCTTGCGCCGCGTATCCGCATCCGCTCCATCGGTGGCGCCGTCATCGTACCGGCCGAGCCTGACCAAGGGACGCTGTTCGAGGTGCGGAGCATCTTCGCGCGCATCTCCGATCTGTTCGTGTTCTACAAGACCGACGACGACGGCAACCCGACAGCGTGGTTCAACACGTTTGTTGAGATGGTCGACGGCGGCCCTGTCGGTGACTACAACGTCAACCCGTTTGGCTGCCACGTCGTCAGAAACGTGTTCTACGGGGATAGGCTCTACGTAGATTCGTCGCTTGGGGTCGCCGATAACGCGATCATCGCGGAGAACTTCGCAGGCGAGGAAGCGAACGCGACGCACGGCGCTTGCGTGGTGATCGACTCTCAGCGAGTGGTCTGCTCGAACAACTCTCTTTCCGATGGCGGCGGCGACGCCATCACGCTCAGCGCAAACGCCGAGCATTGCATCGTGAGCGGCAACGACTGTCGACTTGGTGACATCACGTCGAGCGCGAGCGTCGGCAACAACGTCATCAGCGGCAACATGCGGACCGGAACGATCACCCGCCACATCACCGACGCGGAGGGGTTGAACACATGACCCGCCGCATCAACGTAGACGCGCTCGAGAACCGCGACGGCACCGCCGTCACGGGCGACGTGTTCGTGTTCGATGACGCGCACGTCGACGGCGGCGAGTGGGAAGCGCCGTCTGGCGGCGGAGGTGCCGCCTTCCCTGTCGGCTCGCTGTTCTTCGCTGTCGTCTCGACGAATCCTGCGACGCTGCTTGGCTACGGGACGTGGAGCGCGTTCGCTGCTGGTCGCGTGATCATCGGCGACAACGGCGGCACCTATCCGGCAGGTGCTACGGGCGGGGCCGAGACGGTCAGCCATTCGCACGGTGCCGGCACCTATCAGGGCAACTACGAGCCGGACCACTCGCACGGCATCGGCACGCTGGCGACGGTCGCGGAGTCGGCCCACACGCACGCGGTTGGCACGCTCGCCAACTCGGCGGAGTCGAGCCACACGCACGCAGCTGGCACACTGGTGCCGAGCGCGCACAGCGGGACGGCGGTGAGTGCGCACAGCGGGACGGCGGTAACTGACCATTCCGATCATACGCACTACATCAATGCCACGACGTCGGATGCGACGATTAGCGCCCACGCGCAGCATCGGCATGAGTTGCTAAAGGCGAATCTGCCGGCGCACTCGCACGACATCGTGCGCACCGACCTTACGCACAGTCATACGGTGCCGGTGAATACGTCCGACGGCAGCGGCACGATGGCGGATCGTGCAACGACGTCCGGATCGGCGACGATTAGCACTGGTTCATGGACTCCGGCCGCCAACTTCCCGACGACGACCGAGGGCAACGCTGGCACCTGTTACACTGAATACGAGACGCAGGGCGCTCATACTCTCGGCGGAAAGACTGAGGGTCTTGTAGACGGGCCTTTGACTCACACTGTCACGCAGCCCAGCAATCACACCGTCACGCAGCCGAGTGCCCACACCATGTCCGGTGCCACCGCCGCAGGGTCCTCGCACAGCCACACCATGTCCGGCGCCACCGCCGCAGGGTCCTCGCACAGCCACGCGATGAGTGGCGCTCCGGCTGCTGGCGGCGGCCACGGACACGTCGTCAGTGGCACGTCTGCGAGCGCGGCACCTTCTGTCGTACAGCCCTACATCGTGTGTTACATATGGCAAAGGACAGCATGAAATCCCTCGCTCTCGTCGGCCTCTACTTCATCCAACGCGCGCAGCCCGGCTACCACGGGCAGATCGTGGCGGCTGACCCGTTCGTGCTGGCGGACGTGTACGACTGGCGCACGCACAAGCCTGATGGCACCGTGCGGGCGTTCAGCCTCGACGACGTGCGGGTGTTCGACCTCTACCGGACCCGCGCGGCGTGGCTCGCGGCCGTCGCGGAAGTCGACGCGGCCAACAAGAAGAAGGCGACCACGGCATGACCCCCACCGCCGTCGACCTGCGACCGTTCGCCAAGCGCAACTGCTGGACCACGGCAGATGGGCAGCTTTGCGTGCGGCCCGGCATCCGCCGCATCTACGCAGCCGAGAGCGGCAGGACCATCGTCGCAGGATTCTCGGTGCGGAACGAGACGTCTGGCGAGGTCTGGCACTACATTTTCGACGTGGCGTCGACCGGCACCAAGGCGCTGAAACTCCGCATCCTCGACGAGGATTTCCAGACGTTCCAGGTGTTCGCCTTGAATGTCGACGTCGAGCCGCGCGGCGTGTCGTTTTCCATCACGAACGGGCAGATCATGATCTGCTCGCCCGACTTCCCGACCCTTTGGGGCCTCGTCGGGTCGTCCGTGCGGTACGCGGCGCCTGTGGCGAGCGTGAGCCTGTCGACCGTGCTGGCCATCCCGCGCGGCATCTGCACCGAGTGGGGCGGCCGTTGCGTCATCTTTGACGGTCGCAACATGTTCGTGAGCGATCCGATCGCCGTGACGGGCGGCAGTCCGCAGACCTTCATCGCCGAGAACCAAAACCAGCGGCCCGGCGTCGTGTACGGCGCGCATGAGGGCGCGGGCGGAATGCTGGTGCTCGTCACGTCAGCGGGCGTCTACGGGCTCGACTCGAGCGCCGCCGCTGTCGGCATCGTCGGGTCGCACGGCGCTGACTGGCGCCTGCTCAATCACCATCAGGCGACGAGCTACGATAGCTCGTGCGTCGTGGGCGGCCGGGTGTTCGCGCTGACGGCAGCGGGGTGGGCCGTCGTCGACACCGACACGCAAGAGGAATACAACCTCGTCGAGCCGTCAGCGTCGCGCGCGTTCGGCTCACGCTTCGCCCTCGACGACCATCGCACTGAGCGCATGTTCGCCATGGACCAGGGACCCGTGATCGGCTCCGACACCTTGGCCGGCATCCACATGACCGATCTGCGCTCGTCGTGGCAATGCTCGTCGTGGTGGACGGCGACGACGGGCGACACCAGCATCGCCGGCATGAATCTGCGCGGCGTCTTGCGGATGCCGGACGGCGGCCAGGCGCTTTTGACCACGCTCGGCGCCCACCTGCTCACCGGCAACGGTGACGGCACCTCCGCGTTGTCGTCGGCGAGCTACGTTCCCGCCGCTCACCTCGTCGGCAACCTGCCATCGGCGCCGAGCCAGAACCGCCGCATCAACCAAATCCACGTCGGCGGCGCCGTCGGCGGGTCTGGCCTGCTCCGCTGCTCGCTGCGGGGCGAGGGCAAGACCGCGACGCCCGACGCTGACGCCGAAGGGCTCACGATCGGCGCATCGACGTGGGAGACGGCCACGCGGCTGCTCACGGCGACGCCGATCACCGACCGGCGCTTCGCTTTCACGCGTAACCCCATGCGGGACATCTGCCTTGAGGTCGGCGCCGACGTCGGGATGGCCCGCATTTCGCCCGTCGCCGTGCTTGAAGAGAGCGAGAGCGCGCAAAAGCGGCCCTCGGGGGTGACCTGATGGCACTCATCACGCTGAACGGCACGATCGAAGCCTCCGAGCTTGCCAACAACTATGACGACCTGACGACGACGCTGGCCGCAAACGCCATCCTTGGCCAGTGCGACCAAACGATCTTCGTGTTCGTCCGCTCCCTCGTGTCCGCGACGGCGCTTTCGCTCCGAACCGTCGCGTTTGCCTTGCAGGACGACGCCGAGGTGCGGATCTTGTAC
>ERZ869921.1183-NODE-1183-length-11784-cov-22.804502_pt1 | contig 11784 bp, 14 predicted proteins | sample MGYA00579310_ERZ869921 | MGnify/ENA primary metagenome ERZ869921 (study PRJEB32216, sample SAMN09231816) | wastewater metagenome | place: USA: Maryland | collected 2016-06-21 | study: EMG produced TPA metagenomics assembly of the PRJNA472060 data set (Reclaimed...
TCCGATCTCCTCGCGCGCGGTTTGGACATAATTTCACCGTCCGAACGCATACGTTCGCACTGTAAGGACGTGAACCATGGCTGAACCTCGCCGCGCTCCCAATCGCAAATGCACGCCAGAATTGCTATCCGAGGCCCGAGCGCTCCGGTCTTCGGGCCTTTCCTACCAGGAAATCAGCGAATCCCTTGCGTCCCGAGGCCATTCCATCGGGAAACAGACGCTTCACGGGTGGCTCCAGAACGACGAGGAGGCTCAGGCTGGGTATCGCGCCGCCAACGCGGGCCCCTCGCTGCCCTCCGGGATGACCCCGCCAGCCCCTCTGGGTGCCTCTCAGAGGGCCGAGGGCGACGCGGCCGGGGGTCCGATGACCCCCGACGAGTTCGGGCGCTGGCTGGCCTCCCAGCTGCGGGAGCTCCAGACGGCGGCGGAGGAGGCTCGGACGGCAGGCGACGGGCCGGGGAGGGCGCGTGCTTTGCGTCTCGGGGGTCAGCTGGCGTCGATCATGGCTCGTCTCCAGGCGAAAGCGGCCGACGACGGCGACGTGGTTCGCGTCCGAACGCCCGACATCGAGGCCGCTGGCCAGCGGGCCATCGAGGGGCTCAGCCGGACCCTCGATGCAGTGCTGGGCGAGGTGGCCGCCTGGCCCCGCTGTCCCCACTGCGGGGAGGCTCGGGGGGCGTTCGTTGACCGGGAGGTCTCGACGGTGCGGGCGATGTTCGAGCGCGCGGCGCGGAGGGGGGCGTAGTCGTGCCGACCGACCTCGCCCCGCTCGAGCTTGCCGCCCTCGCCTACGACTGGCGGGTGTGGGCGCGGCCGAAGCAGCAGGCCCCGGCGCACCTGTGGCGGTCATGGGGATTCGTGACCGGCCGCGGGTTCGGGAAGACTCGGACCCTGGCCGAGTTTGTCGTGGGTGAGGTCATGGAGGGTCGGGCGACTGAGATTGCGTTTGCCGCCCAGAACCTCGACGAGACAGAGCGCGTAATGATCGAGGGTCCGACGGGGCTGCTCGCGTGCTCACCTCCGTGGTTTCCTGCCGAGGTGGTCAAGGGCATTGTCGTCTGGCCAAACGGGGCGCGCGCGATCCCGATGACGCCCGAGGTGCCCGGCGCTCCTCGAGGTGGTGACCGCGACCTCGTCTGGCTCTCCGAGGTTGCGACGTGGCCGGCGGGGACGCGCGACGAGTTCTTCAGCAACATGCGCCTATCGCTGCGCCGCGGGCTCGGCCGGATGGTCTTCGACACGACGCCTCGTGCGCGGAATCCCCTGGTGCGCTACCTCATCGAGCGAGCGCGGCTCGACCCGTACCGTCACGTGCTCGTGCGAGGGTCGACGACGGAGAACGCGGCGAACCTCACGGCGGGCGTCGTCGCCGAGTGGGAGGCCGAGCTCGCGGGGACGCAACGCGGGCGCGAGGAGCTTGGCGGCGAGTTCTTCGACGACTCCGACGGCGCGCTGTTCCGTCAGGAGTGGATCGACCGCGCGCGCCGCGAGATGCCGACCGCGCTGCGCCGGCGACTGCTCGCGGTGGACCCGACGATCTCGACCCGTCGCGGCACCGACCGCACGGGGCTCGTCGAGCTCGGTCTGGGCGTCGACGAGCAGGTCTACGTGCTGGCCGACCACACCGACCGCTACGCCGCCGAGGAGTGGGGTGCTCTGCTGATTCGGCTTTATGTGGACGGGCAGTGCGACTGCATCGTCGTCGAGCGAAACCGCGGCGGCGACCTCGTGGCGGCGAACATCCGTGCCTGCGCGGCGGTGCGTGGACTCCGAGTCGAGATCGTCGACGCCGCGGCACCCACGCGCTGGCAGCCGGGAACGATCTACGTGAAGGAGGTCATCTCGAGGAAGGGAAAGGACCTCCGCGCCGAGCCGGTCGCCTCGCTGTACGAGCGGGGCCGCGTGTCGCACGTGCGCGGCGTCGACCTGACCGAACTCGAGGACGTCATGTGCTCGTGGTCGCCGGCGGAGGGGGGGCAGTCGCCGGACGCGCTCGACGCCCTGGTGCACGGCGTGATCGAGCTCGGCGCGCTGTCCCGTGCGACGCTGCCCGACGGCAAGGCGGCCATCGCCGGCGCGGTGAAGATGCAGGAGATGATCGCCGCGGCGCCGAAGAAGTCGGCGGGCAACATCGCGGTGCTGATGGCGGGTGGACGGGGGGGAGGGAGGATTTGAGCCTGCGCCCCCGTCCAGCGGCGCCGACCCCGAGGAGTAGCTACCCTCCCTCCATGCGCCCCCTCCTCGCCGCCCTCCTCCTCGGCTGCTCGTCGCCGGTGATCGTCGTGGTCCTGCCCGAGCCGGACGCGGGGGCGAGCGACGTGGGGGGCGCCGAGGCGGTCGCCGCCGACACAGGCGCGGACGTTCCTCCCGACACCACCCTCGACACCGGCCCCGAGCTCGACGCAACCGACACGGGGCCCGAGGCCGACACCACCCCGCCCCCCGACGCCCCGCCCGCCGAGACGTGCACCCCGCTGGCCCACCCCGCGGCCTGTCCCGCCGCCTCGGGCATCCCCGCCTGCGGCCCGGCCCCGGACGGCTGCGGCGGCAAAGTCGACTGCGGCGGTTGCGTTGCCACACGCCGCTGCGCCGCGACCGCCAGCGACCCCGTGCCGCACTGCACGTGCGAGACGATGACGGGGACGTGCGTGCTCTACTCGGGGCTCATCGGCCGCAAGGTGCGGTGCCTGAAGCTCGACGCCCCGCTGGCCGAGGGGTCGACGCTGATCCCGCAGCCGGACGGGAGCGTGACGGTGTACTGCATCCCGAGTCCGTGATCGGCGGCCGGAGCTAGCGACGCAGGTGCGAGAGGTCCACCGCCGGGACTACCCGCAGCACATGGTGATCGTGCGGCGACACGAAGGCAGGTACGTCGGTCTCGGTGGCGATGTGTATCGACACGGTCGCAGGGGTGTCGCGCGTGACGCGGATGTTGTGCGTGCGGATGAAGTCGGGGTGTGGGTTCGACCACGTCGGTCGGTCCGCGACGACCTCGATGCCGATGAACCCGCGGAGGGCAACGAGGGCCGGCGCCGCGCTCGCCGTGATGCCCTCGAGGGCGATGGCGCGCGGCGAGAGGGTCACGGCGTCCGGGTGACGGTGACGGTCCCGCCCGCCTCGGCGATCGTCTGGTCGATGTCGCCCGCGGTGCGGCTGGTCGACGTGACCACGAGCGGCTTGGTCGGGTCGAGCCCGGCGAGGATGGAGAGCTCGCGCAGGATGGTCTGGAACTCCGAGGCGAGGCCGCCGGAGCCCGCGGCGTTCAGGAGCTCGCCCATGGTGCCGGCCGTGTTCGCCGCCGTCGCCAGCTGGTTCCACACCGCAGCGGCAAGGCCCTGCGGGCTGAGTTCGGTGTAGGGTAGGAGGTCGGCCTCGAGGCCGGCGTAGCCCTTGAGGTTGGCCGTGACGGAGCCCGTTCCTGGCAGCGTGGCCACGAGCCCCGCGAGCACCGACAAGGCCGCGGTGAGCGACCCCTGACCGGCCAGCGAGGCTGCCAACTGGACACCGCCGGAGAGAGAGGCGGTAAGGGTCCCCGAGCCCTGGAGGACCGCCGCGAGCGCGATGACGACCGCGCACGCCGCGTCCGACACGGTGCCCGATCCCGCGAGGGTCGACGCCATCGGAGTGCTCGAGACCAGCGGCGCCGCAGCCACCAACCCAGATCCTGCGACGATGTTGCGGCTGGCCAGCCCGCCCGCCCGCTGCGGCAGCACCCACGCGCCGGGCGCGCCGTAGCCGCTGGGCATGCCAGCCTGCTTCGGCGCCGCGCCGGCGGTCGCCTCCGAGTCGAACCAGCACCGGCGCGACCCAGGCGTGATGGCGCCCGAGACGGAGGCTGCGTAGATCGAGCCGACACCGGACGCGGTGCGGACCGGGCTCGTCGAGCCGAGGCGCACGCCGTTGCCGACGAGGGCCATCGTCAGCCCCAGCCGACGTCGACGCGCGACGTGAACGGCGACGCGGTGGTGGTCGCGCCAGTCGAGAAGAGCAACCACTGGAGGCAGGCGCCGTCCTCGATATTCGGCAGCGAGGGTATCTGGTTGAGCAGGTCCTTCTCCGTCCACACGCCGGTCGCCGGCAGGATCAGATCGACCCCGAGCGGGCGCATCAGCGTGAGCGCGACGACGCCCGTGCCGGTGTACGCGGTGCCGGCCGACCACGTGAACGAGTCCACCTTGAGGATGCCGGCGTCCGCGCCCTGCTTCGGCATGAACGGCCCGTAGCGCCCCGCGGCGTTGCCGCTGTGCAGGATGCGCGTGGCGTACGCGTCGGCGGTTGCGCCGAGCGTGACGCTGCCCTGGAAAGCCCTCGAGCCCGTGCCGCCGCTGTTGGTGTAGGCCGATGCCGAAAGGGTTGGTCCGCCCGCGGTGGGCTGGGTCTGGACGACGAAGGCCGCCTCTGCGCCGACACCGCCGTAGCGCGGCCGGATGGTGAGCGTGTGCGTGCCTGTACCCGCGTCGGTGATGTCGATCGTCGTGCCGGCGACGTAGTTGGCGTACGAGCTCGCGACCTTCGCGGTCGTGGCCGACTGCCGCACCAGCCAGTAGTCCGTGTTGAGCGCGAGGCCGGCGGGCAGCGTGGTGGTCGTGGTGAACCGGACGATCGTGCCGCTTTTCCAGTCGTTCGTGTAGGTGATGATGTCCGTGCCGGCGTTGGCCGTGAACGTCTCGCTGTTGACCAGCGTGCGGCTGCCAGTGCCGGTGACGTTGGTCGTCGAGAGCCGGTAGTACCCGAGCATGTCGACAAGCTTCGCCTGCCACGGAGCGCCCGCCGCGGCGACGAGGAGCGCGCCCACCGAGAGGATGTGCTTCGTGTCGGGGCTGACGCCGCCGCCCATCGGGGGCCCGACGATCGTGGTTCCGTCGCCCGTGTTTTCGTCGGTCGAGGACCACACGAGGTCGGTGCCGGGGAACGTGCCGGCGTTCGGGTAGCCGGCGAGCCCCGCGAGCAGGTGCCAGCCCCCCGCGGTGTGCGCAGGCGCGGTCACCTTCATGAGCTCGCGCGAGAGCATCTTGCCGCTGGTGATCTCCGAGATGAGGTCGTCGTGGGAAGAGAAGCCCATGTCACTCGCTCCAGGCGAAACCGAATCGCCCAACCAAGAGCCCCGCAGCCACCGTGGCCGCGCAGTTCATGATCAGACCCAGGTAGGCGCCGTCGTAGACGCGAGGCGCGCCGAGACGGCCGAACACGAACTGCATCTCGTGCGGCGTGTTGACCTCGAGAATCGTGTGGTGCGCGAGCGGCTTGACGAGCACGAGCGCCGCGTTGCCGCCGTTGGCCACCGAGTAGGTGAGCGAGGTGATCGAGCGGATGCCGTTGCTGCCCGAGGCGAGCGGGAGAAACGGCCGCCCGCCCGACGCGACGGCCTGCTGGCTGGTCACGATCGAGGCGATGTTCGCGACGGCGGTCGAGCAGGTGATCGTCGGCGAGGTGCGCGACACGCCCTGGTCGTCGACGTAGTCGTACGTGAACACGCCGCCGCCCGTGCTTGGTGCGGTCGCGACCATCATGGCCAGCACGCCGTCGCCGCTCTCGTAGCGCGGCATCGCGAGCGTGTTGTCCATCTCCTGCGCGTCGGTGCTGTCGCCGTCGACGAAGGGGTAATAGGCGACGTAGTCGAGCAGCTTGTACGCGCCGACGAGCCCCGCGGTCGGGGTCGCAAGCGCCATGTCGGTCAAGTGCTTCGTCGACGGGCTCTTGTCGTCGCCGTGCCAGATGCCGCGGTCGCCGTTCAGCACCGCGCGCACGAGCGGCTCCGACGCGTAGTAGTTCGGGAGCGGGTTGCCGCCGGCCATCGAGAGGTCGACCCACCAGCCCGCGGTGGACGCCTGCGACGGCACCTTGCGGCAGTGGCCGACGTGCGTGCGCCCGTTCTCGAGCGATTCGGCGAATGCCTTGACGTGGGCGAACCCAGTCACGAGCTATCCTTTCAGCCCGGCGGAGCCGTGCGCCGCCGCGGAGCACTGAGCGACGATCGGATCCTTGCACGCGCATGCGCGCAGCGGCTCGTGGCCAGGCCGCACCAGCACCGCGAGCCCGCACGCCTTGCAGACGTAGGGCGGCTGAGGAAACCCGGCGATAACAGGGATCTGCATGTCAGTCCTCAGTGATGGTGAGGCCCGAGGCGGCGAAGCGGGGCTGGATGCCCGACGACACCGAACGCGAAGCGTTGAGCGCGCCGCTGTAGACGATCTGGCCGGCGCCGCTGGTCGAGGTTCCGATCGAGACGTGGGTGATGGTCTCGCTGCCCGAGGTGCACTCTGGGAACTCGATCGCCGCGGTGTTGCTTGCCGACGAGCCGGAGCACGTCCACCCCGAGCTCGTGCGGATCACGGCGACGCGGGCGTAGGACCCGTATGCGCACTCGCTCGTGGTCTGCGACCCGCCCTCGCCCGGGTCTGCGGTGTGCAGCGCCACGTAGAGGTGCGTGATGGCGTCCCAGGACAGCTCGGTCGCGTTGAACGCCTTGAGGATGAAGTCGGATTCGGCGGTGTTGCCCTTGCTCATGGTCCCTCGGTAGGTGCGGGTGAAGGTTCGGGCGCTGGCGCCCCCGTCGGCGCCGCAGCCAGCATCGGCGCAGGCACCCCGTGCTTGCTCGCGATCGTGTTGACCCAGTCCTGCGTCACGGCGAAGCCCGCAGCTCGCGCCTGCGCCACGTCCTGAAGGAACGCCGCGTGCCTCTTCGCGAAGTCCTCGCGCACGGACGCCTCGTCGGGGTCGGGGAACGTGTAGCGCCGCGTCGGCGCCAGCTTGTCGTCGCCGAAATTGATCGCGGTCCACGGCGAGATGAGCCCGCTCTGGAGCGCTCCCTCGATGCACGCCAGGTCGCTCTGGATCTTGCTCGTCGCGACCCCGAAGAGTGCCTGCACGTCGACGCCAGGAGCGCCCCCCTGCGCGCCGAGCACGCCATCGGTCCCGAGGTAAATGCGCGCCGCTGCTCGCTCTGCGTTCTCGGTGAGTTCCTTCCAGACCTCCCAGGCCTTGCTCGTGTTCGTGAGGTAGTCCACCTTCGAGCCGGGCGGGCGGATGCCGACGGGATCGGTCTGCGACGCGATGCCCTGGAGCAAGGTCAGGAACGCCGCAGCCTCGGCGGTGAGGTCGCCGTTCTCATCGGACAGCGCCGTGCCCTCGGCCATCTCGCCGACGACCTTGGCGTTGCCGTGGCTCGCGCTCCCTTTCGTCCAGTCGCGCATGCCGAACGCGTGCCTGGCCCACACCATCGCGGCGGGGAGGACCGCGGCGTCGAGGCGGTGCGGCAGGAGCTCCGACTTGGCGTAGATGACCCACCGTCCGTCGCCGTGACAGATGGGGATGCGGTCGGTCGGGCCGTCGCTGCTGCACCGCGGATCGAGCCGCGTCATGTACTGCTGCGTGAGATCGTCCCAGAACACGTGCTCGATGGGCCACGCGCGGTGCACCGGGTCCCACCGCGTCCCGTCTGGTCGCGGCGCCCAGTCGTTGTAGCCGAAGGCCACGCCGTGATCGGCGAGGTGGGAGCGGATCGTCGTGATGGTGTCGCTTCCGACCGCGATGCCGCCCAGGCCGAACAACGCCCCGGCCTCGTCGGCGATCTTGGCGCCCTTGCCCTTGGGCTCAGGCACGATCTCGACCCCGAGCGACTGCACCGGGGCGAGGCGCACGCCGCGCGCGACGAAGAGGGCGTCGTCGGTGCCCATCGCCTCCGCGAGCCTCGCCGCGGTCATGAACTTGCCGAGCATCTGCGAGTTGCGGGCGGCAACGATCTCCTCGATCGACCAGGTTCCTGTCACCGACGAGTGCGGCGCGCGCAGCATCGCCGCCAGGCGCCCAGGGTCGAACTCGCCGCGCTCACGCACGACCCGCGCCCGCTTCGACGCCCCGAGCTTGACCGCTTCGCGCTCGACGAGCCGCGCCAGCTCCGCCCCGGACAGGGCGAACGTTCGCGTTTCATTCCGCTTCGATAGCGGGTTGGTTTTCCGCGGCACGCGACGAGTGTAGCGCGGTCGTAGCGCCTCGTTCAAGCCTTAGATGCGGTCGAGGCTGTACCGGATGACCTGCACCGTTAGCCTGGCCACCGGGAAGCCTGCCGCGGCCTTGTAGAACGTCGCGCGGTTCAGCTTGCCAAGCACGATCACTGCCTCTCGCTCGCCTCGAGACGCCACGAGCGCCCGGATGCGGTCGGTCTCTTCCCTGGTCAGGCATTCGGTCGGATGCGTGGAATTCATAAAACCCCCGGCGATATTCAGCGTTGTAACGTTGCAACCGTACAAACGTCGTAGGTTGCGCCGTTAGAATCGTTCTAGCACGCCTTCCCATCTCGCTCAATACGCGGAACCCTTGCATCGTGCTCCTCCGCTCCGCTCGTCTCCGCGCGCTCGGCGCTCACACCATCGACGTCGCCGTCGACGGTGACGCCCCGCCGACGGAGTTCCGGCTCTTCAAGGCCGGCGCGAACGAGACGACGAAGGGCACGTTTCTTTTCGACGCCGCGGCCGCCGCTGCGGTGATGGCCGCCGCAGCGCAGCGCGCCGGCGTCGACTACCCGATCGACCTCGAGCACCTCTCACTAGAGTCCACCGACTCGCGAGGCTTCGATCCCGACGCCCGCGGCTGGTTCTGCCTCGCGGTGCGCAACGGCGAGCTGTGGGCCGTCAACGTGCGGTGGACGCCGGACGGTCAGCGTCGGCTGAGCGAGCGCACGCAGCGCTACGTGAGCCCCGCGTTCACCGTCGACGACGAAGACCGCGTCACCGAGATCGTCAACGTCGCGCTCGTCGCGATGCCTGCCACGCACGGAACCCCCGCGCTCGTCGCGGCCAACCGCCGGAGTCACGTCACCATGTCGAAGACCGCCAAGGACATCAAGACCCAGCTCGCGGTGCGCGTCGCCCTCGCGCGGCAGAAGATCGCCAAGCTGGCCGACGGCGACACCGGAGGCGATTCCGCGCCCTCCGGCAAGTTCGCCGCGGTGCAGGCGGCCGCCAACGGGGCAAGCGAAGCTCTCGCCGCCCTCGAGTCGGTCACCGGCGTCGACGAAGCCATGGGCGCCCTCGACGCGGCCCTCGCCGCCGTCAAGGCGTTCGAGGATGCCGCCGCCGCGATGGGTTCGGCAAGCACCGACGCCCCCGCGACGGAGGTGGCCGAAGAGCCCGCCGCCGCGAGCGCGGACCCCACCGAGGAAGAGAAGAAGATGGCCCGCGCCGAGCGCGCCGAACTGCTCGCCCTCCGCCGCCGGTTCGCCGCGGCCGAGGAGGAAGCCAAGATCCAGCGCCTCGCCGCCGAGATGCAGCGCCGCCAGGGGCTCGAGTCCGAGCTCGTCAAGCTCGGGGTGCAGACCCCCGCGACGGTCCAGCTCCTCGGCGCTCTGTCGGTGGACGACCTCGAGAAGATGGTCGCGCCGTTCCGCGGCAAGCCCCCTTCGGGCCTGCTTTCCCGCATCACCCCGCCGTCGAGCCAGTCGATGGGCGACGGGTCGAAGGAGATCGTCACCCGCTTCGGCACCGTGACCCTCACGGCGAACCAGCTGGTGGAGTGCGAGCGCGCCGGCGCCAAGCCGGAGGTCTTCGCCGAGAACGTCGCTCGCCGAACCGCGAGCAAGGGGTAACACGACATGGCCAACAGCACCGTCAACCTCGTCACCGAGACGCTCAACGATGGGCCGTTCACCTTCGACGTTCCCGTCAAGGGCTCGACCCACATCTACAAGGGGACGCTGATCTCGCAGCACTCCGGCGGGTACTACGTGCCCGGCACGACTTCGGGTGGCGGCGCAGCCGTCGGCGTCGCGCAGCACGAGGTCAACAACACGGGCAGCGATGGCGACAAGCGCGTGCGCATCGAGACCTGCCGCGCCTACGCCTTCGTCAACGGCACCGCGGGCGACGCGTTCAGCGACCTGAGCGTGCTCGGCGCTCCGGTCTACATGAGCGACGACCACACCGTGGCCGACAACTCGAGCACGGCAACGCGCAAGTGCATCGGCTACTTCCTCGGATTCGAGAGCGACGGCAAGGTCCGCGTGTTCCTCGACCCGGGGTACGCGTACCTGATCAGCGCCCTCAACGCGCTGCAGCTCCTCACCGACGCGCCCGCAACCGCGGATGCGCTGCGCGACAACATCGTCACCGCCATGGCGGGACTCCTCTGAGCTGAAGGGAACCGGAGAACACCATGGCCTCACTGTTCACCAAGGACACGCTGCCGACGACCTCCGAAGAGGCGATCCGGCGCTTCGACGATCGCTACAATGCGATCATCGCCGCCGCCGCGCCGAGTTCGTGGGCCGAGCGGTTCGTCGCCGATGTCGATGCGCCGCGCACGACCTTCCCCCTGTCTTCGTTCACCTCGGGGTTCCGGGAGACGAAGGAAGAGAGCGGCCGCTTCCGCGGCATGAGCGAGAAGACCTTCGACGTGTCCGTGGTCGAGTTCGACGACGGGTACGAGGCGAAGGTGTTCGACCTGATCACCAACGTGTTCGCCTTCCAGCGCTGGATGGAGGTGCCGAACGCATTCATCCTCGCCGAGGCGCGTCACCACGCAACGCAGCTCGCGACGCTCCTCGAGGCCGGCACGTCGACCGCGTGCAAGTTCGACGACGTCAACTTCTTCTCCGCGTCGCACCTCAGTAACCCTTCGGATGCGGGGTCGTCGACGTGGAGCAACTATCAGAGCGGCGCGGCAGCTCCGAGCCTCGCGAACATCCAGACCGAGATGACCGCCATGCGTGCGGTCAAGGACGTCAACGGGAAGAAGCTGGGTGTCGAGCCGGACGAGATCTGGCTCCCTACCGAGAAGTTCCAGGCGACAAGCGACCTGCTCAACCAGGCGTTCCTCGCCAGTGGCGAGTCGAACTACATGGCCGGCAAGCTCCGCGCGGTGCACGTGCCCGAACTCACCGACGTCAACGACTGGTACCTGGTCGACTCCAAGCTCCTCGGCGCCTACACGCCGATGATCGCCGCGCGCTACACCGCGCTCGACTCGCGCCTCGGCCTCCGCTTCCTCGACGAGAACTCCGACTTCTTCAAGAAGACCGGCAAGATCAACGCGTCGAAGCACATCTGGGCCGGCTACGGGATGCTCTTCCCGCACGCGATCCGCCGCATCGTCGGCGCCTGATCACCCCCGTCGAACCCTCCCACGACGACGCACCGGCTCGGCCCCTCACGGGTGTCCGGGCTCGGGGCGTTGAGAGATGGCCTACGCGACCGCCGCCGATGTGGTGCCGTTCCTGCCCGCGGGCGGGCTGCCCAACCCTGCGCGCGTCGCGACGGGTTCAGCGAGCGGCGACTACCTCGAGAGCGAGGGCCACGGCCTGCCGAACGACACGCCGGTCACGCTGCGCGCGGAGACGGGCGGGTCGCTGCCGACGGGCCTCACCGCAGGCACGACCTACTACGTCGTCGGCGCCACCACGTCGCGATTCCAGCTCGCCGCCACGGCGGGCGGCGCCGCGATCAACCTCACGACCGACGGATCGAACTTCGTCGTCGTCGCGCCGCTGCCGTGGTCGCTGTGGATCGAGTGGGCCGACCGCATGGTCGACTCGTTCCTCCCGCCGCACGTCGTGCCGCTGGTCGCGCCGTACCCCGGCGTGGTCGTCACCGCGTCCGCCGAGCTCGCCGCCTTCCGCGGCCTCCAGGCGACGGTGGGCAGCGACATCGACCTCGGGCCCCGCCTCGACGCGATCGGCCAGCGCCTCACCCGCTGGGCGAAGACCGCGCCCGTGCGTGGCGTCGACCGCCAGACGCAGCAGCCCGTTTTCCTCGCCATCACCGCCAGCGCCGGCGCGACCGACCCGCGCGG
>ERZ869921.1184-NODE-1184-length-11768-cov-14.341757_pt1 | contig 11768 bp, 18 predicted proteins | sample MGYA00579310_ERZ869921 | MGnify/ENA primary metagenome ERZ869921 (study PRJEB32216, sample SAMN09231816) | wastewater metagenome | place: USA: Maryland | collected 2016-06-21 | study: EMG produced TPA metagenomics assembly of the PRJNA472060 data set (Reclaimed...
GGCTGCGACACGGGCGGCGCATGGCTCCTCGCGGGCTGCGGCGTCGTCGTCGTGGCCGTGGCGCACCGCGCGCCGAGGTGGTGGCCGTGACCGCCGCGCAAGCCCTCGCCGCACTCCTCGCGGTGCTCCCCCTGCGCCGCCCCTACGCGGCGTGTCTCGCCGCACGCACCGAGCGCGTCATCGCGGACGCTGACGCCGCCTCGCGCGCTCACGGTGTGCCCGTCGCGCTGCTGCTCGCGGTGGGCTACGCAGAGTCGCACCTCGGCTGCGCGCGTGGCTCGGGCGGCTGCTGGGGGGCGCCCGTTTCCCGCACGGCGCGGCACACCGCGGGACGGGCGTCGCACGCGGCGTCGGCGCTTGCGCTCGGGCATCGACGCTGCGGCACCTGGAGCGGCGCGCTCGCGCACTTCCGTTGCGGCCGGTGCGTCTGCGCGGGGAGCTACGTCGCGCGCGTCGGCGGGCTGTGGTCCCGCGTTGAGCGCCGCGCGGAGGTGTCGCGGTGACCCGGCTCGCATCGGTCCTCGGCGCCATCGTCGCGCCCTCCCGCGTGCCCGTGCGGGTCGTGCCGCGCCCTCGACGCCCCGACGTGGCCGCGATGCTCTCGGAGGCGCTGCGCGGGTCGCCGGAGGCCGCGGAGGTCAAGCGCCTCGCGCGTGAGCTTGCGTGGCGCGGGACCACCACACACGAAGCGATTCGCGAAGCAACGCGGGTTGCGTGCATCCTGCGGGACCGCTGCGCCGAGTGTGCGGAGCCAGCGGCGATGCTCCTCGCGGTGACGCGGGAGCTGCTCGTTGACGCCGACCGCGACGGCGCGGAGGAGTTCGACCGATGCGTGAGGGACGCCGCCTCTACGCACGGCTACCTGATCACGGCGACGCATGAGGCAGAGTCAGCACGAATGATTCAGGAGGTGATGGGATGAAGCTCGAAGTCAAGTCGGGGAACGGGACGCGCACGCTGGACGCCTACGCGCTGCCCACGGATCGGTTGCTGGTCAGCGATTGGGAGGTCACGCTCCTCGTCGGAGTGTCGGCGGCGAAGCGCACGCAGTGGACCGCGGCGCGGTGTGCGGCGTGGCGCGCGGCGCATGGAGGCGCGCAGTGATCCCCGCGCGACGCCTCCCCATCGTCACTGACGACCGCCCTGGTGTGGTCCGCGCCGAGCCGTGCGAGCGGTCCCCGCGCGTGCGGGCGCACACCGTCTCGGTCAAGCGACTCTCGCGGCGCGAACTCGCGCGCGGCGCCGCGGAGTACCCCGAGCAGCCGGGGCGCGACTACCTCCGGCCGCGCACCTTCGAGGAGTGCGACAGCGTCGGACTCGGCGACCTGTTCCCGTGCCCATTCGTGAGCTGCAAGCACCACCTCTACCTCGACGTGAACCCGCGCACGGGCAGCATCAAGCTGAACTTTCCCGGCCGCGAGGTGGACGAGCTGCCAGCGACGTGCGCGCTCCGCGTGGCAGAGGAGGGGGGGCTCACCCTCGACGGCGTGGCCGATGTCATCGGCGTCGTGCGGGAGCGCATCAGACAGATTGAGGACCGCGCGCTTTTGAAGATGCGCGGTCCCGCGCTGCCCGTCGCGGAGGATCTCGATGACTGACACTTTTGTTGACTCGCTCTGTTACTACAGAGAGAGTGTGCGGCAGGAGGATCACATGCCGAAGTTCATCCCTCGCCGCCGCATCGACATGACCGGGCAGACGTTCGGAGCGCAGACCGTGGAGGGCTACGCGGGCAACGACCGCCACGGGCAAGCGCTGTGGATCACGCGCTGCGTGTGCGGCACCGTCCGCAACGTTCCGGGCGCGAAGCTCCGCACGGGAGAGGCCACATCGTGCGGCTGTCTCAAGCCCGCGAAGTGCGCTGCTGCGAACACCAAGCACGGCGGCTCAGCGCGCGGGCACATGACCACGGAGTACCGCACGTGGTCGAACATGATCGACCGTTGCGAGCGCAGGAGCAATCGGCAGTACGCTGACTGGGGTGGCCGCGGCATTCGTGTGTGTGCGCGGTGGCGCGAGTCGTTCGCCGTGTTCCTCGCAGACATGGGACGCAAGCCATCTCCTGCGCACACCATCGAGCGCATCAACAACGACGGCAACTACGAGCCGAGCAACTGCCGATGGGCCACGCGCAAGGAGCAGCGCGCCAACCGTCGACCGCCGCGCTGCTCAACGTGCGGAGCGCTCAGTCACAACCGCCGCGTCTGCTCGAGGCGAGGTGCGTCGTGAGCGTCCCCGACCTCGACGCCCTCGGCGCGCGGCTCTCTGCCCTCGCCGACGCGATGCGTCTGTACGCCGCGTTCGACGGCGTTGCGTGCGAACTGCGCGCGGCGTTCCACCTCGGCGGGCTGGTGTACGTGAGCAACCAGCGTCAGCCTCGCGCGGAGGCGTGGCGCGCGGAGTGGAACGACCTCGCCGCGAGCGTGGCGCGCTACCTCGGATCGCTCGACGCTGACGCCCCTGCGTACTCGCACGCGGCCCGTGTCGCGCGGGCACGGCTGCGGCGGTGGGATCACCACACGTCGTGCGTGGACCTCGCGTGGGAGGCTGCGGTTGCGCCGCGGAGCGAATGATCTTGACGTGCTGCACTGGACGGTTTAGGAACGCATCACAGCGCCTCACGCACGGGAGGAAGGAACCCGCGCGAGAGGCATCACCGCAGGCCGTGGAGGGCCTCATGCGATGACCAAGAAGAAGGGTATGTGCGGCGTCGTTGCGCCGCAACTAGACGGCTATCACCGCTTCCTGTCGGAGAAGTCGCAGGCGGGCGACGACGACGGCATCAAGGCCGTGTGGTCGCCGTCGTTCATGTTCGACTTTCAGACCGAGCTCGTGGAGTGGGCGCTGCGCAAGGGGCGCGCGGCGATCTTCGCAGACTGCGGCATGGGCAAGACTGCCATGCAACTCGTGTGGGCGCAGAACGTGGTGAAGCACACCGACAAGCCCGTGCTCATCCTGACGCCCCTCGCGGTGGCGCAGCAAACCGTGGCCGAAGCGGAAAAGTTCGGCGTCGTCGCGCGTCGCTCATCGGGCGACGTGACCAGCGGAATCCACGTCACGAACTACGAGCGGCTGCACCACTTCAACCCCAACGACTTCGCGGGCGTGGTCTGCGACGAGTCGAGCATCCTCAAGAACTTCGACGGCACCACGAAGGATGCTGTCACGGAGTTCATGCGTCGGATGCGGTTCCGTCTGCTCTGCACCGCGACCGCGGCGCCGAACGACTTCGTTGAACTCGGCACGTCCAGCGAGGCGCTCGGGTACCTCGGTCACATGGACATGCTCAACCGATTCTTCAAGAACGACGTGGGCAACTCCACCGCGACGGGGCGAGCGTGGGGCGCGCAGGGTGGCGGCGGTCCCAGGTGGCGTTTCAAGGGGCACGCGGAGGTCCCGTTCTGGCGATGGGTGTCGTCGTGGGCGCGGTCCATGCGGCGCCCGTCTGATCTCGGGTTCAGCGATGAAGGCTTCGCGCTGCCCGAACTCGTCGAGCGGGAGCACATCGTGCGGAGCATCCGCCCGCGCGACGGGTTCCTGTTCGCGCTCCCTGCGCACGGGCTCACGGAGCAACGCGAGGAGCGGCGCCGCACCATCCGCGAACGGTGCGAGAAGGTGGCCGAACTGATCAACCCCACGGGCAAGGCCGCCGTCGCGTGGTGTCACCTCAACGACGAGGGAGACCTTCTGGAGAAGCTCATCCCCGACGCGGCGCAGGTCAGCGGCACCGACAGCGATGACGAGAAGGAAGCGAAGTTCGCGGCGTTCTCGAACGGCTCCGCGCGCGTGCTGGTCATCAAGCCTGTCATCGGCGCGTGGGGGCTCAACTGGCAGCACTGCGCACACATGACCGTTTTCGCGGGTTACAGCTTCGAGCAGTACTACCAGGGCGTGCGGCGGTGTTGGCGCTTCGGCCAACGCAACCCCGTCGTGGTGGATCACGTCGCGTCCGACGGCGAGACGGAGGTTCTCGCCAACCGACAGCGCAAGGCCGCGCAGTCCGACAAGATGTTCGCCGCACTCGTCGAGCACATGCGCGACGGGATGCACATTGACCGCACGGGATACGGGTCAAAGAAGGAGGAGGTTCCGTCATGGCTGTGATCGATCAGGTGGTGACCGACAACTACGCGCTCTACAACGGCGACAGCGCCGAGGTGCTCGGCTCGATGCCCGAAGGGTCCATCGACTTCAGCATCTACTCGCCTCCCTTCGCGCAACCGGGCGGCGGCGCGCTGTACCACTACAGCAGCTCGCCGCGCGACCTGTCCAACGCGCGCACGTTCCCGGAGTTCATGCGTCACTACGGGTTCATCGTCGAGAACCTGCACCGCATGACGAAGGCCGGTCGCATGACCGCCGTTCACGTCGCCGACGTGCCCACGGGCAACACCGGATGCGATCACCTCTTCGACCTGTCGGGCGAGATCATCCGCCTCCACGAAGAGATCGGGTTCAAGTACGCCGCGCGGTACTGCATCTGGAAGGAGCCGCTCGCGGTGCGCAACCGCACGCTCGCCAAGAACCTCGCGCACAAGACCATCGTGGTCGACTCGACGGAGTGCAGCAACGCGGGCGCTGACTTCCTCTTGCTGTTCCGCAAGAAGGGCGACAACGCCGTCCCCGTCGCGCATCCGAACGGGCTCACGTCGTACGCGGGAGAGCGCGAGATCCCCGCCGAACTCGCGCCCTTCAAGGGGTGGGAGGGCAAGCAGACCGAGAACCGCTTTTCTCACTGGATCTGGCGTCAGTACGCGTCGTGCTTCTGGGATGACATCCGCCTTGACCGCGTGCTGCCCTACCGCGAGGCGCGCGATGCCGAGGATGAGAAGCACGTCCACCCGCTGCAAATCGACGTGATCGAACGCGCGGTGACGCTGTGGACCAACCCCGGCGAGGTCGTGGCGACGCCGTTCATGGGCGTGGGCTCCGAGGTCTACGGGTCCGTGCTCAACGGGCGGCGCGCACTCGGGTGTGAGCTCAAGTCGTCGTACTTCCGGCAAGCCGTGAAGAACCTCGCCGCGATCAACGCGGACACGTCGCAGGGCGCCGACAAGCAGCCCGCGCTCTTCTCGACCTGATCGCAGCGGGTGCGTGGCTTCGGCCGCGTGCCCTCTGCACAGCCCGTCGCAGCGGGTTGCGCCGATGGCACGGACCGTGTAGCGTGCAGCGGATAGAAGTGTCCCGCGCGGATCTCACCCCGCCGGGACGCGACCGAACCTCATGCGGCGAAGGAGGCCGCGGCTCGATGACAGCGAACCTACAGCAACCCGACGGCACCTGCAACCTCATGCCTCTCGACGTGGAGGAGGAGTGGCAGAGCGCCTGCTCTGAACTCATCGCCGCCCTCGAAGAATGCGAGCGGCTGCGCTGCGGCATCAGCAACGACGCCGCCATGCTCATCGGCATCATCGAGCGCGACACCTCATTCGGGCCGGTGTCCGTGCGCCACGTCGCGCGGCTCATCCGTCGCGAAACGCCCTACTACGCGCGGCTCGCCGCCGAGGTCAGAGCATGGCGCGCAGAGCGTCACGCGCGGGGGTGGATCTGATGACCTGGGCGAAGTTCTGCGACACGATCCTTGACCACCCGAAGTGCATCGAGGCGGGCGAGGATGCAACGTCGCTGTTCATCCGGTCGGTCGTGTGGTGCTGCAAGCACCTCACCGACGGGCGCATCCCTCGCGCCGCGGTGCGCACCATCACCGCCCGCGCGGACGCTGACGACCTCGCCGCGCGCCTCGTTGCCGTCGGTCTATGGGAGGACCGTGACGGCGCGTGGTGGGTGCATAACTTCCTCGACTACAACCCCTCGCGCGCCGAGGTGGACGGCAAGCGCGCCGACCTCACCGCCAAGCGCAGCGCCGCGGGTCGGGCGGGCAACCTCGCGAGGTGGGGCCGAGGGGGTGCGGCATCGCAAACGGATCGCAAACCCATCGCAAACGGATCGCAACCCGCATCGCAAATGGATCGCAACGGGGTCGCAAGTGGCATCGCAAACGCATCGCCCCGTCCCGTCCCGTCCCGTCCCAAAGAAGAAGAAGAGATGTCGGCCACGGGTGCGACGGGCCGGGACCGTTCGGGCGCTGACGCGCCCCTGTCGCTTCTCCCTGACGACCCTCCCCCGCGCGACGATGTGGCCGACGTGTTCGCGCACTGGCAGCGGGCGACGGGCAAGGGGCGGGCGGTCCTCGATGCGAAGCGCCGCGCCCTCATCGCCCGCGCGCTCAAGCTACGCCCCGCGGTGGACCTCTGCCGCGCCGTCGACGGCTACGCATCGTCGCCGTGGCACCGCGGCGAGAACGACCGGCGCACGGAGTACCTCAGCATCGAGCTCATGCTCCGCGACGCCGCGAAGATTGAGCAGGGCATCGACCTCGCGGTGAAGGCCGCGCCCTCGGCGCCCGCTGCGCCGAAGCCCGTACCGCCGCCCGCGAAGCTCCCGCCGATGCCGCCCGACGTGCTCACGCCGGAGCAGCTCCGCGCGCACAACGCGCCCTTCCTCGAAGAGCTTCGCCGCAAGCGCGCAGAGCGCGAAGCCGCGGAGCGCAAGCGGCTCAACTTCGGTCGCGAGGTGGAGTCGTGACGCTCTTCGCCGACCCCGCCGCGGAGCGGGCGACGATCTCGTCGGTGTTCATCGCGGGCGACGTGGACCCCGACCGAATCGCCTTGCTGACGAACGACGCCTACGCGCGCCTCGCCGCCGTTGTTCGCGCTGAGGACTTCTACGACACCCGCCACGCCGCGGTGTGGATTGCGATGGGGCACGTCGCCGCCGCGGGGCAGGGCATCGAGACGGTCACGGTCAACGCCGCGATGCGCGCCCACCGCATCCCCGGCGACGTGTCACCCGACTTCGTGGCGCGGCTCACGGTGTCGTCGGTTCCGTCCAGCAACGCCGAAGCACACGCAACCATCGTCGCGGCGCTCTCCGCGCGTCGGCGGGCCATCGCTGCCGCGGATGCGCATCGCGCGAGGCTTCTCGACGGGGGCGACATCGCGGCGTCGGTGGCGACGCTTGAGAGCGACTCGCGCGACGGCATCACCGGGCCGCGCGACATCTCCGTCGGCGCGGCCTTCGATGAGGGGTGGGATCGCATGACGGAGTCGCGGCTATGCGGTGCGCGCTACGGACTGCGCGCCCTCGACGGCGCCGTCGGCGAGCGCGGTGCCCTCGGCGGTCTGTTCGGAGGGCAACTCACCGCCCTCGGCGCGGTGCCCGGCGGCGGCAAGACGGCGCTTGCTGCGACGGCGACCATTGCCACCGCGCAGGGCGGCGGGCGGGTGCTCTTCGCCGCGCTCGAGATGCCGCGCACGGACCTCGCGTGGCGCTTCGCCGCGGGCTTCTGCCGCGTGCCGGTGTCGGTGGACCACATCAACACGGGCACGATCAACCAGCGCGAGGCAGACGACCTGCAACGCGCGTCGCGTGAGGTGTCCGCACTGCCCATCCTCGTCGAGGATCGCGACCTCACGGCCAACGCGCTCTGTGCGCTCGCCACCGCGGAGCACTCGCGCGGCGCGCTGTCGCTGATCGTGGTGGACTACCTGCACCTCCTCGGGCGCGACGCGGGAGACGACAAGCTCCGCACCGACGAGGTGTTGCGGCGACAGGTGTACGCGCTCAAGGGGCTTGCGAAGAAGCTCCGCGCCCCGGTGCTGATGCTCGTTCAGTTCAACCGCAGCGGCGCGAAGAGTGAGCGGCCGACGATGTTCGACGCGCTCGGCGGGAGTGCCATTGAGCAGGGCGCCGACAACGTGGTGATCCTCGTGCCCGATGCGTCGGCCACGGGGGTTACGGTGCGCGTGCGCGTGCACGTCGACAAGCGCCGCGGTGGCCCGCCGTGCCGCGAGGGAGTGGACGTGTACTTCAACCGCGCGCGACAACGGTTCATCGACAGCGCCGACGACGGCGAGGGCATGGCAGACGGTCCCGCGCACTACGCGGACAACGACCTGGGAGACGACACATGGTGACCGATGGGATGAGCGGGGCTGAGATGTGGCGGGCCGAGGTGAAGCCGTGAGCATCGACTGCGAGATTCACGGCGTGCCCGAGGGCATCCCCGAAGCGCACGTCGCCGCGATGCTGGTCCAGTGGTGCGGCACCGAGATCGCCACGCTGCACACCGAGCCCACGCTCCATGTTGCCCTGCGCGGCGTGGCGGGTGAGCATGCCGAGGACGAGTGGCGCCGCGGCCCTCGCGGCATCGAGGTGTTCTGCCCGTCGCCCCGCGTGCTGTGGCTGACGCTGCGGCACGCCGACGCGTACACCACCGCCGTCGCCGAGGGCTTCGCGGTGTGGTGGGCGCGGCGCTTCGGCGCTGAGGATGCCCGCGTCGAGTGGTCCACCACGGGGCGCGTCGTGTGGTCGCGGAGCGCCGAGGTGAAGCCGTGAGCGCGCGCATCCTCGGCGTCGACGTGGGCCTCGCGTCGTGCGGGTGGGCCGTGCTTGAGCGCACCGCGGATCGGTGGCGGCTCTACGCGAGCGGCTGCGTCAAGACCACACCCGCGGACGGCGACGACATCACCCGTTCCGTCATGATCCACCGCGCCCTACGCGACGTGATCGAATCGCACGCGCCGCGCGTTGTGGTCACCGAGGCGTGGCGGTTCTACCGGGACTGCGACACGACGCAGGCGCACGCGCTCGGGATGGTGGTCGCCGCGGTGCACCTCGCCGCGGTCGTGTGCGGCGTCGACCACGCGGAGGGTGCCCGTGCGCAGGATTGGCGGCGCTCCATCGGGCTCCCCGTCGATGCGACGAAGGCCGCGTGTCAGCAGCGCGTTGCGGCGGCGCTTGGGCTCCCCGGTGTGATCACCCCGCAGCACGCAAGCGACGCGGCGGCGGTGGCGCTGGTCTACGCATCGGGGGCGAGGATGCCCGATGCCGCCCCGCAGGAGGCCGTTGCGGGCGCGCGGGCGGCGTCGGACGGGGCGAAGGCCGTCCCGGTCGGGCGACGGGCGCAGAACGGGCGCAGGAGGGCGGGGCGATGACGCCGCGTGAGAGGGTCGAGGCCGTCGCCCGCGCGGCGTGGGGCGTGGATCGCGTCGGTGTGACCGTCGTGGCTCTGCCCGAGCACGTCGTCGTGGTCGTGTCGTCGGAGCGGACCACCGACAGCGTGCCGCGGTCGCAGACGGCGACGGCCCCCACGGTCGCCGCGGCGTTGCTGCGCGCGGCAGACATCATCGCGGGCGGTGTGAGCAACAGCGCGGCCCGTGCGAAGCGCGACGCCGACGCTGCCGCGGTCGAAGCGCGCATCCTCGCGCAACTCGCGGCGTGCGTCGCGTGCGCTGTGCCGTGCCGCGAACACGTCGCGCGCTGCGAAAGTGCCGCGCCGTGTCGCGAGGTCATGCCGCGCGTGCGGCTGACGCCGTTGTGCGAGCGGCTCGACGGGTACGACGCCGCGCACAACACCGCGTGGTGCACGCGACAGGCGGGCGTGCCGTGGGGCGGGACGGCAGTCATCGCTCGCCCGCTGTGGTGGCGCCGCGGTCGCAAGGGCCGCGCGTGCCGTGACCCTCGCAAGCACGCGCCGACGTGCAAGGTGATGCCCGTGGAGATCTTGGCAAGCGACGCGCGGGGCGCCATGCTCCGCGCAGGAGGGTGACGATGCGCAAGGTGTTTCACGCTGACGACCTCGACGCGGTGGCAGCGCCGCCCCTCGCCCGCGCGCAGCACGCGGCAACGGCGCGGACCTCCGACGACGCCGAAGCGCAGCGCATCCGCACGCTGCTCTGCGCGCTGCGGCCCGACCATCCCGATCCGTACGAGCCCATGCCCGCGGGCGGTGTGACGACGGGGATCATGCGCGTCTCGCCGTCACGCGCGCCGTGGGACCTCGATGCGCCTCGCGGATTCGGCGCACCGACGGGGGCGATGCTCGACGCCGCTGCGTCGGCGAAGGCGACGGGCGCCGCGGAGGTTCTTGCCGCCGTCGGTGCGCTCGATGCGTCGTCGGCTGCGGTGCTGCGGTGGTTGCGGCGGGAGGCATCGCTCGCGGCGGGACTCCGCGGGCTCTGGCACGACGCGGGGATGGCCTTCGCGAGCGCGGAGCAGACGGCGGCGTGGGCAGACCTCACCGTGCGGCGAGGGTTCGCCCCCGCGCACGGGCGGCGCCTCGTGCTCGCGGCTGCGACGGCGTGGGAGTCGGCGCGGGGGGAGTGACCCCCGCGCCCGCGAGGAGCAGGGCGCGCACGCCCTCGGCGCCGCGCTCGCGCCGGGCTTCGGAGAGGGCGGTCACGCTGACGCCTTCGTCCAATCCTTGAGCGCCGCCACCGCGTCGCGCTTCGTGGGGTAGGTGTCGTGGGCGCGGTCGCCATCGGCGTACCACACCCACACATCGTATCCGCTCACGTCGCCACCCATAAACCGTACGTAGTAGTCGCGGCCGTTGATCGTTGACTTGTAGTAACCGGGGCGAATGCGGGTCATGGCGAGGTTCGTCTTTCCGTCGCGCTCATCGCGTCGACAAGAAAGAGCCTAAACCGGCCACGACCCAAGCGCAAGAGGGGTCGTGCACTTTTCTGCGACCATGCGAGAAACCTAGACGTTTTCGCGTGTCGATTCCTGCGGCGAGGCCCCGAGCACTCGCGCGCAGACGAGGGCGTGCGGGCCCTCGTCTGCGTCGCAGGAGCACGGTGGACGCGGCACGATGAACCCACCGCGCGACCATGCCTCGTGCGCCCGGCGCTCGCGCGTGGCGCCGTCTGCGAGGCGGATCACCGTGACGCGGTGGCCGTACCCTGCGCGGTCGCAGGCGCGGCCCGCGGCGTTGCACGCGGCCTGATCGCTGCGCGCGGCGAGGGGGTGCGATTCCCACCAGCCGCAGCCGTCGTTGAGCTCGATGCGGTGCGTCGGCGGCGCGTCGCGGGGGATGCCTCGGGCGGGTCGTGGGGCGGTCATGCGTGTCTCCCTGGTGTGCGTGTGCGGAGCATCGTGGCGCCGCCCCGGAGGCCCGTCGTGGGCGCCCGGGGCGAGTCCCGTGCGGGCCGTCGTGGTCAGGCGGTGACGGCCGCGTCGCCTTCGGTGGTCCACGTCGTCACGTCGGCGAGGGCAACCCCCGTCGCGCGGGCGATGCACTCATCGAGGTAGCGCACCCGCGCCTCGGCGGTGCCCTTCTTCCAGTCGAGCCCTTCGATCTTCACCACCGCGGCGCGGTAGCCCCGGGCGCGCACCGGGGCGTCGCAGCGGGAGAGGGCGTCGGCGAGCACGTTCCAAACGTCGGTGCCGACGTGGTAGGTGAAGCCGAACGGGCTGACCTTCTCGCCGCTGGCGCTGCGCTCGCAGTTCGCGCCGATGGTCCCGAGCGCGTGGGCGATGACCCGCACGGCCTCGGCGCGGTGGAGGCGGGCGCCGATGGTGTCCATGCGATCCACGGGCTTGACGATCATCTCGCGCATCGTGCCGTTGCAGCGGAGGCAACGCCCGCCGTTGACGTGCTTCATGTTCGCGAACGCGCGCTTGAAGCCCGCGCAGCGGAGGCACTCGGTGAACATCGCGAAGGTCGTGGCGGTCGTCATGGCGGGCGGTCCTTTCGTCAGCGCTCCGTTGCGCTGACTCCCCTAACCTAAACCGGCCCGCATGGGATTGCAAGGGGGGGCGCTGCACTTTTCTGCTCGGCGCTGGAGTTCTAGGCGTTTCACCCGATCACATCGACGCCGCACGCGCGGAGCGTCGCGCTAATGCACCGCACCGCGAGGCGCCCGGCGCGCGAGCCCGAGTGAGTCCCGGTCGCATGGAGCGGCGCGGCGAGAGCCTCGGCGGCG
>ERZ869921.1185-NODE-1185-length-11768-cov-3.639204_pt1 | contig 11768 bp, 14 predicted proteins | sample MGYA00579310_ERZ869921 | MGnify/ENA primary metagenome ERZ869921 (study PRJEB32216, sample SAMN09231816) | wastewater metagenome | place: USA: Maryland | collected 2016-06-21 | study: EMG produced TPA metagenomics assembly of the PRJNA472060 data set (Reclaimed...
TGCCAGAACGGCCCCGTACGGAGGATCTACGGCGAGCGGGTTCGCGTAGTCGACGAAGATCGAGAACGGCTCGATCGTAGCGGCGGCTACGTTACTCGACGCGGGGCTCGCCGCGGCCGTCCACGCGCCCGCGCGGCGGAACCAGAAGGCCGCCGTGTCCGTCGCGTATCCGATCGCGCCATCGGCCGGCGCGTCGGCGAGAAGATCGACCTCGGTATCGTAGGGCTTGAGTTCGTCGATGCCGGCGGCGAGCGCAGCGGCTTCGCGGCCGGGGACGTTCGCATAGCGGACGAGAATGTCGACGAACTTTTCGAGCAGCGCGGCAGCGTTCACGGGGTCACTCCTTGCGGCGGTATTGCGGCCAGAACAGGTGCCCGCACACGACGCCGACCGCGAAGGGCAGCGCCGGGTGACGCATGGCGAAGGCGAGGGTGATCTCGCTGATCGTGTCGCCGGGCGTCGGGTTCATGGCAACGACCACGTCCCACGCGATCAAGGCGAGCACGGCGGCGACGAGGATCGAGATCGTGACCTTGCGCGTGTTCGTCATGCGGGCGAGGTTACTCGCGGCGCTCTACCGGCGCAAGGGCGAAGGCGCGGGCGGCGCGTCCTCGGCATCGGCCGCCGCCTCGCCGCGTACCGAGAGGCGCTCTAGGACGCGCTCGACGTTGCGATCAAGCCGCTCGATCTTTGCCCGGACGTTCTGCTGCTCGACCTGCAAGGCTTCGAGCCGCCAATCGACGAGCCGCTCGCGCTCGATCGAGGCCACGAGCTTCGTCTCGACCTCCTTCGAGGCGAAGAGGTGCTGAAGCACGAAGAGGCCGCCGCCGAGCATCGTCGCAACGATGGCCGCGATCGATGCGACCGAACCGAGCCCGAGACGTACGCGCACGGACGGGCGCGCGGGGGCGTGCGCGTGCGCGGTCATGGGTTCGACGCCTCACGAAGAATGGAAGCGCGCGCGGCCCAATAGGCTTCGCGCGCCCGGCGGATCGCGGCCGAGGTATCGGCGCACGGGGGGCAGACGCCCGTGAGCGTTTCGACGAAGCGGCGCGCGGCTTCGCGCACCTCGGTCAAATCGGCCTGCTGCCCCGCATCGGGCGCGGGCTCCTCGAACATGCGGCGCAGCTCGTTCGCGGTCATGGCATCCCCTTTAGGCGTTGCACTTCCCACGTCAGCCGGTTGACGGCGGCTTGCAGGTCCGCGATCGCCTTGGCCGTATCGCGCTCGTGCGCGCGGAACGTCTCGGCGTGCTGCGCAAGCTGCCGCGCGAGTTCGCGCTGGCTCGTGCTTAGGAGGTCGACCGAGGTTTCGAGCTTCGCGGCGGCGCGGGCGAGCCGCCACACGGCAACGATCAGCGTCGTGGCGCTGACGAGCAGGCCGACGACGAGGGCCCAATCGGAAGCCGTGCCGAGGTTCAAGCGAAAGCCCTCCGCGTCCTACCGTACACGCGCGAAGGCGTAGGCCGCAATCGTGAAGATCGTCGCGGTCGCCGCAAAGGTTGCGCCCGCCACGAACGCGGGACGCTCGACGAAGGGCACCTCGCGCGCCGCAAGTGCCCGCCGAAGCTCGGCTTCCAAGAGATCGACGGCCCGATCGTGCTCGGCCGCCTCGACCTCCCGCAAGCGCCTTTCTAGCCCAAGGTCGACGGCGGCGAGCTTCGTCGCGTGCTCGGCGTCGAGCGCCCGCAAGGCATCACAGCCGGCGGCCTTCTGCCCCAAGCGGATCGCGAGTTCGGTCGTCAAGAGCTGCCCCGACCACGGGGCGAGATCCCCCGCCACAAGCGGCGCGGCGCAAAGCAGCGGCTCGCGCTCGTCGCAATCGCCGGGGGGCGCGGCGGCTACCGCGAGCGCCACGAGGGCCGCGAGCGCGGTCACGGCTTGCGGCCGGCGGCGCGGACGAGGAAGCGCGAGAGCGCCACGGGATCGGATCGCAAGACTTCGGCCGCCGCGCGGTCGCGTTCGGTGAGCTTCGCAAATTCGGCGGCGCGGCCCTTGCCGAGTTCTTCGCGGGCGCGCTCGGCCCCTAGCATCGACTCGGCTTCGGCGAGAAGGCGTTGCTCGCGCAGGCCCGCGAGCTGCGCGCGGACCTCGGTGCCGAGCCCGACGCGGGTCTGGTCGCGGGTGAACAGCCACACGACGAGCCCGGCAGCGGCGGCGACGAGGGGGAGCGCGATCAGGAGTGCGCGATTCATGCGGTCGGGGTCTTCTCGGGATCTACGGGCACGGCCTTGCGGCGGCGCGCGGGGATGCGCTTGTCGTCACCGAGGATCGTTTGGCCGAGGATCTTGTGGGCGTGCCCGGTCGCTTGGCCGAGGATGAGGCCGGTCAAAATGCGCTCGGCGACGGGGGCGGAAGCCGGCAGCACACCAGGGATCCATGCCCCAAACGAGCAAAGCACGAGCGGGAACAGCGGGGCCAAGCGCACGAGCCAAGCGGAGTCGCGAGCCTTCGGCGGGAGCGCCTTGCGGGCCGCCGTGAGCAGCGACCACGTCGCTCCCATGAGGAGCACCGACTCTTTGCGAAGTAGGATCTCGGTGAGCGTCGTTTCCATCCGTCGAGACTGTCACGGCGGCCGGCCCCTAGTCTAGCGCGAGGTCGATCTCGCCCGTGTCGAAGCGCAGCGTATCTCCGGGGTTCACCGATCGGGAAGTCGCAAGCGCACCCGCCGCGAGGATGTTCCCACCCGAGGCCGCGTCGGACACGAAGGCGTGCGTTAGTGTGCCCCACCCCGCCGTCGCTTGCGGGAACGTGACGGCTGTGCCGTTCGCCTTCGCGCCGCCCACGGCCGCGGGCCAATTCGCGGGCGAGTTCGTCACGGCAACGCGCGCGTACGCGCCGCCCGAGGGCTCGGTGATGCCCGAGCCGTCGTCAGCGATCGGCGTCGTCGAGAGGCCGACGTAGAGCGTCGCGGGCGCGCTGTACGCGGTCGCGCCGAAGGCGTGGTCGAGTAGCTTGTTTTCGAGGTAGTCCGAGAAGCTCACGTTGTCACCTTCCGCCCTACGAAGAGGCTCCATACCACGTCGAGCGACTTCGCTTCCGAGTTCCAGATCGCGATCTTGTAGCGCCAGTGGGCGAGGATGCGCTTAGGCTTCACGCCGGGCACGGTCAAGGGAAGGTGCGCGGTGCCGAGGAGCTGCGCCCGCGATACGAACTGCCCGAGCGGGATCGGCCCGTCGTACAGGTCGAAGCCGCCCTTTGCGCCCGCGTTCGCGGTCACTTGCTCGGTGTCGGGCGACCAATCGAAAGCGCCGGCCCCGATTGGGTTCGGCACGGGCACGACGGCCGAGAAGCCTACGGCCGCGCTCGCGCGCGCCGCAAGATCCAGATCCCACCCGCCGCCCGCTTGCGGTACGAAGCGCGAGAGCCCGCCGCCTACGGGCTGCTTCGCGTACGCGCCCGCGCCGGGCGCTTCCGTCGCGGGGCTCGCGGGCGCGTAGACCAAGAACGTGAGTTCGTCGCCCGGCTGCGCGCCTTGATAGGTGAGGTTGCCGCCGGCGAGGTATACCCACTCGCGGAATTGCCACTCGACGGCGTGCGCCCCGTAGTCCGCGGCCGCGAGCCGGAAGGGCGCGCCCGCGAACCGCTGTCCGGTCGCCACGTCGTCGCCCGCGCCGGGGTAGTTGATCGACACGTCGCCGGGAAACAGGTTCATAAGCGTGATCGGTTTCCCGTCGGCCGTGCGCACGTCGAGAGGGGCCGCGAGAAGCTCGCCGTCCGAGTCGCCAGGCACGGCGGTCGCGCCGGGCTTTAGCGTGGCCTCGAAGTCCGCGACCTCGGCGGGCGCGGCGGCGGTGCAGCGAATGAGTGTTCCGCGAATGAACGCAACGATCGAGTAGCCCTCGGCGAGCGCGACGAAGTAGAGCGGCTCGGCCGTGCGCGCGGCTTTCAACGTCTCGTAAGCAACGGTCAGCTCGGCCACGGTATCACCTCAGAACGAAGTCGATCGAGACGCGCCATTGTGTCGTCTGCGAACTCGTCGGCGTGATGGCGACGTGAACAATGTCGCCGCCGCTCGCAAGGCGGCGCGGCATGGCCGCGAAGTCCTGCGTGATAACCGCGTCGCCCGACGACGGGACGTTGAACGCGCGGAATACTTCGCCGTCGACGCTGCCCGGCGGCGAGGTTTCGGTAAGCGCCCCGCGTCCGATCTTGACGGGCGCGCCGCGCGCGTTCGAGTCCGACTTGCTCACGCTGTAGCCCGCGATCCAGAAGCTCTTGCCCGTCGGCACGGTGTAGGTCAACGCGATTTGATTCGCGGCCGTGCTCGTGGTCGTGAGGACGCTCGTGATCGTGTGCGAGTCCTCGGCGATACGGATCGGAAGCGGATCGCCCTTCGTCGAGACGGCCACCTCTACTCGGTCGAAGTTCGTCAAATACACGAAGTCGATCGCGATCGAGTTCGCTACGGAGACGGACGAAAGGTTCTCGACGTCGGCGTGCAGGTTCATGCCGTCGTACGGGCCGGGAACGTGGAAGTAGTGGTCGGCGACGAGCACGTTTTCGACGAACAGCGACGCCTTATCGCCCGCGATCTCGATCCGGTAGTAGAGCGCCGCCGACGTGAGAAGCCCGCCGGGCAGCGGCACGGTCGACGCCTGGAAATTGTCCGCGCCGTCGTCCCATCGGGTCGTGAACTTCACCTGCGTCGGATCGGTTCCCTCGAAGCTGACGAAAGCGCTCTTGTTCTCCGCATCGTTCGCCAGGCCGACGTGAAAGGCCTGCCCGTTCTGCCGCTGCGCCATCGCCAAGCGAAAGCCGACGACATAGGGCGGATAGTCGCCCAAGCGCATGACCTTCGCGCGCGCGCCCGAGTCGGTGCCGACGCCGACGATGAGCGAGCCGGCCGACACGGTAGCCGTTCCGCTTCCCGCGATCTCGCGGAGCCACCATGACGCGGAGCCCGCGCCCGTCGCCGTCGCGCCCGCGTAGGGCTCGGCGAGTTCTAGCGTCACGTCGTCGATCACGTTGGCGACGAGCACCCCGAGTTCCGCGCCGTGCGTCGAGCGCCGGATGTAGTCCCATCGATCGATCTCGGACAGAAACGCGGTGCCGCTGCCTCCAACGATCGTCGATCCGTTCGTGAACGTGAGCGTTCCCGTCAGCGTGCGGTCGAGGGAGCTGCCCGAGAAGTCGTCGCGAAAGCTCGTCGCGTCGGTGAGCACGTTCGCGCGCGCCACGAGCGCCCCGTCGGCGTTGCGAATCAACGGGCCGCCTTCGGCAAGGTCGAAATTGAAAGGCGCGGGGGCCCACGAGGCCGTGTCGATCCCTCCCGCCGTGAGGGCGTTCGCGGGCGTGCCCTTCTCGTCGCCGTTCGTGTCGGCAAGGATCACGGCGGGATTGCGGCTCATGCCCACGTCCGAACGCGCGACGTTTCAAAGAGGCCCGCGTAGGAGATCGTATCGGTCAGCGTTCGCAGCACCGTCGCCCCGTCGCTTGCGAACATGCGCCACACCTCGGAGGCGGGCGTTTTGTTCGCGTTACGATTGATCGTCAGGTCGGCGATTCTGGCCGTCTTCGCCGCGCTTGTCCACCACGTCACCGAGGTCGGAAACGGCGAGGCGGCCGGCAGCGTTTCGCAGTACGAGCCCGACGCCCACCCGTCTCCCGGCCCGCCGTCGACGAAATGGATCAGATCACGAAGCTCCTTGTGCGCCGCCTCCGTGATGCCGTCGGGGAGCGCCGAATCGACGCGGGCGACGAACGATACGGAGCCCGCGCCCGCGAAGGCGACCCGCAGCGTCGTCGACTCGCGCGCGACGGCCGCGAAGCTGCTCGTGCCTGTGACCGCGAGCGACGCGGACACGATCGAGGGGGCGATCGTGTGGCCGACGCCCGCGAGGTACGCGGCGAGGTCGGCCTTCATTTGATCGACGGCGCTTTGCGGCGCTGCGACCTCAAAGTGGACCTCGCCCGTCGCTACACTGCCCGTAAGCGAGCACTCGAAGCCGGCCGGATAGGTCGGGTTCATGGACGCGAGGAACGCGGCATAGAGCTCGTCGGGCGTCGCGCCGTTCGCTCCCGTCGATACCGTCTCGACGGTCAGCCAATCGTCGAGCGTGCGAAGCGTCGTCGTTGTCATGCGAGCCGGACCCCCGAGAAGAAATGCTCTAGCGGATCGAGGCCGAGGTTACGCCCGCCGCCGGAATTGTGATAGGCGCGCACGCCGATCGTGTCTCCCTCTTCGAGCTTCAGCGCATCGGCGGCCACGGTGAGCGTGAGGACGCCCGCGCACGCCGCTTTCAATTCGAGCCCGCGGAGCAGGATCACGCCGTTCTTGAAGATCGCAAGGTGCGCGCGCGCGTTGTTCGCCACGTTCAAGATCCGCGCGCTCGCTGTCACCGCGTAGACGCCCGCCTCTCGCGCGATGATCTGCGACGCGGCGATCTCGGATGCGCCTTGCTCCACGACCGTCGGGAATGCGATCTGCGTGTATGCCGCGTTAGGGATCGCCCCTCCTGCCGCGTTCGTAAGCCGCCAAGTGCTGAACGCTTGGCGGATCTCGGCCTTGTCGACCCAAAGGGTACGCCCGGCCGTCGCGCTGCTATTCGTGATCTCCAATGAGAAGGCCGCAGCCGTAGTCGCCGTGCGAAAGAGGACGTTGGCATAGTACCAGTTACCGACCGCCACGGGCAGCGTGCCCGAACGCACGACGAGCCCGACTTGCGCGCCGGCCGCGTCGAACTGACGAAGGGCGACGATCGCCTGCGCTGCCGCATTGTTCGAGCGCAGAAGTGCCGAGAAGCGATAGGGCTTGTTCGGCATCATGGGCAGCGACTTCGTGCGGATCGTCGGGAGGTTGTACGTCGCCGACTTCACGATCTTGACCGAGCGGAGCCCCGAGGCGTTTACCGTCGCATCGACGTAAATGTCGCTCGCCGCGCCCCACACGGCGGGGTCGTCAACGATCGCCCCGCCGCTTTCCTTCGCGGTCTTCCAATTGTCGGGCGGCGTCGTCGCGTCGACGTTCGGGAGCGTCGTCACCTCGAAGTCGCCGTTGGGGACGAGGTTGCCGCCCTGCTCGGTCGCGAGGTTCGTATTGTAGGGGCCGACGAGGACGCTCGCCTGCGTGAGCACTGTGGTCGCCGTCGCCTTGTTGCCGGCCGCGTCCACGACCACGACCTTGATCCGGTAGTATTTGCCGGGCACGAGGTTCGTCACCTCGAAGCGGGTCTGCCTCCCTACCGCGCGAAGCGTGCCGGCCGTCGGCGTGAAGTCGCCGCCCGGCGGCGCATCGTGCGGGCCGTCGACGTGACACTCGCTCGTGTGCCAATCGGCCACGGGCGGCGAAAGCGCGCGCGGGTCGTCGTAGGTTACGATCACGCCGCCGAGCGTCGGCTGCGTTGTGGCAGCGGGCGTCACGCCCCCGTCGAAGTCGCTCGTCGGGCCGATGCCCGAGCGCGCTTCGGCGCGGAGCCAGCGAGCGAAGCCGCCCGAGGGCTTGCCGCGAAGCTGGAAGCTCGACTCGTCGCGGTCCGTTCCGATCGCATGACGCCACGACACGACGGCGAGGCTTTGGTCGGCATCGTAGTGCTCGCCGTCCGCGCGGAAGCGGTAGAGGTCGCCAAGCTCGGCGGGCCAGAACAGGCCGACCGAGGCGCTTTGCTCGACGTTCGGCTCGCTCAGATCCGAGACGGCCGCGGTCGCCAGCGCCAAGCCTTCGGCCGCGCTGTCGATCTGCGAGCTCGCCGCCTCGACAAGCTCCATGAAGCGCCGCCCGTACTTCGCGATCGATGCGGGGTCGCTCGTGCCCGTGGCGACGCGCACCTTCGTCACACCGTCGGTGTAGATCACGCGCACGACGTTGCGAATGTCGGCCTTCGAGATCCGCGCCTGCTGCACGTCGAGAACCTCGCGCGCCTCGAAGGTCCAGTCGGGCACGACCTTCGCGCGGTCGGGCTGGTACAGCGTGAGCCGGTAGGCGCTCGTGCCGCTGTCCCACTTGTAGCGCACGTCCCAGCCTATCATCGCGGCGAGCTTTCGCAGCGCCTCGGCGACGGGCTCCTTCTGCTGAATGTACTTCGTGATCTGGAAGCCGGGCGAGACGGGCGTGTAGAGCACGACCGCGCCGAGGCCGTTGTCGGTCAAGATCGACTGCATGACCGTTTCGACGGCCGTGCCGGGGTAGGCGCTGCCGTAGACGATCTGGTTCTCTATGAACGTGTCGACGAGGACGCCCGCCTTGTCGCGCGCGCCGATCGTGATCTCGGCCGCGCCGCCGCCGAAGTCGAGATCGTCGATCACGCCCTCGAAGATCCGTTGCAGGTCGCCGGCCGACTGCGACTCACCCAAGCCGAGCACGGCCGCGTCGATCCGAATCGCGCGGTTCACCGTGAGGGCGGGCACGAACGCTCCGAGGGGCTGCTGGTTCGGCGGGGTCGCGGTCACGAGCGGCGAGAGGTTGCGCTTCGCCACCTGCCGCCGAAGCACGACGCGCGCTTGCGCGCACGGGCTGTCAATCGAGTCGCTGATCTCGCACGCGATCCGCCAATCGTGCCCGCCGTAGCCGTTCACGTCGGCGAAGTTTCCCGCGCCCGTCGTGTCGATCTGGACGAGCACGCGCGTCGAGCGCGCGGCCGCGCGCAGTGCGGCTTGTTGGCGGGCCGTCGTTGCGCGCATCGCCTAAGCCTCTTCCAACGCAAGGCGCACGGTGCGCCCGGACGATTGCCATGCGCCGTCGCGCGCGTGCGCGCTGTAGCTCGAAACCACCTCTTGCCCCTCGAACACGCGATCTTCGGCCAGCCAATCGCCGCCCGCGATGGCGCGGGGCTGCACCGCGTAGGTGCGCGTTGCCGCCGCGAGCGCCGCGATCTGCCCGGCGGGCGCGGCCCACGGCAAGACGTGAGCCTCGTCGAGCTCGCCGTTGAACTGCTCGATCCCGTAGAACGCGCCAAGGTGCAGCGGCCCGAAGGTGCGGAAGTCGAGGTCGAGCTCGACGCCCGGCAGCGCCGACGAAGCCGCGAGCGTGCCGTTGACGAACACCTGCACGTTCGGAAGCCCCGAGGCGGGGGCACGGCGAAGCACGATCGCAACGTGCGTCCACGCCGAGGAAGCGAGCGCGCCTGCCGCCGTGGCGCTTACGCCGAGGGGCTGCGAGTAGAGCGCCACCGAGAGATCCGACGAGCCGCCGCCGGGCGTGCGCGCCCATAGCCCCACGTCGACCGCCGCGCCGCGTGGGAAGCGAGCGAAGGCGAGCGTGCGCGCGATCGACAGATCCCCGCGCTTCGCCCAGAACGCAAGCGTCACCTCGTCGCGGGAATCGAAAGGGGCCGCGTATTGCAGCGCCCCAGCCAAGCGCGAGGCCGCCCCCGTCCATGCGGTCGAGTAGGCGAGCGGCTCAAGCTGGAAAGCGTCCGCGTAGAACGTGGTCGCCACGTCGGCGCTCGCCGTGTCGACGTAGAGCGCGAGTAGGTCGCCGGGCGCGAACGCGGGGGAGGGCACGCCCGAAACGCGCGTCCACGTCCCCGCGGGGCCGGGCGTCACGAGGACGGGGGTGCCGAAGGTGCCCGCCGTGACGTTGCCGACGCGCACGCGCATTGTCGCGAGGGCGAGCGGGATCATAATCCACACCGATCCCGAGTAGGCGGCGACCGCGGCCGCCGCAAAGGTCGCGGTGCGAAGCCCGCCGCGGATCCCGTTCACGATCGAGGTCGTGACGACCTTCGCACAGCTCGCGCCATCGAAGCGGTAGCCCGTCTCGGTCGTTCCCGTATCGGTTGGATCGAGCGTGAAAAATGACGCGCCGAACGCGCCCGAGCCATCGCGCACGCCGGCCGGCAGCGCGTTCGTTGTCGCGGGATCGATCTGCACCGAGCCCCCGATCTTGCGATCCGCCACGGCGAGCCCGTCGGCCGCCGCGCTCGGGATCAAAGCGCAGCCGTCCAACGTCGAAGGCACGCGCCCACGCGCGCTGTAGTAGTCGCCGTCGAAGGGCCAGCCGTCGCCGTCGCCCATCGCCAAGTGCTCGACCGCGAGCGCGTCGGCATGAACAAGCGGCGCGGTTTCGCCGCGAAACGTGCGCTTGATCGTTCGCCGCTCGCGCCGGCCCGTGCCGAGCCATGCGCGGTACGCGCCCGCGCCCCCTAAGTCGCGCTCGCCCTCGTCGAACGAGCCGGCGGCTAGGGGGACGGTGAACCCGTTGACGGTCAAGAAAGCCATCGGCCTAGACCTCGTGAAGCTCGAACTCTACCGCGCGCCCCGTCGTGCGCCACGCGCCATCGGCCGCATGGTGCTGCTCGGCCGCGCCGCCGAGCACGACGCCGAGCGCCTCGATCATTTCGCCCGGCGCAAAGTCGCCGCGCGCTTCGAGCTTCGGCATGGTCGCCCGCCTTCGCCCGCTCGTGTACCAGGCCGCGATCTCGGCCGCTAGGGCTTGGCGCGGAAGCACGACCGGATCGTTGATCGCGCCGCCCGCCCAAGGGAACGAGGGGCCGCTGCTGTGGCACCCGATCGAGAACTGCCCGGACGACAGATCCGTGAGCGCCGGCAACGTCGCGGGGCTCGCGAAGGCGACGCGCGTGCCGTTGATCCAGAGCTCGGCCTTGTATCGCCCCGCCGGCGGCGTTGGATGAAAGCACGCGGTCACGAGCAGCCACCCGCTATCCCCGAGCGCGGCGAGCACGCCGGGGGCGCTGTCGAGATCCGTGACGCCGAGCGCCGCGTTGACGAGGCGGAAGCGCACGAGGTCGGACGCCGGGGCTTCGAGCGTGATGTAGTCGCCCGGCAGCGCGCCGCTTCGGCGCACCATGGCGAGAAGGCACGTCGCGGGGAAGTACGGGCGCGAGGCCCACGCGGAGAACGTCCAGCCGTCGAGCGCGCTCGCCTGCGCAACCGTCGGGGGATAGAGCAGCGCCCCCGCCGCGCGCGCCCCGAAAGACGGGTGAACCCACGCGGTCGAGTACGGGCGCGCTTCGCATTGGAAATTGTCTGCAAAGAACACGAGCCCGCTATCGGCCACGGCCTCGCGGACCTCGACGTAGACCGTCGCCGCGAGCGCGCCCGTAGTTACGGTCACGTCCTTGATCCGAACCCAAGTGTCGGCGGGAACGGCGATGAACTTCTCGGCCCCATCGATCGCGTTCGTCACGTCGCGCAAGCGCACGCCGATCGAGGCACCCGCGAGACAGAACAGGTACAGGCTCGCGGCAACGGTTGTCGCGGGCGCAACGGGCGCGCTCGCCGCCACGCCCGAGAAGCCGCCCCGGACGCCGTTGACTGCCGCGCTCGTCGTGGTTCGCAGCGATCGCGTGCCGCTCACGAAGCGCGCGGGGTCGCTTACGAGCACCGCGCCATCGATCGGGACGGCGCTTAGGACGAAGCCTCCGTCGGTGCCGTCGGCAAGGTCGTTCGGCGCGAGGTTCTGCCGGGCGGGATCGACCGTGATCGAGCCGTCGCCGACCTTCGCGGCATCCTGCACGGTCACGCCGTCGTCGGCGTACCGTTGCGGCGAGCTTTGCCCTTGGCTGTCGGCCGTTGCGCTGATCTCGTGCGTGCCCGTGTTCGACGTGCGCGTGCGCGCCGTGAAGGGGAGCCCGAAACCCTCGCCGCGCAGGAGCGAGCGGATCGCGAGCGCGTCGGCCGACGAAAGCGGCGGCGTGCGGAAGCGCCACCGGCGGCGAAGGTATCGGCGGTGCTTCGTGAACGTGCCGCCGAGCCCGCGGCGCGCGTCGCCCTGCTCGATGTACGCGAGTTCGGTCCCGCCGGCATCGGCGAGCGGGATCGGAAAGCCGTTCAGTTCGAGGAACGGCACGTCACGTCACCTTCTGCACG
>ERZ869921.1186-NODE-1186-length-11767-cov-4.610400_pt1 | contig 11767 bp, 15 predicted proteins | sample MGYA00579310_ERZ869921 | MGnify/ENA primary metagenome ERZ869921 (study PRJEB32216, sample SAMN09231816) | wastewater metagenome | place: USA: Maryland | collected 2016-06-21 | study: EMG produced TPA metagenomics assembly of the PRJNA472060 data set (Reclaimed...
GGCTAGCCGGCAAGTAGTCAGTGATCTGAGGGCAAGACTTTTCCGCTACGAACGCACCAGCAGGGCCGGCCATTTAAGCCGGTACAGAAAGCCGGAGATCAGCACCGGCCGTCACAGCCGCCTACGGGCGGCTTTTTCGTTTCACCACTTCACATGATCCTTGAGCCAAAGCGCCGCCCCGAGCAGCGCAGCCGCAACCGGGATCAGGATTTTGAACCCCGAGACGACGAGCTTACCGCCGCGCCACAACAGGATCAGCTCGTCAATCGCCGCTTTGGTTTCGCGCTCCTCGGCAATGTGACCGATGATGCAATCGTGCGTTTTTCGCCCTAGCTCCTCGATCGCGTCCAGCCGAGCGTGCAGCATTTCGGCCTCCACCCGCCAGGCGACGCGACGCTCCTCGGCTTCCGGGATCTGATGTACGAGCGCCTCAGGCATCTGCGGTAATCCTCACGACGTTTGTACCGTCCGCCAGCAGAATTGCCCGCTTGGTTTGGGCCACCACGATGCCAGCCCCGGCTGATGTCTTGAACGTCGTCGTGAACGCCCCGGTGTTGCTGCAATAGACGATACCCTCCCAGTCGTTCGGCACGATGACGTTACGGTTGCCGGTCAAAATCCCGGTAGTTATCAGGTATCGGCAGGCGGCTTGTGCCTGCGTCAGCGTCACATCTGCCGTGGTCACTGCGACGCTGGCCTTGCTGGTGATGTGCTGCGGCTGCCATTGCGCGCGGTAGTCGGTATAACTTGTGATCGTCGTGGTATTGGTGACGGCGGTATAGAGCGGGATCCTGCCAGGAGTGAATCCCGTCGTGTTTTTGGTGACGACGCCGGATCGGTCTGCCTCGATGTAGTTTGTCGCGCTTGCGGACAGGGTAATGCCTGTTGTGACATCGTTTGGAATAATGGTCAGTACGCCGTCAATGATTATCGCTCCTCCGTAGTAAAACCAGATAAGCCCGGATGACGAAAAACGAGCAAACAGAACGGATTGACTCATGGAGTTAAATAGCGCGTTTGCTGTCGCTTCTTTCCCAGACTGAGATTGAACGAGCAGCACTAAGTTTGATGAGCTGGATGCCATGGCGTTACCTGTTGTAAGTCCTGTATGTGGGATTTCCGCGACCAACGCTCGCGGAAATTTGATAGATCACGAAACTGAGCGTGGTCTGCACTGACCCGAAATCTGCAACCTGCTCTGCTGCTGAGTACAGCACGCTATTGGTTCCTGTAGCTGAAAGCGTGCGCAAAACGACCGTATAGGTGTTGTCCGTGCAGACATCCCACTCATATGCCTCGACGCTCTCGCCGATGTCGATATCAACATAGTCGCGCCACTCATCAACAATCCGGGACCGGCGGTAGGCGTAGAGCGTGAGGTCGTCTGTCGTGGTATTGCGAGCCATATTGCCGCCGTACGGCGTCAGCGGCTTTAGGTTGACGCCCTGATACGCAAACGATCGGTTGGCGTCCGTGCTGATGTCTCGACCGTCGGTGATCGCGCGGTACAGTCTTGACTGACCCAGCGTGCCAAGCTCGACGTTGAGCAGTTGCACGGTACTGGTATCCAACAACACGACCGAATCGCCAACAGCGTGCAGCGACATGGCAAACTCCGTACCGCGGCGCGCGCGCAAAAAATCGCGCAGGATGTAGCTCGATCCGCCGACCAGTGTGCAGGTCTGCGCGGCGATGATCTCCCATCGACCATCGGCGCCATATGCGAAATAGTTGGCGCCGTTGAGGATTGCCGATTCAGTGACGGAAAACAGCTCGCCGTTGTCGAGCGTCACGGCGAGCTCGCTGGCGTTATCGATCACGCGCGAATCGACAGAGCCGAGCGCAGTTGTGGCTATGCCCATGGTGCTGCCAGGCGCCGGAAGATCAGCGATTGCCGACCATGACGAGCCGCCATCAAGCGAGGTCAGCAGCGTCCCACCCGGCCATGTACTCGTAGCTCCACAAGCGGCAACAAGGATGCACGGCGTATTTTGTGATGAGACGACCATCGGAATGTCGAGCAGCACGTATTTTGTGGCGCCCGCGTATTGGATGGTCGTCGGGCCGGTATAGACGGGATCAGCGGCAACGGCGGTCGGCGTGTAGATGGCGGCGCTGTTGTATTTCGCCTGACACTCCAGTCTGCCGTCGCTGGTGTAACTGATGCTGGTCAGGCGCAGCGAGACATTGCCCTCCGGCGTGGTCAGCGTCACCACGTCGCCGGGCTCCAGCTGGTTGTACGTCGGCGGCAGGTTGATGGCTACGTCGTAGCGTTCCAGCCAGTACAGATAGAGCAGGACTTCGGCCTTGCCGGCCGCTTCGGTGGATGTCAGCACTAGCGGCAGGTCGAGCTGCATCGCGTTGATCGCCGCGGTATTGATCCGTTCGGCGTACTGCGTGCCGGTGTTGTATTCGCGGTCGTAGTCTAGGTGCTGGACCGTCACGCGCCGCGGCAGTTGCGAGTCCATTTCTCGCGAGACGGTGATCTGCACGCCGGGCGCCTGTCCGTCGGCGCGCGCATCAAGATCCTCTTCGGGGATGGTGACGACGGACGCCCCGCCTCGCGCGAGGAACCGAATCACGTACCCATGCTGCACGACATCAAACGGCCAGGCCCCTTGCAGTGGGTCAATCGCCGCACGAATGGCGCCGACACTTCCGACGCGATAGCCGCGCACGGTCGTCCCCGTGAGCGCGGACACGTCGATATCGCCACCTGTCAGCAAGCCGGACTGGACACACTCGGCGGACAGGATATCGGATAAAGCGGGCAAGATGTCGTCGGCGAAATATCGCTGAATCGTCGCGGCGCGCTGGTTGTTTGAGGTGACCAGAAATACCGATCCATTCCAGACGATTCCCCGCCAGGTCGTGCCGGTAAATGGCATGGCCTGCGTGGTCCATGTCGCTCCGTCTGCAGAAATGTAGTAGTTGGTTTGGTCGGTGGCGAGAAAAACACGGCCATCCGATGCGATGCTGTTGATGTTTTTGGCCAGCGTGTAGTGCGACCAGGTGATCCCGTCAGCACTGACGTGTGACCCCGAGCCGTTGCCTGACAAGGTGCAAAACACACCTTCGGAATTGACCGCAATCTCGTTGTAATTGTTTCCGCTAATCGCGCCTCTTGATGTCCAAGTCCCGGCATACCCTGACGTTGAGGAAAAAAACGTATTGGTTCCGAAATGCGAAATTGTTACCCAAACGTCACCATTCCATGCCAGCGAGCGAGCATAGCTTCCTGATCCAAGCCCAAGGCCGTTGGCTGGCGCCACTTGCGAAGCCCAGACAAGCCCGGTCGAGCTTGTCCACCACGCAGCGGTGTCGGTGACGATAATGAATTTGTCGTTTCCCCATACGACGCGGGTCGGGTAGCCCATGCCCGGCAGAGACTGCAGCGTCCAGGTGATGCAGTCCTCGCTCGTATAGACCGAATACGGGCAGATGATGACGAAAATATCGCCATTTGTGGCAATGTCCTGCCAGTCATCGGAAATCGGCAGATCGTGCTCAGTCCAGGTCACGCCATCTGGCGAGGTCGCGCACTTGCTGGAGCCGATCGCGACGGAGCAGAAAAAAGAGCCATTCCAGGCTGTGGCAATCCAGCTCCGGTTATTGCTCATGGTGCGACTGGTGACGGGGTAGTCGTACGTCGCGCCGAGTTGCATGATCTCGACGCGTACCTGAGCGCCTGCTAGCGTGTTGGCGTAGCGCGCCAAGGCAAGGTCGTAGAAGACGATGTACGCCAGACCTCGCCACGCCGGCGTTGTGCCGGCGCCCATCGTCGCTTCGATGCGAGGGTCTGCGGCTTGCGTGTCGTCGCCGAGGTAGATCGCGAAACCATCAACGGCCGCATTGCTGGCGGCAATGGTATCGGGGTCGCTGCTGCCGGCATCGTAGATCATGTCCGGCCCGATCCAGATGCGCCGCACGCCGGCGATTGGGCCTTTGCATAGGCCGACGGCGAACGTTGCTGAGTAGGTGTAGGTGCGTGATGTGGATTTGCTGCCGCCTCCCTTGCCGCCGGACTTTGACTTGGTGACAGTCTCCTTGAGCGCGTTGTTTTCCAGCCAGATGATGTTTCCGTTGACGGTCACGGTGCCGTAAGCTCGCGGAATTACGGCGCCGTAGGTGCTGGTCTGGACGGTGAGATCGTTGAGGCGCGGGCCTTCGATGGTCGGGCCTTTTGGCGGATCGAGGTAGCCGCCGGCCATCATGCCGATCTGTGCGCCGTAGAGCGCACCGCTTGGCCCGCCAAGGAAGAACCCGGCGACGGCGCCGACGATGCCGCCGACTACTTGCCCGCCGCTGCTCACGCGATGCCCCGGAAGCGATAGACGCGCACGATGCGCGCGGCCCAGAGACTCGACAGACGGTGCTCGCAGCACAGGCCGGCGGCCTCGTAGGCATGGATGATGGTCTCGCCGGCGCAGATGGCGAGGTGCTGCGGTTCGCTGGCAAATCGCATCAGCAGCAGATCGCCTGGCTGGCGGTCCTCCAGGGACACGCGCTCAAGGCAAGGCTGACTGTCCAGCGACTGCTCAAGCTGTCCGTTGGCTGGCGTGCGTCCGTAGCCGGATACGTCGATCACTCCGGCGCCGATCTCGCGCGCGACATGGATCGCGACGCCGGCGCAGTCGAGGCCGAAGGCGACCAACCGGCCCTGGTGGCGGAATTTCGTACCCAGGCACTGCCTGGCGGCGGCGAGAATGTCATCAGCGGTCATTGTTGGCCCACGGTGGCGTATGTGCTGCCGGTCGGGATGTACGGAAATCCGCCGAAGTTTTCGACGTTGCTGTACGTGCTGGCGCCGTTCCATCGCGACTGGCAGTCAGACAGTCGCTTGCGACAGCCTCGCACCATGCTGTAGCTGTTGCCCACCACCGGAAGGTAGTAAAACGGCTCGAACGTGGTAATCACGCCAGACGCAAAGCTCTTGATTTCCAGTGGCTTTAGCCCGGCGTTCGGGCCGCTAGTGAATTGAATCGTCCCGGCGCCGAACGTATCCGCCGCCTCAGCGCGCGCCGAGTCAGTGAAAACTGATGCGCTGGTAACGCCGGTCAATGTGCCGGTGACGGTGTTCGCTGCGAGCGACACCCCACAGCCGGCGTATTCGGTGCCGCAGAACGCCTTAGGACACTGCGCGCCATAGGTCTGACCAACCGACTGGTTGAGCGCATCAACCAGCGACACGCCACCGATCTGGAAGCGGTCATCGAGCAGCGTTGATTTGCCGAAAATTCCGGCGGTGATCGGCTCCTCGTCTTCGACTGGCGACGCCCAGGACGTGGCGAACACGTAGCACCTGGCACCGTCAAACAAACCGCTGCCGACCGCGGCGCGCGTGACGCCAGAAGCTCCGGCGATGCCTTCGATATCGATCGATGCCGGCGAAAAGCCAGACGTTGCAGCGTAGCCGGTGAATTCGTAGCCAGCGGTCGAGAGGTAGGTATGCCCGCCCATCACCAGAGCGCGCGGGTGATCGGTGAGGTAGATCGGGCTGCCTGCGGTCGGAACGATGCGCAGGCAAAGCACGCGATAGCGGTGATCGGCAACGGTTGATTTCATGGGGCGAGCAGTTCCACAATATCGATTGATCCGCAGTCCCGCACATCTCGCGACAACGACGCCACATCAAGCACGGAGTCAAAGCGCGCCGGGATGTCGAATTCGAAGCCCGCGGTTATCGTGTCGCCGATCAGCGGCGCCGGGGAGATGGTGACTAGCCCGGTAGTTGTGCTAAAGCTCAGTCCGGAACTGATCGTTACCCCATTCTTGGCGGCTATCACAGTGCCGGAGACGGGCTTGTAAATCACGCGCGCAGGGCGCCCGATGCCCAGAGGAGTGCCGCCTGCGCCGTACTCTTTGCGCAGTTGATACACGCCTGCCGAGATGCGCGTTAGCGTTTGGTCGAGCGTCGAGATTGCCCCGCGGCCGCTGGCGCTGCTGTTGTAGTCATCAACGTCACGCACACGAAATCCGGCGAATCTGCCATATGCGCGGTGATAGAGCGCCAGCACGCGCGCGGCGAGGTCGTCACGCAGGAGCGTGAAGTTGATCGTCCATCGGCGCATGGGGTATTGATGTACCAGCTTTCGGTACTCGGCGCCGCCAGAGGTCTGCGTGATCGTGACGGCGTAGTCGTCCGAGTGACTGGCGCCCATGCGGATATCGAGCGGAAGGCGTTCTTCGAGAAATTCGGCCATCAGGAATATCTCCTCGCTGATTGCAGCACACCAAGAACCTCGCGCGCCGCCGCGCCGCCGGCCCGGCGAACTTCTGCCGGGGATCCGCTGCCGCCCATGTTGATGACTACCGACACGGAATGACCGCCCAGTGCGCCAGGCCGGTTGTTTGCCGCTGGCACGATGCGTTCGCCTTTGTGGATCTGTGCAACCATGTCGCGCGGCACGTAATCTGTGCCAACGTCGAAGCTTGGCAGCGCACCCTTGAGCAGCCCGGCCGCCCATTTCAGACCATCGCCAAGCAGCCCGCCGACGCCTTCGCCTTTGCCGAAATCGCCAAACAGGCGCTTGGCCAGATCGGCCGCTACTGCGTTCGCAATCATCCGGCGAATCATGTCGCCGAATGACTTTAGCATTCCTTCGGTGCCGTCCTTGAATGGATCGAACAGGAATTCTGCGAATGCGTCCTGGATATTGCGCGCCGCCTCGACGGCGAACTGATCGATTTCCGTAAGCGCTGGCTTGATCAGCTGGAACGCCTTGCCGGCTTCTTGTGCCGCGCGGCCGAATGTTTCCATGCTGATAGCGCCTGATTCGAGCAGCTCATTCAAGCGAGCAATGCGCGCCTCCAGTTCCTCAGCCGGGGTGCGCACAGCAACGAACAGCGCGGCAGCCTCGCTGCTCATGGCCATAAACGCATCCTGCGCAGACTTGGCTTCTTCGCGCGATCTCTTCATGGCATCGATCGTTGCCGCCAGTCCGCGCGCCTGCTCAAGATTCGCCGCGGAAACTTTCTTGTATTTTCCGTCGGCGATTTCTGATTCCAGACGCTCGACGGCTGTCAAATCCTGCACGGCTCGCGCTTGGTCCTGCAATTGCGCAACGAGACGAGCGCCATCATCAACCGCTTTCGCCGTCTTGCCGCCGCCTGACTTGCCAGCACCATCCGGGCCGATGAATTTCTTGATAGCTGATGCGGTTGGCCCTGCCGGCTTGTCTGGTGTGATACCGCGGCCGCGGCCCTCGTTGCTGTAGTCGTTGAACGTCTGGCCAGCAGTCATGATTGACCGCTCCCAGGCATCAAACGCCTTGCGGCTTTTGTCTGCGTCCTCGCGCATGGCTGCGCCAATGTTTGAGAACCCTTGAAAATCCAAACGGGCGAGCGCCGCAATCTGCGCCGCCATTCCGCCTATTTCTGTTCCGACGCCACGCAGCACGAACGCCACATTGCCGCCGACAACGATCAGCGCGCGCATGGTTTCAGCGAGCGGCGAAAATTCCGCGCTTGCCTTGGACGCTGCTTTTGCGCTGTCCGTCAGAGCCGGGGCGATGGCATCAAGGATTGGGATCAGACTTGTTGCTGCCGCCGTTCCAATCGCCGTGATGGACGCCTTCAGCAGGTCGAGCTTGTCATTCAGGTCGGCCGCGGCGCGCGCCGACTCCTCGGTTACGCCGGACGCCTCCTGAAACTTTCCGATCACTTCGCCGAGAGCGTCGCCGCCATCAGACAGCAACGGCGCCAGGCTTGCCCAAGATTTCCCGACCGCCTCAGCAGCGACTGCGGCCCGTTGTTGCGGATCTTCGATTGCCGCGAAAACGTCCGCAAGTTGCTTGAGCGCCTCTAGCGGGTCTTTTGCATTGATGCCAATTTCTGCGAACTTTTCCGGAGCTTTCGCAATGTTTATCGACAGCTTGTTGACTGCCGACGCCACGCCTTCAAGGTCTGTCCCTGCGCTGCTCGCTGCGCCTTTCAATCCGGCAAGAAGATCAATCGAGATGCCCGTCGATTTGTTGAGGTCGACAAGTGCATCCTGCGCATCGAGCGCGTCAGTGACGAAGCCGGAAAGCCATTGAATTGATGCGCCTGCGGCTATCCCTGCGAATGCGGTCTTGAGCGTATCGCCGACACCGGAGAACGCCGCGGCCATGCGCTTGGCGTTACTCTCGGCGATGTGCGCCGCTCGCCCCATGTCGCGTTCAATGCTAGCGAGCTTGGCGACGATATCAATCGTCAGAGTTGCGATTGCCATTAATCATTGCCTCGGGTAGCGTTTTGATGGTCGCGGATAATCACAAGCTGCCGGATCAGCATCTCGGGATCCTCAACGCCAAGCAGGTCGACAACGATCGGCAGGCCAGCCCAATCGATGCCGCCAAGAAGGTTCCACGCGCGCCGTGCGGTGGCCACGTCCGTCGTTTGGATGGTGCCTGACTGGAGCTGCTCAGGTAACGAGCAGTCGTCCAGCCAGGCGGTTAGTTTTTTGCTGCGTCGTCCAGCTTGGCGACGTAGGCCGAAAACGAATCAACGACAGCCTGCGCCACGGCGGCGTAGAGGTCCGGACGATCGGACAGCCACTCGGCGCACGACTCGGCATCAAACGGCGCCGGGTGTGGGTCGCCGCCGGGGAAAAGGTCCGACTCAACAACGCCGGACCATCCGACAACAAACGCGAGAATCGCCTGCGCCGCGTCGCCTTTCCTGATCTTTGCATCGTACTCCAGCGCGGTCGGTCGGCGCACGGTGAATGTGTGCCGACCGATGACAACCTGCGACTCGCGCGACTTGAGAATCTTGTCCGAAAGCGCGCTCATCAGGATGCGTAGTACGTCGGCGTGCCGTTCATCGTGATCACGCTCGGCGTCGTCACAAGCTGCTGCGCCGAGCCGCCGGGGAGCAGCGCGGCGCCGACGTATCCGCTGAACGTCATGATCTTGCCGCCGGGGCCGAAGGTGAATTTGAATGCCCGCTTGGACTGATTGTCACTGGCCGTCTTGAGAGACAGCAAGCCGGCGTCCGATACGTCCCAGATGTGGTCCATGGCGAAAGTCGTTGCCTCGGGAAGCCCTGGAATCTGCGACTTCGAATTGCCGTGAATCGTCGTCGCGTCGATGAAGTCAAATTTGCCGCCGCTCGATGTGATATTGGTCGCGGTCGTGACACTCGATCCGAAGGTGATCTTTTCGGCCGTCCCGCTCGAAAACGTCTCGAACAGCGTGGTATCGACGCCCTCAAGCTCAAACGTGTTCGCCGCCTGGTTGGCCACGCGCACCACCTTGTCATTGAGTTGGTACATCCCGGAAACGGACAAGAATACGTAATCCCCGTTGCTGAATCCGTGCGCCGTCGATGTGACAACGCCGGGGCTTGCTTTGGTGATCGCGGTGATGGTCTTGGCTGCGGCAAGCGCCGACTGCATCGCGACCGCTACGTTTTTCCATACAGTGGCTGTTGCCATGTTGCTTTACCTCAAAAAAAATCCCGCTCAGTGGCGGGAAGTGGGCGAAAAAAACCCGCCGGAGCGGGTCTATTGCTGCGTGAATCAAGCTAGAAGGTGTGCCACCAATCAACATCGATCGTTGTTGCGAACAGTCCGGTTTCCGGGTCAATGCCAGCCGATCGGCCTGCCGGCTTGTGGTCTGCAACGGAGAGCGCGGCGACAATCGCATCTGCTGCGCCGTCCGCCTGCTCGCGCGTTGCGCTCCAAGATGTGACCGCGAATCGCGCCGTCTCTGCCATCATCTGGCCGGAGATGGTGATTACCGGGTCTGTGCTCGCGCGCTGATAGACGACTGCCGGCGGCGTCTTGTCCTCTGGGATGGCGTCCGGGTAAATCTTCGTGCCGACGATTGCCGCCAGCGCAACGCTGGCGGATAGCGCGGCGTACAGCTCTGTTTCGCTGCTCATGGATTGTTGAGCCTCTGAATCTGCGGCCCGACTTCGGCCTCGAACACCTTGAGCGCGTCAGGCAACTTGTCTGCCGCCCTCGTCAAAAACGGGCGCGCGGTCATCTTCTTGGTGCCGAATTCCAAGAACCTCCAGTAAAACGGATCGGCCGGATTCTTGGCGCCGCGCGAGCCTTTTGGTGCCGGACGGACGTTGATGAACACGCCAACATCGCCAGACTTGCGTGCAAATTTGCTTGTCCTAACTGAAATCTTGCGCTTGACAAGGCCCTTGGTGCGATACTTGATCGGCGCTTGCAGGACTGGCGCTAGCGTCTTGGCGTCTCTGCTGACCACGCGCGCCGCTTTGCGCAGCGCCCCGAGCAGAATCTTTTTCCTGAGTTTGATCGGGATTGCAGCGAGCGCCGCCTTGAGGTCGCCGATGCCATTTACCTGCAGCGCGATACTGGTGTCATTTGCCATTGCGCACTCCATGAACCGCCAGAATTTCGGTCGTGTGATGCGCCGCGCCGACATCCACAATGCTCAAGATGTCGAAAGCATCGCCATTCCAGACGACGCGCATATCTTGCGTCAGCCCGGCTCGATAACGCAGACGGAAACGCACATCAGCGGCGTATTGCGTCTGTTGCGCGGCGAAAAACTCGCGCCCTTTGAGCGGCCAAGCTTCCGCCCACAGGCAATGATCGGCAGCATCCGTTACCGCATCCGTCCATGTAACAACCTCTTCGCCAATGGCGTTTTTGGTCACTGACTTGGACTGCAACTTGATTCGCTCGCGCGCGCGGCCGGCAGGGAACTGGTCTCGAATCACGCGTACACCGTCTCGGCGTCAAGCAAGCGGTCGAGATACGGCAGCGTCTTGACGTTGTTCGCGTCGATCGCCCCAGGGTTGTCGAGCGCCTGGCATACGTGCGCCAAGATCCACAGCTTGATGTTGCTTGGAACATCGCTTGCAGCGGCGCCGTATCCTGCTGTAAATCGCACACGCACGGCATTGGGGAAATCCTGCGTCGCCGGCCAGGACTGCCCATACTTGAGCAACACGCGGCTTGGCGTGCTGTCGGCGTCAAGTTGATAGACAGACCCCGCAAGCGTCTGCTCTGCGCCTGTGTCGTCAAGGTATTTGATCGATGTCACCGCTTGCGCATCGGGGATTGTCAGGTCAATCGAATCTCCGTCAAACGCGTCCGCCACCAATTCAACAGTCTGCGTAATCAGCCGCCTGCGTAACTTGTGCTCCGCCTCTTGACGAAACGCCGGTATGAGCATGGCAATCTGAGCGTCAAGCGCCGTGTCGTCAATGCGCGCGGCAGCCTTGATGTCTGATGCGGCGACTGGCTCAGTCGCTGGCTGCGTGATGGTGATTAGCGACATGCGAATTACTGCAGCAACTCGACAGCGCGCGCCGGGGTCAGCAAGCCGTCGTTGACAAGCTGCTCAAGGAATGGCGTGGCCTCCGCGACGTCGAACTCAACGTCGGCGGGCACCGGGATCATGGCCACGGCAAGACCGGACGCCGATTCGGTATTGGCCAGCGCAGCGGCGAAGATGTTGGCGCGCTCGGTTGGCGTGAGTTGCGCCGTGATCGTGCGGGAGTTTTTGTAGACGGGCGGCGGATAGTTGCGGTCGCTCCCTGTGCGCGCTTCCCACGATGGTTCGTTGTAAAACCATCTGACATTGCAGGACGGATCGCCGCCGTCGGCGATCACGGCCGCGATGGCTTCGGCTTCGGTGTAGTAGCGGGTGATGGGCATGCCTGGATTCCTATACGGTTGCGGGATCGAGCGCGGCGGCGGCCAGAAATAGAGCATTCCAGGCCGCTGGAGTTGGAACGGGGACTAGATTGGTCCGCAGCGCTGACGAAAACGGGTTGTCCCGGTCGATTGGCGGACCAAGCC
>ERZ869921.1187-NODE-1187-length-11751-cov-4.109696_pt1 | contig 11751 bp, 27 predicted proteins | sample MGYA00579310_ERZ869921 | MGnify/ENA primary metagenome ERZ869921 (study PRJEB32216, sample SAMN09231816) | wastewater metagenome | place: USA: Maryland | collected 2016-06-21 | study: EMG produced TPA metagenomics assembly of the PRJNA472060 data set (Reclaimed...
AGGTCGGACAGGTCGGACAGGTCGGACAGGTCGGACAGGTCGGACAGGTCGGACAGGTCGGACAACCCAATAGAAGGGACGCCAGCATGGCAACGTGGTGCAAGCGTGCTAGCGGCAAGGTGCAAGCCTACCGCGACGCCGCGCCCACCGTGGCAAGCGTGGTGCGTCCTGCGGACATGGACAAGCCCTTCCGGTTTGCTCCCCGTCCAATCTCGCCAGCCCTGGCGTATGCGCTGGACAACGCGCACGACGACGGCTGGTGCGAGAAGGGGTGGCATGGCGGCGGCGAGTGCAGGATCCGCAAGACTCAGCGCACGCAGCCGCGCAAGGGCAATACGTGGCGAGGCAAGCAGGCGCATAGGATGCCCTACGGCCCTAAGCGCACGTGGTAGAGTAGGGGCAACCCAATAAGGGCAGGCAACCATGCAGGATACGCCAGCGGTTGCTGTGCAGCGAAACTTCCTGGACATGGCAGATGAGTGCCTGGATTGGGGAGAAACACTCGCCCGCACGGCTGACCAGAAGCGGGCCGCGTTGGACCTAGCACGATGGTTCGTGTTCACGGTTCGCACGTGGCATGGTGACGGCAAGTAGACAGACAGGAGGTTCCCGGCATGGCGGATCAGCGCAAGCTGACCGTGGTGCGCATCGATGTGAACGAACGGTTCAAGCCGCTGGGATTGGAGTGTGTGGCGTGCAGTTCGCACCACTACAACGCCAGCGGGCCGGACGGTCCTAGTGACTGGGTGGCGCTGACCACGGAAAGCGGGTACTTCACGGGCATCGTGTACTGCCCCAGTTGTGCCAACAGCATCGGCATCTTCAAGTAGAAAGGGACCAACATGGCTAACGAGCCAATGTCCCAGGGACCGAAGGGGCCGAAAGGCCGACGGTCCGGCAAGAACAAGCGGTCCGGCAAGTACGCGAAACAGCGTGTCCGGACTGCCAAGAACAAGCTGGCTTCGTGCCAGCGGCATATTGCCAAGCACCCGAACGACACGTACGGACACGATCAGTACTTGGTCAGGTTGCGTGCGGTCTAGGGTACTGGCAGGGCGAGCATCACGCTAGCTAGAGCGCAAGCCAGAGCGACTAGCGCCCAGCACGACCGCCACACAATTGATGGCAACCGTGCAATCCGGCAGCTAGGGGCCAGCGGCAGGATGGCTAGTGACAAGCAAGGGTAGCGGCGGATCAGTCGTCCGATGCTCGCCCACCCCAACCCCAAGAGCCGCGAGGGGAGGTGAGTAATGGCAAGCAAGTACAGACCTCTAATCGAAGCGTTGAAGCACATGGCGTGCTCCAGCCTGACCGTCGTGGAACGCGAAGTGACGGAGGAGCGCAAGGAGTTTCTGCGCAAGGAGTTAGAGGACGTTGCCTTGGATCTGGTGCCGATGCTGACTCGAATGTTCGAGGGGCGCGGTGCCACCCATCAGGAGGCATTGGGGCTGGCGGTGACAGCGGTTCTGACGATTGCCGCGTCCTGCGTGACCGGCGTGGAGAATGCTGGGCGTGGTGCCCAGTAGCAGCAGCAGACACAACCCAATAACAGGGAGCAACGAGATGCAAAGCCCGAGAGTGTTGGAGGCGGCGCACACGTTGCGCCAGTTCGTGCAGGCAGGCGTGGAGAACATCCGCGAGGATCTCGAAGGCACGGAGTGCGCTGCGAAGTTCGACGGCGCGAACGTGCAGGTCATCGCGGAAAGCATCTTCGACGCGGCGCACGCCGTGGTCAAGGATGCGGGTGTTCCCGAGGAGTCCTCGGTGAAGGTCACGCTGGTGTTGCTGGCCATGCAGGGTCTTGCGGCCTACTGCATGGTGTGCGGCATCGACCCGGAGACCCTGCGCGAGCCGCGCAACCCGCTGGAGGAGCTGATGCTGTCGCTCGGCATCGACCCCAGCGCGCTGGGCGACATGGACGGCTACGACGACGACGACGACTAGCGACCTGATCCTTTCACCCCAACCCTCCGAGGGGAGGTGACAACATGAGACTGAGCGACGAAAGCAAGCGTGAGTTGCTGGCTGACTGCACGGACGCGGAGCTTCGCGCGGCGCTGGAGGCCCGCAAGGTTACCGTGATCAACGTGGAAGTCCAGGACTTCGATGGCAACCGTCTGAACATCCGCTTCAACAAGCAGGCGTACGGCGACGGGTTCCTGCTGGACTACAACAGCGGCTGGAACTGGGACCAAGCGAGCGTCCGCAGCCTGATCCGTGGGCTGGAGGCCAACATTCACAATTTCCCCGAGTAAATGTAGAAAGGAAGTGACATCACATGATGTACACTGACAAGCGTGGTCGCGTGCGGTTTACCAGCCACGGTATCCGCTACGAGATCAACAAGCACGGCGAGGTGCGCGCGTACCGCCGGTACGAGAAGCACCCGAACAGTGAGCGCAGCATCCCAGTCAAAGTGCACGGCCTGGACGTCACCGGGCGCATGAAGCTGGACGACGCGGTGCGGACGGCCCGGTACAGGATGCACCAGGCCCGCACCATCTAGTGGGGAGACCGCATGGAACTGAGCAAGGAAACCAAAGCCGAGCTGCTGAAGGCTTGCCCTCAGGAGGAGCTGGAGGCGGCTTTGAACGCCAGGGCCACGGGCAAGGCGTTCAGCGGCGGATACAAGGTGCACGTGTGTCCCAGCACCGCAGCCGGGCTGTACTACGTGCGCGCATCGCACAACTACGAGCCCGAAGGCATTGGCGAGGCACTTCTGTCGTCCAGCGAACTCCGCAGCCTGGCTGCGTGGCTGCTGAAGAAGGCAGGTGAGTAGCGTGGACTTCGCCAACAACGAAGTGCGCTGCTACAACTGCGCGCACAAGCGCACGGTGCCAGGGGATTGCCACATCAAGTGTGTCAACCCTGACCCCAACATGACCGGCAGCCCGCACGGGATGGCGCGAGGCTGGTTCATCTACCCGCACCTGTTCGATCCTATCTGGATGACGAAGCGGTGCGACAACTACGAGGAGGCCAAGTAACAATGGAACCGCTGCATGAGGCGCTCAAGGACCTGCTCAAGCAAATCCGCGAGGCCGAGAATGCTCCAGATGTCAAGAAAGATCCGCCCGCCGTGTGGGCTTTCAAGGCGTGTGCTGACACCCTGGAGGACCTGCTGCGTGAACATGGAGTGCCCAACGAGGAGGCGTAGCGTGCCAAACGCCAACGAAGGCCGGTGCTACCGCTGCGCGCACAAACGCAGCGTGCCAGGGGACGCGCACATTCAGTGCACCAACCCCGACCCGGCAATGGTGGGCAACGAACACGGAATCCGCAACGGGTGGTTCGTCTACCCGTGGGTGTTCGACCCGGTGTGGATGGAAAAGCGGTGCGACAACTTCACGGAGAAGTAGGGAGGTGTAATGTACGTGTTCGATGAACTTCGAGCCGTGCACCTACGACAAGAACTCAAGGCAACGCGCCCGACTATTACCAGCCTTGAGCTGGCAGTAGGTGGGCTGTCCAAGCCCAGTAAGATGCCGTGGTACGGATACAGCCTGCCCGCGTCTGCGTGCCAGGTGGGTTCCCGGCTGCGGCGAGTGCCGGGCAGTGTGTGTAGCCAGTGCTACGCACACAAGGGGCGGTACGTGTTCAAGAACGTGCAAGATGCCATGCAACGCAGGCTCCTTGCACTAAGCGACCTGGAACTGTGGGCTGCGAACATGGTAATATTACTTGAGCGCAAGTCCAACGGGGAGCTGTCCTGGTTTCGGTGGCACGATAGCGGCGATCTCCAGTCAAGGGGCCATCTGCTGTCCATCATCTGGATAGCTAGGTCGTTGCCGCACATCAAGTTCTGGCTGCCGACCAAGGAGTACGGCCTGGCGCAAGAGATCGTGGATAGTAAGATTTTTGGGACACCAAACCTTACTATCAGGGTGAGCGCGCCAGGCATTGGACAGGTGCTGGAGCATGAGCTTCTTACAAGTAGCGTGGGCGCAGGATCAGGGCATCGGTGCCCAGCATCGACGCAAGGTGGGCAATGCGGAGACTGCCGAGCGTGCTGGCATCGGGGCGTGGAGAACGTGGACTATCCGCTACACTAGGAACCAACATGCCACTATACGAAGTGAGCGTGACAGAAAGCAAGACATGGTGTGTCAGGGTGCGCGGGGAAAACCCCAGTGAAGCATCCGACAAGGCCGTTGAGTTGATACGAGACATGCGCTTGGCAGCAGAGGACTACGATCAGAACATCAACTACGCCGACATTGTAGGGGAGTAACATCATGGTGCTAGTACTACTGGCGTGGCTAGCGCTGATCGTGTGGTTGAGCATCTCGCCAAGCGACGAGCATAGGAGGTAGGTGGTGGCACGAAAGAAGAAAGTCAAACAAACGTGCGTACCCTACGGCCCAAAGTACGAGAAGCTGGAGTACGAGGTCATGAAAAGTGTGTGCATCATACTACCGTGTGCTGACTGCGGCGGACCAGTAGTGAGCGGGTACTGTTGCCCGCATTGTGGTTCTGATACGCCAGGAAGGAATGAATAACATGCAAGACTACGACTTCAGCATGATCTTACAGGGCATGCTGGACTTCAACCGGTACCGCGACTACCGGGTGACGTACACCACGTTCGACGGACAGAACACCATCGTGATGGGTGTGGTCAAGCCGGGTGGCGAGCCGTTCGAGGCCGAGATCAAGTTCAAGGTGCTGTAATGCGCGCCTTCAAGCTGATGCGGCAGCGCAAGGACGGCAGCCTCGGGCCGCTGTTCATCAACACCAAGCAGCGCGTGCCAGTCGGCGTATGGCTGGACGCGGAGGACGTGCCCACACGTGGCTACGCACACCGACCAGGCTGGCACGCACTGCCCAGTCCGTGTGCGCCGCACCTGTCCGAGCGTGGCAGGGTGTGGGTTGAGGTGTCGCTCCAGGGGTGCACGAAACACGTGCGGCCTGGGGCACAGGGCGGGACGTGGTACACCGCACAGCGCATGAAAGTGCTGCGGGTGCTGGTCCCAACAACGCAGTAGGAGGGCCACATGGCCAAGGAAAAGCGGGACGACCACTTCGAGGCGTCCCAGGAGCTAGCGCACAAGCGGCTAGCCAAGGCGAACAACCTGCAGCGGCGTCGCTTCGAGAAGATGGCCGACGCTGCCATCCACCGGGCGCAGGCCAAGCAGCAGAGCGACCGGCAGGAGCAGCGCACCATCATCGAGCAGGCCGTGGTACGCAAGACCATGGGCGAGGACTACGACCGACTCATGGCTGTCCGTGACCGGGTGCTGTCACTCAAGGCGCAGATCAAGCTCTACCAGGATGCGGCCGAACCCATCCGCAAGCGTCTCGCCCAGGTTGGGATTGACACCTCGCATGGGTACCGGGCTGGCCGCAACTGGGACTACTACGTGAACCCCGTTCCCGTGGATCCCGAGGACCAGTCGTGCAGCACCGTGGTCGGTGATCCCACCGTCACGCTGGGCATCGTCCACTGCCGCACCAAGGACGCCTACGTGGAGTACGAGCGGCGCTCCCTGGAGCTGGACCTGGAGGACGACGTGCTGACTGACGCTGGCGAGCAGCTCCGTGCTGCCGTCTGGCAGCTGACCACGACGGACGAGATCGTGGACGCCATCAACAAGTTCAAGGAGACCTACGATGCCTAAGCACAGGTACACCGAGCCGGGCTACACGCCCACTCCGGCCGAAATCGAGACGTACTTGCAGGTGCTGGAGTTCGTGAGCAACCGCAGCTTCGCGCGCATGGTGGAGCTGGACCCGGACACCTTCCCCGACGACGCCGCTGCGCGCCGATTCATCAGCCGTGTGGGCGAGCACTACATTGGCGAAATCGGTGACGATCTGGTCGAGTCGGTCGAGAACGAGGACGCTGCTCCTGCTGCGCTCCACGCCATGAGCACTGGCCTGGCATTCGCCGCACTGATGTGTGAGTTTCCGCTTGCACAACGGTTCGCGTAGTGCTATAATCATGCGCGCATGGTACTAGGGGCAAGTTACTTGTCACTAGCAACCAGCCAGCAAGGAGCTAGCATGGACAAGGATACAAAGATCCAGCCAGCTCTAGTTACCTTGATGACAGGTAAAGGTCAACATCCACGTAACTTCACCAAGACCTTGTACGATAAGAACGGCAAGCTAAAGGATGAAGGTTACATAGATCGTGCTATTGAGCGGTCTTACTGGGAAGCCTTTATTGATCCAAGACAAGCAAGAGAGCTAGAGCGTAGGCTAGCATTGGTTGAGTCCCCAGAGTATACGCCTGGAAGCACGGAGTTTAACGTGTTCCCAGTTACCAGCACCTCCAGAGGAGACGATGATGTCCAAGACGCCGACTAGGGACGAGATACGTGCTGCGGCACAACGAGTAGTGCAATTCTACTCGGCCACGCTACGGCTGCCAGACAAGGCGTCGGTGCACAAGGGCACGAAGGATTCGATTGACCCAAGTCTGGAACCTGCCAGTGGTTGGTGGGTTGACTGCCAGATTTTCGTGGAAGATGGAGCGGCAGGGGAAGCGTAGGTGCAGCATGCCAGTGATCGTGACCCACGTGTGTGACATCTGTGGTAAGCGGCAGGACCGCAGCGAGTCCAAGATGCACCCCACGCGCATGGTGTTTGACGACAAGCACCAGGAGTTTCGCGTGGACCTCATGTGCGAGGACTGCTGGAAGGCCCTGTACGCAGCTGCCCAGGAAGCTGTTAGCGAAAGGAAGGCGCAAGATGCTACACAAGCGTCTGGTGACTAGGGTTGACGCGGACCAGCTGTTCTACTATGCTGGCCGCAAGTACGTGCTGGCCAACGAGATGGAGTGTCGCAAGCACCCAGGTGCTGGCAATCCCGACGCTGTGCTGGCGTTCCACGTGCCGGACAGCAAGGCTGCTGCGCGGCAACCAGTTACGTTCAATCCACTGACCGAAGTGTTCGTGGACACAAAATAGTTGTTGACATGGACGCGGATCCGTGTCATACTGGAAGGGAGGTTGATCTGTGGACATTCGGAAGCTGAGCAAGCTGTTCGGAGCCACCCCAGCGGAAACGTACAGGTGGTGCCGACACGTGTTCCACCAGCAGCGTGCCCACAAGCACCCTGCCACCATGTCGCCAGCCCGGCGGCGCAAACTGCGGAAGGACTAGCATGGACGACACCAACATCACGCCCATCGACACTCATCCCGACTACGTGGCCCCGCCGGAGGTTGAAGCGCAGCCTGCGTTCGGCGTGCACGTGGTGATGATGTCCGACGGGGCGTTCGCTCTCCAGGTGACTGGTGAGCCCAGCCTGGGCGACCTCCAGATGATCCTGTCGAGGGCGCTGAAGTCAATCGAAGCGCGCATGGTGGCCGAGACTGTGGCGCAGCTGATGAAAGCGCAGCAGTCTCGCATCATTACGCCGGTAAGGTAGTGTAACATGCACCCCTATTTAGTGCTTTACTTGGCGGGCGTGCTCATCGCTGGGTCCGCCACCGCCGCCTATCAGTACCGTGTAAATGGACAGGACTGGTTTGGTGGATGGATTGACTACGTGCTGTGTGGTGCTATGGGTCTTATCTGGCCCATGACATTGCTAGGCGTACTTCCGTGGCTAGCAGTAAAGCTGACGAGGAAGGATAAGTAGACATGACAGCCACCCAACGAGGCGCAGTAGCCGAGTCCATGGTCTGCACGTGGGCGCTGAAGCAGGGCTACATCGTGAGCTTCCCAGCACGGGGCACTGCGCCACAGTACGACATGGTAATTGATTCTGGTATGTTCTTGTCCCGTGTCCAGGTGAAGCGGGCGCACCGCAGAAAGCGTGGTGCTGGCACCGAGCTACGAGTGTCGTTGACTGACACCAATGGGCACATGTATTCCATGTACGACGTGGAGCGGTTTGCCATAGTGGACGTGGACAGCGGGCGGATTTGGTTCATCCCGTCCACCGTGGTTGAGGGCAAGGCTGCGTTGGGTCTGACCAATGGCAAGCACGACAGGTGGCTGGTGCAGTGATGGACGAGCTTGATCTAGCCTACGTGGCAGGACTATTTGATGGAGAGGGCAGTATAGGCGTATACGAATACGAGGGACGTTTCCGCCCACGTTGTACTGTGTCTAACACTGACCTGGGCATTTTAACTTGGCTGTGTGGGGCGTGGGGAGGCCGCGTCTACGTGCCCAAGAAGCATCCAGCCCGGCAACAATGCTATGCCTGGATTCTGTGCGGTAGAAACATAGCTGGGCTGTTGAATGACATCATGCCATATTTGAAGATCAAGCGGCCACAAGCTGTACGCATGTTAGAGTTCTTTGGTACTGGCCGTTCTGACAAAGTCCGACGCCGAGAACTGGTTCATGAATTGAAGGAGTTGAAGTGCGCGGTGAACAACCTAAAACGCTAGCTGATTTTGTCGGCCCTTCTAGGGAATCTGGCGAACAGATTGTGTTCATGGCGTGTCCAGTGTGCGGCTGCCAACGATTTAAGACATACGTGAACCCGGTAACCGGTTTTTGGTTTTGTCACTCGGCGCAGCACGCTGGTGGCGGCCGCGTGGACGTGGGGACGGTGCTTGCTGGGCGCGGGAATCTCGTGCTGCAACAGCTGTCGCAAGCGCCGTCCCACGGCAACAAGTGGCCTGAAATGTCCATGCCCCGCTGGACACCACTGGGATGGCGCGCGGTCCGCTACCTGGAGCGGCGCGGCATCGACAAGGCGCAGGCTGCTGCGCTCGGCATAGTGGAGATGGAAGAACACATGCGTGTGGTGGTGCCCTACCGCTACCGCAACGGCAGTATCATATACTGGAACGCTAGGTCTTACTCAGACTTGGAGGAGGGACCAAAGTACTTGGCAGCAAGCGGCAAGCACCCGCTCTATGTGCTGCCCCAGTACAAGGAGGCCGACACCTTGGTGCTGGTGGAAGGAGTGTTCGATGCGATCTCTGTGGCGCATCATACGGGCCGAACTGTGGCCGCAATCGGTGGCAAAGCGCTACCGTCTTATCTGGTGCCTGATGTGCTTGACCTATCTCGTAGGAGCATTGTTCTCCTTCTGGATGGCGATGCGCTGTCAGGTGCTCTAGCCTTGAAGCGCAAGCTGGAGACCAAGCGACAGGTGCGGCTGGTGCCGCTGCCTGTAGACGAGGATCCTGCCAGCTTGGGGCCGAGACTGAAGGAGCTGCTGTGAACTGGCAACGCTTGAAGTGTTTGCTAGGGTGACACCACCGAGAAGTGCTGGTGTGGTTTCCAATGAATCCGCACTGGGTGAACGAGTGGCGTGACGAGAAAGAGCTGAACGCCCTAGCGTACAGGCTCTGCCAGGTAACACAGTCACTTGGTTCTGCGCGCTGCCGCTACTGCGGGAAGGAACTGTAGTGGACCGCTTCGAGCGCATCTTGTACGACATCATCACATGCCTGCTTTGCGGCTTTGCTTTGTGCATGGCGTACTTGTGTGTGCGCTTGGTGCAGATGATCTTGCAACTTACAGCCTAGGGGATAGCACATGAAGAAGGTTGTGTTCCTACTGGGGACACTGAGTCGGTACGCACACCGTGGCGACGCGCTGTCTGGAGAGGACTACGCCCTGCTCAATGACGTGGCTGACATGGCGCACGTGGACGCAGAGGTAGTGTTCTGCTGCACTGACCTCAAGGCAGCAGGCGACGGCAGCAAGGCCACCATGAAGATGCTTCGTGCCGAACGTGACCGAGTGCTGGAGGAGATCAATGCTCACCAGCCTGACGTGGTCATGGCGTTCGGCCCAGTTGCACTCAAGACGGTGTTCAACAAGGGCAACGTGACGCTGTCCGAGCATCTACGCCAGCAATTCCAGGTGCCGGGCATCGACGCTCCGGTGTACTTCAGCCACTCGCTGGACCACGTAGCTGCCAAGCCGGGGATGAAGAAGTGGCTGATCCTGGACACCCGTGCTGCGGTCGAAGGCTTCAAGGATACGCAGTGGGGTGAGTATGTCGTTCTCCTTCCCGATGATCCAGATTGGCATCGGTGTCCTGACAATTTTCGCGATCTGCCTGCCGGATCGGTGGTGGGTTACGACCTGGAGACCTACCCTGGGCTCGACCCGTGGGCGAAGGACGCGCGCATCCGGATGGCGATCATCTCGAACGCGCCGCACAAGTCGCACATCGTCCAGCTAGGGCCAGACTCCCAGCTCCCAGCCTGGCTGCAAGACATTGTCGAGAACCCCGACATCATCAAGGCTGGCAGCAACATCAAGTTCGACTTCAAGTGGCATGCACGTTTTGGTGTACGCATCGTGAACATGCACGACACCAGCGTTGCCGAGCATATCTTGGACGAGACGAACCCGATGAAGGACCTCAAGTCCCTCACGTTCCTGTACGCCCCATGGCTGGGCGACTACTCAAAGGGGCATCGTGGGCTGGTATCTGAGCGCGGCGGATGGGATCTTGTTGCAGATGATGAGCAGTATGACTATGCTGGAGGAGACGGAGAAGCTAGTTACTGCACTGCTAAACGGCAGCTTGAAGCACTACGAGAGAAAAATCTCCTGCGCCCATTCCAACTATCCATGGATCTCTACACCGTCCTGTGTGACATGGAACACGCAGGGTGCAAGATCGACATGGACACGAACGCCGAACTCGACACGTTGTTCCAGTCGGAGATGGAACGCCTGCGTGCCAAGATCCAGGGAGTGCTGGGACCCATCAATCCCGGCTCTCCAGATCAGCTGGCCGAGGCGCTCGTCGCTGCGGTACCGAATATCGACCTGTCCAAGCGCAAGCTATCGCGCCTATTCCAAGAGCGCCCAGGCGACGACGAGGACGACGAGGTATCGACCGACCGCGCTACGCTTGAGAGGGAAGCGCACAAGCATCCGATCATTGAGACGGTACTGCGCTGGCGCAGGCTATCGAAGCTGCACGGCACGTACGTAGTTGGCATCCGCGACAAGTACAAGATCGAGCGGCCCGACGGCACGTACCTGTCTACCACGTTCCGTGGCGACGTGGTGGAAACGTACCGGCTGTCGTCGCAAGGTCCTAATCTCCAGCACCAGCCGACCAAGCCCGACCCGGACGACAAGCACCCCATTCCGCTGGCCTTGAACTCCAAGCGCCAGTTCATCAGCCGCTTCCCTGGCGGCGTGTTCATGGAGGGTGACTTGTCGCAGGCTGAGATTCGCATCGCAGCCATGATCTCGGACGACGACAACATGCTGGCAGCCATCACGTCGGGACAGGACGTCCACACGGCCATGGCAGCCACGCTACTGAACAAGCCACTAGACGAAGTCACCAAGCTGGAGAGACACCAGTGCAAGCGCCTGACGTTCCTGATCCTGTACGGAGGCGGCGCGAACACGCTGTCCCGCCAGCTAGGCATCAGCAAGGACGAAGCGAAGTGCTTAATCGCAGACTACTTCCGCGCGTTCAGTCAGCTGGATTCGTACATCAACTCCAAGAAGATGATGGTCAAGCGCGACCTGTTCCTGGAGTCGTTGTTTGGATTCAGGAGACGCTTCAAGAAGCCAGCGAACTGGATGTCTTGGGATGGCTGGAGGGTGGAGCGCCAAGCGTGGAACTTCCTTGTTCAGAACACGGCTGGCTGCGTTTTGTTTGTGGCTTTGATCGATTTGCATAGGGAGATGAAGAAGCGCGGGCTCCGCAGCCAGATCATCCTGACGGTGCATGACAGTATCGGAGTGGACTGCCACCCCGACGAAGTCGATGAGGTTGCTCGCTTGATGAAGCAGTGCATGGAGCATCCTGACACAGAGCGGTACGGCGTTACGTTAACAGTACCGATGACGGCTGA
>ERZ869921.1189-NODE-1189-length-11716-cov-4.070234_pt1 | contig 11716 bp, 18 predicted proteins | sample MGYA00579310_ERZ869921 | MGnify/ENA primary metagenome ERZ869921 (study PRJEB32216, sample SAMN09231816) | wastewater metagenome | place: USA: Maryland | collected 2016-06-21 | study: EMG produced TPA metagenomics assembly of the PRJNA472060 data set (Reclaimed...
GCGTCACATGCGGCGAATACCTCGAGGGCTCTAACTGGACAATCGACCACATCATCGCACCAGGCAACGGTGAACCAAACCACAACATTGAGAACCTACAAAGCATGTGCAGACAGTGCAATGGTCGCAAGCAAGACCGCACATACAAGCGCGTGCCTTGGCGCAATGACCGGTGGAAATAGGGCGGCCCTAAACAAAAGGGGGTGGGGTGCCTACCGCATGCCTACCCAACACACAGACAGGACAAGACAATGGCGAAACACAGAGCAACCAGACACAGAACACCGCTCAAGTGGCGCATACGCCTGGTGCAGAACCGCTGGTATGCATTCCTCAAGCCAAGCCTCAAAAGGCGTCTAAGAGCCTCACAGAGCGTTCTAGTGGCAAATCTGCAAAACTTCATAAAAAAATTGCGATAGCGTTTTTTTCGTGAGGCCGCTGCTATCCCGCGTAGCCTCTGTCTCTGTTACACAATAGGTAAAAAGTTTGAAAACCCGAACGAAAGGAAACTGATGGTTTACGAATCGACCAAGACTTGGATTGAAACGCTCGAGCTTACGATTGAGACTCGAGTTCTAGCCGACCTTGCGCTGGGTCTGGCTGCCCGGTATGACGAAAAGGGCGAGACGTCAACGGCTGGCGAACTGCGCAAGACGCTAAACGAACTGCGCGCTATGGTCGGTGCCGTCGAAAAGGTTGACCCTCTAGAACAGTTGCTGACCCGGTAATGCTTTATCCAGCGATTTACACTAAACCGCTCTCCGAGGACTTCCCGAGCGACGCAGACCGACTCCTAGAGGTTGCTCGGTTGGCTTATCGCGACATGGACAATCCTGACGGCCTCAAGCTTGATGAATGGCAAGAATGGCTGCTTAGAGCAATTCTCGAGCGTTACCCCGACGACCATCCAGACCCTAACAAAGCCGGGCGGCTAAGGTGGAGGCAGTGCGTAGTCAGTTTGCCCCGCCAATCGGGGAAGTCGTTGCTGGGAGCGCTGCTCGGCCTCTGGGGCGTGGCTATGCGTCAAGGGCAGACTCTCTCGCTTGCTTCTAGCGCAGAACAGGCACGAATTATTTACGACCGCGTATTGCACACCATCACCGGCAACGAGACACTTAAAAAGCGCTTCAAGAAAACGACCGAGCGCCGAGGCATTGTCTCTGCCGATGGTTTGAGCCGTTACGACATCCGCCCGGCTAAAGAAGCCGCCCTACAAGGCCTCCCACTAGATACAGTTTTAGCGGATGAGGGGCACCTTTGGAAGCGAGGCATGTGGACCGCTTGCGTAATGGGCACTAGCCAAAAGCAAGACGGCATAATAATCATGTTGACCACAGCTGGCGACGACTCATCCGAGACACTAATTGACCTTTACAAGCAAGGAGAACGCGCTGCGAACGGCGACCCTGAACTTGAGCGGTTTGGGTTCTTTTGCTGGCAAGCGCCCGAGGGTGCCGCGGTCCTCGACCCCGAGAGTGTCCTGGCAAGCAATCCAGCGGTTGAGTGTGGCCGTATTCCACTAGATCGCGTAATGAGCGACTTGGCGACTATTCCCGAGCATGAGGCGCGCCGGTATCGTCTCAACCAATTCATCAGCGGTGTTTCGGAGTCTTGGCTGCCGTCGGCGCTGTTCCACCGCAACGTCGGTGTCGGTATCGACGACATGCAGGGCGCGGTTATCAGTTTGTCGATAACTACCAAATGGGAATTTGCCACAATCGCAGCTGCAAAGAAAGACGGCGACATCGTGCAAACCGAGTTGGTGGCGTCGCTCGTAAGACCGTCGGAAAACGAGTTATACGCCTATCTAACGGACTTTTACCGCCAGCACCGACCAAAGGCTATCGTCATGGGTTCTAGGACCGCACCTAAACTTGCACACAGACTCAAAGACGCAGGGTTCACCGTTTGGCAGTTGAGCTTGGGTGAGTATGCGTCGGCTTGTGCACAGATCTATAGCGCGTTCGAGACCGGCACAATCAAGCACAGCAACGAGCCTTTGCTGATTGCGCAGCATTCTCGAGGCGTGGCTAAACATCGTGGCGATACCTGGGCGATTAGCCGGGCAGACTCTTACGGCGACATCGACGCACTTGAGGCAACCATCTATGCCTACTTTGTGGCCAGCACAAAAGAAAATTCTGCTATCGGCGTGTTCTAGGTTGCGCTTTTTGTAAATAGGGGCTTTACTTAGTATGTGGCAAGTATCTGGCAACGCATTTTCCCTACTCGCGAGAACCGTGCGGTAACTCCGACTATTCCTCCGCGCTCGACTTCTATTGCCACGCCCGAAAACGCGCTCACTTTGACCGCAGTTTGGCGTAGCGTTCAGATACTTGCCACCTCAGTTTCGAACCTCGGTATCAAGACCAAGAAATACGCGACCGGCATCGAGCTTGTAATCGACACACCGCTACTAATCAACAAGCCGTCGTTCTCGATGAACCGCCAGCAGTTTATCTACGCCACCGTCTCCGACCTGGCACTCCACGGCAACGCGTTTTGGATCAAGTCGCTAAACAGCGCAGGGCAGGTCGTCGAACTGACTTTGGTGCCAGCCGGGCAGGTTACCGTCGGCATGACGAACCCCGAGGACATCACATAACCTAAGAACTACTCCTACGGCAACGTCGTTTATTCGCAGGACCGCGTAGAGCATTTGCAGTTGTTCCCTCGCGCTGGCTGGATGAAAGGCCCGAGCCCTATCTACACTTGCTCGCAGGACATCATCGCCGCACTTGACCTACGCGACTACCAGAGCAATTGGTTTAGTGCCTCGGGTGTTCCTACCGGTGTCCTACGCCGTGAGGGCGAAGTAAACGCTATCGACGCTAACGAAATGCGTTCACGCTGGGCAGAAATGCAAGCCACCCGACAGGTCGCCGTTCTTGGCAACGGTTGGGATTACAAGACCATAGCCGAGTCGCCAGCAGACCTCATGTTCACCGAGATCTCTAAGCAGAGCGTTCAGAACATCGCACGTTTGTTTGGTATCCCTGCTCGCAAGCTTGTTACCGGTGTTGATGGCACTTCGGACACTTACACGAACCTTACCGACGAGGAACACGCGTTCTACCGCGAGACCTTGATGGCTTACACGCGACCAATCGCCGACGCACTATCGAACTGCCTACCTCGAGGCCAGCGAGTCGAATTCCTTTGGGAGGACTTGTTCCAGGCAGACAAGGCGAGCCGTATCAACATGTGGAAAACTGCCATTGACGCAGGAATTGTTACTGCAGAATTCGCAGCCGACAAAGAGGGCTTTACCGCCTAACCGTTAGGACAATTATGGAATTAGAAACACGCGACATCGAACTTCGCCTCGAGGACGCAGAGGAGCGCACTATCCGCGGTCTTGCTGTTCCTTATGACCAAGACGCAAACATTGGTGGAGCCTACCTGGAGCGTTTTGTGCCGGGCGCAATCGACTCGGTCGAGGACGTCAAACTCTTTTACGGCCACGAGACACCAATCGGCGTTGTTACTTCTGGTCGCGACACCGACGAGGGTTTCGAGATCACTGCAAAGGTTTCGGAGACGAGCCTTGGCAACGACGTTCTTACCCTTATGCGCGATGGCGCACTAAACAAGTTTTCGGTTGGATTCGTTCCTGTTGAACAGACAAGAGACGGCCAAACGATTACACGCACCAAGGTTTCCCTAAAGGAAGTCTCGGTCGTGCCGTTCCCAGCATTTGCAGGGGCGAACATCACCGAAGTCCGCGAGGAAGCTGCAGAGCCAATCGAGGACATCCAAACCCCATCTATCACGAAGGAGTCCGAGTTGGAAAACAACATCGAACTAGACGTGCGCTCGGTTCAGGATGAAGTTGCAGAACTTCGCCGCGTAGTCGAGTCCACCGTTACACCAGCCGTTCAGGCTGCTCCTGGTTACATGGCTTACCGTTCGTTCGGTGAGTTTGTCCAGGGTTACGCAAAGGGCGAGGAAGCTGCAATCGAGTTGGCTCGCGCCGCCTCGACCTCGGCAGACACCTTTGCACAGCCAGGCTACCTTGGCTACATCAACAAGCTCATCGAGTCGAACCGCCCATCGTGGAACGTCTGGAGCAAGGCTGCACTTCCAGCAACCGGTATGACCGTTGAATACGCTGCAATCACCGCAAACACCCTAGCCGTTGGCGAGCAGGACCCAGAGAACGAGGCACTATCGTTCGGTAACCTGACCATCGACAACGCTTCGGCTGCTGTAAAGACCTACGGCGGTTACACCACCGTATCTAAGCAAGCCATCTTGCGCGGTTCGGTTGACTACGCAGGTATCGTATTCGACGCTCTTGCTGTTGCTTACGCAAACGCTACTAACACCGCTGCCAAGGCTGCAATCGCTGCCCTTGACTTCACCGGTAAGGTAATGGACCTAGACGGCGGCACCGCTGCTTCCGTTATCGAGGGTCTAATCGACGGCGTCAAATACATCAAGCAGAACTCGGGCCTAAACGCAGAATTCATCCTCTGCTCGGCAGACGCTTACAAGTATTTCATGAAGATCGCTGACTCAAGCGGTCGTCCAATCGTAAACGTCAACAACGACGGCGCGAACACCTTTGCAACCGCTAACAACGACCTCACCGGCACCATCTGGGGCATCCCGGTTGTTGTTGACCCAAGCCTAGGCACCGGTCTTGCTTACCTAGCAAACAGCCGCGCGCTTCAGGTCGTCGAGGCTAACGGTTCGGGCACCCGCCTATCGGCACAGGATGTTTCGACCCTGACCGACACCCTCTCGCTCTACGGTTTTGCTGCCATCACCGTTCCGTTCGAGTCGGCTATCGTCAAGCTAGACATCACCGCTTAGTAGGTATCTGATGTCGGTGACGGTGGAGGAATTCAGAGCATACGTTGGCACTAACGAGGTTTCCTCGTTTGTTGACGACGCACTTGCAACAGGGCTGGACCTTGTTGAGCGTTACATTGGAACAACTACAATCCCTGCAAATGTTGTGGATTCGGCTGTTTTGATGTGCGCCTCTGAAATTTTCCACCGTCGCCAGGCACCGGGCGGTATCACGCAATTTGCAGACATGAGCGGTTCCGCTGTTCGCGTCGGCAAAGACCCAATGAATGCCGCTTACGAGCTTCTGCGCCCTTATGTCGGTTTCGCGGTATAGCAAATGTCGAATGAGATCACTACGAGCAAAGCCGAGTTTGCGCTCGTCTTGCAGGAGGCCGGGCTAAACGTATTCCCATACGTTCCAAACCGAATTATCCCTCCTTGCGTAGTTATCCGTTCGGGTTCGCCATACCTTGAACCAAGCACCTTGGGCAACGAATACAACCTTGGTTTAGATCTTGTAATTCTCGCCACTACGGCGGTAAACGAGGTTGCCACCGAGGCGCTCGATGAGGCGCTACAAACCCTACTAAACGCTCTACCTAACTACGCCGTATTAGGTTCGGTGTCTCAACCGCAAATTTTCAACGAGAACGGTGCCGATTACCTTGGCGCAACCGTCTCTGTAACCCTAGAGATTACTCTCTAAGAAAGGCTTTTGAAATGGCTGCTTCAGCTCGTATCAAGGCAACAAACATCCACTTCCTAATCGGAGGCACCGACTATGCTTGCGACGCAAACATGGTCGAACTAACCCTAAACGACGCTCCCGGCGACGTGCAGACCTTTTGCGAGGTCCGCGTTGGCGGCGAATGGTCGCTTCAGATTGACGGTGTAACCTCTGGCGACTCCGACTCGCTATACCAGATTCTCTGGGCTAACTTCGGCACCGAGGTTGCATTCATCCTCAAGCCACAGGGCAACGCAACTGCTTCGGCAGACGCACCGCACTACACCGGCACCGTCGTTTTCAACGAACTTCCTCCTATGTCGCTAACCAGCAACGAGGTTTCGAAGTTTAGCGTTACCCTACGCGTAAAGAACGACGTTCACACTCCATCGGCAACCCCACCGGTTTACTACGGAGTTACCAAAAAGGTCAGCTAGTCATGGCGCAGCAGGGCGGTTACATCGCGCTCGATGGCATAAAAGAGGTGAACAGATCTCTAAAAGCCTTAGGCGAGGATACCTCTGGAGTGAAAAAAGCCAACGTTCAGGCGGCAAACACACTCATCAGGGCCGCCCTGCCGCTCGTGCCTGTCCGAAGCGGTCGTCTAAAAGCGACTTTACGCCCGGTCAACGCACTCAACTATGCAGCTGCTCGTGCCGGTATCGGTTCCGTTCCTTACGCTGGCCCTATACATTGGGGCTGGGCTCGAGTCGGTGCCAGGCACAAAGGTAAGTTGCGTCCAGGTGGGCCACGAAGTTTCCGCAACGTTCCACCGCAACCGTTTTTCAAAGATGCCCTTGGTTATACTTATGAGGAAATCATGGAGAATTACGTTCGCAACATGGACGCAATTATCACTAAACACAAATTGAAATGAGACAAAGAATGAACAAGATGATTCCTCTGGATGAATTCACCCTTGACGAGCTTGAAATGCTCGAGCAGTTGAGCGGCATGACCTTTACCGAGATTGCCGAGAACTCGTCAAGACCAAAAATTATCAAGGCTCTTTTGTGGATCAGCGCAAAACGCAACGACCCAAACGCCAAGATTGAGGACATCGGCAAACTATCGCTTGCGGAAGCCAGCGAGATTATGACCGGTGCCGACGACCCAAAAGCACAAGAATAAAAGACGAGGCGGCTAAACGGATGGCGCAATTCTGTTTAGCTACCAAAATGGCACCAAGCGAGTATCGCAAACTGACGCTTCGAGAGATGAACATGTTTGTCCAGGTCCTCGCGGATCGTGGCCCAGACTTAGGAGATGTATTCGATGGCAACTAACGTAACCGTTCGTTTCGCTGGCGATACTACGCGCCTAAAGAAAGCCACACAGGAAAGCCAGACACTCCTTGGCAAATTCCAAAAGAACATCCAGGGTGTTTTTGGTGGCACTGCTATTGCAGGTCTAGCAAAGGGCGCAGGTTGGGCGGCTGCCGCTGGCATCATTGCTAACTCTGTTGGCAAGGCTACGATGGCGTATTACGACGACATCAAAGCGCAGAAGTTGCTTGAGGCGCAAATCAAGAACGTTACCGGCGCTTCCACTAGGCAGATGAAAGCCATTGACGACCAAATTCAATCGTTGTCTCTCGCCGCCGCGGTATCCGACGACGTTCTCCGCCCGGCGATGGCGCAGCTCACGCAATCTACAGGTTCAACTGAAAAAGCGTTGCGTCTCCTCGCCCTAGCAACCGACATTAGCGCAGGAACCTCAAAGGATCTCCAGAGCGTTTCCATGGCTCTCGGTAAAGCGTTCAACGGCAACGTTGGCTCGCTAAAGAAACTTGGTATCTCTATCAAGAACACTTCAAACTTTACTGCCGAGCTCGAGGCGCGTTACAAGGGCCTTGCAGAGACCGCAGCAAAGAACGACCCACTTGGTCGCATGTCGATTGCTATGGAGCAGGTCCAGGAGCGCGTTGGAGCGGCTTTTGCGCCACTCATTGAACAGTTCGCCGAGTTTATGTCCTCACCGGCTGGAAAAGCGTTCCTAGACACTCTTGTATCTTTGGCGCAACTGCTCGGAAGTATCCTGGCACCGCTAATGACTTTGCTTCAACCAATTTTCACTATCCTCCAGCCAATCCTGAAATTGGCGACCGCAATCTTTTCAATCATTGGATCTCTAATCACTAGGACCTTTGATTGGATTGCAAGTTTCGCCGAGGTGCCTTGGATAAATTACTTGCTCGAGAACATGGTGAAATCTATTGACCGGGTCGGGCAGCACATCGATAAAATCATGAGGCTTTGGGCTGGCTCTCAAGACATCATCGAATACGCACCAAGCACAAGCCAAGTCGTCGCGGACGCTCTTGCGAAGCAGGAACAAGACCAAGCAGACCTACTTGCCCAGCAACAAAAAGACCGCCTGGACACCGCGGCGGCAGCAGCCGAGACAGCGGCAGCGAACACCGCTAACCGACTCCGAGGCGCAGCAGACCGACTTCTCGAGTCCGGCAAGAACTTCAAGGACTCCATCAACTTTGCGTTTGGTTTCAACGAGGACAAGACATTCAGCGTTGAAAAGTTTATGGCGCAGACGGCCAAGATTGTTGCAGCTGCAAAACAGTTGCCGAACAAACTAAAGGCTCTACGCAAGCAAGGCGCAAGCGATGAAGTGATCTCTAACATCTTGGCGCAGGGTCCAGAGGCAGGTAACGCGATTGCTACCGGATTCCTGAAGCAAGGTGGCGTCAAGGGTTACGCTGACGCTCTCAAGTCGTTAGACGTCGCTGGACAAAACGCGGGCGGTGTTGCCATGGCAAACAACAACACCTACTCAATCAACATCAACAAGGCGAACATGACCGCCGAGGAAATTATCGCCGTTATCAAGGCCTACGAGAAAAAGACCGGTAAACAGGTGGTTTTCGGTGGCTAACGAATTCTCTATTGCCCAAGACATAAAAGTTGAGATGTATTTGCCTGTAGCTGGCAAAGGTGTCTGGAACTTTAGCAAATGGGGTGGCACAGGTGTCGATGATTGGGTTTCAGCGGTAGGCGATTCCTTTGCATGGACCGACGTTGTTGCAACCATTAGCCAGGCTAAAATCACGCAGGGTTCCACGATTGACCAAGGCTATTACGCGCCAGCGCAGCCAAACACGTTATCGCTGCAAATGCAATCCGCGACTTATGATCCAAGCAACAACAGTTACATTCGCCCGGGTTTGCAAATCAAGGTTTCTTACCGTCGCAATCCGGACACAGCGCCAAGCACTTACACCGTCTTATTTCAGGGTTACATCGACGACTTCAACATCACTTACGACGCTCTAGGCAACAACCTCATCGACATCAACGCTTCATCAAGCTTGAAGCGCATGCTAAACAAGAGCCTTACGTCTTGGACTAGCCCTGCCTCGCCAAGCAACTCCCCTAACGACTTTTTCAACCAATGGGTTACAACTGTGGGCGCTGATGGCGCGAGTGCCTGGACAAACCTTTACCAAGTTGTCGGCTCGATGGAACCAGAAACAATCACTAACGTTACCGGTGGATTCATTCTTGACTTGCTTATGCAAGCGGAAGCGGCCGTCGTTTACCAAGACCCAAGCAATAACCGCGTCAACGGTTACACCGCTAAATACTTCCGCAACCTGCTAACAAGCACGCCGACTAACCAACTCGGCGGCACTCACGCAATCTCCGAAACTCACTTCTGCATAGCCGACCTCGAATTGGCTTACAACCTAGACGAGGCGTTCAACACGTTCATTTGCACTTGCGCCTCGAACGCAGCTCGCACCGGGTCCAAGAAAAACCAAGACCTAGTAGATCTCTACGGCGAACTAGTTTTGGACAAAACCCTAAACATCGCACAAAGCACAGCAACGGTCGATAACGTGCAAATGTGGCTGGACTTTATGGCAGCGCGTAACCCGGGCCGTCGCGTGAACTCGGTGCAGACTCCAGCAATCCGCAGAGACGGCACACTTGCCAACATCTCTGTTCTCCAACCAGCGCTCGCGGTTCGCACCATCGCATCTCGAGGTTCATACACCGTTGACGAGAACAGCATTATCACTCGCGCGACACACCAGATCGACCCGAATAATTGGTTTGTTACGCTAGACCTATGGAAAGGCCTCTAAATGACCGCTAAGAACGTATTTGTCGCCGGCACAGACATTCTGGCCTCGACGATGAATGAAAACTTCGACACGTTGCCTTATGCGATGGAAATCAAAACGCAGAACATTACAGGCACAGGCACTATCAACCTGACGCTCAACCGTTTCGCTGTTGCGCCTCGCGTTTTCGCTGGCGTTGTCTCAACCGCTAACACTCTGACTTCGGTAACCCTGGGAGCGCCTACGGTGTCTGCTGGCGTTTACTCTGTGCCCATCTACTGCTGGACAGGCACCACCGCCTCGACAGTTGCTCGCGCTGTAACAATCTTTGCTGTTCAACAAAAATCAGGAGCTTCAGATGGCTAAAACCGTTACTTTCAAATGCACTACCGAGAATTGTGCAAACTTCGACATCGAGGGAACAATCGAAGTCGAGGACGACTTCTCCACCGACGTATGGTGCGTCTGTGGCAACAACATAGGAAAGGCCGCATAATGGGCAACGTAATCCAGGGAGCATTCCCAGCACCAAAAGACTCTAAGGTTGAGGTCCCTGTAAAGGCACCAAAGTCTGCTCCAGCACCTATCGTCGAGCCATCCGAGGATGAGTGAGCAAAACCTCGAGAAACTACTCACCGGCATAAGTAGCCGTTTGAGTGTTATCGAGCAGAGACTAACCGCTATCGAGGACCACGAAAACAGGCTCCGCGATCTAGAGAAAAACCGCTACCAAAGCGCCTGGGTAATTAGCCTGGTCGGCGCTGTTGTTACCGCTGGCCTTGTTGCCGCGCTTATGAAAGGAATAGCATGACTCATTGGGAGGCTATTGCCGAAGCTCGTTCGCACGTCGGATACGTCGAGGGCGCAGGTAAAGACAACATTTTTGGCGCTTGGTATGGCGCTAACGGTTCGCCTTGGTGCGCTGCCTTTGTTTCGTATGTTTTGAACAAGGCCGGGCATGGGCACACCATCGCTGGCGCACAAACCGCTAAAGGCTTCAACTCTTGCGGCAAAGGTATTGCGCACTTCAAGAAACTCAAGGCTTGGCACCCGGTCGCCGAGGCTAAGGTTGGAGACCTAGCGTTCTTTGATTGGAACCACGACGGCGAGCAAGACCACGTCGGGATCATCTCCAAGGTTGACCTGGAGAGCAAGATGATTAAGGTGATTGAGGGCAACACCTCGGACAAGTCGCACTCGAACGGTGGCGTCGTCAAGGAACAATGGCGCAACTTTAGCGTCATTATGGGTGTCGGTCGCCCTGACTACACCAAGCCAGCGCCAGCACCTAAAAAGGCTCCAGCAAAGAAGCCGGTGAAAAAGTGAAGCAGAAACTTCTTGTAATTCTAAAACTTATTGGTTGGTTCGTATGGTTCGCGGTCGGTCTGTTCTTTATCGTTGCAGCTGCCGGCCTTGGGGCTGGAGCACTCGTGCCGGGTTCGTCGGCGTTCATCGGTATCGCAACCATGTTCTTTGGTGCCATGCTTCTCGTATTCAGCGAAATTGGTAAGACCATGATTGGCAAGATGAGAATTGTTCTTGAGGATCTGCAGCGCGCGTTCAAAAAGGCTGCCGATTCGGTGGAGGACCAGGCTAAGGACTAGACTAAGGATTAGGGAGGGGTTTTTCCTCATTCTCCCCCTCGCACCTGCCCTCGACACCTTGCTCATAAGTGTCGGGGGTTTGGTGTATCTTGAGCCGTATGAATGAGATTGAGGCGCGCGTCGAGTCTTTGGGCTCCGCGATGTTGATTGGAACATACGAGAGCGGTTCGCCAGAGTGGCATGCAGCTCGAGCCGGTATCGGTGGAAGCGATATCGGCACCATCCTCGGAGTCAATCGGTGGCAAAGCCGTCAAACACTCCTAGAAAGCCGTCTAAGCCCTCCAGAGGCTCCAGAACCGCCGAGCCTACCAATGAGACTAGGAACGGCGTTCGAGCCCGCTATCAGGCGCCTATGGCTTGAGGACAATAAACAGTTTCTAACCGTCGTTGAAACGGGCACTTGGCAATCGATTCATAATCCGTTCTGGAAAGCAAACCCTGACGGTCTAATCCGCTGGAATGACGGCGAAATTGGCATTCTCGAGATAAAGTTTTCACAAGCAACAG
>ERZ869921.1190-NODE-1190-length-11709-cov-5.510383_pt1 | contig 11709 bp, 18 predicted proteins | sample MGYA00579310_ERZ869921 | MGnify/ENA primary metagenome ERZ869921 (study PRJEB32216, sample SAMN09231816) | wastewater metagenome | place: USA: Maryland | collected 2016-06-21 | study: EMG produced TPA metagenomics assembly of the PRJNA472060 data set (Reclaimed...
GACTTCAATCAGTTAATCCAAGTGTTGCACAATCTGGCGCTTTCATAAATCAGTGCTATGCTGGTAATACTGATGTAACGATTTACATTGGCGATAAGTGCAAAAAGTCAATTAATGACTATCAATATGCACTTGAGGACAGCGATGGAACGATTAAGAAAACAAAGAAAACACACCCAATCACAAAGGTAAGTTATGAGGAATACGGACATTGCTCTGATGCAAAGAGATATTTTATTACAACTGCTTTTGCTGCTGAGTACGAAATGTATAAAAAAGGGGGTAAATTTATTAAGCCTATTTCTGGTAAAAATATTTCTAAGCATGGATATTAATTTATTTTTTATATTTGCAACATGTATTTAAACTTATTTGATTACACAAGACAAATTCAAGCCGACCAATTAACACAGGTGGCAGGTGGCAGCACATCGGTAAGATTGATGACAGAGATGGCCGCGCTTGCTGAGGTTAAATCGTACTTGGTTCAGCGTTATAATTGTGATGCTGAATTTACGGACATGGCCGAATGGTCGCAATTGATAAGTTATAAAGCATTGCAGCGTTTCTTTTTGAAATATACCACATTTGCCGCAACATCAACTTATGCTGTTGGCGACAAAGTTACTTACTTAACCGAATGCTTCATTTGCAAAACAGCCATAGGAACTGCGGCACCTTGGGACGCGTCAAAGTGGGATTTATTGGGCAATGAAAACGATATTTATTACGGAAAATTACCAGCTCAACAATTCGACTATTACACAACGTACGCAAAGGACGATGAGGTGTTTTATAAAAATAAAGTTTACACTGCTAAAAAGCCAAGCAAAGAAGTATTGCCAGATTCAACGTCATTTGGTTTTGAATATTGGGGCAATGGTGTTGCTTATTCGATAGCAGCGGGAACATTACCAACAAATACAACTTACTTTGTTTTAGGCGATAATAGAAGTCAAAAGGCCGTGCAGGTGCTTATTGATGTTGTTTTATATCACATTGAAAGCAGAATAAACCCGCGCAATGTTCCACAATTAAGACTTGAGAGGTACATGGGCAAAACAGAGGACAGAGTTGAAAGTGGAGGAAGCATAATTTACCCCACTTATTCAGCATTGGGATGGCTTCAATCTGCAGGAGGTGAGGGCAACGCTGTAACAGCTGATTTGCCAAAGTTAATGCCAACACAAGGAAATAGAACCAGATGGGGCGGTGTGCCTAAAAACGTAAATAATTACTAAAATGGCTAATAAAAATTACCGAAATAACGCAACAGTATACGCACCACCACAAAACAACCGCGCAAATACTATACTGCAAGGACAACCTCAACAAAATAAAAGCAGAAGCGTAGGCAGCTATATTTCACCAGTGCAATTAACACGTATTAGGCAGGACGTGTTAACATGGAGGCAAGCAATATTTGAAGCGGAGGCTGTTTATACACCATTTAGAGTAAAACAACAACAGTTATATCAAGATACTATTTTAAATGGCCATGTTATTGCATGCATGAATAAACGCAAATCATTGACCACTAAAAAGAAGTATGAAATAGTTGATAAAGATGGTAATGTTAACAAAGAATGGACCAAGTATTTTCAAGACAATTTTTTCAAACGTGTTATAAATTACTCATTGGATAAACAAGCATTTGGGTACTCATTGATTAATTACACTAAGATTAACGGAAATATGCCCGCTGATTTAGTGTTAATCAAAAGACAAAATGTTAGTCCAGACCGTTTGAATGTTACATCGTTTCCTTACTTAATTCAAGGTGAGCAATTCACCGAAGAAGATAACGAATTTTACGATTGGACCTATTATTTTTCAACTCCAAATGATACGGCCGCTTCTATTTGCGGATATGGCTATTTATACAATGTTGGTATTTATGAGATTTTTTTAAGAAACATTTTAGGCTACAACGCTGATTTTGTGGAGTTGTACTCAATGCCTTATCGTGTTGGTAAAACATTAAAGACAAGCGAGGAAGATAGGACTGATTTAGAAAACGCTTTAAAGTTGATGGGTTCTGCAGGTTATGCGATTATTGACCCTAGCGATGAGATTTCTTTTATTGAGGCTAACAAAGCGGGTACGGGTTGGCAAGGTTACGCAAACTTTGAGGAGCGATTAGAAAAGAAAATAAGTAAGGTTATTTTGTTTCATGCCGATGCCATGGATTCAAAACCTGGCAAGTTGGGCGCAGTTGATGAAGATGTTAAAGAAGCATTGCAAGCAGTTGAATTAATCGATTGCGATGCTGTTACGTTGGACATGAATACAATTGTAATTCCTAAATTAAGGCAAGTTGGTATTAATATTCCAGATGGATTAATTTTTCAATACAAAAACGATAAAGAAAAGCAAGAAGAAAGAATTAAGGAAAACGAAAACAATAAATTAACTGCTGAAATCGCTCAAATAATGAAAAACGCTGGTTTACAAATGCCAGCTGAATATTTCTTTGAAAGAACTGGAATAAAAGCCGAATTGGTAGAAGTTGAACCGCCAATGGAAAACAAAGAGATTGCGAGTAAAATTAAAAACTTTTATAAAACTAAGGTGAAATGAAAAACAACCGCAAACAAAGAACCCTAAGTGATATTAGGCTTAAAAACTCAATGAGCAAAAGACTTGCAAACGATAGTTTAATCAGTAAGTTTAAATTAAAAGTAAAAAGAGGCGTGGCAAGTGTTGTGATTATGCCCGTTTCAATTCCAAGTTTTATAAATATTGCAGTAGCGTTAAATAATAATTAACATGAAACTAATACTAAAAAGCGGCTTCGAACTTGAAATTCCTAAAGAGTTCGCGGCCGATTTAGATAAAAAAATTGCAAACGGTACAAACGGCAAGGTTCGTTATGCTGATGAAAATGGTCAATTAATGTGCATAATTGATATTGGTGAAATCGCTTTAATAACTACTTTGTAATGGCTAATCGTAAAACATACAAAGCCAAAGTAAAATCATATAAATCATTTTGGTTTTACATGCTGATATTGGCTAAGAAGTTAAAGGCGAAATGGTTATTTAAGGCAATCCATAAAAAGCCAATGATGTACACTTATTTAAGCATCAATGGTAAAGATTGGCAAAAGCAAACACACTTTTTACAACTCAATGGCAGTATTAATGCTGCCAACCCAATGAAAGCCTAATGATTAAATACGATGCAAATAGTCTTTTTGATGCTGTTTATGATGGTGCCGTAACACCACGTAAATTGCCCGAACAACTATATGCTGAAATTGCTGAAATACTTAAAAAAGGAGTTGACAAAGGGTTTAACAAAGGCGCTCAAGCAACTGGCGAACGATTTGCAAAATATGAGTTAGGCTCAGTTGATGCCGCATTGATTGAGGAATTAACACTAAATATTTACATGTTTTCTGCTGCTAAAACATTTCAACAAGTACTTGAAATGAGTAATGCATTAGTTGTTGATGGGCGTGTAGCAACTTTTAGCGAGTTTAAATCCGAAGCGAATAAGATATTTGAAATTTACAATAAGACTTGGCTCCGCACTGAGTATGATACCACCATTGGCCAATCACAGAACGCAAGACGATGGAGTGTATTTGAGCAGGAAAAGGATTTGTTTCCGTACTTAGAATATGATGCCGTTATGGATGCCAATACAAGCGAAATATGCCGACCATTAGATAAAATAATATTGCCCGTTGGCGATCCATTTTGGAATACACACGCCCCATTAAATCATTTTAATTGCAGGTGTTTTTTACGTAAAATAAGTAAGTTTGATGATGTAAAACAAACGGCTAAAAGCAAATTAAACAGAGTATCAAAAGAAATTAACCCAATGATGCAAGAAGTATTTAAGGTTAACCCTGGCAAAACTGGTGAATGTTTTGATAGCGCACACCCTTATTTTAATGTTCCAAAAAAATATACTAAATTTGCAGAAACTAATTTTGGTTTGCCAATACCTCCGAAAAAATGAAGAAAATGGAAGATATAAATACGTTTGAAAATAGGAGCAAATCAAATACTGTTAATATTGATACATCTACTCTAGACCATTTAATAATAAACGGAATAGACTACGAATGCAAAACTAGACATATTGCAACTTTGAAAGGAGCGCCAAAATACCACAAATCTAAAAAATGAGAACACCAGATAAAATATACGTTACCCCAAACAATTTAAGGGAAAACCAACATAATTGTGCATTTTTTTGCAATGTAAGCAATGGCAATGTAATAGTAACTCAATTTGATGTAAAAGGCGACAAGGATAAGGTTTTCAATATGAGCAATGATGAATTTAATAATAACTTTAAAGTGCTTAGTTATCACAGAAATTCAAGTTTATTGAATTTTAAGGCAGTTGACAAATTTGGAATTTTAAATACATATAGCAAATCAAAACCGCTTAAAAAAGAAAGAGTAATTCAATGATTCACGACAAATTCGACTTGCAAGGTGTTATTGACCGTTTAGAAAAAACTAAGCATGATTTGCCTTTGGTATTAGCGAACCAAGCGGAAACATTTTTTCAAGCGAGTTTTAAAAAACAAGGTTGGGATAGTAACGGAGTTGATAAGTGGCAACCACGTAAAAGAAACAGAACAGCGCGGGACATCACACGCAATATTTTAGTAAAAAGCGGAGCATTGAGGCGCTCAATTAAAACATACGAAGCTAATTTTAATCAAATTATTATTGGTAGCGATATACCTTATGCAAAGGTTCACAATGATGGCTTTCGAGGTGTGCAATATGTTAAACCACATAAAAGAAGCTCTGCAGCGGTAACTACAAGCGTTTATGGTTCGCCTACATTTGTTAATGGTGTTTGGAAACGTGGCAAAAGAAGAACCGTAAGGATAGGGGACAGCAGAAAAAACATTGGCGGTTACACCCGCAAAATGAACATGCCCAAACGCCAATTTATAGGAGATTCAGTAACATTGCAAAAGATGCAATCTCAAACAATAACAAAGGTTTTAGATACTATTTGGAGATGAACCAACTATACCTAGATATACAAGAACGATTAGTTGACCAAGTTGGTGACGATTTAAAACATTGCGCTGTTTACAATAATCAGTTTGCATACATGAACCGAGACCAAGATGTTCAAGAATCGTTTGCATTAACTGCTTGCCTTGTCGAATTTGTAAATCAAAACGTGCCGCGCTCAATTGGTAATGGTGTTCAGATTTATGAGCCGTTGGTTGTTAGATTACATATTGGCATGGAGCAATTAGATAGCGGAACGGGTACAATGAACCAAAACCTTGATATTTTCGCGCTAAAGAATAAATTTTACTTAGCTTTGCAAAATTGGCACACTGAGGGCAGCGGCACTTTTGACCGTACTGGTGAACGTCAAGATTTTGAACATAATAATTTGTATATTTGGCAAATGGAATTTACAACATCTTACATTGATTCAATTGCAATTGAACCGCGTGGACGTATTGTAAAACCACCACCAACGGATTTAGATTTAACAGTAACACCCGACTTATAAATGGCCCGAAGCATTCAATCGATTAAAAACCAAATGTTAGCCGAAAAGCTAACATTAACAGCATTAGATGGACTTAACAGCCCATCGCAAACAGCGTTTTGGAACTTGATGTTGTATTTGCCAGCATTTGCAATAAACATATTTGAGCAAATATTAGACCTATACAAAGCCGCTCAAACATTACTTGCAAATCAATCGGTGGCTGTTACAATACCGTATATTTATAGACGTACATTAGCATTTCAATATGATGCCACGGTGGTACAAAATTTAGTATTAGACACTACTACATTAGCAATTGATTATCCAAACATTATACCTGCTTACCAAATTATAACAAGGTGTGCTGTAATATCTAACGGAGGCGGCATAGTTACAATTAAGGCGTTAAAGAACGAACCTCCAGAAGCATTGAGTAATTTAGAAAAAGATGCATTGACGCAATACTGGAATCCAGTAAATGCAAATGCGCTCGGATGTGCGGGCGTAAACTATAATATACTTTCTGTTGATCCCGATCAGTTAGAAGTTGTTGCAACAGTTTATTTTGATGGTCAATACTCTGCTGTAATTTCTGCAAGCGTTATCGATGCATTGAATTTATATTTAAAGAATATTGTATTTAGCGGACAAGTAACAGTAAATGGCATTGAGGATGCTATGCAAGCTGTTAACGGTGTATTGAATGTAAGATTAAGTAAAATACAAATAAGGCGAGATAGTCAAGCATTTGGCACAGGTATAGTACTATACGATTTAGCGAATAATATCAATATCGTTAAAATAAATTCTTACTCTGGTTGCACCATTGAAGAAACAACGGCATCACATACATTTGTTGATACATTAACGTTTATACCGCAGTAATGAACTACAATTTCAACTTCAATACGTTTGCAGAAAACATAGTACCGACAAAGCACCGTTTGCCTAAAATGTTGGCGTGGTTTTATGCCATTGTTAAGCCCCTGCAATGGCTAAGGGATTGGTTTTTTGATTACACTGTTGATGGTTTGATTTATGATAATTTCGATATTGCTACAAATTACACAGTTGGCACAGTAGTTAAGAATTTTTACTTAAACGCTGGAACATTTGAGGGTAACGGAGATTTAGCGATTTACATTTGCGTACAAAATACAACTGGCGAAACTTGCGACAATACAGACTTTTGGTATAAAATATGCGATGACTCAATTGGATTAAGTAAATATAATTTGATTGACAGCAAAGTTATTTTACTTGAATGGGCGTTGAATAATGTATTTAATACAACGCAAATACCTTTAACATTTAGACAACCCGCAACTGGTTTAAGAAGTGATATTTATATAGAAACAAAAACAGTTCAAAATCCTTTCTTTGTGGGGTATATTGAGGCAGAAAGTGGAAGCGCTGTTTATGAAAATGGCGAAGCAATAGATTTTGTTGGCAACGAAAACCCAACTGCTGCGGGTGTGCCATTTGACTATATTGTATGGGTGCCGCAAAATTTGTACGATGGCATGGATGCAATGAGCGCAAGTACTGATATTGCGAAAACACAAGTTAGTAAAATAGTAGATAAATTTAACCTGGGCGGCATGAAATATGACGTCCAACCATACTAAACAAAATGAAAAAAGTAATAACAACAGACATTGTAACGGGGGCAGCGATGCCAATAAAAAGCGGAACATTAGACCATTTGCAGTCGGCTCACATTGAAACAACTGGTGCAGTATTAAGGGCAATAAATTCAACTAATCCATTGATAGGACTAGGTGGTGTTTTATACGGATGCAATATTGCATTATCTGGCTTTAATTGGTCCATAACCGAGGGTGCAGTTTTTTACAACAATGAAGTTTTCTTTTGCGATGCTGCGAATGGAATATTAGCAGGCGCAGAAGTCGTAGTTGGCACAACAACAACAACATTTATTTCAGCCGCTAACTATGACCCTACTGAATTTAGTGATGCATCATCTCACAATGTGCATGCCGTTAGAAAAATAGTTTGGTCAAGCGGTGCAAGTGGAAGCGGAACGGCAAACTATACTGCTTTTGAAAATTTAAGGATGGGTAGGTCGATTGCATTTCCTTATGACTCCGCTTATTTAACGGCTTTCGCAGGTACATGGACTATTGCAAGCAGCTCGTTTTGGGATGTAAAATATATTGTTCTTAATGGTGCTGCTGTATTAATAGACTTTGAAATATACGACAGTTCAAATAGCGCAAGCACCCCATTGCTACAGTTGGACATGCCTTTTAAGTCTTATGGGTCATTTCACGGAACTGGCTCATATACATTTGGCGGAGGGTCTGGACATTTAAGAATACTTGCTGGAACTGGTGACAACCGACTATATTTAGCAAAAGGAGACGGCACGAATTGGGCTATTACGGCTGGTACATTAGCCGTGAGAGGTCAAATTATATTGCCATTAATATCAACAGTTTAATCGGTAAAGTTTTTGAGAGTTCTTTGCTGATTATTAGAGCCCCTTTATTGGGGCTTTATTTTTTTATAATGCTGCAAAAACAATTCTTTATCATGCTCTGAAAATTGTTGCATGAAAAAATCAAACATTTGGTTAATTGCGTGCGATTCACTTACTTCTTCAATATCAACATAAGCCTTGAATAATATAAACTTTCTCGGCTTTAAATAACCTTGTATTCTGCGGTCGTTTGAGTTTTTGGGCATGTTATGAAATAGGATTTTTTGAGTTATATTCTCGTGCCATACATGAAAATTCAAAACCTTTAAATTCACATTTTACGCTATTTAAACAGCACTCCATTTTAGCGCCCTTTTTTGGTTTCTTTATCCCTTTGAATTTACCCTTAGATTCTTTCATGTTAATAAATTTTTAGTGCAAAGGGCAGGACTCGAACCTGCAATTGAATAGACTACTTGCGATAGTTTTAAAAGTTATTTCTACTTCCCATTCGGCAGTGTCTGCTATGTTTACCAATTCCACCACCTTTGCGCCACAAATATAAAAAACTTTTTTTAACTTTTTACACACCCGCCAATTTTTAACTAAATTATTTTTGCAATAATGATTTCAGATAACGGATATAAATATACAGTTGGTGCCAATACGGACACGCCTATCATGTTTATTGATGCCCAAATAGGCATGAGTACAGATGATAACGGCAATTGGGATGGTGATGCTTATATCGATGCCGCTATTTTTGCCCGTGAATTGATGGAGCTTGACCAATTGGGTAAAAAAGAGATTTCAATTTGGATTTGCTCTGAAGGTGGTCAAATATTCGGAGGTCAAAAAATCTATTCTGCAATACTTAACAGCAAAACAAAAGTAAACACCTATAATATGGGCGGTTGCTTTTCAATTGCGGCAAGTTTATTTCAAGCGGGGCGTAAACGTTACATGGCAGACTATTCTAAAATGATGTTGCACCCGGTACAAGGCACAAGTGATGCTAAAATGTACAATTCATTCACCGATTCGGTTGTAACAATGCTTTGCAGACGTACCAATAAAAGCGAAATTGATATTCGCGGCATGATGGCATCAACAACATGGTTAAATGCTGAACAGTGCTTAGAAATGGGACTTTGTGATGAGATTGTTTACAGCGATGAACTAAATAAACCACGTATCACAACGGCAACTAATTTAAAAGAGGCTATTCAATTTGCAACCAATAAATTAAATCTTAACCAATCAACAATAAAAATGAAAAAAGTAACAAATAAGTTAAAGCTAAATGATGATGCCAATGAGGACAGCATCTTACATGCTATTTCTGAAATCGAAAACAAAGCGACCACAGAAATCACAAAATTGTCGAACCTTTTAAAAGCTGAATCTGATAAGTCTGCAAAGGCTACGTCTGATTTAACAGCATTGCAAAATAAATTTGATGCAATGGAAGCGGAAAACAAAACACGTATTGAAGCTATCAACAAAGAAAAAGGCATTGCACTTGCTAAAAAGGCTCGTTTAGATGGCAAAATTGCGGACACTGACGAAGCTGAAAACGAATGGGCAGAACTTGCAACGGCTAACTACGAAGGCACTGAGAAATTAGTAAATACTTTGGCTGTTAATAAAGTTGGTAAAGTATTAAAAGTTGAGGCTTCAAATGACGCTTCAAAACTTGGCCCAGGTGCAAGCATGGCAGCAACGATGGCAAAAATCGCAGCAGAAAAAAATAAAAAATAACCAAATACCTACACATAAAATGAAAAATATAGTTAGATTTTTACTTTCGTTGGCACTTATTAGCGTATTTGCCAGCACATTTTCGTTAGCCTTTACTGGTGATGCGAAAGCAATATTTTTTGAAACAGCAGCCGTGTTATTGGCTATTGGTGCAATTAAGGGTTTAATAAATTCAATCGTACCAACTACGAACAAAAGCGGACTAGCTTACAACTTTGTAATTTCAGATACTACTTATGCTGGGGAAGCTGCAAGTGCGTTTATCGTGAAAGCAATTACACAAGCTGATACTATAAATTCGGGTAGTGTTTACGTAAAAGATGGTATTAAAAAGAAATTCACTATACCTCGTTGGGGGCGCGCTGAGTATGGAGATTTAATCCAAGACAGACAAGCCACGCCAACAAGCCAAGGTACTGAAACAATCACTGGTCAAGTTATTGAACCAGCCGATTATATGATTTACCAAGAATTTAACCCGCGCGATTTTGAGGACCAATGGATGGCAGTACAATTAAATCCAACATTGATTGATAGAACATTGCCTTTTAGTGCTGAAAGCGTATTAGTTCAACAAGTGCTTGCCGTTCATGCTAAGTTCTTAAATGCTATTATGTGGAATGGTGATACATCATTAACAAGTGTATTTAAATACTTTGATGGGTTTATTCAAAAAGCATTAGACAGCGCATCAACGATTGACGTAGGCGGACCAACAACACTAAGTGCATCAAACATTGTTGCCGAACTTGAAAAAGGATACGTATTAATTCCTGCGGCATTAAAGTATGATCCAGAGATGAAAATATTTGTTTCTTACAAAACCTATGATTTCTATCAAACTGCTATTCAAAACCAAACTTATAAGGGTAACGACTTTACAACACTTGGTCCAAACACTTACAAATCTTTACCGATTGTAAAAATTGCAGACTTTCCAGATGATGTTTATATGATCGCACGTGGTAAGGCAGATATGAGTTCAAACTTATGGATGGGTATGAATAGCGTAGATGATGAGGGTTTACAATTAGCACATTTACAAGCTAATTCTGAATTGTACTTCGTAAAAATGTTAATGAAAGTTGATGTTAATTGCGGATGGTTTGAAGAAGTAGTATTGTATCACGCTTAATAAAAACAAAAATGAAAAACTTATCAAAAGAACAATTGCAAGCAATAAGGGACGTGTTTGAAGCGCGTCCCAATTATACAGAGGTTTATTTAAACCTTGAAGGCACATCATGGTTATTTAGAAAAAAACCATTGTACCCCGTTACTGTTACCCGTGAGGAAATTATGAACGATAATAAAGTAAGCGGTAAAATTGATGATAACACTGGAAAAGCTAACAAAAAAGAAGTAACCACAATAATTAAAGATCCAAACACTAAAAAAACAAAATAATGAAAAAAATAATTTTCCTTTTTGCCGCTTTGATTTTATCGGTGGCAGTACAAGCACAATCAACCACCCCTCGATTTGGAACAACAAAGAACTCGGACAATACAGGGCGTGTGTTGACCTACAAAGTAGCAACAACAAATGATGCCGCTGGCAATGACACCATTTCAATAACGCCAAATGCATGGGAAACCATTTTAAGGCCGTCAAGTGATTTAACGGATTCAGTAAACATAAGAGCATATTTAACAAATGCAAAACTTGGTGACTATTTAACCGTTATTATTAATAAAGGTTCTGGTGCTGGTGGTGTTCGATTTATTAGCACTTACTTTGTGAATGATGTATCAACAAATAGATATACAGTTGCCGCAAGTAAAACAAATATTTTTAGATTCCAATGCAACGGAGTTAAGTGGATAATGATTGGTAAAACAATCCAACCGTAATCAATAATGAGCGGACTACCAGGTATTACCTTCAATATTTCACAAGGTGGATTAGGGAGGGCTCCAGCGGGTGAGGATCATATAAGCGGTATGATATTTTATATCGCTAACGGTTTTTTACCTAGCGGATTCAGCACATCAAGCCGCATAAAAAACGTT
>ERZ869921.1193-NODE-1193-length-11682-cov-7.520857_pt1 | contig 11682 bp, 11 predicted proteins | sample MGYA00579310_ERZ869921 | MGnify/ENA primary metagenome ERZ869921 (study PRJEB32216, sample SAMN09231816) | wastewater metagenome | place: USA: Maryland | collected 2016-06-21 | study: EMG produced TPA metagenomics assembly of the PRJNA472060 data set (Reclaimed...
CAGCAGGCACATCAGGCTCAAGTGGAATGGGGACCTCAGGCTCAAGTGGAATGGGGACCTCAGGCTCAAGTGGCGCTTCAGGTACTTCAGGTTCATCAGGGGCAACAGGTGCTTCAGGTTCATCAGGTACTTCAGGTTTAACTAGAACAGCAGGCACATCAGGCTCAAGTGGAATGGGAACCTCAGGCTCAAGTGGCGCTTCAGGCACAGGGGGGACAAGTGGTACTATACCTTCAAGTGTTGATTTATGGGTGACAGTTCCTGCTTCTTCTACTTCAACTGGGATAACGGGTCAAATGGCCATATCGGGTTCTACTCCTGACTATTTATATGTATGTTATGGTACTGATAAATGGGCTCGAATTTCTGTAAATTCATATTCTTTCTAGTGAAATGGGAAGCATAAGTAAATATATAAAAAATGATACCTCATATTATAAACTTCCTGCGGGGAGTTGGGTAACTTTATCAGTTCCTTCTAATTTCAATAAAATAGCTCAAGGGGGGTATGTAATAGAGATGATGGCTTTACAAGAGGACAAAACCAATTGGGCTTGGGGTTTTAATGCTTTGGGGGCCTTGGGTATTAACTCAATTATTAATAAAATTAGCCCAATTTCAATTTCAGGAGCAGCAAAAACCTTTTGTGAAATAGCAAAGGGCAATCAAATGTCTTTAGCTCTTACACAAGCTGGTAGAGCATGGTCTTGGGGTAATAATACTTATGGGAACTTAGGAATAAATTCAACAACTCTTAAAAGTACCCCTACGGCTATATCAGGGGCCACTAAAACCTTCTGTAAAATAGCAGGAGCGGCTCAAACTTTACATGCCATAGATAAAAATGGAAAAGTGTGGGGTTGGGGAGCAAATAACTATGGTGTAATAGGGGATAATTCAGTAACAAGTAGAAGGACTCCGGTAAGTATTTTAGGAGGGGCCAAAACTTTTTGTGATATAATTGTAGGGGATTTTCATACTCTAGCAATAGATAAAAACGGTAGATTGTGGGCTTGGGGGTTTAATAATTCAGGTCAATTAGGTATATATTCCACCACAAGCACAAGAACTCCTAAATCTGTTTTGGGGGGGGCTAAAACCTTTTGTCAAATAACAGCCGGATATGCTACTTCTTTAGCAATAGATAAAAGTGGTAAAGCATGGGCTTGGGGAATTAATAGTTATGGTATATTAGGAGATAATTCAACAACAGCTAGAAGTACCCCTGTTGCTGTGGGGGGAGCAAATAAAACCTTCTGCAAAATAGTAACCTCAGTATACCACAGTATGGGATTAGATAAAAATGGGAAAATATGGACTTGGGGGTGGAATTATCATGGAGTACTAGGAACTTTAAATCAAACCGACTATTCAACCCCTGTATCAGTTTTGGGGGCAGCTAAAACTTTCTGCCAAATAACAGCGCGCCAATATGGTTCTTTTGGTCTTGATAAAGATAATAATTTATGGGCTTGGGGTTTTAATTTTTTTGGAGCTCTAGGAATTCCTTTAGAAAAAAATACAATATTTCCTAATAGAGTAGAAGGAACTTCAAAGACATTCTGTAGTATAGAAGGGGATATGGGATATCATACTATAGGTATAGATAAAGATGGTAAAGCCTGGGGGTGGGGAACTAATAGTAATGGGTGTGTGGGGGATAATTCAGCAACTAACAGAAGTACCCCTGTTGCTGTGGGGGGAGCAAATAAAACCTTCTGTTTTATAAATTCAGGAGTATTTTATAATTTAGCTTTAACCCATTCAGGCGAATTATGGGTTTGGGGAGTTAATGCAAAAGGACAATTAGGAATTAATTCCGTTACTGAGTCCAGAACCCCTAAAAAAATCTCAGGAAGTAATAAAACATTTTGCAAAATATCAGCATCCTCTAAAGCTTCAGGGGGAATAACACAGGGGGGAGCCTTATGGATGTGGGGAGATGGAGGTAAAGGAGCTCTAGGAGTTAATTCTGTTTCACTTTATTCAACTCCTGTTAGTATATCGGGGGGAACCAAAACATTTTGTCATATAGGTGTAGGTATAACAAATCCCTTTTCGGATGGGGTTTCTTTCGCAGGCGCTATAGATAAAAATGGGAGAATATGGACTTGGGGGAATAATGATAGTGGTCAATTGGGAGTAAATTCTGTGGTATCATATTCCACTCCAGTAAGTATTTTAGGGGCAAATAAGACTTTTTGTCAAATAAGTGTAGGCTCACACATGGCTGCTATTGATAAAAATGGGAAACTGTGGGCTTGGGGGGCAAATGCTGGGGGGAGATTAGGAGATAAGTCAGCAACTAACAGAAGTACCCCTGTTGCTGTGGGGGGGGCAAATAAAACCTTTTGTAAAGTTTTTTGTGGGTTTCAATTTACGTGTGCTATTGATAAAAATGGGAAAATGTGGGCTTGGGGGTTGGCTGATTATGGGGTTTTAGGAAATATAAACATTAATACTAGCGTTATGACCCCAATGTCAGTTTATGATGTAAACAAAACCTTTTGTAATATTAGAACTGGAGCTAACGGGAATGTGGCTATTGATAATAATGGGGGGTGTTGGAGTTGGGGGCAATTTGGGGCTCCTTTAGGGAGACTCCAAAACACTTTTACTCCTATTAAAATAGTTCTTTAAGAATTAAAGTTTTACCTAAATTAGGAATTTTTATTTAAGTTTTTTATAATATACCAATATGGTTACTAATTTTTTTCTTCCCCTAATGCATTCCTATGAATATAAATTCATAGAGAAATATCTTGACCCTAATGATATTTTATTAGAATGGGGTTCTGGTAATAGTACTTTATATTATTCAGGCTTAGTTCAAAAAATCATAAGCATCGAACATGATAAAGATTGGCATAACAAAATAAAATCTATAATTGAATATTTTGGTATAAAAAATATAGACCAATACCACATCCCAGCCCATTCCCCCAAACCTGAACCTTGCAGGTATGAACAGTTTAAAGATTATGCAGAATTCCCTAAAAGAGTAAAAATAAAATTCACTAAAGTACTAATAGATGGGAGAGCTCGAAAGTATTGTGCTAAATCTCTCTATGAGATAATAAAGGAGGATAACATTATATTTATCCATGATTTTAATAGACCTGACTACCAAAAAACCTTAAAATACTATGACATCATAGAATATGATAACAGAGGTCAAGGGATAGTAGCATTAAAAAAGAAAAATAATATAATCCAAGACAATAATTATTATTAAAAATTAAATTTATGAAGGATAAATTAGTATTAACCCTTTCCATAGGGGGATATTACCAACAAATCTCAGAATATACTTCTCCTTTTATTGAAAAATACGCCTCTAAGATTGGGGCTGATTATTTAAATATTAAGGATTTTAATGCTGAATACATAACCCAAAAATGGAATAAATTTTTAATCCACGAGTTATTAAATAAGTACAAAAGGATAATTTATTTTGATATTGACGTAATAATAAGAGAAGATACACCAAATTTATTTGACATAGTCCCCGAGTCTAAGTTAGGAATGTTCAATGAGGGAAGATACACCCCTCGATATGAGTTCTTAGAACAAGCTTCAGAATATTATGGTGAACCCTTAAAAAAATGGAATGGGAAATTCTATAATTCAGGGGTAATGGTAATATCCCGTAGGCATAAGCAGATATTTAGAATGCCTAAAGGAATTGATTTTGTAGAAACAGATCAACCCTATATTAATCTTAGGATTTTAAATGATAAGATTGATATGTTGGATTTAGATTTTAGATTTAATAGAATGGATATAATGGATAAAATTCTAGGGGTTTCTAGATTAGATTCATACATTATCCATTATGCAGGGGCTCCTAAAGAACAAATATTTGGGGTTTTAACTAATGATATTAAAGTCTGGGAGCAAGATAGTCCTACTTATAAATATGACCATAATATATTAATATCAGTAACAGCGGGTATGGGAGATCAAGTATGCTCAGAACCTGTGATACGCCATACTATTGAAAAAGTTTATCCTAAGGCTAATTATTTTATAGTGAGCCATTTTCCCAGATTATTTGAACACTTAGGGGTTCCCGTTATGGATTATGACCAATGGAAAGGATTTTCTGATGCTATAATGACAATGTACACTTGCCCTGATGATGAACAATCAGACCACCATTTATCCCATGTTTTATTTCATCCTACTGATTATGCTTCTATGTCTATGATTAAGAGATCTATCCCCCATGAAGATAAACAAATTAAATTAAAATTGGATGTAGAGGAGGTTGCTAATGTTTTATCTCTAATAGAGGATAGAAATAAAGATAAACCTGTTTTGTTAGTTCATGCGGGTAAATGGTGGCCCTCAAAAACCTTTCCTATAGAATGGTGGCAGGAAGTAGTTAATAAATTATCTGAAAAACTAACTGTTGTTCTTATAGGAAAAACCATAGATGAAAAACAAGGATATCAACCAATAGAATGTCCCCCTGGAGGAATAGACTTAAGGGATTTAACTACTCTAGGAGAATTAATATCATTGATATCTATGTCTAGGGTATTATTAACAAATGATTCTTCCCCTTTACATTTAGCAGGAGCTTTCGATAATTGGGTGGTTGTTATACCAACATGTAAACACCCGGATAATATTCTGCCCTATCGCTATGGAACCCAAAAATACAGAACTAAAGCCCTATATAAAAAATTATTATTGGAAGACCTTGAAGTAAGACATACGGAATTTTTAACCGATAGTATAGATAAAATACCAGAAGGAAAATCTATATATGATTATATTCCCGATGTGGTTGAAGTAGTAAATGAGGTTCTTGGTATTTATGAAATGGAGAAGTTTAGCCAAGAAATAACATTTGAAAATAAGGAAGGAGAATAAAATGACATATGAACAAGAATGTAATCAATTTATAACTCAATTAGCTACTAATGGATTAATATTAGATGGAGATGTTATTGGGGTTAATGAAATTACCCAAATAGCAAGAGCTAAAATTTCCATTTTGCAGGGGAGTGAAGTTAATGAAAAATATATAATTTTATATAGAGAAGGAGGAAATATTAAATGGAATTTCCTAAATCAGGCAGACCAACTGGCATATGAATTAGATCCCCAACAAGGATGGCATTACCCCCAATTTGCTAAAAGATTAGTAGCCCCCATTCAACTTGTATTCCAATACCCGGCATTTGAGATCTGGTTTAGATTAAACAATCTCCCAGTATGTTCTGAGGGGGGCTATGTCTATTTATATTGTAACATCATCCTCCCGGAACACCAGGCTTTTGTAGATGCCTTACAAGGAATGATAGTAGTAGAATATAATCCCTTAACATGATTCTCCCTATTACTATAAATTTAACCACAAGGGGGAGGTATAACACTACTTTACCTCTTTGTTTAATGTCTATCGTAAATCAAACTTTAATCCCTTATGAGGTGATTTTAGTAGATGATAACATTGATAAATTATTTTATAGTAATCCTGTCTTTAAAGAAATACTAAGGCTTTTTAAAATAAAAAACATAAAATTTTCATATTTTTATGGGGAATCTAGGGGCCAAACTTATGCCCAACAAATAGCATTTAATAATACAAAAACCCCCTTTATATTAAAACTCGATGATGATAATGTTTTAGAACCTCTTGTTTTAGAGCATTTATTCAATACTATAAACTTAAACAGTAAAATAGGGGCGGTGTCAGGGTTAGTGTTAGGACCTCAAGATTATTTTAGAGAAATAAATCATACATCAAAAGAAATATATAATAAACTAGAAGACATATATTGTGGTTTTAATATACAGATGTGTGGTCTTCAAGATTATACTTTAAAAAAAGTAGAACATATATATAGCAATTTCCTATTTAAAAAAGAATTGGTTGAAGGTTACTGTACTGAATTTTCCCCCTCAGGGCATAGGGAGGATACTATTTTAACACATGAGATATATAGAAAGGGATATGATTTAATAATACACCCTAAAAGTATAACCCACCATTTGTCTTCCTCCGAAGGGGGAAATAAAATATATTCTTCGAAGCATGTCTTGAAAAATGAATTATTGTTTATTGAAAAATTAAAAGAGTGGGGGATAATTCCTAATAAAATAACATTAGAAGAAGACGAAAATAATGTATTTATAAGAAAATATAATTCTAAATGGTTAGTATATAAAAAATGAAACGTATAATAAGTAATATTCTTTTGTTTTTAGTAGCTATTTTGCTTCTTTTAACTCTTGGAGTTTTAGGATTAATATACACTTTAATATATAGTTTATTTAATCTTGAAAAAGTAGATTTTGTCAAATATTGGGGGGACTTGCTTTATTCTATTAATGTGGGGATAGATAAAATAGGTAATGTTCTTTTAGGAGCCTTTCTCAATAAATCCATGATTATGGAAAAAACTTATATATTTGGGAGTATTAACCATACAATAAGCCATGTTTTAGCTTATAATTATTTTAAAGAAAATGTAACCCCTCTAGGCTTATTATTAGTAGATATATTAGAAAAAATAGACCCAGGCCATATGGAAGAATCATTAAAAAAATAGAAGAAAAATATTTCTCATTTATAAAGCTTCAAAATATAAATTGAAGCTCTTTTTTTCATATTTATAACAAAAAGCATGAATATTTCTATATGGCCTGGTTCAAGCAGTTTTTCTCCCGGAAATACTCCTTTTGGTTTTTACGACTACGATTATCAATTCCAATGTGATGCCGATAGAGTAGCTATTTTTTGTTCTAGGAGATTAGGATTCCCTGTGGTAGACATTGAACTCCAAGATATAAACTTTTATGCCGCTTTTGAAGAAGCTATTACTACTTATGGGAATGAGCTTTATGCTTATAAAATTAGACAAGACTACTTATCACTAGAAGGAGCATCTACAGGATCCAATCTTAACCATTCCTTAGTAACCCCTAACCTTGCTAATATAATAAGACTTTCAGAACAATATGGGACTGAGGCTGGAGTAGGGGGGAATACTAATTGGTATAGTGGTTCTTTATATGTTTCAGCCTCACAGCAGGACTATGATTTAGGTCAGTGGGCTTCTTCTTCTTTAGGTATAAGTGGTAGCGATATTGAAATAAAGAGAATATTTTATGAAGGCCCTCCAGCTATAATTAAATATTTTGATCCCTATGCCGGGACAGGAATGGGGATGATGAATATGATGGAATCCTTTGGGTGGGGAAATTACTCACCAGCTATAAACTTTATGTTAATGCCCATAAGCTTTGATATTCAAAAATTACAAGCAATAGAATTTAGTGACCAAATTAGGAGGTCTAATTATTCGTTTGAGTTAATAAATAATAAACTAAGAATATTTCCTATACCTAAAGAAGACTATACCTTATATTTTCAATATTTACTAAAGTCTGAAAGATTAGCCAATAGCATAACAAATTCCCCCACAGTAATAACTAATGTATCTAATGTCCCATACGATAACCCTAAGTATACCCAAATTAACTCTGTAGGAAGAAGTTGGATATTTGAATATACTTTGGTTTTAGTAAAAGAAATTTTAGGATATGTAAGGGGAAAATTCAATAATATTCCTATACCTGGGGATAATGTAACACTAAATTCTTCAGATTTACTTAATTCATATAATACTGAAAAGGCGTCTCTAATAGAAAAACTAAGAGGGTATTTGGAGGAAACCTCAAGGGAAAAATTATTAGAAAGAAGATCTAATGAAGCCGACTATAGACAAAAAGAACTAAATCAGGTACCTTTTCCCATATACATAATATAAACATAAAATAAATATGGCCCTTTTTGGTAGTAGTAGGGATGTGAGTTTTTTAAGACACATCAATAGGGAATTGATGGGGAATATTATTAGCCAACAATGTTCTTTTTATAAGTTAAAAACAAAAGAAACAAAAACTAATATATATGGGGAAGCTTCTAGTGGTAAATATTATATAGGCCCTGTATTAGTAAATTGTTTAATAGAAAGAAATCCCCAAGAAAACCCTACTACTGAAAAAGGGATAGATTTAAATAGAGACATAGAATTTAGATTTCTTAGAGATGATCTTTTAGAAGCTTCTAAAGTATTTAATCAACAATATGACCAAGAGGGGTTTTATGGAGCTAATTTATTACCTGAAATAGGGGATATTATATTATATCAAGAAGCTTACCATGAAATAAGTAATGTAATCAATAATCAATATTTCTTAGGAAAAAATCCAGATTATCCCAATGAATCTTCAGAAAACCCAAATCCTCTAAATCCAGGACTTTCTGATTTTGGGTGGAATGTTTCTATGATATGTCAAACTTATATAGTACCCCAAGATAAGACGGGTATAGGTCCTATCAGATACGTGTAATTTATGGGAGAAGAAAGAAAAATATCAAACGAACCCTATGATACCACTCGTGGTAATCCTAATGATGGGGTTTTTAACCCTGATAATAGGGGTAATCATATTTCTTTTAGAGGAGATAATACTAAACCTTTTAGTTTAGGTTTTACTGATATAGATGAAGCTATTTCTTATTATGTTGAAAGCATAATTAAGCCTACAGTTATCCAAAATGGGGTAATTCAAAAAGTACCTTTTATCTATGGGCTTTCAGAAAGATGGAATCAGATGCAAAAAGATGGGTATTATCGAGATAATTCCAATAAAATAATGTGTCCCCTTATGATATTTAAGCGTGACAGTATTGAACCTAATAGAACTTTAACTAGTAAATTAAATTCTATTTACCCAAATAATGTTCAGTTATTTACTAAAACCTATAGTTCTAAAGATGCTTATAATAATTTTGGGGTTTTAAATAATAGAATTCCCCAAAAACAGTATTACGCCGTTGTGGTTCCAGATTATGTTACCATAACCTATGATTTTGTTATTTTTACCTATTACATAGAGCAATTAAATAAATTAATAGAAGCAATAAACTACACCTCAGATGATTATTGGGGTAATCCTGAGAGATTTAAATTTAGAACTCGAATTGATAGATTTGATACCCCTATTGAAATCCCTAATAATGGTGAGAGGATTGTAAAAGCTACTTTTAGCTTAAGATTATATGGGTATGTAGTTCCAGATAACACCCAAAAACAACTAGCCTCTTTGAAGAAATTCAATAGTAAGAGCCAAGTGGTTTTTAATTTAGAGGTTGTAGAAAACTTTGAACAAGCTCAAGCCTTAAAAACTGAAATAAGTTCAAATTCTAATTACACTAGATTTATTGATAGATAAGAGACATGGCTATAATTTTAAGATTAAATAAAGGGGCAGAATTAACATGGGGTGAAGTTGACAACAACTGGAAGTCCCTATATTATTCTAGCTCTATTTCAGGTAGTATAGTAAATTTATATTTTACAGGGAGTAATCCTCCTTTATCACATAGTCTAGATTTATCTTCTATCACGGGTATAGGGGGAGTTGACATCTATTATACCGGTTCTTTTATTGGATTAGTAAATAAAATAAATTTTTCAGGATCAGGGCTTACCATATCTCAATCAGCAACCAATGAAGTTACAGTTTATATACCTTCAGACTCTCAGGCTTTAGGGGGAGATAAGACTATACAATTTGCTTCCGGTTCACAACAAAGTGGTTCTAATAATTTTACATACGATTATAATACTAGAACTGTAAGATTAACAGGTTCACTACACCTAAGTAGTTCAGATGTTAAGGTTAGTGATTTAGTAGAAGACACATCCGTGTTTGAGGTTGTTACGTATGACTTAGTAACAAAAGGATTTAAATATAGAACCATTTCAGGGGTAAGTGGCTTCTCAGCTACTTCAGGAACTTCAGGGACTGCAGGGAGTGCAGGTAGTGGAGGAGCTATAGGAACTTCAGGGGCAAGTGGTTCATCAGGAACCTCAGGTTCTACTGGTACTTCAGGGATAAGTGGTACTTCAGGTAGGTCTGGCTTATCAGGAACCGTAGGCACTTCTGGGAGTTCAGGTTCATCGGGAGCTTCAGGTTCATCAGGTTCTTCGGGTTCATCGGGCTCAAGTGGTAGTGTAGGAACCAGTGGTTCTTCTACTAATTCAGGAACCCATGGGAGTTCAGGTTCATCTGGCTCAAGTGGTACTTCAGGCACATCAGGTTCTAATGGTACTTCAGGTAATAGTGGTTCTTCTGGGGTTTCAGGTTCAAATGGCACTTCAGGGATATCAGGAACAGGGGGATCTTCAGGAACAACATATGATACTGCTTTTTACCCTGGAACTTCAGGAACAAGTGGTAGTTCAGGTTCTAGTGGTAGCCATGGAACAGGAGGTATTTCAGGTTGGTCAGGAAGCCATGGTTCTTCAGGGGTAGGTGGTACTTCGGGGATATCAGGATGTGGTTCAGGTACTTCAGGGGAATCTGGAACTAACGGTACTTCAGGTATAGGAGCTGGAACATCAGGTTCATCGGGTTCAAGTGGTAGTTCAGGAATAAGTGGAACATCAGGCACTTCTGGAATTATAGGGTCTTCAGGTATTGGGGGTTCTTCAGGTACTTCAGGAGTAACAGGCACATCAGGTTCAAGTGGCGCTTCAGGCACATCAGGCTCAAGTGGCGCTTCAGGCACATCAGGTTCAAGTGGTGCTTCCGGTACTTCGGGTTCTTCTGGTTCTAATGGTTCTTCTGGACCTTCAGGAACTAATGGTACTTCAGGAGCTTCGGGATTATCAGGTTCAAATGGTACTTCAGGAGAATCTGGAGTATCAGGCACTTCGGGGATTTCAGGCTCTAATGGTTCTACAGGTTCTTCCGGTACTGTAGGAAGAGATGGATTATCAAGACCTTCAGGCACCTCAGGTTCTACGGGTACTTCAGGTTCAAGTGGGGATTCAAGCTCAAATGGTACATCAGGTTCATCCGGTACTTCAGGTTCTAGTGGTACTTCAGGAAGTTCAGGTTCATCAGGTTTATCAGGTTCTAGTGGTACTTCAGGAAGTTCAGGTTCATCAGGTTCCTCAGGTTCTACAGGTACTTCAGGTTCTACAGGTACTTCAGGTTCTAGCGGAGCCTCAAGCTCAAATGGTACATCAGGTTCAAGCGGTACTTCAGGTTCTACAGGCACTTCAGGTTCTAGTGGTACTAGAGGTTCTAGCGGTGCTTCAAGTTCAAATGGTACATCAGGTTCTACTGGTACTTCAGGTTCTAGTGGTGTTTCTGGTTCTAGCGGAGCCTCAAGTTCAAATGGTACATCAGGTTCATCAGGTACTTCAGGCACTACAGGTACTTCAGGCCTAAGTGGTGCTTCAAGTTCAAATGGCACATCAGGTTCATCAGGTACTTCAGGCACTACAGGTACTTCAGGTTCTAGTGGTACTAGAGGTTCTAGTGGTGCTTCAAGTTCAAATGGTACATCAGGTTCATCAGGTACTTCAGGTACTACTGGTACTTCAGGTTTAAGTGGTGCTTCAAGTTCAAATGGTACATCAGGTTCAAGTGGTGGGTCTGGTTCTACCGGTACTTCCGGTTCTACCGGTACTTCAGGTTCATCTGGCACTTCAGGTTCTAGCGGAGCCTCAAGCTCAAATGGCACATCAGGTTCAAGCGGTACTTCAGGTTCTACCGGTACTTCAGGTTCTAGTGGTACTAGAGGTTCTAGTGGTGCTTCAAGTTCAAATGGTACATCAGGTTCATCAGGTACTTCAGGTTCTA
>ERZ869921.1194-NODE-1194-length-11676-cov-67.345667_pt1 | contig 11676 bp, 12 predicted proteins | sample MGYA00579310_ERZ869921 | MGnify/ENA primary metagenome ERZ869921 (study PRJEB32216, sample SAMN09231816) | wastewater metagenome | place: USA: Maryland | collected 2016-06-21 | study: EMG produced TPA metagenomics assembly of the PRJNA472060 data set (Reclaimed...
ACGAGCTGCCCGCGCTCTGCGCGTAAGCTGGCGAGGTCGGTCCGTTCAGGCTCGTTGTCGTGATCGTCACCCGCGAGGTCACGTCTCCGCACGGTCCGACGATCTCTTGCAGGTCGCCTTCCACGGTGATCCCGGTAATGAGTTCGCCCGGCTGGCTCAGCTTGCACGATCCGGCGACGAAGTTCCGCTCCGTGAAGCTCCACCGAGACGACGACGGCACCATCGCGCCAGATCCGTACCGGCGCCAGATCATATCCCCGGAGCGGTCCCACTGAATCACGCGGCCCTCTACGTCGGCCAACTCCTGACAGGCGGGGATGAAGTTCGCGTCGGCCATCTGGAATTCGTGGAGCATCGCCGTCTCGGAATGCTCGAGCGAGATATCCTCCACGCCACAGCGCCGCGCTGCGATCTCGACGACGCGATTGCGAGGCAGGCCGGAGCCGCGCGGCAGGATGAAGTCGGCAACCTCTTTGTCGTACCGTCCGCCACGGTCAACGCCGGTGTAGGTGACGAGCGCCCCGCCGTTCGACTCCCGGCCCTCGTTGTCGGTGATCCCGTTGGAGATCAGCGGGATTTCATGGGTGCCGGTCGAAGTCTGGTAGACGCCGTAGATGTCGATTCGCTTCTTGCAGAGCGTGACGCCGTTGCCCGTCCAGTCGCCCGCGTAGCCGACCGTGCCCGAATGGATCGGGAGCGTGATCTCCCAAGTCTGGAGGTTCTGTTTGCGCGAGCGCGTGACGCGGCAGGCGTGAAGCTCCGGGACGAGAACGCCGTCCACATAGGCCCGCATGGTGATCTTCTGGCTCGCGATGGAGGTAGGCACGGCCATCGCTCCCGCCGTTCCGTCAATTGCGGCGTCGATTCGCAGCCCGTCCGGATCGGCTACGTCATTCTGCACCTGGACGCGCAGCGAAAGCGGATCCGATCCGAAAGCATCGACGCGGCAGAAGAGGTCAGCGCGAACCTCAGGCATAGCGCCGGACTTCCTCGAGACGGAAGTTGCAGAACACCCCGTTCACGTCGCGGAGTTCGGACTGCAGGCCCTTGACCATGACCCTGAAGACCGGCATATACCAGACCGCGATATCTCCCGCCTCGGCCACCGTGAGCGTCTGCGAGAGTGTGCCGCCCAGCGAGGCGCAGTCCGCGTCAATCGTGCCGTTCTTGTAGAAGACCGCCGGATGAGTGATCGACGAAACGCCCGCCGCCACCGTCCATGCGACCGGGTGACAGAGCGAGTACACGTCCCCGATTCCCGCGTCGGCGAAATGCTCCATCTCCCACAGATGCGGCACGAAGTGGACCGCCTCGCCCTTGCCCTCAGCCATCTTCAGGCGCCGGAACGAGTCCTCGTTGATGAGCTGGTAAGGCATCTCGAAGATCCACCGCGAAGGCTTGTCCGAAGTCGCCACGCCAGCGAAGACGCTTTGAATGACGTGCTCGCCGCTTGCGGTCTGAATCAGGAACGGCTCGTCCTCCGTGGCCTCGTTGAATGACATGCCGAGCGGGTGGCCCTGCTCGGTCCACTCCACGCCGTCCAAGTGCGGCACGCCGGAAAGGTAGCGCGAGTCCCAGCCGAGATACCCCATCAGATTTCTCCGGTACGAAACGACATGCCGGGATCCTTTCTCGCAACAGTCTTATTCAGCGTCTTCAGTTCGTTCACCACGGACCCCAAGGCATCGACGGTCGCCTTGGCGGTCGCCTTCCCCTCGTTCGGCTGGTTGTTCGTCGCGCCGGAAGTGAACGCAGTATTGCGGTGCTCTTGCGAAGCCGTGACCCGCGAGCTTCCAGAGCCTCCGCCAGACGATCCGCCGCCACCAGCGCCGCCGCCACTCTGGGTTGCCCCGCCGCCCTCATAGCCCGGACTCCCGAGCGATCGGAACTTCGCAAGCAAGCGATCCTGCTCTGCCCGAGAGGCGCGATGAATGACTTGCACGGGAATGCCGAACCATCGAGCCGCAGCGTCGAGCTCGGCCAGGCGCTCCGCTTCTCCGGCAACGTCGATATCCGCTGCCGTGATTGTTCCGGGTCCGTTCAGGTTCTCCCCAGAGCGAACGGTTCGCCCCGGCGGTCGATAGTTCGGAGATGCCGCCGGGGATCCGTCCGGACCGAGGACTGTTCCGCCTCCGCCGCCGCCACCGGGAGCCATGTCCGAGGCGTAGTTCGCCTTGATCTGGCCGAACTTCGCCGCCTCGGAGTTCAGATCCCGCGCCGCCTGCGTGGCCTCGTGAAGCTGCGCCGCCAGTTTGCTCTGCGCCATTACCAGCCACCCCCGCCACCGCCACCGCTATTCGACGAATTCCCGCCCCTCGCGTTCACTCCCGGATTCGTCGGCGTGCCGGTCGTCGCGACGTTCTGGGGCACGTTGTCGCCACTGCCGGGGACGTAGACCGTCCCCAATGACGGCCTGCGCTCGCGTTCCAGTCGCGGCCCCTTGGAGTCGTCGATCGCCCCGGCGTCCGGTTGCGGCTCCGGAATGGCAGCCTCGAAAGCCAGCAACGCCGCGAGGAATTCGTCGGCCTGAGTGAGTAGCGGATGCTCGATTGCAGGCATCGGTTAGCTCCCAAGCTGCAAGGCGGCGAGCTTCACGGCAATCCGGTCGATGACCACTTCCGCCTCGGTCAGCTTTCCAGTGAGCGACCCTACGGCCTCGGAAATTCCGTCCATGCCCTCCTTCGCCTTGTCTGTCCCTTCCTTGGCGTTGTCGCCGAGAGACCCTGCGGCTTCGGCGGCGTCCCCTAAAGATCCAGCGGCGTCTTCGGCAGAGTCTCCAAGCTCGCCAACGGCGTCCGTCTGCTCTCCGATTGCTCGCAGATCTTTCTCTGTGTTGCGTTGGACGATCTGGTCGTTGGCGTGGCGAATGGCGTAGTACTTCTCCCACGCAGCATTCTGTTTGTTCGCAAGATCCTCGCCGTTCATGTTGGCGATGGTGTACGAATCGCCGAGATTCTTGACCTCATCAGAGGCGGCCCGAGCCTGCAGCTCTAAGTCTTTCAGTTGTTGGTGCTGATCCTCGGTGATAATCGGCGAATCTCGGATCGCCTTGATCTGCTTATTGAGTCCGGAAAGATCTTCCTTCGCCTTGCTTGCGTCCTGAGAGCTATCGAATCCGGCGTTCGGGGCCTTGAGTATCTTGTCGCGCTCGGCTACGAACTTGTTCGTATCTTCAAGCATCTTGAGGAAAGATTCTTCTTGCTTGGCAAGCGCGGCCACAACTTCATCCGCCGCCTTCGCTTCAGCCTTGGCGCGCTCCTCTGCGGACTTGACGCCGACCTCTTCCAGCTTGGCTGCGCTCTCCGCCGCCTTGTCTTGTGCGTCGGTCGTTATGCCGAGCGCTGTTACTTGGGCGGCAAGAGGAGCGGGGACTGCCTCGCCCGCCTTTTCATATGCTTTGACCGTCGCTTCAATTTCGTCGCGTAGCCACTTCTGAATCTCGCCCGCTTGGCGCTGCGTGGCGATCTCGCGGACAAGAGCCCCGGCCTTCAAGTTCAGCGCGTCGGTTTCCTTTTCGTGACCCTGGACAAGATCACCCTGCGCCTTCAGGATCTTCCGGAACTCGTCGGCTGCATTCTTGTCGGCAAGATTTCCGAGTTCGGTGTTGACCTCGTTGAGCCCTTCCGCCCACGCCACGGTCTGCCCTGCCAGTTGCCCGAGCGCCTTGGACGCGCCAATCAGGTCGAGCGAAGCAATGCTCTGGAGGAGGTTGTCCGTCTGGTCAATCGCGTCCTTCGTCGCGCCCGAGTAAGAGCCCGTCGACTGCGCCACGGAACGCATGGCCTCGCCCGCTGCCATGAGCACCTGGCGAGCGCCGAACACCTTTAGGCCGAGCGTGACGTACTTGTCCGCGAGGGACTGTGTTTTCTTCCCGCCCTCTTCCTGCGTGTCGTTGAACTTCTGGACCTGTTCGCCAGCTTCGGCGAACTTCGCCTTCGCTTCCTCCAACCGCCGAGTCGTCCCCTCGATCTCGGCATTCGTCACGCCCGCCGTCGAGTTGAGCGTCTTCAGCTCAGCCTCGAGTTCGCGGACCTCCTTCTCCAGCGCCGCGAGCTGAGCCCGCGCCTCTACGCTGTCAACCTGTATTCGGATGGTTTCGTCGTCTGCCACAAGTCCCCCCTGTCAAACTGCCCGGCGGCAAGCGAAGCACGGAGAGGAGGGAGACGCACCCCGCCCGCCGCCGGTCCCACGCATCAGAGGCCGATGTCTGCCGCGACGATGTTCGTATCCACGATCCATTCGATATCGGCGGAGATGTCCGTGATGGACGCCTGACCGGGGGTGGCGAACGTGAAGTCCGCCTCGGGGATCGCTGCCCGAAGCGTCATCACTTCGTCCCGGTTCTGCGCGCCGTCCTCGGCATCGTGCATCTCGCCGTCGTCAAACGAGAGGTTCGGCAGAACAGCCGCCATGCCGTAGTAGTACGTCGAGGTTCCGACGATCACGTCATTGCGACCCTCGGCTACCAGCGAGACGGTATCCGCCGTCATCAGCGCCTTCTGCAAGTCGAGATCGACCAGCCGCCGATTGATCGTCACCGTCACGTCGTGCTGCCCGAAACGGTCCGTTCCGATGGCCTGTTCGCCGCCGGCCACGAGTCGCGCCGACGCTCCCGGTACGTTCTCCGTGATCGTCACGCCACCATCGCAGTAGACCGGCGTTCCGTCCAGAAGGAAGCGGAACTGAGTCTCCGCCACCGTGCGCGTGGTCGGGTAGTCCGTGTCCGCAACCGAGAGAACCCGGCGCTTCGGGAAAACCCAGACATCGTTATCGACGAACGAGTTGTTTGCGCCGACCGGGAAGTAAACTTCCACCTGAGCGGCGCGGCCACCGAGCGCGATGGTGGCCGACGTGCCGGTGTAGACGTAGGCCCACGCCCCCTTCGTCGCGGTCTGCGAGGCGCTGTACGTGCCCGCAGAGGCCTCCTTCGCCTGAAACGTGACGGTCGTAGCGTCGTCGGACATGACCTTGATATACACGTCCTTGTCCGTCGCGTCGGCTGCCCAGTTGCCGGTAAAGCCGGACGCCGCGTCCGACGTGGTTCCGCGCAGCTTCGGAGCAACGAGCCCCGTACCCGTGACAGCCGGAGCGCCCCAGAAGTCGTGACGGCCCGCCAGCCAGTTCGCCCGAAAGAGCGCGTTCTGACCCGGAAGGATCGCCAGCGAGACGCCCGAGCACAGGCAGTCCGTGTTGCGGAACGGGATGCCCTTGTCCGAGTCGTTGATGTGGGTGTACTTCGCGAGCGTCTGCGTCCCGTCCTCGACCTGACGCTGCGAGATCCGCCAGCGGGAATGCCCGTCCGCCGTCGCCACCGCGTATCCCTGATGGAACGAGAGCAGCGAGGCGAGCTGCATGTGGTTGCCGGGGTCCAGGTCGCCCAAGTTGAGCGCGCCGCCTTCCATCGTCACCTTCGACCGGATATCCACGTCGCGCATCGGGCGCGTGAGCACCGCGGCCCGCCGAATCCGTTTCGGGCTCGGCGTCCACTTGCCGCCCATGCTCTTGTACGGAATGAGGCTCGCGTCCGCAGCCGGGATTCCGTCCGCGGTCTGCGCGTAGAACATCCGGATCAGGCTTGCCGGATCGCCGGCCTTGGAATCGAAGAATGCTTGCGGCATGGTCGTGCCTCCTTGAAAGCGTTAGGCGCCCGCCGCAACGAGATTCCAGAGGCGAGCCGGAATCGTCTTGGCGTTGACGGTAATCGAATACTTGAAGTCGATGGACAGATCCCAGACGTTCCGCGCCGAGCCCTCCTGCGGCGATTCAATCTGCTCGAGCGAGGTCGCCTCGAGGTCCACCCGTTCGGCCAACTGGATCGGGTAGGGGATCGTTGCCGGAGACGGTGGCGTGGTGAGCTTCAGTTGCTGGTACGTCTGCACCACGCCGATCAGGTGAGAGACGACGGACAGTAGGCCCGGCTCCCAGATCGGCTCTTCGGACCCGACGCCCTCGGAGTGAAACCGGATCACGTCACGGACCGTGACCGTCTCGCGGTTCGCTCCGGGGATCGGCTGGCGGTCCGTAGACGGGAGCGTGGCGAACAGCGCAGGGACCGATGCGAGCTCCAACGAGTTCTTATCCGTGGCGAACGGGCAGCACCGGATGAGCAACGGGTTCTCGGCCACCCCGCCGAACAGCGTCAACAGCGTCGCGTCCGCCCGCAGAATCTCGACGTGCCGCGCCAAGATCATCTCGGCGGGCGCTGTGTTCGTCCAGTCGAAGCCTGCGCCTACGACCCACTTCATCGGCTGGCCTTCGTGGTGAGCTTCAGCCCACGGATGCTCGCGTTCGTCTCGCGCTTCAGCATCTGGAGGACTTCCTTTCGCACGGCGGAGGAAACCGAGACACGGCGGCGGGGGATCTTGAATCCCTGTTCAATCCGCTTCTTGCTCATCCAAACGCCGTAGGTCAGGCCGAGAAAGAAACGCATCTTCCAATCCTTACCGCCCTTCGTCCGTCGCTTCGGCTTTACCGTGACGGAGGGGCGCGAGCCTTGATGGATCTTGACCTGCGGGAAGAGGCCCGCATCGACGCCGATCTCTACCGATACCGGAGTTACCCGCGTAACGGAGCCAGCGCCCCCCAGAAAGGCCGACTTGTACCCGCCGGACCCGAGCATCGTCTTCCCGGCTTTGCGGCTTCCGAAGGGCTTTGTACGCGCCCACGGAGACGACGTATTCAGCCGGTACTCGGTCTGATCCACAAACTGCGCACGGACACCCCGCGTCCCGGTCCGCATGATCTTCGCCGCCTGCTGACCACGAGCCTCCGCGAACGGCTGCGACACGACGCGGCTGGCGCTTTGCACCTTGCCTACCAGTGCGCGCATCCCGCCTGCGGAACTCACCGACATGAAGCTAGCCATACAGCGGACCCCGGAAGAGATTGACGATCCGATCCCAGCCCTGCACCCGGCCCACGTCGGGCGAGCCGAGATCCTCGAGAGACAGGTTCCGACCGGCCCGGAACTGCCACGAAACGAGATCGAACACGAGCTGCCGGATCTCCCCAGGCTCGGCGTCGGTGGCGTAACCGCGAGTCGCTGTTACCTTGACCGTCGATGGACCCTCCGGCCACTCCAACCCATCGACGCGGAGAATCTGTCGACTGTTCTCGGCGTGCCATTCCCATTGATCCGAGTCCAGAGCCGTCCAGTCCTCCGACAGTTGCGAGCGGTACGACACAGAGGCCACCGCCGTCACGTCGTCGGGCAGGTAGATCACCGTCCCGGCGCCGCCCTCGAGCCAGAACGTGTACGACCCCGAGGCGCCGAAGAATCGACCCGTGGCCCGCTGTACGAGCGCCACGGTCCGCTCTTCGATCTCCCCGAGGATCGTTGCCTCTGCCGTTCCGATGGCTCCGTTCGGCCCGATGTAGGCCAGGAGCTGAGCGTCCGAGAACATCAGCGGCCCTTGTTCGCCCGGCCTGCCTTCGTGCGACCGTCCACCTTCGGCGCTTCGGTCTCGACCGGCGCCACGTCCTCGTCTGCGGCGAGGTCGTAGTGCGCGACGCCCGATTCGACCAGACGCAAGGCCCGGCCCTCGTCGCAGGTGAACGGCTCGTTCGCCTGAATGATGCTGTGGGCTCGCCCGTTGCAGTTGAAGGCTTCGTGCTTTCGGTTTGCGATCATCTTGACTTCGGCCATCTTGCCCTCCTGTGAAAACGGGGCGGGAGGCCCTAGCCTGCCCGCCCCGTTGAATGCGTGGTGTGAACCTCCGGACTAGGTGGTGATCGTCAGGTTGACGAACATCTCTGGGCGCTGCCATGCGACGCCGATCCGTTCCTCGAAGCGAACGGCCAGAAGGTTGTTGATGAAGTCGTCCTCGTTCTGATCCGCGAACGAGATGTTGGTCCCCTGCCGCTCGTACAGGATGGCCGAAGAGAAGTCGCCCACGAGCGCGGTGCCCGGCGCGATACGCTTCGTCACGGCGGTGGGGATGCGCCACACGCGACCATCGACCGCCTCGTAAATGAAGTGATCGTCCAGACCGAAGGCCAGCTCGATGCCCTCGTACTGGATCGGGTGCATGACGATGCCGGTCGCCATGCCGCCAGACAGTTCCACGTCGGTCATCGCCTTACGGTAGGCGCTCACGCGGCCCTTGTCGGAGGTGTCATCCTGAGTCCGAGACTGGATCGCGGTGAGCCCGAGGATGCCCTGAAGCGCCGTCGAAGTGCCAGCGCCGTAGAGCAGCTCGTCCTCCTCGATCTCCGCGATGCCCTGCACGCCCCAGGTGTTGAGGTCCGAGGAAATCCCCTGGATATCGTCCATCGCCTGACGGGTGACCTTGAAGTAGTGAGCCTTGACCTGACAGCTCCCTTCCTTCAGTTCGGGGAACACCTTCGCCTGCGGCTTCGCGCCAGCCTCGGCCACGCCCGCCGCTGCGCCGAAACGCGAGAGATGGGTATAGACGATGGTTCCGGTCGTGGTGTCCGGGGTGGCGGCGGCGATGGTGTAGGTGCAAGTGGTCGCGGTCGGAACCGTGACGACGCGGAAGTAGCCGTTATAGCCAGCGTCCGCGGCTCCAGCGACCTTGATCCAGTCGCCAACGCGAAGGCTGTGAGCCGCCGTGGTGGTGAGCGTTGCCGTGGTGGTGGTGGACGTGACCGAATCGCAGGCTAGCGGGGTGTTCTCTCCGGCGCCGTGGTACAGGAGATACTCGAAGCTGTTCGAGTTGCCGGTGCTGCGAGTCTGCATCATGCTCCGCATGACCAGCCGCGAACGGGAAATCGGCATCACGTTGGCGTCACGGAAGACCGGCGCGAACCGAGTGGCGTCCGAAAGCTGGAGGGCCTTCTGAATGTTCTCGTTCGTCGGCGTGATCCCGTTGTGCCGCAGGAGGACGATGGCCTGATGCTGGCGGGCGAAGCTTACCCCGTCGAGGATGATGGAGTTGCTCTTGCGAACGCGGTTGCCGGGGACGCGAGCGTCCGACAGGAACGCCGAGTTGTCCTTGGCCCAATCCTCGAAGATTGCGCCGACCGCCTTCTGGGTGGTCAGTTCCGGCTCGCGGGTGCCGTCCGGGCCGTTGGCCCGACCGTACCGGCGCTCGAAGTCCTCGAGGCGGGCGGAGAGAGCCTTGCTGACCTTGCCGCCGTTGCCTTCGATCTCGGCCACCTTGGCGGTCAGCTCGTTGTACTTGCGCTCGCGCTCTGCGTCGAGTTCCTTGATCTCTTCGCCGGTCTTGCGAACCAACTCGCTCGCCTCCAGCGTCTTGGTCATCTTCTCTTCGATGCCGGTCAGCTGCTCGACAATCTTGTCCGGCTCTGCGTTCGTTGCCATGTCGTTGCCTCCTAGTTTGCCGAGCTGAACCGGCGGTTGATCTTCTCTAGACGTGCCGTAATCTGTCCGTACTTCCATTTCTCGAACAGCTCGGCTACTTGCATCGCCTTGCCCGTTGCGGCTTCCATCGTGTCTTCCGCCGCGTCCATCTGCATCTCGGCGAGGATTGCCTCACAGGCCATGCCGTGTGGCATCTGCGACAGGATCGCCATAAGCGCATCCTTGTCCTCCGGCGAGAGGCGCTTCAGGGAATCGACGGTCCAGACCTCTTGACCGTCCAGCCCGGCGAGGTTCGACAGGACCGAGGCGACTTCCTGCAAGCCCTTGACGGCCACCACTCGCGTCTCCGGGTTCACGGCGAAATCCGGGTCTGCGGGGCCAGCCTCGCGCAGCCGGAGCGCCTTCAGCACCCAGACCGGCTCCCCGTCCTCGCCCTTCTGTTTCACGCGGTCAGAGGCTTTGTAACTCGCTTGGAAGCTGGACGTGGTGAGGATGCGATCCCGAACGAGCGAGAACACGCGGTCCGATACCGGGTCCGTCCCGTACTTCTCCGTGGTCAGCAGGCCCTCGCGATCTTCCTCCGCGTGGAGCATCTTGCCGACGAGATCCTTGTGATTGTGGCGGGTCGGGATCTGACCCTTGGCAATGGACTTGCTCAGGTCCGCCCACGACGCGAACGCTCCCGGCGCCACGATCTCGCGCACCCGGTCCACGTTGCCGAACATGGACTTGTACGACGTGACCTCGCGGCGAGTGGTCGAAATCTCCGCGTCCGGTGGAGTGATGGCCTTGCAGACGGTACCGTCCATGCGGACAGGATAAGCGGTGGAGCTAGGCTTCGTGTCAACCCCTACGGCGTGGCGTTCGGACTACCCTGTCCCACTCCACCCGGAGCCGTTCGCCGCGGCGCTCTTTCCGGTAGCAGTAGACCCGCGCCCGAGAAACCCCGGCGAGGTCGCACGCGATCTGCACGTCGCAGACGCCGGTCCGGTCAGCCATGCGGCGCAGTTCCGACAGGAACGCTTCCACCCACGGCGGCTCCGGGGGAATCAAGCCGCTCGCCGCCGAGTTGCCCGCTTCGGAGTCTTCACCGTGACGAGTCGGATGGAGCATCGGCACCTCGGATGCGCTGGCGGCTGGAACAGGATCGAACCGTCCTCGGCCTCGAAAGACTGGTCAATGTCCGCTTCAACTCCGTCGATCGAATCGCAGATCGGGCACACCTTTTCGTCGTGACGTGTCACCCATTGGCGCTTCTGCTTCTCCTCGTCGAGCAGGCCCTGCCGCTGCGCCGTCTCGAAGAGCGCCTGCTGCCCGGTCGAAATGGCCTCGCGCCCGATAGTCTGGCCGAGAACTTCCGCCCGAGCTTCAAGCGCCGCCTGAATCTGACGCACCATCGCCCGGCGGATGGACTCGAGCCGCGCCTTCGTATTCTTCGGGCCGTAGTTGAACAAGGCCTCGGTCGCACGGACAATCGCCGCCGCCTGCCTCGAGGTGAGCCCGAACATGGACGCGAGCCGCTCAATATCGACGAGCGTTGCCATCGACGGGAGACGGGACGCTGAGGCGAGCTTCTCCAGCCCGCGCAACGACTCCTCATAGGCCGCGACGTTCTGGCGGAACATACCGGACAGGAGCCGCTTGCGAGCCAGCTTCTTCGCCGCGCCTACGTCCACCTTGTCTCGGATCTTCGCGGGCAGGGTGTCTAGCCCGAGCTCTATCCCGGCGTCAACGGCTTCGTCGATGATCTCGGATTCCGAGAGCACCTTCGGCCCGGCCTTCTGTGAGGCTTGCTCTGCCGCGAGCATCTCGGTCGCCCAAGCGTGCGCGTGCTCTTGCGGCTTGAATGCGAGACGGATCGCAGACGGCGCCGCATAGGCCAGAGCCATTGCCAGAGACGGACGGTGCAACGCAGCCCCAGCCGCTTGCATCCGCCCCAGAATGGACGCCTTCATCGCCGCCGCGCACTTGTCGCAGGCCTCGTCGGCGCGGAGGAAGGCTTCCTCTTCTGGTGTGTCGCTAAGCGGGCGGCGGGGCTTCATTCGGATTCGCGTCCTGTGTGTCGTCTGGCATCGCGTCCGGCTTCGGCTGCGACGCGGGGAACGGGTTGAACGAGGCGGCGGGGGTGCTGGACGATCCCTCGGCCATCTCGGATAGAAGCGTCAGGCCGGATTCGATGAACACCTCGTCTCCGCCGTCCGCGTCTTCTAGGCCAAGGTCCAGCAGGTTGACGCCATCGTTTCGCGAGATGCCCGAACGAATCGCGGTCCCGAGCTTTTCCATCTTCGCCTCGCGCTGGCGGCGGAAGAATGGAATCTGCGAAAGGTCGAAGTTGATATAGACCGAATCCGACTCGCGCTCTTCCTTCGTGAGCAGGGCGAGGTTCAACGCCT
>ERZ869921.1195-NODE-1195-length-11669-cov-4.224815_pt1 | contig 11669 bp, 11 predicted proteins | sample MGYA00579310_ERZ869921 | MGnify/ENA primary metagenome ERZ869921 (study PRJEB32216, sample SAMN09231816) | wastewater metagenome | place: USA: Maryland | collected 2016-06-21 | study: EMG produced TPA metagenomics assembly of the PRJNA472060 data set (Reclaimed...
CGCTCTTCCGATCTGAGTAGCAGCGGGGCTGTTGCGTCATTTAGTGCGCTTAGGCATACAATGCCGGCATCATCAACACTGAATGGTGGGCAAGCCATATCGGCCTCTTATTCATATGTAGACTTGAACCTGGCTGGCAGCTCGACTATAAGCCAGGGTGCAATCATGGCTGGGTTTGTCGGAGTAAACAAGCTTGGATTCTCAACAGCAGGAGCTACGCTCACCATGAGCCCCGGAAGCGGTGGTGCGCTAAGAGCTGCTGCAGCTATGCAGGTGTTTATGCAGACCGGGCTTAGTGGCACGGACTACGCAGGCACTATTACCCATGGAGCATCTTTGTTTGTGCAGGGTATATATCCGGTAAACTCAACGACAGTCACATTCACAAACTACTATGGATTGCTGATCAACGATTTGACAGAGTGGGGTGTAGTGTCGGTCACAAACAGATGGGGTATTTACCAGGCTGGAGCAAACGACCAGAACTATTTTGGAGGACAGACAACCTTCAATAATAACATAGTCTTTAACACCTCGGCCGGAACAAAGATAGGAACATCAACAAGCCAGAAGCTTGCATTCTGGAACGCCACTCCTATCGTTCAGCCAACCACATCAATACCTGGCGCAGCCGTTGTGGCCAATACGGGGACAGCTATAAATGACGCATCCACGTTCGATGGGTACACAATGGCGCAGGTAGTTAAGGCCTTAAGAAACAGTGGATTATTAGCATAAAACAATAAAAATGGAAAACGTAAAATTAGACCAGCCGCTCCCGTTTTTGGATGTAACGGCAACAGTTGTTGAATTCAAGGTGCAGTACCCGTCAGGGTGGTGTTATTGGCAGCTTCAAACCGAATCCGGCAAGGCGCTCAAAGATGGGAACTATTATTTCCCCAAGGATGTCCTTTCCCGGTGGACCGAGTCTGACGATGTTCTCGTGAATGACTTGAAGGCTGCTGCGCCCTGGTTGATTGGTGGCCAGACTTTGATTTGACCCCAATTTTAAGGCTGAAAGTCTAAGCATAGTTTGGTACTTTTGCATAGAAATTTTCACAAAAAACTGAACTATGTTAGACTTCAATCAAACATTGAAGGGCCTGGATGGCCTGGCAATCAAGGACGAGAAAGAGAAAGATGTTACACTCGGTAAGCTCCTGGGCAACCAGCTGGCCTTTGCTCAAAAAGGCGATGCATTAAAGCTGTTCTCATGGGCGCAGAAAGTGTACAATGGAGAAACGCTCGACCTGGACAAAAGCGACACCCAGACCCTGAAGGATTTCATCACTAACAATGAGCAGCTGACAATCCTTGCAAAGGCCCAGTTGCTTGAAGTATTTAAGGATTAAATATGAACGCACCGTCCATTGAGAAAGTAAAAGCATGGCTGACGCCACTCCTGATCACAGGATTTGGCAGCGTGCTTTGGAGCCTATTCACAGAAATAAGGTCCGACATTAAGATCCTGCTTTCTGCGAACGCAGAAGTCCAGGTTCGGATATCCTCCCTTGAAAGAAGACTTGATGGCCTGGAGAATGTGGTTTATTCTCAACGGACGTTTGCTTTAAAACCAGAAGACATTGAGGTACCTAAGCGCCCTACTAATCATTAGTCTCTTTTCCTGCAGTCCTGTCAAGCAGGTTCTAAAGGACAAAGACAAGTTCGACCAGGTGGCCGAAGAGGTCATCCGTAGGGGCTATTGTGCCAACGATACGATTACCGTCACAGAGGTGAAGGACTCTGTTGTGTACAAGGACAGCATCGTAAATGTCTTCAAGCCGGTTCCATGCAGGGACTTTGATACCAGCATAAAGGGCGCCAGGATATCGATCAGGTCGGGGGTATTAACCTATTCGGCTAAGGATTCCATCATATACAGGACGAATACAGTAATCAATACTGTTGTAGATAGGTCAAGAGAAAAGGTTTTGTTAAAGGATCTTGATAGCTCCCGAGCTGAGCTGAACTCAGTAAGAAAGGAGCTTGTTGCCGAAATAAAAAACAGCCAGTCTTTAAAGGAGCAGGCGAGATGGTCAAAGATCTACATGTGGATCGTCATTGCCATTTCGCTCATAATAATATTCAGAAAACCCATAGTAAGATGGCTTTATTTAAAGTGGTAGCGGCAAGAGACGGGAAGCATGCCTGGCAGGCGACCGGCACCAATCCCAAGACGGGCCGGGAGATTACGCTAAAGGGTGGTGAGGCAAAGCATCGTGGCAAGTGGGGGACCCAGGGCGGAAAGACAGAAGGGCAGGTCAAAAGCTACTTTGCCAGACACGCAAAGAATGACAGCCCTGTTGGGTTCATCAACGACAAAAACTGGAGAGAGGGTTCGCAAATAGGCAAATCTGTTCAGATACCCAACAATAGATTCAAATGAAGATCAATGAGATTCATAACACGATAAACTTTATCCTGAACAAGGACCAGCAGGCATTCATGACCATTGGCGAAATTGACCAGGTTCTTGACAGGGCGCAGCTTGTTTTATTCAACCAGTACCACACCAATCCTAAATTGCCGGCAAAGGCACAGGCTGCCCTATATGGCGAGTCGCAGAGGATTGATGACAGTCTGAGTACATTTAAGGAGAGGTATGCCTTTACAAATTCAGACACGCCTGGTGGCGTTATAACACTCCCGGCAAACTACATGCACCTGCTGTCTTTGTACACAACCGTATACAGTAATCAGCTCGGGAGAAACATATACTCCGGTGTACAGGTGCTGAATGAAGAGGAGTTGATAGAAAGGCTGAGCAGCCAGATCATACCGGTAAGTGCTGACGACCCGATCGCCATCATGAATAAACAAAACAAGATCCAGCTTTTCCCTGAATCGCCTGCAACCGGTGGAGTGTACTACCTGCGCAGGCCGGTAGCGCCATTGTTCGCATACACCATGTCCGGCCGGGCTGTTGTATACAACGATGCCGGGTCTACACAGATGGAGTGGAGGGATTTTGACATCATGAACATCATATCCATAGCACTTTCATATTTTGGAATCAACATGAGCTCTGGCGACATAGTTCAGTTTGCCCAGGTTAAACAACAGGAGGGTCAATAATGAGCACCATCTACTCTATATCGGAAGCAATACTCAGGCTGGTGCATGGTAACCCCATCATTAGTGGAAGGTTTCATATAAATGAGGTGAAGCGCCTGGTCGTGCAGGTGGCCAACCAGCTGTTAAAGGCTGATCACTTTTCGGTAAACATGCCGGAGGGTGATACTGTTCCGAATAACCTCATGGTTTACACGTATGACAACATACCTGTAACTACGTATAAGACCACACTTAGCAAAGCCACGCTCCCATCCATGCCGATAGGGCTCCCAAGGAACATGGGCGTGCTGCATGTGTCTAAGATTGATTGCTTGGAGGATCCGTTTGTTCCTATACCAACATCTCTTACCGGGATATTCAAGCCGTCTGAAATACTTTCCAGCACGCAGATATCATACGAGGTTGTTGGCAAAGACATTATCTTTAACAAGAATCTCCCGGGTCTTGGTGTAAACACCGTCTACATAAGACTCGTTGGCGCTGACATATCTCAGTTAAGCGACTATGAAATCATGCCGCTGTCGGCAGATCTTGAGTCTCAGGTGATACAGTCGGTGTACAGCATATTGGTTAACACGCCTGTGGCAGACCGGGCAGAAACTCAAGCCAACTAATGAAGACATATACACTAGATAAGCTTGTAAGGAGCGCATTGGCAACTCGGGGGTATCCGATGCACTGGTACATCCAGTTCATGCACTATGCCGTTCAGGGCCTCAGAGAGCTCAACTTTGACACGCTTCAGATCGTCAAGAGTGTCAGGCTCCCAATCAATTCATACAAGGCCGTATCGCTTCCATGCGACTTCGTGGACTACATAAGAGTCGGTGAAGAGGTTGGCCAGTACGTATTCTCATGGGCTGAAAAGGATTCGATGACTCGGCTCAACAAGTTTGATCAAAACGGAAACAAAGTTCCTTATGGAGACATCGAAGCTACAAACGGCCTCCTTCCAAATAATTGGGAAGGATTTTGGTACACTAATTATATCAATGACAAGGGTGAGCATCTTGGAAGAATCTTCAACAATAAGCCGGCTTTTAGAAGTTCTTTTGCACTCCTCAGAGAACGAGGCGAGATACAACTAGATGTCGATGTTACTGCCACTGAGATCGTACTGGATTACATTACGGACGGCACCAGTATAGATTCTTCGAATGCAGTTCATCCATATGCTGCACAGGCTATTGAGTCCTATATCTTCTGGAAGATGAAGGAGCACAGCCGTGCATTCAACTTAAGCGAAAGGCAGCTGGCTCGGGAGGAATATTACAACCAGCATAGAATACTGAGGGCTAGAATGAATAATATGGATGTCCAGGATGTTCAGCGCAGCCTGTCCAGATCCTACTCACCAACTATTAAGAACTGATGATAAGCAAAAAGATATTTACCGGTGGAATAAATGCGGACGACACAGACATGCTCGTGGCGCCAAACGAGTATTTGAATGCGGTAAATGTTCGATTTGCCACAACCGACAATGGGAAGATAGGCGAGATCACAAATGTGGACGGAACCACACAGAGGGCCTACACTTTAAACTCTTCCGGAGAAAGAATCCCATGGACCCTTCCGGCCGGAACAAACCAGACTATATGTGCGCTTGAGGATACTCCAAACAGGCGTGTGTTCTTTTTTAATAAGAACTCCAACGGCAACAATGGCGTGTATTGTTATTATGGCGACAGCGACCTGGTCCTCACAATAATGTTGGCTTCCAATGTTGTTGGCGGAATGGCATTCTATGATCGCCTTCATTCTGCTGCTGCGGTTGGAGACATGCTGTACTGGACAGACGGGCAGAACCCACAGAGGCGCGTTAACGTCATGTCCGGGATAAAGCTATACCATCCGACCTACGGCTCGGGGGTGGCATATGTTTTGGACAAGAATTCTACTGGAGGGGCTGGTACTACACACCTTTCGCCCAACGTGATCACCCTGATAAGGAACCAGCCATGGGCACCGTTGTCCATAGCAAAGGCATTTCAGTCTGGCTACACAAACAACTTCATATCCAAGGAAGCCTTTCAGTTTGCGTACAGGTTTGTGTACAAAGATGGTGAGGTGTCTACCTTTTCTCCACTATCTGGTCTATCCAATTACAATACCACGACCGACACCGCCAATAAGATAGTTGTAACTATACCGACCGCGCAGGTGATCGAGCAGGATGTGGTCCGGATTGAGGTGGCCGCCAGGTTTGTGGTTGGGGGCAAGTATTCGATCGTAAAAACATTTAAGGACAAAACTGCATTTACGGCTCACAATGCCGGAACTGCACTGACGTTCGACTTTTTCAATGACGCTATTGGCATACCGGTTGATGATGCTTCTGCATTCAAGCAGTACGATGCCATCCCTAGATTTTCCGGGACATTGGAGATAGCCAAGAACAGACTGTTCCTTGGCGACAACTTTGATGGATACGACACGCCAGCAACCACATCTCTGAATGCCAGTTTTGTAACCGGTGGTGGAACTGCTGTTACCGGCAATTGGGAAAAGATCACCTACAATACACAGTATGGTGGGATTGGGGATAGTAACATCATATACATTGGAAACATAGGATCACAGAGTGGTTACTACTACAATGGGACCTATTCGTCTACTGTTCCGCTTCCGACAACTGTCGACTTTAATTTATTGACATTTCTTGGGGCCTCTATTGACGCCATCCCTGGCTCAAACGTCCTACCAATTGTCAGCATTATAAGCGTTGAGTTCCTGTTCATAACTGCCACGGTAACAAACCCACCGGCAGCATCCAGTCTTGTGAACGATACCGCCTTTAAAAGCGACTCGTCCTACAGGCTTGGCATTGTGTTCTACGATGAGGCAGGTCGAAAGTGCGGAGTGGTGACCAATGAGTCCCTAAAGAAGAATACAGCGGACCGAACCTATTCGAATGTGGCTTACGAGATCGGACTGAACTGGGCACTGAGCAATACAAATGCTGTAAATGAGATTCCAGATTGGGCCAGGTACTACTCGATAGTAATGACCAAGTCGCTTCGGACATCTTTCTTTATGCAGCTCAAAGCTGACGATGTTAAGTGGGTCACGAAGACAAATGACGGAACGTATAATGTTGAATCATCCTATAGCGCCCTTCATTACGGCTTGGCCATAGAGGTCAAATCACTGTATAGTATAGGTTATGGATATTCTTTCCAGGAGGGCGACTTAATCAAGTTGTACCCAAGCACCGGAACGCCATTTGTCGCAAACATAAAGGATACATACGGATCCTATATCATATGCGACAACCACGATCTGACTGGCAAGTCTGTCATATACGAGATCTACACTCCGTACATGCAGAACATCAACGAGCCATACTATGAGCGTGGCGCCATGTATAAGGTGTCGAATCCAGGAAATTCAAACAGGTCTTATTCTGTCATATCCGGTACTATTGAGGGCGATATTACTATCATGCAACGTGGGGCGGCACCTACTTATCTGACAGAGGCCATGTCGCCAATGGATCTTAACTGGAAATTGTGGAACACCGATGCCGGCCGGGCCAACATTGTAACTGATGCCAAGGGCGCATACAAGCGCGTCAGCGTATACTTCAGCAACGTGATCGTTCCCGGTTCTCAAACAAACGGACTTAGTACATTTGACGTGCTTGACCAGGTTCAGCTGCCTATTGAGCTTCGGTCTATCCGGAAGCTATTCCTTGTAAACAAGGTGGAGGCCGAAGGTACCGTTATGCTAGCCATTGGTGAACAGGAGACTGCCTCTATGTACCTTGGCGAATCTCAGGTGATCGACAACACCGGTGCCTCGTTCTTGGCGAAGAGCTCGGGGGTGATAGGAAACGTAAACGTACTGAGAGGCTCATTCGGAACTTTCCATCCGGAAAGTGTATCCAGATATTCAGGCCAGGTATTTTGGTTTGACGTAAACAAGGGTGTTGTTGTCAGCTATGCATCCAATGGCCTGTTCCCTATTTCGCAAAACAAGATGTCCAGGTACTTCCGTAGATCGGCACAGACAATCGCCAACTCTGTCATGAAGAGAGTGCCGGGAGGTGTTGACCCGTACTACAATGAAGTGCTGGTCGGGATGCCGATGATATCTGTCAAGCCTATCGGAAGCAGGCTGAATGACATGTACATATCTACTGAGACCAAGGAGCTGGTGGCCACACAGGCCCAGGCCGTATCCATTGTCTTTGAGATAGAGGACGGCCAGGAGTATGTAGTCAGCAAGCCGGCAGGTGTTACAGCGACCTATAACAATGAGACCGTAACCGATACGTTTGTCGGTATTCAGGGCATAACAAATGTTGTTTTTACAACAACTGGCGCTCTGTCAGACTCTGTGTCACTCACAAAGATATTCAGGTCCTACTATGACATACAGGACAACCAGGGATGTGTATGGGCCTACCAGCCAGGCATAGACCACTGGTCATCTCAGTATACCTTCCAGCCAGACTGCATGTCAATGGTAAACAACAGATTAAAAAAAAAAAAAAACGGCATACCTTATACGCACGACAACGCAGTGTTGAATACATTTTACGGCAATACATACGACTCGACTCTTGTGTTTGTGCACAACGAGGCCGGGAATATTATCAAGGGATACTATACCTTCTCGGTAGAGGGAGATGTCCCTGATGTCGTCCATGTAAGAACAGAGGTGCCATATCTTCAAAGCAGCGACATACGAAAGAGCGACTTTGTGATAAAGGAGGGCGTCAGCTATTCTTCCATATACAGGGATAGGCTGACACCGGGAATGAGTGGGCTTGTAGAAGAGCGGCTTAAGATGGGCCAGGACATGAGGGGAGAGGTCGCCAGGTTCCAGCTGATGTATACAAAACCCACAATTAAGAAGGTTTTGAAGTTCTGCAATATCGGCTTTACGCCTAGTCGTGGTCACACAACCACCCCTGAAAATAGTTAGTAACTTTTTAATATCAAGATAACTTTGTAATTATGCCACCCGAAGATGAAAAAAAATCAAGCTCAGCAGGCGGTGGCCTGTTGGGAAAGACTCCGCTCAGCATGGCGCTTGGCGTAGCAGGCTCTGTCGCAGGAGGCCTGTTTAACATATTCTCTGGCGCCAAAATGATGCGCGAAGCCAGGGCAATTAAGCCAGATTATTACTCATTTAACGACCCAAGACTTGCTGGTATGGAGAGCCAATATGCCAAACAGATGCTTGGGCGTGCGCAGATGCAGGTCAATTCCCGTATGCCGGGAGCGGCAGCTCGGGAGCGCCAACTCCAAACAAGCATGGCTGGATCTCAAGCAGCTATCACTCGCGGAGCTGTCGATCCAACAATGGCCATGCAAAGCATACTCGCCACACAGGCCGCAGCAAATGACCAGGTTAATGCGCAGCTTGCACAGGAGGCTCAGTTCCAGCAGCAGCGTGAAGCCAGCCTGATGGGCGCTCAGGGCACCATGATTTCCGAAAGGGACAAAGCGTTAGCAGAAAGAAACACCAAGTTTCAAATGGATATGGCGCAAAAGAATGCGCTTAGAAATGCCGGTCAGCAGGCGATATCTAGCGGCATATCCGGCATGACTGAAACGCTTACGGGGGCAGGGGCTAACAAGCAAGCACAAGATCAAAAAAGAATACAGAATAGTTTCTTCGCCCAGATGTATGGGCTAAAAATGCCTGAATAATAATAAAGATGTTTGAACTCCCAAGATTTACTCCTGTACGAGACAATACCGGTGCGCTCCTGATGAAGGCTGCTGAGCAGGCTCGGCAAGATCAGATGAACTTTGCAAGCCTCATTCAAAAGAATGAGCAGCTGCGTTCAGAGGCATTTGGATCCATGCAGAAGCAGATCATGGATATTGCTTCCGCCAATAATGTCCCGGTAGAGGTTCAGCGGTCCATATTGAAACAAGGCCTGGATGGTCTGACTGCATTATACAAAGACAGAAAGAATGTTCGTGCGACAGAGCTTGGCATGATGGCTTCCGATATACTGGCTAATGCAAAGACGGCAGCAACTGCATACCAGCAGTATCTCGCGAATGGCGAGAAGGCGATCGCTGACGCAGAAAAGGACGGGTGGAATTCTTTGAACTTGAGGACGGCCCTGGCTAAAAACATGTTCGAAGAGAGGGAGGAGGACACTCCAATGGGCAGACAAATTGTGCGCGTACCCAAAAGTCCAGATCAACTTCCGGACGCCATTCAGCTCATATCTTCAGAAAAATTTAGCGACCCACAAAAATATGTAGATCGGGCTAAGAGTGAGAAGAGGCTGAGTGATGGACTTCAGGGGTATAAGCCCGGGGAGCTTAAGATGTCAACATCCAGGGACCTTACTGGCGACATGACCGTGAAGGTTGCCTATACAGAAAAAAGCTATCCGTTTACTAGGACAGAAGATGTGCAGGTGGATGGGCTCACTGCAAAAAGAAACGTGCTGGACTTGGCAAAGGACACTGACCTTTCAAAGACACTAGGACGTGATGTAAACATATTGTCCGACCGGGCATGGCCATATTTTAGAGACAATCCGGACCCCATCATCCGCGCAGAGGTCTACTCAAAAGGTAGGGATTATATTGACGCGCACAACAGAAGGCTTGGCGTAAACCCACAGCAGATCACACCGGCAAATGTCAAGCAATTGGCGATGAAATACCCGGGCATGATCGATCCGTTTGATGCTGGTAATAGAGAGACGTTTAGCCGTCTTGCCATGACCGAATACCTGATGCCACAATTCGGCCAGTTCGGGGATATCTCGGTATCGAGAGATAGAGCCAAGCAGAGAGCTGCCGGAGGTGGAGATTCGGATGGACTAAGAACAAAGGCTGGCGATGTAAAAGCCTCTGCCAGATTCCCACTTGCAGTAGCGCAGGCACTTGGCCAGGATCCTAGAATTATGCAGGCAGCCAAGAATGCTATCATCGAATACAACGGTCAAAAGATTAGCGGTAAAAGAACCGGTGATATTGTCCATGGCCAGATTGTAAAAGACAACGGCAAGAAGGCTACCATCATATCCAATCCTGGAGAGGTGGACGTGGCCTATGTTGTTGAGATCAACCAGGATGGAACGCTCAGTGACAATGTAGAAAGATACGAGGGTCAACAAGCTGTTGATTATTTTGCTACGGTTGCTGCTGCAAATAGTTCTAACTTTGACGACTTCGTTGCCAAGTTCCCGGAAGCAAGAACCCAGGTGACTCCGGTTGGAGGTAAGGCTCTTGAGACTGTAAAGAAGACTACCGCCAGTGCTGCCGCTCGTCAGGCAGGCGCGGATCTGATCAGCAAGAAAAGAATCTATGCCTCAATCAAAGATGGCGAAGTCAAGGATATTGGCAACGCTGCGATCAAATACAATGGCGAGGATGTTGTTGTAACAAAGATTGAAAGGAAGAAGCCGAACTGGTGGTGGCAGAGTGGAGACTTTGTAGTAACACTGGCCGATGGAAGAGCGCTTCCGTTCAGCGATCTTAATGAGTTCTTCAAGAATGCAGAACAGCCCGTTAGTCCAAAGCTCAACAAATAATTTTCTATGATGGATTTTGAAGGATATGTTAACGAGCCGCCAGAGAAAAAGAAGCAGCGGCACGACCAGATAAAAGGACTTGATGCCGGTGCTCTGCTTACTCAATACAGAGACACTCGTGATAAGCTATTCCAGAAGAGGAATCAGTTTGGAATGCTCGACCTTTCTGCTGCTGCTCAGTTTGAGCAGTCAAGAGAGGGCAAGCTCGGGGGCATCATATCCAGATTCGAACAAACAGGATCGGCTTCAAAGTCAGATCTTAAATATTTAAGAGATGCGGCACCGGTTGCTGCAGCTCAGATTGTCGTGGCTGGAACCCCCGAGCCGGTCCGGCAGAAGATCATAAAGACTGGGAAGGTGGACGACACCGATCTGGACATATTCGAGAAGGAAAGCCAGAACGTGCTGCAGGATGCACTACTACAAAAAAATCATGAGCAATACAAGGCTGCGCTAGAGAAGTCTACCGCAGTACTATCTTCTATCCCCGGATTTAGCCCTGCAATAGCGACTGATCCAAATGCGCTTAACAAATTCCACGCATCGCTTCTTCAGCAGCAGAATCAAGCCATAGCGGAACTGGAAAAGAAATTCCCCAAAAAGGTTCAGCCAAGCGGCATAGCCAGCATATCATACCGGGAGGACCAGGCCGGGTACGAAAAGGCGCTGGCGCAGCTTAACAATAAATTTGGCCAGGCTTTTGATGCTGTTGGCCGGGTGGCTGCCGCCTCAAAGGCAAGTCCTGATGCAGACCCACTTGATGTTGGCATGGCTTATTTGCAATACGCAGACCCAAAGACATACTCGAACAGAAAGAAAGTCGATGGTAGGGTTGGTATCGACAGAAATATTGCACAGGTTGGCGTTCAAATACAATACGGCCTCACTTCAGATCCTGCAAAACTTCGGAACGTAAGATTGCAGGACGAGCAACTGGATGACCGATTCTCAACCGCACTAGAGGCCGAAACAACAAGGCGCCTTTCGGCAGAGCTATACAAGGGGGATAATTGGTTTTACAATTCAACTCCAACCACTCAAGAAATGGACGCAGCTGCCGATCAGTTGCCAGAAAAAT